>Ga0182024_10000855_pt1 | contig 79235 bp, 71 predicted proteins | sample P32metaG_FD_120480 | JGI IMG/M metagenome (GOLD analysis project Ga0182024, IMG submission 120480) | Permafrost microbial communities from Stordalen Mire, Sweden - P3-2 metaG (Illumina Assembly) | ecosystem: Environmental > Terrestrial > Soil > Wetlands > Permafrost | place: Sweden: Stordalen...
AGCCGACTCCGCATCGCGCAGGTGGACCTCGATGCCGATCGGCTGACCGGGCCTTGCCACGTTCGGAGTGACCGAGACGTCCATGGGGGCGGGCGACCCTTGCGCCGCGCCGCCGATGACCTCGCGCCACGCTGCGTCGAACGTCGCCCGAGCGGCACTGCGATAGCGCCAGCTATCGAGCGCTCCGCTCACGACCAGCCGGCCCGGTCCAACAGGCGCATCCCAGACAATGGCCGGAGGATTGAGCGCGGTCGGCCCTATCGACCCCGTCGGGCCTGTCTGATCCAGCCGCCCGATGACATCGCCGCGCGCGGGAAACTGCGCCGGCCATGCCAGGTCGCTCGCGCGGATCGCGCCGCCCGGGAGCGCGATCGCGCTGTCGGCGGCCCGAGTGTCCACGTTCCATCGATCGACACCCATCATCGCCTGCGCCGGACCCGTCGGGCGAACGTCCCAGAGACAGATGACAGCTCCGCCGCGACGTCGCAAGAAGGCGTCGAGCCCAGCGACGTCAAGGGCCGTCAAGGCATCAGGCGCGCCGACGACGATCGCGTCGAAAGGCGAGAGCGCGGCGAGGTCATGGAGATCGGCGGGAGCATTCGGCGTGTCCGTCGCGACGCTGCGGGACGTGACGGTCCGACTCGTGACGGCGAATCGCTCGTCGTCCTCGAGCGCTCGCCGGACGAACGTCGACATCCACGACGGACGCCGGTCGAAAACGAAAATCGACCAGGGCTGACGGTCGACGCGCGTGAGCGTGTCGACTGCAGCCGCGACGGCCGGGCTCGACGCGACTCCCGACCCGGTGAGCGCGGCGGCCACGTGAATCCGCGCCGGACCGATCGAGGCCGGTACGAACGTGAGCGGCACCTGGAACCGGGCGTCGTCCTCGGCGACCACCCGGTCGGCGCGATCAAGCGTCGCGCCGTTTGCCGAGAGCGTGACCGAAAGCGTCTGGCCGCGCCCGCCGATGACGTGAAGGGCCGCAGTGAATGGCACGCGGGTGTCGATGTGTGCACGCGTGGGTCCCGCCAGATCGGCGATCTCGATCGTCTCGACCGACGGACCAGAGGGCAGGATCACAAACGCCGGCACCGCCACGCTGTCCGCGAATCTCGGCAGCCGGTTACCCGTGACCACGACCGCGGACGCGTTCGCAGTGAGTCCAGGCTCGACGTCGGCCACGCGGCTGAGCTGACGGGCGACCCGATCGGCCTCGGTCCGGGCCGTCGAACCCGACGCATCGATAAACGACACGACCGGGCGGTTCGATCTCGCGTCCATGATCGAAGGATCAATCGCCCCCAGCATCGCGATGAGCACCGCACCTGACCGGCACCAGCGGGCGAGCGTCATCGCGAGCCCCCACTCTTCATGGCATCGGCCAGGGCCCCATCGAGCCGCCGGAGGTCCGACGATCCTGCGGCTGGCGCGTCCGGGCTCGAGGCCCGGATGGTCGCCGCAAGCGCCGCGGTCGCATGGTCGAGCAGGGGGTGCGATCCGTCGGCGGCCGCCCGTTCCGAGGCCGCTTGCGTGAGAGTCGTGGCAACCTCCCGAAGCGCGGGCGACGCGGGATCCGCGCGCAGGCAGTCATCCGCAAGGGCGGCGAGCCTCGCGGATCGGTCGCGGCCTTCGCCCGCCGCCGTCGCGACGCGCGCGAGCAGGCGCCGCAGCGTGACGGTGGTGGTCGGTGGTTCCGGCGTGGCGGATGGTCGCGGGCCGCGAGCGACGTCGGTGAGCGTGCCGCCGAGCCGCCGTGACAGGTCGACGCGTTCCTGAGACGACATCCCCCGCAGGAGATAGCGATCCTTGGTGAAGGCCTTCTGGATGTCGTCAAGCGCAGCGTGTTCGGCTGTGAGGGCAGCGGGCAGGTCCGGCACGGCGAGTGACGCGGACGCGCTGCTCATCTGCCGCGTCGCCGTGGCGAGATCGACGCGCGCCTGATTGCGCAGTCGGCCCGCCGCGATGTCGCCCTCGCTCTCCGCTTCGGCGACTTCGTTCAACGTGTCGCCGATGGCCGCGTCTTCGAATTCGCCGCCGAGCATGAACACGAACATCGCACGCACCTGACGTTCCTCCGCGCCGATGTCCAGGGCCTCGTCCGCGAAGTCGGCGGCCGGAAGCGTAGCCTTTTTCGCGAGCAGCCGTTCCGTCTTGAGGATGACCATGCGCTGGCTCAGCGCGTACTTGTTCGGATCGTCGTCGCCGGCAAACCCGCCGACGTCCGCCTGATTGGGCGTGAGAATCTGGACGATGAACGCGTCGGACTCGACCGGCGTGGCGCCCGGACGGCGATCGGCCGCGATGCCGCGATAGACGACCATGTCCCCCGGTGCGAGCGAGAGCGCGCTCAGGTCCCATTCGATCGACGCGTGCCAGTGACGGTCATCGGTCTTCGTGATCGTGATCGGTACATCGCCCTCGCGGAACTCGTAGTTCTCGTCCGCGCCGGAGACCTTGGTGTAGGCGAGGCGAAGAGAGGCCAGCCCAAGATCGTCCTCTGCCTCGAGTGTGATGGGCACGCGTTGGTGGCCGTCGGGCACGAACAGATCGCGCCCGGGCTTGGTGATGTGGAGGACGGGCGGATGGTCCGGGTCCGCGACGAGTCCCAGCGAGCGGCGCGCGCCCGCGATCGCGCCCGCCATGGGCTGGAGCGACAAATATCCGTCGCGAGAGACGACGACGTCGCCGCTGAACGAGCCGGACGCCGGCGTGAGCGACTGCCGGCCGTCGATCGTCTCGAGCGTGACGGCGGTCGCGCCCGAGTCGACGAGCACGCGCAGTCGGCTGCCCGCCAGGGCCTCGACGTCGGACGGATCGCGCAACGTGCGATCGGGCAGGCCGGCGTAATCCGGCGCGTGAACCGTGATCGTGATGTGGCGAATCTCGGCGCCGATGTCGTTCGCGGCTCGTCCGTGGCCCGTGACGAAGGTCAGCGGCCGGGCGCGGGTCGCGCCGACGATGGCCACGCATCCGACGACGGCCACGAGGCCCCGCAGGGCCGCGCGACCGAGGGGAAACACCGCGCGGGTCTCGAGCGTGTCGAGTCGGATCGCCGCGTGGCGACAAACGAGCGTGCCGAGGTCTGCCGGAACACGCGCCGGATCGCCGAGCAGCTCGACGGCTGTGATGACCAGGTTTTGGCACACCGGCGCGCGTCGTTCCACGTCGAGCGGCAGCGACGCGCGTCGAGAGGTGGCGAGGGCGAGCGCAGCGGCAATCGATCCACCAACCGTGAGCGCGACGAGCAGACTGGCGGGGGGGTGGCCGCCGATCCAGAGCGCCAGCGCGATCCCGCCGCCGATCGCGCAACCGACCGCGCCGCCGTTGACCGCCGCCAGGGCGACGCGTCCGCGCCACAGGCGCGCGAGCGCCCGCGTGACGGCAGCCCCATCAGGCCACGCGGGCATGCGTGACCTCCGAGGGCGACGCCGCACGCCTGGTCCGGCGCACCCAGCCTTCAAGTGCGAGAAGGGCGAGCGCGGCGATCCAAAACCAACGACCGTCCGAGTCCTGAAGTGACTGGCCCGTCGTCGTGCTGGGCGTCGGCGTTGGAGGAGTGGGGCGCTGCCAGGTCGCCAGCTCCTCAGGCGTGAGCGTGATGGGTTCGAGTTCGCTGAGGGCTGAAGCGTCGGTGCGCTGCGTGGATGCGATGAGCGCACTGACGAACAAGCCGTCGTCCGAGTGCGCCACGAGGAGAAGTTGAGGGTCCTTGGAGCCATGGCCGCTGGCGGCTTCGATCAGTGGCGACCCGGTCCGATCGCGTGCGACGACCGCGAAGGGGGGAGTCTCGGCCGGCACCGATCGGTCGAGCACGACGCCCGCGGCAGCGGCAGCGAGCGTCGAGTCGTGTCGCAGGCGCTCGACCGTGCCAAACATCCACCGTTGATCGATCGCACCGGCGGCCGAGAGGACCTGAGCGCGATCCGTGGCGCCCGGCAGAAGGACCGCGATCCGATGCCGCTCGGGGTCAGCCGGTACGCCGATGATGCGGGCGGCGGCGACCGCCGGCGCGAGCCGCGCCGCTTCGGGCGGGCTGGCGATCACCTGGAGGTCATCGAAGGGGCGGGCCGGGAGGGCAGACGCGCTCCAAGCGACGATCGTGCGATCGGCTTCGAGCGTCAGTCGCGGCGTCCACACGCGATCGCCAATTCGTTCTGCCGGCGCGTCGGCCGACGCCGAGAGCGCCGTGTCGATCTTCACCAGGCGCAGGCCGATATCCGCAGGCACGCCAGCCACGTCGGATTGGGCGAGCGCACCGCGCTGAAAGTCCGACAGCACGACGATTTCCTGGCGGCCACCCCGCGAGTGCAGCCACGTCGTCGCGCGTGCGAGGCCTTCGGGCAGCCGATCAACCTCAATCGACACGCTCGTCGCAGCCGGCGGTTCGAGGTGGCCTGCGAGTTCACGGGCGACGTCGATTGCCTGGCGGCCGTGAGTCGAGGTCCGCTGAAGACTCGCGCTCGTGTCGATCACAACGGCTCGTCTCAAGGATGACGCGTCGGCCGGCCCACCCGCCGGCGTGCGGAAGAACGGCTGGGCGCAGGCGGCGACGATCGCCGCGACGATCGCCACGCGCACCGCCAGCAACGCGCGGTCCCTCAGCACCCGTCGTCTCACGGCGGTGGTCGTCGCGCGCCCGAGGAATCGAAGCGTGGGGAACGGCTGCGGCCGGGGCTGTGCGCGTGTCAGCAGATGAATCGCGATCGGCACGCCGACCGCGACCAGGCCGATCCACGCCCACGGGTTCAACCAGGTCATGCGTGTCCCGTCGACGTCGGCGACGTGGAATGACGCGGCCGCGAATCCCGTTTCACGACGTACGTGCGAAGCGCGCGCGCCGGCGGCTCGTCGGTCGGGAAGAGCGCGTAGTCGATGCCATGCTGCTGCGCCCGTGAGCGCCACCGGGTGAGGAAGTCGCCGACCGCGGAGCGATAGCCCGCGCCGACCGCGTCAGCCGGTACGACCCGCGTCGCACCGGACTCGAGATCCCTGAACTCGACGTCGCCGCGGTAGTCGAACGTGATTTCCGGGCGGGCGAGCGTGTGCAGCAGCGCGACGTCGTGCCCGCGCCGCCTCGCGCGCTTCAGCTCGCGCAGCGTCTCGTCCTCGGCGTCGTAGAAATCCGAGAGCACGACGATGAGCCCGCGCCGCTTCAGGAGTTCAGCCGCGCGCGCAATGACCCGCGCCGGCTGCCACGTGCCGGACGGCGTGAGCCGATCGAGCCGCGCGACGAGCGACCGCAGGTGCGCCCGCCCTCCGCGCGCGGGTAAGTACGTGAGCGGGCCATCGGAGGCCGAGAGGAGACCCGCCGCGTCGCCTTCGTTCACGGCCAGATAGGCGAGCGCCGCGGCCAGAATGGTGGCGTAGCGCAGCTTCGTCACGCCTTCCCGTCCGGCGCCCCTCGCCCGAGAGCCCCCGCCAAAGCCCCCGCCAAAGCCCATAGACGCACTCGTGTCCACCACCAGCATCACCGACATGTTCGTCGTGTCGCGGAATTGCCGCGTGTAGAGGCGGTCCGTGCGCGCGAGGAGCTTCCAGTCGAGGTGCCGCAGGTCGTCGCCGGCGCGATACGAGCGATGTTGTTGGAACTCCGTGCTGAAGCCGCGGAACGGGCTGCGATGCGGGCCCGCACGCATGCCTTCGACCACGAGCCGCGCGGCGAGTTCCAGATCGCCGAGCGCCGCGACGACATCCGCTTGGAGCGCCGACACGATCAGGTCAAGTGACGTGTTCGAGCAGCCGATCGATCACGTCGTCGGTTGTCACGCCGTCGGCTTCGGCCTGGAAGTTGAGCAGGATGCGATGGCGGAGCGCGGGTTTGGCAACCGCGCGGAGGTCGTCGATCGATGGCGCCGGCCGGCCTGCGGCGAGCGCGGTCGCCTTGGCGCCGAGAAGCAGCGCTTGACCGGCCCGGGGACCCGCGCCCCATTTGATCCACTCGCGCACCGCCTGCGGCGCGCTCGCCTCCGCCGGTCGCGTGGCCCGAACGAGCGTCAGCGCGAGATCGACGATGTTCGCAGCGGCCGGCAGGTCGCGCACGAGCTGGCGCATGCCCTCGAGATCCGCGCCCGTCGCGACGCGGGTGACCGTCGTGCCCGCCCCGGTCGTCGTCTCCGAGTAGATACGCCGCTCCTCGTCGCGCGACGGATAGTCGATGACGACGTTGAACAGAAAACGATCGAGCTGCGCTTCGGGCAGCGGATGCGTGCCCTCCTGCTCGATCGGGTTCTCGGTCGCCAGCACGAAGAGCGGACGATCGAGCGGATACCGGTTGCCGCCGATCGTGATCTGATATTCCTGCATCGCCTCGAGGAGCGCGGACTGGGTCCTTGGCGGCGTGCGGTTGATTTCGTCGGCGAGGATCACGTTGGCAAAGACCGGACCGGGGATGAACCGAATGTGCCGTTTGCCGGTCGCGACGTCCTCCTCGATGACATCGGTGCCGAGGATGTCCGACGGCATCAGGTCTGGCGTGAACTGGATGCGGCTGAACTTCAGGTCGATCGCTTCAGCCAGCGTCTTGATGAGCAGCGTCTTGGCCAGGCCGGGCACGCCTCTCAGCAGGCAATGACCGCCGGCCAGCACGCACACCAGCACTTCAGAGACGACGCGCTCCTGTCCGATGATGACGCGTCCCAGTTCGGTCGTGAGCGAGGAAACCAGCGCACACGCGCGATCGAAGGAGACGCCGGCAGAATCAGCGGAAGTTCGGACGGACATGCATCGGCCTCGACGTGCGGACGGGCGCTAGCTTATCCCGTAATACGAAGCCCTGGCCTCATTCGCTACGCTACGCCTGCAAGCCTTCAGGCCTCCAAGCCTCCAAGCCTTCAAGCCTTCAAGCCTTCAAGCCTTCAAGCCCAGTCCTACCCATTCAGCCAGATCGCCGACAGGATCGACTCGCGGATCATCGGCGCGTCAAAAGTCGTCCAGAACACGTACGTGCCCGCTAGGCCCCAAACCGCTGTGACGCCGATCCGCCAGGCGCGGGATCGGCCGGCGAGTGTGACCGTGGAGAGCGCGAACAGCACGAACAGTTCGTACGTGCCGCGCTGCCCGTTGCCGACGTGGACCCAGATGCTCGCGTAATTGAGGGAGATCGCGATGGTGCCGTACACGGCGGTCGCCCACGCCAACGGCGTGCGTCGGACCGCCGCGACGACCAGCGCAAAAACCCAGAAACTCGCGAGCACGAGGGGATACCAAATGCCGGCGCGCTCGACGCCGTGAACGTAGGTGCCACCCCGAATCCGCGCCCATAACTCGACGAAGCCCGCAAAGGGCAGACCAAGATCGTGCGGATTGTAGAAGAAGCCCGCGAGGCCCCAGTCTGGATAGAGTACCCAGCACATGTAGAGCCGCCACAGCACGACCGGTCCGAGCGCCAGGACGGCCATCGTGAGGGCCGACCGACGCTCGCCCCTGACGTACGTCGCGGCCGCGAGAATCACCACGAGCACGACGCCGGTCTCCCGCACGAGAAGAGAGGCCGCCAGGAGCAATCCGGCCCCCAGCCACCAGTCTCGCGTCCAGGCCAGGTAACCGAAGACCAGGAACGCCGCCGCAATCGGCTCTGGCAAGCCGGTCTGGAGTGACTGCCAAAAGCCCGGCACGAGCAGCACGACCAGACCCCACGCGGGGCTGACCGAGGCGTACCGGGCCGCCACCGTGATCCCAATCGTCGTCGCGCCGATCCCGCCAAGCACGAGCCAGACCATCGTCCCCGGGTACCGGGGCCAACGGCCGAGCGACGCCACGTCCGTGAGCCAGGCAAATCCGATCCGGCCGAAGCGGTAGGGCGGCGAGTCCATGACGCGGCGGTAGCGCGCCGGATCGGTGCGGAAGGCGCGCATGAAGGGATCGAAAGCGGCGAAGTACATGAACTGGCCATCGTACCCGCCGGGCCGCAAGACGAGCGTGGCCCGGACATCCTGCCGGGTCTGAAGAAGCGGATTCTGATCGAACACGGCTTGGTCGATCTGCAGGAGCCCGCTGTAGTTTCCGCCGACGTCGCGCAGCACGTGAAGCATCACCGCCAAATAGCCGCCGCTGACCGCCAGCGCCACCATGAGGCACGCCGCCGTCGGCGCCCAGTCTTGTCCCATGCCGGCCCAGCGGAGGAGAATCGCCGGCCCCTGGCGCAAGACTCCAGGCAGAGCCAGGATCAAGGCCCACCGGAGGAGCGTCCCGGTGGAGACGATGATCGCAAACGGCGACACCCAAGGGGCCAAGACGATGGCAAGAAGGGCAATGCCAATGAGGCCCGCAACGACCCAGTAGGCGACGAGAACCAGGCGCGGCATCCGGTCGGGAAACGGCAAGAGAAACAGCCCGAACACGAACAGCCACGAGCCGACGATCGCCGCGGCCGACGGCTTCGAGAATGATCGGGACCCGACCGGGACCACGAACATGGCCTGAACGCCGTTCGTGCCGCCGTCATGGGTCGCAAGCTCGAGGTACTCGAGCGACCAGACCGTTGCCGCGCTTCGGAAGACGACGTCGTGCGACGGCCCAGCAGGCCACGCGCCGGTGACCACACAGTAAATCCAGGAGGCCGTCTGGGGTCCGACCCGCGGCTGACAAATGCGCTGCCCGTCGACGTCGACGGAAAAGGACGCGGTGTCAACGGTGTCATTTCTGAGTCGCGCGATGAACGCAAACGGCGGCCTGAGGGCCTGGGCCGCACCGCGGCTCGCGACCGAGACGTTCACGGCGCCCTGAACGGCCGGCATGCTCTCGGTGACCTGCTTCGAACGTACGCCGGTGAATCGGTCGAATCCGCGAGTGGCCACGACCGACGCCAGCGCGCTCGCCAGAACCACCGCGACGAGGCACCGGACGGGACGTGTCATGCTCTTCCTTCAAGCCTTCAAGCCTCTCCTTAGTCCGTCATGATCCCGAGCACTTCCAGCACCGAGAGGATGCCCAGCACGACGAGCGCGACCACGGCAAGATAGCGGACGTAGCGGGGCGAAACGTGGCTCGCGATCCAGCCGCGAATGCTGGCGCCGAGCGTGATCGCCAAGCCGCCCTTCGTGACCATGGCCAGGACCGCGCCGGCCCAGACGATCCCCGCGACCTGCATCCGGGTCAGATCGTGGAGCGAGGCGGAAATCAGGTGCCCGGCAAGGGGCGACGTCGAGGCCTGGCCCGTGTTGGCCCAGGCCGCGATCCACGCCGCCGCCCACGTCCCGGCCGTCACCATGCCTTTGTCGCCCCACTCGGAAAAAAAGATCGTGGCGAAGGCCACCAGCGCGCCTTTGAAAATGCGCGTATCTTTTTCCTTCGGCTTGCGGAGGTCGGGCTTGCGCCACATCGCGATCGCGACGCCGACGAAGCTGAACGCCGTGAGGGCCGCGACGAGCCAGGTCGGCAGGAGGTTGCCGATGGCAGCGCCGACGGCGACGGCGACGCTCATCTTCGCCATGAACGCCACCGCCATGCCGGTGATGACCGACGTCCAGCGGTAGCGGGTCGCGAGGACGCCGGACGTGTAGAGCAGCTTGTCGCCGACGATTTCTGCGAGGAACACCGCGCCGTACGTCGACAGGAAAATCGCGAGCACCGTGCGCAGGTTATAACACGGCGGTACTCTACCGAGGTCATGTTACGAGCCTCAATAGTAGGAACCCGTGACCAAGCGAACGCTCATCGTCTTTGATCTCGACGGCACGATCATCGATTCCCGCCAGGACCTGGCCGAGAGCACCAACGAGATGCTCGCGAGCTATGGCGCTGGGCCGCTCGCCACGGAAGCCGTGACGGCGATGGTCGGCGACGGGGCGAAAATGCTCGTGGCCCGCGCGCTGCGCGCGGCCGCCCAGGACGCCGACCTCGCGACGGCGCTCGAGCGCTTTCGCGAGATCTACGATCGACGCCTGCTCGTCCACACGCGCCCCTACGACGGCATCCCCGCGGTCCTCGGCGCCGCCGCCGCGCGCGCGGCGCTGGCCGTCCTCACCAACAAGCCCGAGGCGCCAGCCCGACGCCTGCTCGACGCGTTCGGCCTCACGCCCTGCTTCGCGCACGTGATGGGCGGGGATTCCGGATTTCCGAGAAAGCCCGACCCGGCTGGCCTTCTCCACGTCATCCTCGACGTGGGAACGACCCCTCGCCGCACCCTCGTCATCGGCGACTCGAACGTCGATGCGGAGACCGCCCGGAGCGCGCGCGCCTCGTTCTGCGCCGCAGAGTACGGGTTCGGACGGGTGGACCGAACGCCGGTCGTGGCCGCATCGCCCGCCGATCTGCATCGGGTGATCGACGCGTTCGTCGACGGGTTAGAATCCCGAGACTCGTAGGGAGCAGAAGGGCGCGCAGAGTGGAGCCGGCGACGAAGCGCCGGCAGAACGGCGCGCGCTAGGCGGGGCGCGGGGGGCCCCGCCGATCAAGATCGACGCGCAAGGAGAATCGTCATGACCCGCATCTGGTCGCTCGTCGTCGCCGTGGGGATCGCATCCTCCCAAGTCCCTTCGCCCCAAACGTCCCCGGTCAACGACCTGCCGAATTCGTACACGACCATTGAGGGCTGGGCCAAGATGCCGCCCGGCCGGACGTGGGGCTCGACGAGCGCCGTGACGATCGATAACGACGGCACGAGCGTCTGGGTCGCCGAGCGATGCGGCGCCAACAGTTGCGCGGGCTCCACGCTGCCGCCCGTACTCCATTTCGACGCGAACGGGAATCTCGTCAAGAGCTTCGGCGAGGGCATGCTGATCTCGCCGCACGGCATCCTCATGGATCGCGACGGCAACGTCTGGGTGATCGACTGCGCGTGCACGGGTGGGGGCGGCGGTCGTCGCGCCGCCGCGCCCGGCGCGGTTCCACCCGGCGCGCCGACCCCTGTGGCGCCTGCGCCGCCACCGGCGCCCAAAGGTCATCAGATTTTCGAGTTCCGGCCCGACGGCACGCTGCTGTTCACGCTGGGCAAAGCGGGCGGCGCGCGCGAGCCCGAGTTCTTTTATCAGCCGAACGCCATGGCCTTCGCGCCCGATGGATCGATCTTCATCTCCGAGGGCCACTCGTCGTCGCCGGGATCGACGGCGCGCGTGATGAAGTTCTCGAAGGACGGCCAGCTCGAGCGTTCCTTCGGCAAGCTCGGCACGGGACCCGACGAGTTCGATCAGCCGCATGCGCTGGCGTTCGACTCGCGCGGACGTCTCTTCGTCGGCGATCGCGACAACAACCGCATTCAGATTTTCGATCAGAACTTCAACCTGCTCGACACGTGGACTCAGTTCAGCCGGCCGAGCGGCATCGCCATCGACGCCCACGACGTGATCTACGTGACCGACTCCGAGTCCGAGTCGATCTCGCGCGGCAACGGCATGCACGGGCATGAGGGCTGGAAACGCGGCATCCGCGTCGGGAGCGCGAAAGACGGCTCAGTGACCGCCTTCATCCCGGACCCCGTCGAGACGACGACCAACACCAGCGCGGCCGAAGGCATCGCCGTCGACAAGAACGGAGTGATTTATGGCGCCGAGGTTGGTCCTAAGGACCTCAAACGGTATGTAAAGAAGTGAAGGCTTGAAGGCGTGAAGGCGTGAAGGCCGGGAGCCCCGCCAGCGCGAAGCCGGGCGATTTGCCCATTTATTCGCCCCTTCACGCAGTCACCCATTCCATTCACCCATTCGCCCATTCATTAATGGCCCCATTTCGCGGGTACACCCCCCCGGTGTAGAATCCACGGGTTCAGCTAGTTAGGAGGACGACATGGCGATCTCCCGCCGCGGGTTCTTCGACGCGTTTGGCGCGGCCGGCCGGCCCGCCTTTTCCGGCGCGGCCCTGGCGGCCCGTGGCCTCGAGGCCGATTTCGCCGCCGCGTGGGCGCAGGATCCGGTCCAGACCGGCACCAGCACCACCACCGGCACAGGTAGTGGCCGTCAGGGCGGACGCGGGCAGCGGCCGCAGCTCCCGCCTGGCGTTGAAGAGATTCGAATCAACAGCAACGAGAATCCGCTCGGCCCCGGCAAGGTGGTCCTCGCCGCCATCGTCGGCAAGTTCCCGGAGGCCAGCCGGTATCCGTTCAACAGCTCGCCCAAGGACGCGGACCTGGTCGCCCTGCTCGCCACGAAGAACAAGGTCAAGCCCGAGAACATCCTGCTCGGGGCCGGCTCGCAGGAAATTCTCAAGAACGCGATGCGCGCCTTCGTCTCGCCCTATCGTGGCCTGCTGACCGCCGCGCCCACGTTCGAGAACTGCACGGGCTTCGCGCGCAAGATGAAGTTCCCCGTGACCGAGATCAAAGTCGACGCGAACTTTCGGCTCGATGTCGAGAATCTCGTCGCGACCGTGCGTGGCGCGGGCCTCGTCTATTTCAACAACCCGAATAACCCGACCGCGACCGTGCTCGGCAGCAAGGTCGTCGCCGATTTCGTCGAGCGCGTCCGGCGGATTTCGCCGGACACCGTCATTCTCATCGACGAGGCGTACCACGACTACGTCACCGATCCGACCTACGCGACCGCGATTCCCCTGGCGATGGCGACGCCCAACGTGTTCGTCGCCCGCACGTTCTCGAAGGCATACGGCATGGCGGGCATGCGCATCGGCTACGCGGTCGGCCAGACCGACACCATCAAGCCCCTCGCGCGCTTCCAGATGCCGTTGAACGTCAGCGTCTTCGGCGTCGCCGCGGCGGTCGCCTCGATCAATGACCCGCAGCACATCGCGGACGAGAGCGCGCGGAACACCGAGGTCCGGGCGTTCACGGTCAAGGCCCTGACCGACCTCGGCGCCAAGCCGACCGACTCGCAGGCGAACTTCATCTTCGTGGACATCGGTCGTCCGGCGAAGGAGTTCCGCGACGCGTGCGCCAAGCAGGGCGTGATGGTCGGTCGTGACTTCCCGCCGTTCGAGAACTCCCACTGCCGAATCTCGATCGGCACGATGGCCGAGATGCAGAAGGCCACGCAGGTGTTCCGTGACGTACTGCACCCGATGGCCCCGATCGCCAACCCGAGCAGGGGCGGCGGCGGATTCCACGACGCCGGCAAAGCCGGCGGCGGGATTTAGGAGATCGCCATGCTGACACGACGCCAATTCAACGAAGCGCTCGGCATCGGTGCCGCCGGAGTGGCGGCCACCTCCTGGATCGGCGCGCGCGGCCGTGAAGGGGGATTCCTCAACGCCTTCGAGCCGACGCTCGAAGCTCTCGACGCGGGAACCATCTGCCTCGCGAGCAACGAGAACCCGATGGGCCCCGGTACGACCGTGCTCGACGCCATCCAGAAGGCGTTCGGCCCGACCGGTGGCGCGCCGGGCCGCTACTCGAGCGCAGGTGGCGACCTCATCGACGCCATCGCGAAGAAGTTCAACATCAAGGCCGAGAACATCGTGCTCGGGTGCGGCTCGACCCAGATCCTCCGGTCGGCGACGCAGCTCTTCACCGAGCGCACGAAAGCCCTCGTCGGCACGATTCCGACCTACGAGGAGTGCGCCGGCTACGCCGACATGCTGGGCAACCCGGTGCACGGCGTCCCGCTCGACGCGAACTTCAAGATGGATCTCGACCGCATGGCGGACGCCGCGAAGGGAGCGGGGCTCATCTTCTACTGCAACCCCAACAACCCGACATCGACCTATGTCGGCGCGCGCGCGACGCGCGAGTTTCTGTTCAAGGTCCGCCGCACGTCGCCCGACACCACCGTGCTCGTGGACGAGGCCTACTTCGACTACGTGACCGACCCGGACCACGACACGCACATCCCGCTCGCCGTCGAAGACCCGCACATCATCGTCGCGCGCACGTTCTCGAAGGCGTACGGCATGGCGGGGTTGCGCATGGGCTACTGCGTCGGCCACCCGGAGACCATCCGCAAGATGGCCGATTGGGACGCCGGCACGGGCACGAGTTCCCTCAACGTGCTCGCCATGCAGGCTGGCGTCACCGCCATCCAGCAGGACGCGAGCGTGCTCGCCGCCGAGCGCGAACGCAACAAGGCGGTCCGCGAGCTGACGATGAAGTGGTTCGCCGACCGCGGCATGAAGCCGACCGATTCCCAGGCCAACTTCGTGCTCGTCAACATCGGCAGGCCCGCGAAGGGGTTCCGCGACGCGTGCGCCAAGCAAGGCGTGCTGGTGGGCCGCGACTTCCCGCCGTTCGAGAAGACGCACTGCCGCCTGTCGTTCGGCACGATGGCCGAAATGCAGAAGGCCCTGACAGTGTTCGCCGACGTGCTCGCCAAGCCGGCGGTCTCAGCGGCCGCGTAGAACCGCTTCGCTGAACCTCGAAGGCAGAAGGTGGAGGTCCGGAACGCGTCGGCTGGCTATCTCCCAGCCTTCCGGCCTTCAAGCCTCCAAGCCAGGAAGATGGCCAGCGGTAGCGTGGCACCGCCCTGATGGATGCCTTCCTCAGGGACCTCAAGCAATCGCTGCGGATGTTCGCGAAGCGGCCCGCGTTCACGCTGGCCGCCCTCGCGGCGCTGACCCTCGGCATCGGCGTCAACACGGCGGTCTTCTCCGTGGTAAACGCCGTGCTCCTGCGGCCCGTCGCCTTTCCCGATCCCGACCGCCTCGTCATCTTCATGAACACATCGCCGGAGGGCAGCGGACCCGCCGCCTCGCCGGCCAAGTTCCAGCACTATCGCGCCCAGACGAGCGTCGTCCAGCAGGTTTCCGCCTTCAACGTCGGCGTCGTCAACTACACGGGCGGCAGCTCGCCCGAGCAGCTGAAGTCGGGGCGCGTGTCGGCCGACTTCTTCACCCTCTTCGGCGCCCCGATTCGACTGGGCCGGTCGTTCACACCCGAGGAGGATCTCCCCGGCGGCGAGAAGGTCGTGGTCCTCGGTCGCGCCTTTTGGGCCACGCGCTTCGATAGTGATCCAACCATTGTCGGGAAGACGATCTCGCTCAGTGGCGAGGCCTACACGGTCGTCGGCGTCCTCGGCGAGTTCCACTTCGAGGATTTCGGCGCGACCCCTCAAGTCTGGCTCCCGTTCCAACTCGATCCCAACACGACCGATCAGGGCCATTACTTTCAGGTCGCCGGCCGACTGAGGCCCGGCGTCACCCTGGGACAGGCACAAGCGCAGCTGCGGCTGTCGGCTGACACGTACCGCCGAAAGTTCCCGAACGCCCTCGGCCCGACCAATAGCTTCAGCGTGGAGCCCGTCGGTGACGTGCTCGTCCGAAACGTGAGGTCCTCGCTCATCGTGCTCGCGACCGCCGTGAGTCTGGTGTTGCTCATCGCATGCGCCAACGTCGCGAACTTGCTGCTCGCGCGCGCGACGGAACGCCGGCGCGAAATGGCCATTCGCGCGGCGATCGGCGGTTCGCGCGCCCGAATCGTCCGGCAGCTCCTGTCTGAGAGCGTCGCCCTGTCGCTCGTCGGCGGCACGCTGGGTCTCGTGTTCGGCGTCATGGGGATTCGCGCGCTGCTCGCCGTGAACACCGCGGGCCTCCCGCGCATCGGCCAGGACGGGTCGTCCGTCGGCCTTGATTGGCGCGTCGCGGTATTCACCCTCGTCGTGTCCGTCGTGACGGGCCTGCTGTTTGGTCTGATTCCTGCCGTCGCCAGCTCGCGCGCGGACCTGACGTCGGTCCTGAAGGAGAGCGCGGGTCGTTCGGGCACCGGGGGACGACAGAACCGGACGCGGTCCGTCCTCGTCGTCGCCGAAGTCGCGCTCGCGATGGTGCTGCTGATCGGCTCGGCGCTCCTCATTCGGACCGCCGTGGCGCTGGGCCATGTCGACCCGGGGTTCGACGCGAGTCACGTGCTCACGATGCGCATGTCGCTTACGGGCACGCGGTTTCTGACCGCGGCTGGCGTCGAGCAGTCCGTACATGACGGGGTCGAGCGCCTGCATGCGATTCCAGGCGTGACCGCCGCGAGCGCCACGTGCTGCGTGCCGCTCGAGGGCGGCTACGGCTTGCCGTTCATCATCGTCGGCCGGCCGTTGCCGCAGGGCCAGGCGTTCCACGGCGGCGGCAGTTGGACGACGCTCTCGCCGGGCTACTTCGACGTCTTTCACATTCCCGTCAAGCGGGGCCGGGTCTTCGACGACCGCGACGCCGCGGGAGCGACGCCCGTCGTCGTGATCAATGAGGCGATGGCACGTCAGTTCTGGAAGACGGGTGACCCGCTGAACGATCGCCTGGTGATCGGCCGCGGCGTGATGCGCGAATTTGCCGCCGAGCCGGAGCGCCAGATCATCGGCATCGTCGGTGACACGCGCGATGGCGGCCTGAATAGCGATCCGCAGCCGACGATGTACATTCCCCAGGCGCAGGTGCCGGACGCGGCAAACGCGCTGAACGTGCGGCTGTTGCCCATGGCGTGGGTGGTGCGGACCGAGGGCGACCCGCACGCCTTCAGTCTGCAGATTCAGGAGCAGTTGCGCCAAGCGACGGGCTTGCCGGTAACCGACGTGCGCTCGATGGACGAAGTCGTGTCCCTTTCGACGTCGCGCGAGCGGTTCAACATGTGGCTCATGACGGTGTTCGGCGTCTCGGCGCTCGCCCTGGCCGCGATTGGCATTTACGGCCTGATGGCGTACTCAGTGGAGCAGCGGACACAGGAAATCGGCATCCGCCTGGCCTTGGGCGCCGGCGTGGCCCAGGTCCGGCGGATGGTCATCCTCCAGGGGACACGGTTGGCCCTGGCCGGGGTCGTGTTGGGGGTCGGCTCGGCCTTTGCCCTCGTCCACCTCATCTCGTCCATCACCGCGCTGTTGTTTGGCGTCGGCGCATCGGATCCGGTCGTGTTCGCCGGCGTGCCCCTGCTCCTCATGCTGGTCTCGCTGGCGTCCGTCTGGCTGCCGGCCCTGCGCGCGAGCCGCGTGGACCCGATCGTCGCGATGCGCGCCGAGTAGTCCTGCCTTCGCCCTCGTTCGCTTGACTTTGACGCTCGGAGGCGCGAGAGTCGCTGCATGACAGATCACAACGGAAGCGACCCGCTGAACACCACCGCAGAAGCCATCGGCACCACCCTCGGCACCGTCGTCGGTACCGCTGAGAAGGTGGTCGTCAAGGGCGAGCGCGCGGTGTCGGATCTGCGCGAGGCGGCCGCACGCGCGCAGGTCAGGGCGGCCGAGGTGAGGCGCCAGGCCGCGGAGACGGGTCGACGTGTCGTCAAGACCACGAAAAAGGCCGTGGCCAGCGTGAAGAAGACTCTCCGAGCGACTCAGAAGCGGGCGGTCGCGGCGAAGAAGTCCGGCGTCAAGATGATGATGAGCGCGAAGAAGTCAGTCGCGAAGGCCCGAAAGAACGCGAAGACCGCGAAGACCGCGAAGAAGGTAAAGCGCCGCCGCTAACGACGGCGTCTCGCCCCTTCAAGCCTTCAGCCTTCAAGCCTCATTTCACCGGCCACACGACGCCCTGATCCGTCGCTACCTGCGTGACGCCCTTGAACACGAACTTCTGCGCGCGCCGGCCCTCATACGTCTCCGTCGTGAAGATGTTGCCCTTCGAATCGGTCGCGATGCTGTGCACGCCGAAGAACTCTCCGGGTTGCCGGCCGCCATCGCCGAAACTCGACACGATCTCGAGCGTGTCGCGAAGCAGGATGTTCACCCGCTCGTTCTTGCCGTCGGCCAGATAGAGGTACTTCTGCTGGGGATCGGCCGAGAACGCGATGTCCCACGTGGACCCGTCCCCGCGCGTCTTCGTGAAGAAAAACGCCTCCTTCACGAACGTCCCGTCCGGTTTGAACACCTGAACCCGATCGTTCTGCCGATCGCACACGTAGACGAAGCCGTCGTGCGACAACTGCGCGCAGTGCACCGGCCCTCGGAACTCCTTGATCGGCGGCGCCGTCGGATCGTACTGGCCGAGCGGCCCGTCGTCCGGCTTCTTGCCGTAGCCGCCCCAGTAGCGCTTCATCGCGCCCGTGTCGGCGTCGATGACCGCCACGCGCCGGTTCCGGTACCCGTCGCCGATGTAGGCTTCATTGGCTATCGGGTCCACGAAGATCTTGGCCGGCGCGCCGAAGTTGTCGGTGTCGTTGCTGCCCTGACTCTGGCCGCGATGCCCGAACTGCCTGATGAACTTGCCGTCCTGCGTGAACTTGAGCAGCTGCGCGTCAGTGTTGGCATTGGCGCCGATCCACACGACGCCCTTCGAATCCACGAAGATGCCGTGGTTTGAATCCGGCCACTCGTACCCTTCACCCGGTCCGCCCCACGACTTCAGCAGGTTGCCGGCCTGGTCGAACTCGAGCACCGGCGGCGCGGCCGCGCAGCACGTGCCCGTCGCCGGTTGGAGATCCAGGCCGATCTCGTTCTGCGCCAGAGTCGGCGGACGATGCAGCACCCACACGTGGTCCGCGGCGTCGGTCGCCACGCCGATCGTCATGCCCATCACCCAATGATTGGGCAGTGGCTTCGGCCACGCCGGATCCACCTCGAACTTGGGTGCGGTGACGAGCGGTCCGCTGGCCAGCGTCACCGGCGCGGAAACCGTCGTCGCGACCGACGATGTCGTGAAGCGCTGTAGGCGCTTGCCCTGGTAGCCCTCGCCGGTGAAGACGTCGCCCTTCGAATTCGAGGCGACCGCGTCCACGGCGTAAAAGAGCCCGGGCTGGCGCCCGCCATCCCCAAAACTCGACACGACCGCCAGCGTGCTGCGATTGAGAACCCACACCTTCTCGTCCTGTCCGTCCGCGACGTACAGCGTCCGCTGTTGGGGGTCGCTGGAGAAACCCGCTGACCAGACTGACCCGTTGCCCGTCGTGTCCTTGGAAAGGACGGCCTCGGTCACGAACGTCCCGTCCTTCTTGAAGACCTGCAGCCGATCGTTCTTGCGATCGCAGACGTAGACCATCCCGTCCTTCGAAAGCGCCAGGCAACTCAACCGGGCAAAATCCGACCCGTGCCCGGTCCACTGACGCTTGTAGGCGCCCGTCATCGAATCGAACACCGCGATGCGCTGATGGTCGCCGCCGTCGGCGACGAATACTTCGTGCGCGCTCGAATCCACCGCCACGGCAGCCGGCTGATTGAGATTCGCGGGGTTGTCCTTCGCGGTCTCGCCGGCCTTGCCAATCTGCCGGATGAACTGCCCGGTCGCCGAGAACTCGAGGACGTGCGCATCGGTTGGACGCGGCGGCGTTGCCGCGCGTCCCCCCCCTCGCCCTTGGCCCGCCGTAGCGGCGCCAGCCGCGGAGGCGGCCTGACCCGCCGAAGCTGCAGCGGCCGCGCCAGCCGCCGCTCCGCCGCGCGCCGCTCCTGCCGCGACGCCCGCGCCACCGGCTCCCGCCGCCCCTCCCGCACCAGCCGCGCCACCCGCGGCGCCACCCGGTGCGGCCGCCCGTCCACCGCCGGCCCGGGCGCCCGTCGCCCCGACGCCGTTGACCGGCGCTTCTGGCACGCCGGCCGCCGTGATCCACAGATTGCCGGCATCATCGATCGCAACGCCGCCCGGCGACACCGGCCACTCGTAGTTTGCGCCGGGGCCGCCCCAATTGCTGACGAGCGCGCCCGTTGCGTCGAACTCGAGCACCTGCGGCGCCGGCGAGCAACAAATCTCGGCCCCCACCGGGTTGCTGGCCAGGCCGGCCTCGGTCGATGGCATCGAATCAGGCGTCATCCCGCGATGCACCACCCAGATGTGGTCGCGCGCGTCCACCGCCACGCCCGTAATCGAACCGAGAATCCAGTGGTTGGGCAGCGGCCGGGGCCAGAGTGGATCGGCATGCAGCGCCGGAGCAGCGCCGCGGCGCTGCGACTGGGCCATCATGCGTTCGCACCAGGTGCCCCCAGCGACGATGAAGGTTGTCACCAAGACTGCGCCGATCGAGAGCGTCCGTGTCATACGCGGTTCCCCTGAAAGAAGGTCGGTGGGCGGGCGCCAGTATACTGCGCGGCATCCGAAGCATGAGCACATGCCGAGAAACACGGCGAGCGCCGGGCGTTTGCTACAATCCCTGCTCTGGCGACCCGGCCATTAAGTGACCGGCGTTTCCGACGTATGCGGCATCGTCAGGTTCAGCGGGCGTCCGGGCTGCTAGGGGCGGCCACGTGGGTCGTCCTCGCCTGCGTGTGGGCGCTGGCGGTCTGGACGCGAAGCGCCGGAGCCACCGGACTCTCCCAAGCGCAGGACACCCCGGTCGTGATGACCCGATCGACGCTGTCCGGTGTCTACACCGGCGCCCAGGCGCAAAGCGGGGAAGACGTCTACGACTCGACATGCCTCGGCGGGTGTCATAGCCTGTCGTCGCACAAGGGCATTGCGTTTCGACACCGCTGGGAGGGCCATCCCGTGTCTGAGCTGTACCAGCTCATTAACGAAACGATGCCCAACGACGATCCTGGCAGTTTGTCGTCCGAGCAAAGTCTGCAGCTCGTGGCCTACCTGCTGAAGTTGAATGGCATGCCGGCCGGCAGCGACGCGCTCTCCTCGGACGCCACCGCGCTCAAGAAGATCAAGATCGAGATGCCGCCCGACGGCGTGTCGAGTCCGCACCACTAAGAGGGAGCTTTTCCATGACGCGACGACTGAACCCCCGACGAGCGGCTGGTGTGATGCTGGCGCTGAGCGCTGTCCTCTGCGCCGTTTGGCTCGTCCACGCCTCTCAAGCGACGCCCGCGAAGCAGCCGGCCCTCGTGCGAGGCAATGTGCCGGGCGAGTGGCGGTACTGGGGCGCCGACGCGTGGAGCTCGCGCTACTCGCCTCTGGACCAGATCAACGCCACCAACTTCAACTCCCTGCAGGTCGTCTGGCAGTACAACGTTGGATCCGAGTTCGGCGTGGACGAGTACTTCCGTTCGACGCCGCTCTACGCGAATGGCAAGCTCATCAGCGTCGCCGGTGGCAAGCGCGGCGTCGTCGCCCTCAACCCGGCGACGGGCGAGCTGCTCTGGAAATGGGGCCTCGAAGAGGGGATTCGGTACCAGAAGTCGCCAAGGCCCTACTCGGGCCGCGGCCTCGCGTACTGGACCGACGGCCGCGAAGAGCGCGCCATCCTGGTCACGCCCGGGTTCCATCTGGTGGCGCTCGACGCCAAGACCGGCAAACCCGATCCGAAATTCGGCAAGGACGGCATCGTCGATTTGATGGACGGGCTGGGGTACCCGCTGGTGCCATGGGCGGTCGACGACGACGGCGCGCTCATGATCAGCGAGGCGGCGCCGCCGCGCAAGGCGAGGCCTGGCGAAGGCTGGGATCCAGTCAAGAAGATCGGCGCGGACGGAACCGTCGGCATCGACCCGGCCCTCGGCCAGCTCGGCAATAGCTCGCCCGCCATCGTCGTCAACGACGTGATCGTCGTCGGCAACTCGGCGATTCACGGGTACTATCCGCTGCACCTGAGCAACCTCACCGGGACCATCCGCGGCTTCGACGTGCGGACCGGCAAGCAGCTGTGGAAGTTCAATCTCGCACCCCAGCCCGGCGAGTTCGGTGCCGACACGTGGAAGAACGGATCGAAGAACGGCACACCTGGTCTTGGCAAAGTTGACGCGTGGTCGACATACTCCGCGGACCCGGATCTGGGTCTCGCCTACATTGGCGTGGGCGAAGGCGTGAATGACGACTACGGTGGCCATCGTCCCGGCGACAATCTCTTTGCGACGAGCATCGTCGCCCTTGACGTCAAGACGGGGAAGCGGAAGTGGCACTTCCAGACGACCCATCACGACATCTGGGATTTCGACATCCCAATGGCGTCCAACCTGCTCGACGTCACGGTCGCGGGACGGCCGCGCAAGATTCTGGCGATCGCCGGCAAGCAAGGCTGGGTCTACACGCTCGACCGGGTCACGGGCGAGCCGATTTGGCCGATCCCCGAGACGCCAGTGCTGCAGACCGACGTGCCCGGCGAGCAGACGTCCCCAACGCAGCCGATTCCGTCGAAGCCGGCGCCGTTCTCACAGATGGGCCTCGTCGAGTCGGACCTGATCGACTACACGCCGGAAATCAAGGAAGCGGCCCTCAAGATCGCGCACCAGTGTCGGATGGGACCCTTCTACGTGCCGCCTTCGTCGAACGACAAGAGTCAATTCCCGTGCACCTGGTACGCGCCAGGCGCAAACGGCGGGGTCAACATCTTCGGCGGCACAGCCGCCGATCCAGAGACGGGGATGATCTACGTCGGATCGCAGTCGGGCATCGCGCGCCTCACGATTTCGAAGGATCCGTGCTCTGAGTTCAATTACACCGAGACCCACGACAGCTGCGGACTGCCCGGCGCGCTGCCGGCCCCGGCGGGTTATGTCGCGCCCCCACCGACCCGGCGCGGGGGCGGAGGCGGCGGGGCAGGCGGTGGTGGGGCAGCTGGCGGTGGCGGAACTGGTGCCGCTGGCGCAGGTACCGCCGGCGCACGTGCCGCAGGCGCGGGTGGTGATGCAACGCCGCAGGCCGCTGGCGCGGCGCGCGGGGCCGGCGGCGGAGGGCGCGGCGGAGCGTCGGCCATCGGCGGCGTCTCAATCGTCAAGCCCAAGGAATACGGCGGGATCACCGCCTACAACATGAACACGGGTGACAAGGCCTGGTGGATTCCGAACGGCGGGTTCAATCCGGTGACGAGCACCGATCCCATGTTCGCGGGCGTGACGCTGCCGCCTCAGGGAGCCGCAGGCCAGGCCCAAGTCATCACGACCAAGACGCTGGTGATCTACGGCACCGGCCGCGATGGCGGTCCGCGCGGTGCGCCGCCGCAGCTGTTCGCTGTGGACAAGGCCACCGGCAAGCAGATCGCCGCACTGCAGATCCCGTCGAAGACCTCCGCAGTGCCGATGACCTACTTGCACAATGGCAAGCAGTACATCGTCTTCGCGACAGGAGCGGGCAACAACACCTCCCTCGTCGCGCTGGCGCTGCCGAGCGGCGGGCGTGGTGGCGGCCCCGGCCGCTGAGTATGAGGGGTCTGGCCCCGCTCGGCGTGAGCCGGGCCTGACCCCCGCGACAAACGTGAGAGTCCAGACGTGGATCGCGGCGGCAGGCGGTCTTTGGTTCACCGCCGTGATCGCCGCAAGCGCGCATCGCGCCCCTGGGGCATCCGTTCACGCGAAGGCGCAGAGCACGTCGCCGCAGGCCGCGCCGCCTGCGCCCGCACCGGCGACGCAGTCCGTCCTGGACGGCGTGTTCACCGATGAGCAGGCCAAGCGCGGGCAGGAGGTCTACACGACCAATTGCGCGCACTGCCATGGGAATTCGTTGCAGGGTGGAGAGGAAGCGCCGCCCCTTGCCGGCGAGGACTTCATCAAGAACTGGACCGGAATGACCGTCGGCGACGTGGTCGAGCGCGCCCGCCGGTCGATGCCCGAGGACGATCCGGGTTCGCTCACCCGTCAGCAGTACACCGATGTGACCACCTACATCCTCGGGGCGAACCGCTATCCCACCGGCAAAACAGAACTGCCCATCGAGACCGAAAAGCAGAAGCTCATCAAGGTGGAAGCCATCAAATAGAGGGGTCTGGCCCTGCTGGCGTAAGCCGGGCCTGACCCCCTGCACAGTCCCCTTCAGGCCTTCAGCCTTTCAGGACGCTCACGAGCGCGGGTTCGATCGCGAGTGCCATCGCTCGATAGCCATCGACGTCGGGATGAAGTCCGTCGGGCGATCCCGACAGCTGATCGGGGTGGCCCGCCGCTGCGACCGCCGCGCGCGTGTCGACGAAGGTGAGGCGCGGATCCTTGGCCCCTTGTGCCGCGATCCACGCGTTGATGTCATGCATCTCCGCGTTCTGGCCTCGCGTCGCGCTGTTGTACGGAATGATCGACGCGGCGACGACGGCGATGCCGGCCGCGATCGCGCGGTCGTACATCGCCCGAAGCTGGCGCGTCACGCGTTCCGCGGGCAGGCCCTGATACACGTCGTTCACGCCGGCGAGAATGATCACGACGCGCGGATGCGCCGCGAGCACATCCCGATCGAATCGCGCCGCGATCTCATCCGTCCGCTCGCCGTTGACGCCGCGGTTGAGCACGCGCCAGTCCGGATGCTTCTGCATCAGCCAGTACGCGTATTGGCTGTGCGCGTCGCCGGCGCCGTTCGGCGGCGCTTCGATCGGCGACCGAAAGGCCGGTGTGCCGGCCGTCGTGGAATCTCCAAGCGCGACGATCGAGACCATGGGCGACGCGCGTTGAGCATGGACGATGAGCGGAGAGAACGTCAACGCGACGGCCACGACGGAAGTCATGTTCATGCCTCATAATGGTACGTGCTCGCAAGAACTCGAAAGTGGGTCGAATCCTGGGACCGCGTGAAGAATCGGCCCGAGCAGGAAGTCAAGGACTACGTCCTGAGCAAGTGCCGCAACGGCTTTCAGGTCGCCAAGAAACCGTCGCGCGACCAGCGCGAGGCTTGGGTGACCTTGCTCGCCGAGGAAGGCAAGACCAAGGACGAACTGAGCCCGCTCGCGCGGCGCGTCGTCGACTCCGTCCGACAGAAGCTGACAGACGAGGGCTATGACTTCGAGCTGAATCTCGACGACACCGGCGGCGTCGCGCTAGCGGAGGTGCACTTCCGGTCGCTGACCAAAGGACCCAAGGCGCCGCGGAGCCGGAACGGGTCCAGTCCGCACACCCGTTGAAGTCGACCCCCTTTCTCGCTCGGGGCATCGCAGTCGCTCAGCCTCGCCTTCAAGCCTTCAAGCCTTCTAATCGATAGAATCACTGCATGAGCACTCTCTCGCTCGAGTGGCAACGCGACCTGCAATTCAAGAGCGGGCCCGGTGGACCGCCGATCGCGCTCGATAGCTCGGTGCCATTCGTGCTGTCGCCAATGCAGGTGCTCGCCTATGCCGTGATGGGGTGCATGGCGATGGACGTCGCGCACATTCTCGAGAAGGGTCGACATGACCTGCAGGCCCTGACCGTCACGTTCGAGAGCGAGCGGGCCGCCGAACCCCCGCGCCGGTACACCATGATTCATTTGCGCTTCGACGTCACGACGAACGCGGACCAGCAGGTCGTCGAGCGCGCGATTGAGCTGTCTCACACGAAATACTGTTCCGTCTCGAATACCCTGCGGCAGGACCTCGACTTTCGAACCTCGGTCGTCGTCAAGCGCGCGTGACGCGACGCCCCTATATCGACTGGCTCCGCGGTCTGGCGGTCGTGGTGATGATGGAGTGGCACGCCATCGATGCCTGGTCCGTCGCAGACGGTCGGGAGTCGTCCGCGTTTGGCTGGGTGACGTTCATCGGTGGCTGGGCGGCGCCGATGTTTCTCTATCTGGCCGGCGTGTCGGTGGCGCTCGCCGGCGCCGCGCGCATGCGACGCGGTCTCGATCTTCGCGCGGCCTCATGGACGGTGCAGAAGCGCGGATGGCAGATCTTCGGCGTCGCGCACCTGTTCCGCCTTCAGTCGTATCTGATGAGTGTCGGCGCCCCGTGGACGAGCCTCTTCAAGCCCGACATCCTGAACATCCTCGGGCTCGGCATCGTGGGCACCGCCTTCTGCTGGGGCCGATCGGACACCCGTCGCGGCCGCGCGCTGTGGTTGATCGTGCCCGCGGCGGCCATCGTGTGGCTCTCGCCGGCCTCTCGACTCTGGCGCTGGCCGACGATGCTGCCGGTGCGACTCGAGGCCTACATCCGTCCGGTCGGTCACGCCGGCGTCTTCGAGCTGTTTCCATCGGTCGCGTATGTGTTCCTCGGGGCCTGCGTCGGCGCGTTCATCGCTTCGCCGCGCGCCTCGGCTGGAGAAGCTGGATTTCACGTGCGGTTGGGCGTGACTGGTGCGGCGATCGTCGCGGCCGGCTGGCTCGGATCGGCGCTGCCGCCCCTCGCGCCGACATCCGACTTCTGGTCCACATCCGTGTCGCTCATCGTGATCCGAGCCGGCGCGATTACGACCCTGCTGGCCGGCGCCTGGTGGTGGATGCGGCGCCCGACGGCTAATCGCTGGAGTCCGCTGGTGCTGCTGGGCCGCACCTCGCTGTTCGTCTATTGGGTCCACGTCGAGTTGGCCTACGGCGTGCTCACGGGGCCCCTTCACCACACGCTCGCCCTGCCGTCCGCCGTGCTGGCATTTCTCGCGCTCGTCCTCGTGATGACCATCGCGGCGGCCTGGTGGGCCCAGTGGACGCCGCCCAGGCTGGCGTCCCTGGTGCCGGCGCGGCTGCAATCCTCGATCCGCCGCTAGCCGTAGTAGTGTGATGGTGCCTTGGCGCCACGGGATTCGATTGAGTCGATTGACCGGCAGGGGATTGATCTGGACGCCGACTGGCAACTGATATTGGCCGTGGCGGACGGATCATCCGACGCGCTGGGCCGCCTCTACGATCGCTACGGTGCGACCGTGTACGCCCTCGCGCGCCGGATCGTGTCGCGCCTCGAAGACGCCGAAGAAGTGGTGCAGGATGTCTTCGCCCAGGTCTGGCGGCAGGCGGATCAGTATCGAACCGATCGCGCGACCGTTGCGGGCTGGATCATCATGCTCGCGCGCACGCGCGCCATCGATCGTCTCCGGGCGCGCCGGGCGCGGCCCGACGAGGACCGGGGGGTCGAACCAGGCGAGGCCGTTCCGGTCCCCGCGGGCGGTCCGAACCCGGAACAGTCCGTGCTTTCAGCAGACGACGCGAAGCGCGTGCGGCAAGCGCTGGCGAGTTTGCCTGACAATCAACGCTCCCTCTTGGAATTCGCGTACTACGAAGGGTTGACGCACACCGAGATCGCGACGAAAACAGGAATGCCATTGGGTACGGTCAAGACCCGGATTCGGGCCGGCATGGACACTCTGCGAGGAGCACTCACGCCATGACGCCGGCGCCAGGCTTCGGAACAGGCGACGTGCCCCCGCGCGATCACGAGGAGTGGCGCGCGGCCGCCGCGGCCTATGCGCTCGACGCGCTCGACGCGGCCGACCGGAAGGCGTTCGCCTCCCACCTCGAGACATGTGTGGAGTGCCGCGCGCTCGTGGCGTCCTACGCACCCGTCCTGGCCAACCTCGGGCTCGCCACCGAGCCGCTGAGACCGCCGGAATCCCTTCGCGCCAGAACCCTGGCGCGGGCCGTCAATCAGCCTCGCCCGTCAACCGTGACCGGTCGGCCGCCCCTCGAGGCCGGTGCGAAATCGCCTGCGCCGCAGCCCGCACGCCAAACGGCCTCGTGGTGGCTCTTGGCGGCCAGCCTGATGGCCGCCGCCGGACTCGGAATCTATGCGTGGTCCCTGCGCCAGCAGGTCGGCGTGCTTCGAACGATCGTGTCCCAGGCATCGGCCGAGGTGCAGGCCGTGCGCGCCGAGCTCGCGAATGTCCGGCGCGAGTCGACCCGCCTCGGGAGCGCGGTGAATGTGTTGAGCGCTGCCGACCTGCGCCGCGTCGACCTGACCGGCCAGGCGCAGGCCTCGGCCGCCAGCGCGCGCGCGTTCGTCAGTCAGTCGCACGGCCTGATGTTCTCGGCCGAGCATCTGCCCGCGCTTGCAGCCGGTCACGTCTATCAAGTGTGGGTGCTGGCGCCGACGCCCATGAGCGCCGGCGTGGTGACGCCAGCGCCAGACGGCACGGCGACAGCCACGATGCCGATGCCGAACGACGTCACCGTGGCAGCCATTACGGCCGTCGCGGTCACGGAGGAACCCAGCCCCCAGGGTTCACTCTCGCCCACGATGCCGATTCTGCTCGTCGGCAACATCGGTCGCTAAGGACTGGTCAAAAGCAGGTTCGAGGCTTGAAGGCGTGAAGGCCTGGAGGCGCGCAAGCTCAAGCTGTAGCCGCTGAGCCAAACCGCCCCAAGCCGTCCCGCGTCAAGCCTTCAGGCCTTCACGCCTTCTATTTCACCACGTCGTTCCAATTCAAGATTGAGTTGAACACCATGTTGAACTCGCCGTGATTCTGATACCGGTAAATCGGGTTGTTCGTGAACATGATGACGCGACCCTTGCCGAGATACGCCTGCGGGACGTCCACGACGAAGGGCTTGTTGGTCAGAGTCGCCGCGCCCACCATCAGGCCGCTCAGCACGGACGCGTCGCCGCCGACGAACTCGGCGACGATGTCGCTCTGGTCCGAGACGCCGACGTGGAAGACCGGCTGGCCCTGTGAATACTTCACCGGGAAGGTCGTGCCGTCGTAACCGTAGAAGATCGGCGAGTCCGTCTTGACGATCTTCGCCTCGACGAGCGGCTTCTGCTCGGTCACGCAGTTCGTCGTCACATTCCCCCGGCACACCGGGATGGCTTCGGTCTCGATCGAGTGCGCGTACCCGAAGTCGATCGGGAAGCTTGTCGATTGCGCGGCCGCGATGAGCGTGCCGCCGCCGAGCAGGAACTGATCGAACGCGTCGACGCCCGCCTGGCCGAAGCCGCCGGTCGTGTCCGGCGACTCGCCGTACATCCCCAGGAACTTGAACTTGTCCGTCTTCAGGTACGGGCTCGGTCGCGAGGCCGCCGGCTGCATGACCTGGAGCCGGCCGAGCGCCTGCGTCGCCATGATGATCACGTCGTAGTCGTTCTTCAGATTCCCCTTCTCGACGCGCTCCTTGAAGATGAGGTCGAACGGGATGTTCATCTTGTCGAACGTGAGCCGGTACCAGCCGAGGTCTTGTGTGTTCGCCCACTGCGAGTAGATCGCGATCCGTGGGACGTCAGCGTCGTGTGTGGCCACTGTCGGCGCCGTCGTGAACGTCGCGGCCGTAAGGCCGAGATCGACGACCGCGGCCTTGGCGGCCGTGAGATCGCCACCGGTGATGATGAACGACCCGGCAGGGAAGTCCTTGGCGTCGATCGTGAAGGCCTTCTCGGCGATGCGCATCGGCACGTCCTTCAGCCGATAGCGGAAGACGATCATGTTGTTCGAGCCGTAGTGCGCGACGGCGAGGCCCGCCGCGCCAGCGCCAGTGACGACGCCCTTGTCGACGACGTCTTTCACGAGCGGCGCCGTGACGTCGAGGACGGCCTTGTCGTTCACCGCCTTCACGTCGACGTCGAAGGCATAACCCATCGTCCAGCCCGAATCGTCGTAAGTCATCATGGCCGGATCGGGATAGTCCTGCCGTTCGAGCAAGTTCTTCGCAAGCCGCCAGTAGGGTTGGTTGCCCTTGATCACGTATGAGCCGGCGCCGAAGGTCAGATCGCCGACTTTCACCTCGGCCGTCGTCTGGCCAACCTCGATGCCCTGGATGCGGAGGATGCGGACGAGCTGAGCTGGCTTCGTCATGTCTCTTTGCAGAGGGATGACATAGCCGAACGGCGCCCGCGAGAGGCCCTGCTGAATCGAGTTGTGTGTCTTCTGATAGAAATTCTGGAGAATCAGATTCGGGAACATGGCCGTCATCCCGAGGCCCGACAGCACGCCCGTCTCCATGTAGTTCGTGTTGTCCCGGCGCGAGAAAATGGCCGTGGCGCCAGGGGGTATTGGAAGACCGCGGTACCATTCGCGATCCTGAGCGCCGCCGCAGCCCGTCGGCACCTCGGAGCGACGGCCGTTGCAGTCGCTGAACGCGCCTCCGCCGCCCGGCCCGCCCCGACCGCCTGCGCCTTGGCCCGCCGCCCCGCCAGGGCCGCCCGGGCCGCCCGCCCCGCGACCTTGTGCGCCGCCAACGTCACCGGTAAGACTCGCAGCCGCTTGGCTTTGGTCGACGTTCGCGACGCCACCGGCAGCGGCGCCACCCGCGTTACCGCCGCCCCCGCGGCCGCCCCGCCCACCACCGCGCCCCCCGCCAGCCGCGGCCGGCGCGCTGGTGTCGCCGCCCCGCCCACCGGCTCCTGGCCCCGGACCGCTGTCGCGGCCGCTTTGAGTTTCGTACATGCGCATCATGCCGTTGTGGTTGTAGGCGATCGAGCCGAGATAGCCCGGCGAGTAGCCGTCCATGAAGGAGTGGGTGTAGACGCCCGGCATGCCCCACTTCGTGAATTGCGCGACCTCATAGTCGGCAAACCAGGGCAGCTCGAAAAAGAGAATGGGATCGAGATTCGGATTCTGCGGCGGCCCGCCGCTGTAGTCGTACAGCAACGTCTCGGACTCGTGCAGGTCGTGCATGATGGGCGGGTGCGCCGTGAAATACCAGTCCGCGATCGCCCGCATCGACATCAGCGACAGGTTGATGTCGCGGTTGTTGTCGTGGAAGACGTACTTGCCCCAGTACGGCAGCGCGCACTGCCCGCCGCCACCGCCGCCGAACCCACCGCCACCTCGCCCTTGGCCCGCCGTAGCGGCGGTAGCCGCGGAGGCGGCCTGTCCCGCCGTAGCGGCGCCACCCGCCGCAGCGCCGCCAGGCGCGGAGGCGGAAGAAGCAGCGGCCATGTCCTCGTTGCAATAAAACTGGTCGACGTTGCGATCGCGGCCGTCGGCATCGGCCACCGGCGTGACCGAGACGTAGACGTTGTCACGAATCTGGGTGATGAACGGCGAGGTCTCGGTCGCAAGCCGGTACACCATCTCCATCAGCATTTCTGATGGGCCCGTCTCGCCGCTGTGCAGGCCGCCCATCACGTGGTAGTGCGGCTTCGTGGTGTTGATGAGCGATTGGACTTCGGCATCGGGCAGGCCCCGCGGGTCGGCGAGCTTCGCGAGGTTGTCGCGGTTCTGCTGCAGTCGTTTCATGTTCGGGTCGGACGACACCCACACGACCACGAGTTCGCGGCCCTCGTCAGATTTGCCGATCGTCTCGACCTTCACGCGCGGAGTCGCCTTTTCGAGTGCGCGGTAGTACTTCAGGATGTCGGCGTAGTAGGTCAGCTTGCGAGGCGCGCCGATGTGGTACCCGAGGACATCCTTGGGTGACGGAATTCCTGGCACTTTCGGCAGATGGTCGACGAGTGGGCTGCCGTACTTCGCCTCGCCGGTCCATTCCTGGTAGGCCTTCGCGAAATCTTCGTCTTGCGTTTGTTTCGGATCGCGTGTCTCGGTCACCCACTGCTGGGCCGGCACCCGGGCCGTGGCCACAAAGCAGAGACCTGCGCCGAGCACGAATGTCAGCAGGTGCCGACGGAGATTTTTGGAGGGCGACATCGACGTTAACTCCTTATCTATCTATCAGTTAAACTGGTAAGCAATGGGTCGGTCGCCGGCGCGACATGACACGAGGGACCGAAGGGGACCGCTTGAGATTGTGCACGCGAGACACATACAATCGCGCGTCACGCCGCTTGGCGGCATTGACGAGGGCACGAAGGGGCCCCGCGTTCTTATGATCAGCGTCGCCGCGCTTCGGATGCAGCAATTTGGCGTGCAATTCTATCAGGCTTCATTGACGGCCCGAGACATCGACAAGCTCGTGCGCTTCGAAGTGTTGAGTTACGCCGAGCACGGTGCGGCGCCCGGGCTGCGCGGCGCGAAGAATCAGTCGAAGGTGCACTGGGATCTGCTCGAGCGACGCATCGCGTCGAGCGAAAAGGCCTACCAGCGCCAAATCATCCGCAAGAAAATCGACGAGCTCGTCGCCTACTACGAACAGTGTCGCCAGGCGCGCGATCTGCCGTCGATTCCAGGCGCCGTGATCATTTCCTGCGACGAGCCGCTCAAGTTCGAGCCGATGGCGGGTGAACCCTCACTCGGCATCCTCAAAGTACCGGAGCGCGAAGGCATCCTTCGCGCGATCGATGGACAGCATCGCTTACTCGCTCTGCATGCCGGCATGGAGCAGTTCGCTGATGAGACCTTCACCGTCCCGGCCGTCATCTTCGATCGGCTGCCCGAAGATCACGTCGTGCAGATGTTTGTCACCATCAACGCGAAGCACACGCGCTTGAACGCTTCGCATTTGGTCTCGTTGTCGGGCCGTCAGTTGTATCGCGACGAGAACCTGGCGGCCGCGCACGACGTCGTTCGCGCCCTGAGCGAGCGGGAGGACTCGCCACTCCATGGCGATATCAAACTCCTTGGCGTGGGCCACGGCCGCGTCGCCCAGGCACCCCTCGCCCAGGAGCTGAAGAAACTCTTTGCCGGCGAGGCCTTTGGACTTGGTCGCAAGGGCGACGAGTTCCGGGAAGAGGCGAAGCGGTTTTACGTCAACTATTTCCGGCAGGTGGCCGTCGTGTTTGGCGCGGCGTGGAACGGTCGAAAGTACAGCATCAGAACGGCGCCCGCCTTGCGCGCTTTCATCCGGGTGGCGCCGGACATCGTTGCGCAGTTGGATCAGGCGCATGCGGACCGCGCGGACTTTCGGGCGATCGGCCGCGTCATCGCGCCCTGGGGCCGCCGAATCGGTGACCTCCGGTTCGAAACCGACGGTGCATGGAAGCGCTCAGGATCGACCGTGGATCAACTGGCCAAGGAACTGCGACTGGCCCTGCAATACCCAGAAGGCGCGATCGGTTAGCGGGGTCTGGCCCCGCTGGCGTGAGCCAAGGCCTGCCCCCCCAAAGCCAATCGACAGCGCATAAACGCGGCCCCGCCGGGGTCTGGCCCTGCTAGCGACAGCCGGGCCTGACCCCCAGCCAATCCCAGCGCATGACTCTAAGACCCACGGAAGCCTCACCAGCGTCCCTCAGGCTGCCACTTTCGTAACGGCGTCGACAGATTCTGGAGGACATCCAGCGCTCCGTCCGCGATTTGATACTCCGCCATGCGATTGGCAGTCCGGCACGAGCCTTGCGTTCAGGACCGCGTGGGTAGCCTGAATTTGCGGCAAACGCCGTAAAGAGCTGGGGAGCCAGGATGCCTACTTAGGCCCGCGAAAGCGGGCCTTTTTTATTGGATCCGGCGCTCGTGGCCGTCCCCCAACGCGCCCTGCGCTATCGACCACGACGCCCCGCGGCCAGCCCAAGATTACCCGCCACCATGTAGTTCTGCCAGCCCAGGCCTCTCAGCCGTCTAAGCTCTTAAGCCTTCCAGCCTTCCAGCCTTCCGGCCTTCCCGCCTTCAGGCCTCCCAGCCTTCACGCCTCTAAGCCTTATAGAATTCCGCTCGTGCTTCTCCGGCTAGGCATCGACACGGGTGGAACCTTCACTGACCTTGTTGAGCTTGGCCCGGACGGCCTGTCGGTGCACAAGCTGCGCTCCACGCCTGACGATCCCTCACGCGCGATCTTGGACGGCATCCAGACCATGTCCGGGACGACCACTGGCCTCGACGTCGTTCACGGCTCCACGGTCGCGACCAACGCCGTCCTCGAGCGCAAGGGCGCCCGCGTCGCGCTCGTGACCACTGAGGGATTCGAAGACGTGCTCCGCATAGGACGACAAACGCGCCCGGAGCTGTACAACTTTCTGGTGCCGGCCCCTCGGCCGATTGTCGCGCCGGATCTCACGTTCGGCATCAGTGAACGCCTCGATGCCTCCGGCCGGACGCTCGTGCGCGTCGACGACCTCGCACTCGATCGCCTCGCCGCCTCCCTGCAGGCCGCGGGCGTCGACATCGTGGCCGTGTGTCTTCTCCACGCTTATGCGAACCCGGCCCACGAACGGCAGGTCGCCGATCGGCTCCGGCGCGCCGGACTCACGACGTCGATGTCGCATGAGGTGCTGCCCGAGTACCGGGAGTACGAGCGGTGGAGCACGACCGTCGTCAACGCGTACGTCACGCCGATCATCGATCGCTACCTGGGCGCGCTCGAGACCCGACTCAGCGGCTCGCGCCTGCTCATCATGCAGTCCAACGGCGGGTCGATCTCAGCGGGAGCGGCGCGCGCGCAGGCGGTCCGGACCGTCCTCTCAGGACCGGCCGCGGGCGTCGTGGGCGCGAGAACAGTGGCTCGCGCGGCGGGCTTCCGCCGCATCATCTCGTTCGACATGGGCGGCACGTCGACCGATTTCAGCCTGATTGACGACGCGGTGGCGACATCAACCGAGTCGAAGATTGGGGACTTTCCGATCCGACTGCCGGTGATCGACATTCATTCCGTCGGCGCCGGTGGAGGGTCGATCGCATTCGTGGATGCCGGTGGGGCATTGCGCGTCGGGCCACGGAGTGCGGCCGCGTCGCCGGGGCCGGTGTGCTACGGCGTCGGGACCGAGCTCACCGTGACCGATGCGAACCTGCTGCTGGGACGCCTCGACCCGGAACGGTTCTTGGGAGGCCGCATGACGCTCGACGTCGATCGGGCGCGGTCGGTCGCCAGGGCGCTCGCCGCCGAGTTGCGAATGGACCCGCTGACGCTGGCCGAGGGCGTCGTGCGAGTAGCCAATGCGAACATGGAGAGGGCGATCCGCGTGGTGTCCGTCGAACGCGGCCACGATCCGCGACGGTTCGCCCTGCTGGCCTTCGGTGGCGCTGGCGGGATGCATGCATGCGAGATCGCGGAGCGCCTCGAAATTGGGTCAGTCGTCCTGCCGCGGTTTGCAGGCGTCCTCTCGGCCCTCGGAATGCTCGCCGCCGATGTCACGCGCGACTACTCGGCCAGCGTGCTCGAGCCGTCAGACGCCGTGTCGCTGGCCGCGCTCGATCGTCGGTTCCGTCCACTCGTGGCGGCGGCCCGGCGGGATCTTCAGGCCGAGGGCTTCAATCGCACGCGCCAGGCGATCGCGCGCCTCGTGGATATCCGTTACGTTGGACAGTCTTATGAGATCACCGTCCCGTTTGGCCCGACGTACCGGCGTGCCTTCGACCGGCGCCACGAGCGACTCTACGGCTACGCGAATCCCGACCGGCCGACCGAGATCGTCAACGTCCGCGTGAGTGCCACGGGGCTCACCGAGAAACCGAAGCTGCCGTTCACGCGCCCGCGCCGGGCCTTTGTGCCGCGACCCGCGAGTCGCCGACCGGGCCGCTTCGGCGGCCGGTCCGTGACGGTGAGCTTCTATCGCTGGGAAGCCCTGGCGCCGGGCGCCGCGGGCGCCGGTCCCGCGGTCATCACCGGTGGAGAAGCGACAGCCGTGATTCCTCCAGGGTTTCGCTTCCACGTGGATGGGTTCGGCAACCTCGTGGCCCGCTCATGAACGCCATTGAATTTGAGATCTTCAAGAACATCTTTCTCTCGATTGCCGAGGAGATGGGCGTCACGCTGTGTCGCACGAGCTTCTCACCCAATATCAAGGAGCGGCTCGATTATTCCTGCGCCGTCTATGACGCCGAGGGCGAGACGATTGCGCAGGGCGATCACATGCCCGTGCACCTTGGCGCGATGCCGCTGTCGGTGCGGGCGGCCATCGACGCCGGGCCGATGGCCGCCGGCGATACCGTCATGCTGAATGACCCGTTCCGCGGCGGGACGCACTTGCCGGACATCACCCTGGTGTCTCCGGTGTTCCTGCACGCGCGCGACCGGCAGCCGACGTTCTACGTCGCCAATCGCGCCCACCATTCCGACGTGGGCGGCATGAGCCCCGGATCGATGCCGGTGGCGCGCGAGATCTACCAGGAAGGACTGGTGATCCCGCCCGTGCGCCTCGTGCGCGGCGGGCGAATCGAGGCCGACGTCATGAACCTGCTGCTCGCCAACGTTCGGACGCCGGATGAACGCGAGGGGGACGTCACGGCCCAGATTGCCGCCAACCGTGTCGGCGACGCGCGGCTGCGCGAGACCGCGGCGCGTTACGGGCGTCGACGCACGCTGCAGTACGCGTCAGCGCTCCAGGACTACACCGAGCGCGTCGTTCGCGCCGCCATTCGCGCGATTCCCGACGGCCTCTATGAGTTCGACGACGCGCTCGACGACGACGGGTGGAGCGACGCGCCGGTGCCGATTCGAGTGGCGATTCGAATCGCTGGCGACCGCGCGACGCTCGATTTCACCGGGTCGTCGCCGCAGGTCGAGGGGAGCGTCAATGCGAACTACGCGATCACGCTTTCGGCGTGCCTGTACGCCTTTCGCTGCCTCGTCGAAGACAACGTGCTCTACAACGCCGGCGTCGCGCGGTCGCTGACGGTGGTCGCGCCCGAAGGCACCATCGTGAACGCGAGGCGGCCTGCGGCCGTCGCCGGCGGCAACGTTGAGACGTCCCAGCGCATCACGGACGTCGTCCTCGGCGCGCTGGGAAAGGCGCTGCCCGATCGGCTGCCCGCCGCGAGCCAGGGCACGATGAACAACGTCACCTTGGGCGGGACGAATCCGGTGACGAGGAAGCATTTCGCGTACTACGAGACGATCGGCGGCGGCATGGGCGGGCGGCCCGGCCTGGCGGGGCTGAGCGGTGTCCACACCCACATGAGCAACACGCGCAATACGCCGGTCGAAGCCATCGAGCGGTATCTGCCGCTGCGCATTCGGCAATACCGCCTGCGCCGGGAGAGCGGCGGCGACGGCGCCGCGCGAGGGGGCGACGGGATCGTCCGCGAATACGAAATGCTGACCGACACGTCCGTGACCGTGCTGTCGGATCGCCGGCGCCGGGCGCCCTACGGCGCGCGAGGGGGAGGCGAGGGCGCGCCGGGCCGGAACACGCTGATTCGCGGCGGCCAGAAGGAAGGGATGGAGGAAGCGCTGCCCGGGAAGGTCCAGATGAACCTTCGTGCCGGCGATCGGCTCCGCATTGAGACGCCTGGCGGCGGCGGCTGGGGCCGACGGTCCTCGTGAGCCTGTTCGCCTGGTGGCGGGACGCGGACGCCGAAGCGCATCGCGCGTTCGTTGCGGCGGCGCTGGGATGGATGCTCGACGCGTTCGACGTCATGCTCTACGCGCTCGTCTTGCCGTCCCTCATGAAATCGCTCAGCCTGCCCTCGTCGGTGGGCGGTCGGCTGCAGTCGGTCACGCTGATTGCCGCCGCGATTGGCGGCATCGCGTTTGGCGTGATCGCGGATCGCTGGGGGCGCACGCGCGCGCTGAGGCTCAGCATCCTGCTGTATTCAATCTTCACCGCAGCCTGCGGATTCGCGGTGAGCGCCGTCGAGCTGACGGTGTTTCGCATCTGTCTTGGCTTCGGCATGGGCGGGGAGTGGGCGAGCGGCGCCGCGCTGGTCTCCGAGACCTGGCCCGCCAAGCACCGCGGCAAGGCGCTCGCGTTCATGCAGAGTTCGTGGGCCGTGGGCTACGCCCTGGCGACGATCGTCAACTACCTCGTGCAGGACGTCGCGGGTTGGAGTTGGCGGGCAGTCTTCTTCGTCGGCGTCGCGCCGGCGCTCTTCACGTGGTGGGTACAGCGGTACGTGAAGGAACCAGCGGTGTGGCACGCGATGCGCGCGGCGCCGATCCCGGGGGTGCTCCGACAGACCCTGCGCGGTCCGCTCCTCGGAATCACGATCGCGTTGTGCCTCATGAATTCCTTCACGCTCTTCGCGTACTGGGGCTTCAACACGTGGGTCCCCTCGTATCTGTCTGCGCCAGCGACGAGCGGCGGCCTCGCGTTCTCCGGGGGCACGATGTCCGCTCTCGTGTTCGCGAACAATGTGGGCACATGGTTCGGGTACGTCACCTTCGGCTACATCAGCGACGCAATCGGGCGGCGACGCTCGTACGTGTGGTTCCTGCTCGCGGCCGCGGTGCTGACGTGGGCGTTCACGACCGTGCGAGGTCCCTGGGCCCTGCTGGCGCTCGGGCCGGCCACGGCGTTTTTCGCGACGGGCAACTTCAGCGGCTTCGGCGCCGTGACGGCTGAGCTCTATCCGACGGCCGTCCGCGCCACGCTCCAGGGCCTGACCTACAACATCGGCCGGATCGCGAGTGCCGGCGCGCCCTGGCTCGTGGGGGCCCTCGTGGACACGCGCGGCTACCCGGCGGCCCTGTCAGTAGCCGCCGCCGCGTTCGTTTGCGCCACCTTCTGCTGGATCTTCATTCCCGAGACGCGCGGACGGCAGGTCGCCTAGACCTTCGTAATCTGCGTCACGGCTCCCATCAGATAGTGCAACGTGACGCGATCGCCGACATCGAGGTCGCGCGGCGTGTTCTCGGAACCGACCCGCGCATGCCGGATTTCCTCTTCCGGATCCTCCGGGTCGACGAAAAACACGTCAACGGACATTTGTCCGTGAATCGAGACGGGCTGGAGACGCTTGATGATGGCCGATCGGGTGCCTTTGAGCATGGTCGGCGCGTCGTGTCCTGCCGATAGTAAGAGAGCTGGGCTGCGATCACAAATCCTTCCCGCCGGCGCCAAAGGCAGTATCCTGGGACGAGCCCTCAAGCCTCCAGGTCTTCCGGCCTGCTAGCCTTCAGGCCCCAAGCCTCAGTCTTCGGTGTCCGAGCCTCCAAGCCTCCAAGCCTAACCAATGATCTTCAAACCATTCCTTCGTGCCTCCGTTGGCATCGCGGTGCTCGTCGTCTTGATCGCCTTGCCGCTCGGCCGCCCCGGGTCAGCCAAGGAGACCGGGACCCAGGTTGAGTTGCCCAACGCCAGGACGATCGTCGACCGCTTCGTGACCGCGATGGGCGGCGAAGCCGCCTTTGCGAGGGTGACGTCGATCCACGGGGTGGGACGCATGGAGATTCCGCAGCAGGGGATCAGCGGCACGGCCGATCTCATGACCGCCCGGCCCAACAAGTCCTTGCTCGTCGTCGAGATTGCCGGCGTCGGCCGAATTGAAACTGGCTACGACGGCAAGGTCGGCTGGAATATCGATCCGCAATCGGGTCCGATGCTGGCGACAGGCGACGAACTCACGCAGATGGCCGAAGAGAATTGGTTCGACGCGCCGCTGCGTCCGAACGACCACATCCGCGAGATGGCCACCGTCGAGAAGACCGACTTCGACAACCGTCCCGCCTATAAGATCAAGGTCGTGTATCCATCGGGCCGCGAAGAGTTCGAGTACTTCGATGTCGAGACCGGCATGGATCTCGGTCACGAAGGCAAGCAGGCGACGCACATGGGATCGCTGCCCGCAACCGAGATGTTTCGCGACTACAAACTGTTCGGTGAAGTGAAGCAGGCGACGACCATCGTGGTCCGCGTCCTTGGCATCGAGCAGGTGGTCCACATCGATACGTGTGTCTACAACACCGTCGCGGCAGATGCCTTTGATCCGCCGCCCGCCATCAAAGCGCTCATCAAAGGCCCAACCTCCCAGTGACCCGTCGCCTGGTGCTCGCGGTTCTGCTCGCAGCGGTCCTCAGCGCGAGCGGCCTCTCGGCCGCGAGGCCAGTGCCAGCGCCCCAATCGGGCGACTGGCACGTCTCGCTCCTCGCGAGCTTCGACGACGTCTGGCAGACGGTGCACGACACGTACTACGACCCCGCGTTTGGCGGCGTCGACTGGGACGCCGTGCGCCGAGAGTTGCGGCCGGCCGTCGAACATGCCGCGTCGCCCGCCGCGGCGCGACAGGTGATCGCGGAAATGATCGCGCGCCTCGGCCAGTCGCACTTCGTCATCCTCTCGTCGGTCGCGGGCCCGGCGGAGAGCGACACGCTGCCCGGCGAGGCCACCGTGCCCGTCGAGATCCGCATCGTCGACGGAACTGCCGTGATCACCGCGATTGACGGGGACGCCTTTGTGACCCGCGCCGGTGTGCAGCCCGGCCAGACGCTTGTCGACATCGACGGCCACGACACCGCCTCGCTCATCGCCGCCGCCGTGGGCGCTGATGCGCGCGCCAAGAACCTCGACGCGTGGCGGCGCGTCTACCGCGCCCTGCACGGCCAGACCGGTTCGATCGTCAGGCTCGGCCTTCGAAGCCCCGACGGCCGGCGCTCGACCGTGCCGTTCGCCCGCGTGATGGAGTCGGGTCAGCCGCTCACGCTCGGCAATTTGCCGACGTTGTTCGTGCGGGTCGCCACGCACGAAGACGTTACGCCGGCGCACAAGCACGTCGGCGTGATCGCATTCAATTGGTGGATGCCTGCGATCAATCAGCCCATCGAAGACGCCGTCGCGCGCTACCGTCACGACGACGGGCTGGTCATTGACCTGCGCGGCAATCTGGGGGGCCTCGCGACGATGATCACGGGCATCGCGGGCTACGTGCTCTCGGAGCCCGTCACGCTGGCGACATCGCACGCGCGCGGCGCGACGTTGCAGTACATCGCGAACCCGCGCGTCGTGACGGCCGCTGGCGAGCGCGTCGAGCCGTTCGCCGGGCCGGTGGCCGTGCTCGTCGACGAGATGACCGGCAGCACGTCGGAATGTTTTGCAGCCTCCCTGCAGAGCATCGGCCGTGTCCGTGTCTTCGGCCGCCCGACGATGGGACAGGCCCTGGCCGCGGTGACGAAGCGATTGGCGGACGGCGACGTCTTCATGTACGCGCTGGGCGACTTCGTCACGTCGACCGGCCGTCGCGTTGAAGGCGACGGCGTCACACCGGACGTGATCGTGCCCCTGTCGCCGGCCGCGCTCGCCGCCGGACACGACCCGACCCTCGACGCGGCCCTCGCCTGGGTCGACACGGCCCGCCGTTAGCGTCTGGAGCTCAGTCGTCGTCCTTCAAGCCTTCAAGCCTTGCCGTGCCTTCAAGCCGTACTTACAAATGTGGTTTCCCTTCCGCCCTTGCGCTTTTCACTCGGAACTTGCTATCCTCATGTGACCTGCACGAAACGCCACGTCCTGCCGCGTTGAGGTCAAGTCTGACCTTGGAATGAACGCGCCCGTCGCCCCTGGAGGCCCTCCGGAAACCCGGCGGGCCGCGCGAGCGTATGAACGATGACCGTGTGATGGCGTGCCGTCGGAGTATCTGAATGGAGCAGCGTTCGCTGCGTCTCGGCGACATCGTGGACGACTACTGTCCCCGCGAGCGACGCCTTACCAATCACGTCGTCGTCGCCCTCGTGGGCGAGACCATCAAACAAACCCGGTGTTCGACGTGCGACGCCGAGCACGTCTACAAAGGAGCGCGGGTGCCTAGTCGGAAGAAGAAGAACGACAGCCCGGAGGTTGAAACCGCTGTTTTGGCCAGCGTGAATGGCACACAGCTCGTCGCACGCATAGAACGGACGGACCGAGGAGAACACGGCGATCCGACCGAGGCTGCGGCCCGCCAGGCCCGCCAGGACAGCCGCGAGACGACCTCTGAGCCGGATCCCCAAAAGCCGGCGGGCACCACGCCTGAGACGGGTGCCGAGTCGAGTCACCAACACGAGCACGACGCGGATAGAGACGAACCGGGTGCGGACCGGTTGCCGGGTGGCTGGGTGGGACATCGAACCCTGATCCGCGCCACCCTCCCCCGCACGGAAAACGACCCTCCTCCGCCAAGACCGATTCCCGAATTCACCATGCACCAGCGCCAGCCCAGGGGCGGCCAGGGCTTTCGCGGCGGCCAGGGCTGGGGCGGCCGCGGCGGTGGTGGCGGCGGTCCGCGTGGCAACTTTTCATTCGGCTCCGGTGGCGCCGGCAACGGCCACTCGGGCCCCGAGCGCAACGGCAACGTCAACAGCGGTGGCTTCGGCAACGGCCAGGGCCACCGTCAGGGTGGCGGACCTCAGAGCCCGGGCAACGATCCGAACCGCCCGCCCGGTCAAGGCGGCAAGCGGCACCGTCACGGCAAGCACCGGCGTCCTCGATAAGCGCGGCGTCCATGTCGCGTCTCGCCGGCAAGGTCGGCCTCATCGTCGGGGTCGCGAACAAACGATCGATCGCCTGGGCGATCGCCCAGGCCGCGGCGGCCGACGGCGCGTCGCTCGTGCTCACCCACCAGAACGAACGGCTCGAAGAGAACGTGCGCGAATTGGCCGCGACGCTTTCGAGTGCCTCCATCCGGCCGTGCGACGTGACCGACGACGCACAGATGGACGCGCTGTTTGCGGAAATCGACCGCGTGCACGGCGGTCTGGATTTTCTCGTGCACGGCGCGGCCTTCGCACTCCGCGATGACCTCTCGGCGCCGTTCGTGCAAACCTCGCGTGAGGGCTTCCGCGTGGCCCTCGAGGTCAGTGCGTATTCTCTCGTCGCGCTCGCCCGGCGGGCAGCGCCCCTGATGGAGCGACGCGGCGGCGGCAGCATCCTCACCCTAACGTATCTCGGCAGTCAGCGCGTCTTCACGAACTACAACGTCATGGGTGTCGCCAAGGCCGCGCTCGAGGCCTCGGTGCGTTACCTCGCGGCGGATCTCGGGCCGAAGAACATTCGCGTCAACGCGATCTCGGCCGGCCCGATCAAGACACTTGCTGCTGCGGGCATTTCAGGGTTCTCGGCCATTCTGCAGACCTATCGCGACCGCGCCCCGCTCCGCCGCACCGTAGACACCTCCGAGGTGGCCGACGCAGCGATGTTCTTGCTCGGTCCCGCCGGCCGCGCCGTCACCGCCGAAATCCTGATGGTCGACGCCGGTTTCCACGCCGTGGGAGTGTGAGGGGCCAGAAGGCTTCCGGCCTTCAAGCCTTCACGCCTAAGCCCGAGCTCTTCCCTCCGTAGAGCGCCGACTGAAACTCCTCGATTACGCGCTTCATTTCGACCGCGTCGCCCTTCCGATGCCCGTGGCAGATGACAGGGTCCTGGCCGCCAGATGTCTCGATCGTGACGTCGGCGAAGAGCAAGTGCGTGTCGATCTTGATTGAGGCGATGTGCGCCATGTGGATGGATTCCTCGAACTTGCCGATCCACTGTGGCCGGTACAGCGTCAGGCTGGTCGCGGTCACCGCGACCTGTGCGGGAAAAAGATGATTGCCGGCACTGAGCCGGCTGGCCTTGAAGACGTGCGGTCCGGGGTGCAGCCGTCCCTTGCGCGCGGCCCAGAAGACGACAATCGAAAACATCACCACCAGACCGGCGGCAATCACCCACAGCACTTGTGACGTGGACGTCGTGTCGGCGTCGGGCATCGTGACGCCGATGGTAAGCTAAGCTCGCGCGCGTCCGACAGGTTTTCTTTCGGTCGTGCAGGAGGCGACGCCGACGTGCCGCATCGTGCCCCAGGGTCGCCTGCGCGGGGCCCTCGTCAGTATCTGTCCGGTCGTCCCATCACATATTTTCGGCCCACCGGCGATCCGGCGATCCGCAATCTGATCGATCACGGATTTCAGGCGTTCAACGCAGGTCGATTGTCCGAGGCGTGTCACATCTTCGCGGATCGGATGCTCGCGAAGAAAAACGACACGACCATCGGCCTCACCATCGCAGGCGCGATGACGCCCGCTGGCCTCGGTGGGTGTGTGATCGAGATGATGGAGCGCGGGCTGATTGATTTCGTGATCAGCACGGGTGCGAACCTCTACCACGACCTCCACTACGCCTTGAACTTTACCCTCCGGCGCGGCTCGCCGTTCCTCGACGATCGCGACTTGTTCGCGGCCGGCGTCATTCGCATCTACGACGTCCTGTTTCCCGCGACGGTGCTGCTCGAGACCGACGCGTACATCCGCGACTTCCTGGTGCGATCAGGCCTCCAGGGTCCGATCGCAACCTCCGAGTTCCACTATCGCCTCGGCGAGGACCTCCGGAAGCAGCGCCCGGGCTGCGAAGAGTACTCGGTCGTCGCGCGCGCGTCCAAGCTCGGGGTGCCCATCTACACGTCGTCGCCAGGCGACAGCTCGATTGGCATGAACGTCGCCTGGCACGAGCTGATGAATGAGAGCACGCTGATGATCGATCCCAACCTCGACGTCAACGAGGTGTGCGCGATTATCCTGGCCGGCAAGAAAAATGGGTGCGTGATCCTCGGTGGTGGATCGCCCAAGAACTTCTACCTGCAGGGGCAGCCGACCCTGTGGGAGGTCTACGGCATCCCCAAGGGCGGTAACGAGTTTTTCATCCAGATCACGACCGACCAGGTCGTGTGGGGCGGTCTCTCCGGCGCGACGCCGTCGGAGGCCGTGAGTTGGGGCAAGGTGAATCCGGGCGTGCTGCCGGATACGGTCGTGGCCTACTGTGATTCGACGATCGCGTTTCCCCTCTTCTGCGAGTACGCGATCGGCAGCCCGAACGGCCAACGGCCGCGAAAGGAGCTCTACCATCGGCGCCAGGCGCTCGTCGCAGACCTCAAACGTCGCGGCAAGGCCGCGCACCGGAAGAGGGCACGATCGGCGAAGACTTGAGGGGCCTTCAAGCCTCCAAGCCTTCACGCCTGTGGGACGACGCCCAATGCGTACACTCGCATCCGCGCTGAGCCCGATTGCTGCGGACCTGACCGACGCCCCCCGCGTCTACGTCGACGCGAACGTGCCGCTCGGCGTCGTCACGTTCATGCGCCGCCGGTTGGCCTGGGACGTGCTCTTTGTGCTTGAGGATCCCGACCTCAGACGCGCGCCGGACCGCGACCACTTCGAACGCGCGCTCGACTACGGTCGAACACTCGTCACGCTCGATTTCGATTTTCTCGACGACCGTCGCTTCCCGCCCTCGGCGAGTCCCGGCGTCATCGTGCTGTCGGCGCCCGATGAGCGCGCCCTGCGTCGCCTCCTCGTCCGCGCCGACCGCGAGTGGCTGCGGCCCGCCAAGGCCGGCGTCTTGCCCCTGCGGGGCCGCAAGATGACGCTGACGCCGTGACACGCACGATATTTCGCGGCGGCGATGTCGTGCTGCCGGACCGGCTCGCCGAGCGGCACTCCCTCATCGTTGAAGCCGGCCGCGTCGTCGAGATCGTGGCCGGGGCGTCGGCCGGCGCCGCTGGCGATCGGATCGTCGACGTCTCGGACTGTTTTGTCGTGCCAGGCCTGGTGGACGTGCACGTCCACGGCATGGCCGGGCACGATGTGCTCGATGGTGCTGGCGCCGTCGAACGCGTCAGCCGGATCCTGCCGCGCTTCGGCGTGACGGCGTTTTGTCCGACGAGCGTCGCCTGCTCGGCCGCCTCGCTCGAGGCGCTGCTGGCGGAGGTCGGCCGACTCCGAACGGCCGGCGGGCCGCGGGCGCGGGTCATTGGAGCGCACGTCGAGAGCAGTTTCATCAATGAGGAGTTTTGCGGCGCCCAGCCCGCCGAGTGGCTGCGAACGCCCGCAGAGGGCAGCGACGTCCTCGCGGCGATTCGCCATCACCGTGAGGCGGTGGCCATCGTCACGCTGGCCCCTGAGATCGAGGGCGGCCAGGAACTGGTCGGACAACTCGTACGCGAAGGCATGCACGTGTCGCTCGGCCACTCGGGTGCGACGTGGGAGCAGGCGCAAGCGGCCTTCAAGAGTGGCGTCGCCCGGGTCACCCATCTCTTCAATCGCATGCGTCCGATGGCGCACCGCGAGCCGGGCCTGGTGGGTGCTGCGCTGGCCGACGAGGCCGTGGTCGTCGAGCTCATCGGCGACGGTCAGCACATTCACCCGGCGATCATGCGGACCGTATGGGCCGCGAAAGGCGCAGCGCGCGTCGCCGCGGTGACCGATGGCACGGCCGGCTCGGGCCTGCCTCGCGGATCGATCGCGGGGCTGGGCGGCAAGCCGGTTCGGGTTGACGACATGGCGTGTCTCGACGACGGCACGATCGCCGGAAGTGTGGCCACGATGGATCAGATCTTGTCCCGATGGGTGAAGGAGGTCCGAGTCGGGATCGTGGACGCCGTCGTCATGTGCGCGACGACGCCGGCGGCCGACGTTCGGCGATCGGACCTGGGCCGCCTCGTGCCGGGCGCGCAGGCCGATTGTGTCGTGCTCGATCGCCAGATCCGCGTGCGGGAGACGTGGATTGCGGGCGCCTGCGTGTATCAGAAATGAAACCCCGGCCCCGGCCTCTGACCTCTTGCAGCACGCGAAACGCCTCGGCAATAATTGAGAGGTCCTCCGGAAAGCGTTAGTATGCGTCGCCGAGTGTCCGCGCTGGTGGCTGGTTGGCTCGTCCTGGGGCTGGCGTGGTCGTCGTCTGCCCAACAGCCAGGCGCGAACGGGTTGCCCGGGAGTACCGAACTCGTGGGGACCTGGAAACTCGATCGAGACAAGACCAAGGACAACCAGGACGTCTGGAAGCGCAGGCTCGACGCGTTGCGCGCGGCGCAGGACGACCCCGATAGCGGGCCGTTCAACCTCCGGGTGAGCCACGCGCCCTTCTCCGGTGATTGGCAACTGAAATCGGCGATGCGCGACCTGCTCGAGGTCGCGGAGAGTCTGTCGTTCCGTGTGGCGTCCGACTCGGTGACGATCACGGACGACCTTCGGCGGGTCCTGACCTTTGCCACCTCTGGCAGTAAGGAGAAGCGTCAGCTCGCGGCGACCGAATTCAACGTCCGGACGAAGTTCACCGGCAACGCGCTCACGCAGCAGATGACCGTGGATGAGCTGGTGATGACGGAGATCTATCTGCCGAGTGAAGACGGCCGTGAGATGCTCGTGTCGATTTCGGTGGAGAAGCCCGACTTCCAACCGCCGCTCAAGACCATCATGCGCGTCTACACCCGCACGGATGACGGATTGACGCCTCACGAGCGCCGATAAACCGTCTCGTCCGCAATCTGGGCGTCACGAAACGCCTCGATCCGTTCGCGGCACTTGCTGCACTGTCCGCAATGCTGGTCCCCCTGCGGGTTCATGCAGGACAGCGTGAGCGCGAGCGGAATGCCGAGCTGACGTCCGAGCATGACGACATCGGCTTTGTGCATCGTCGTGAAGGGCGCGGCGAGGGCGAAGGGCCGATCGAGTCCGAGAGACATCGCGCGCGCCATCGTCTCGAAGAAGACCGGCGTCGCATCCGGAAACGGATTGCCGGCGAGTGGACCGAGCGCCAGCCGCTCGATCTGGAGCCGCGCGCAGAGCACGGCGGCCTTCGAGATGAGCACGATGTTGCGCCCCTCCAGATACACGTCCTCGTCCGGCGTGTCGTAGGCGGGCGGAGATCCCGTGACCGCCCAGTGCGTCGGCGGGTACACGTCGCGCATGTCCACGGTCAGGGTGATGACCGGGCGCACGCGGCCGGCGAAAGGCGCGGCCGACAACAATCGAACGATGGTCGCCGCCTCCGCGCGCTCCCAGGCGAGGCCCGCGCGCACGTGAATCGGCTGCACCTCGCCCGTCTGCAGTTCACTCGCGAGGAGCACGGCGCTGTCGAGGCCACCGGAGAAGAGCACGCCCGTCATCGGCGTGAGGGTCCAGGCCTCCGACGGTAAGGTACAGTGTGGCTATGTACCTCGTCACGAAGCGGATCGAGTTCTGCTACGGCCATCGGCTCCTCGATTACGGCGGCATTTGCAAACATCCGCACGGCCATAACGCGATCGTCGAGGTGGACGTCCGGACGGACCGACTCGACGAGCGCAACATGGTGGCTGATTTCTCGGACATCAAACGGCTGGTCAAGGGATGGATCGATCGCGAGCTCGACCATAAGATGATTCTTCGCCACGACGATCCGCTCGTCACGCCGCTCCGAGCCCTGGGGGAGCCGGTCTTTACACTCGAAAGCAACCCCACCGTCGAGCGTATCGCGAAGCTGATCTTCGAGATGTCGCGCGACTGCGGTCTCGACATCACCGCCGTCCGTGTCTGGGAGACGCCTTCGTCGTTTGCGACGTATTCAGAAGCGTAGCCCTCAGCCTCCCATCCTCAGCCCCGGCCTTCAAACCTCCAAGCCTCCAAGCCTTCAAGCCTTTAGTGTGCCCTTAAGAGCAGCACTGGCACGCTGACTTCGTGGCGCACTCGGTCGGCGGTCGTGCCGTGCAGAATGTCCGCCAGGAATCGGTGGCCGTGGGTGGACATCGCGATGAGGTCGACGTCGTGTTCGGCGGCGACCTTCACCAGCTCACTGGCGGGATCGCCCATCGCGAGGTGCGTCGTCACCGTCAATCCGCGGCTGGTTAGCTCGCGTTCGAGCTCCTGGAGATACGCTCGGTCGGCCTGGATTTCCTCCGATTCGCGGAGGTCCAGTTGGTTGAAGTACCGCGCCGCCCACCCGTCGGCGACATGAACGAGAAGCACGCGCGCGCCTGTCCCTTCGGTGAGCCGGACGATGTGCTCGAGAATCGTCCGGTCTGCCGCCGAGTGCTCGACGGCCACGAGGATGTGCCGATACATGGCGGTCGTCATACAACCGTTTGATATAGCAGCCACACGTTCAACACGATGATCACAGCGGTGGTCAGCCACGCGAGGGATGCGAGCCAGCGCGGGCTCACGAACGTGCCCATGAGGCGCCGATCGCTCGTGAAGAGCACCAGCGGTACCACGGCGAATGGCAACTGCATGCTCAAGATCACCTGGCTGAGGATGAGCAGCGAGTCTGTGCCGCGCTCGCCATATAGGATCACGACGATGAGCGCTGGGGTGATCGCGATGAGCCGCGTGATGAGTCGCCGCAGCCAGGGCCGCAGGCGGACGTTGATGAAGCCCTCCATCACGATCTGGCCGGCCAGCGTCCCCGTCAAAGTGGCGTTCTGGCCGGAGCAGAGGAGCGCAATCGCGAACGCCGCGCTCGCGACGCTCGTGCCGAGGAGCGGCGTGAGGAGCTGATACGCGTCGCCGATGCTCGCGACCCCTTCGTGGCCGCTGCCGTGGAACGTGGCGGCGGCCATGATGAGGATGGCCGCGTTGATGAAGAGCGCCGACATCAACGCGACCGACGAGTCGAGGGTCGCGAATCGAATGGCCTCGCGCTTGCTGGATTCCGTGTCCAGGTACTGCCGCGTCTGCACGATCGATGAGTGCAGATACAGGTTGTGCGGCATCACGGTGGCGCCAAGAATGCTGATCGCGATGTAGAGCATGTCGCGGTCGCGAATCAGATCCAGGTGCGGCACGAGGCCGCCGGCCAGCCCGGCGAGGGCCGGGCGGGCGAGCCAGATCTCGATCGCGAACGCGCCGGCGATGGCCAGAATCAGGCCGATGACGAGCGCCTCCACGTACCGGAAACCGTGGTTCTGCAGGTAGAGCACGATGAGGACGTCGAGCGACGTCAGCGCCACGCCCCACGCGAGCGGCAGACCCATGAGGAGCTGGAGCGCAATCGCGGCGCCGATGACTTCCGCCAGGTCGCAGGCGGCGATCGCGATCTCGCACACGATCCAGAGCATCACCGTCGTCGACCGGGAGTAGCGGTCGCGGCAGGCCTGCGCCAGATCCCGCCCGCTCGCGATGCCGAGGCGCGCCGAGAGCGTCTGCAGCAGGATCGCCATGAAGTTCGAGATCACGATGACCGAAAGCAGTTGGTAGCCGTAGCGGGCGCCACCGGCCAGGTCCGTTGCCCAGTTGCCCGGGTCCATGTAGCCGACCGCGACGAGGTAGCCGGGGCCGGCGAAGGCCAGGAGCTTTCGCCAGAAACCCGCGCCAGCCGGGATGGGTATCGACTTGTAGACCTCGGGCAGCGACGCGGTTTGCCGCGTCACGAGATCCGGAGCCGATGTCCGCGGATCAAGAGACATGGAACACCTGACATTATGATCCGAACGTGGCCGACCCGACCTCGCTCGAGACCGCGTTCGACTCGCCGGACGCGAAGCGCCGGCACGTACGCCACCTGTTTCAGACGATCGCCCATCGCTACGATTTGATCACGCGGCTGCTCTCCTGGGGCCGCGATCGCCACTGGAAGACGCGGCTCCTCGATCTGGTCGGCGTGTGGAAAGGCGCCCGCCTGCTCGACCTGGCCTGCGGCACGGGCGACCTGGTGTTCGGCGCGGTCGATCGCGGCGCCGACGCGACCGGCCTCGACATCACGCCGCGCATGGTGCAGATCGCACAGGCGAAGCCAACCCTCCATCCAACGAAGATGACCTGGGTCGTCGGCGACATGACCGCGCTGCCCGTGAAGTCGAAGTCGTTCGATCTGGTCACAACCGGCTACGGCCTGCGGAATGTACCGGACCTGCCGAAGGCGCTCGCCGAGATCCATCGCGTCCTCAAACCCGGCGGCTTCGTCGGGTCGCTCGACTTCAATCGACCTGACGCGCCCTGGCTGCGCGCCGTCTATCTGACATATCTCCGGATCGTGGGGGCGACGCTCGGGTGGGTGCTCCATCGCGATCCGGATACCTATCGCTACATTCCGGAGTCGATCGCCCGCTACCCCGGCGCCCAAGGGGTCGCTGATCTGCTGCGGGCCGCCGGATTCGTGGACGTCCGAGTCACGGGGCTTCTCGGCGGCCTCATGACGATCCACGTCGCGCGAAGGTGACGCCCAGCGCGGTGGTGCCGCTCGAGTCGGTCCCGCACGCGACGCACGAGCGAACGGCCCCAAGGTTCTCTGTACAATGACAGCCGAGGCCACCTGACGATGGACGTGTCCGATCTGCGCAAGCGCATCATCCACGCGCTCGACGATGCCCGAAAAGAGGCGACCGACCGGCGGCGGTCAGTCGACAGCGCGCGCGCGGCGTTCGAGACCTTCCTCGAGCTCGTCGCCGGGCCCCTCTTCAAGCAGGCGACCACCGTCCTTCGAGGTGAGGGACACGACTTCACCCTGCATACCCCGGCCGACTCCGTCCGCCTGGTTTCGGATCGATCCCCGCAGGAATTCATCGAGATGGAATTGCATGTCGACGGCGGCACTCCGCACGTCATCGGCCGCACACAGCTCCTCCGCGGCGGCAAGGATCCCCTGGTCGAAGAGCGGCCCCTGGCCCCCGGCAAGCCGATTTCAGAGCTGACCGAGAACGACGTCACGGCATTCCTAGTGAGAGAGATCCCAAGGCTGGTCGCAAGACACTAGGGGCGTTTTTTAGCTCGGTGGCGCGCGGCGTCGGCGAATGGAGCGGCCCCGGCAGCATCAGCGTGAAATCGCGCTAACGCTGCCTTCCGGCCTTCCAGCCTTCAGGCCTTCAAGCCTGTCTGATGACTCCGGCGAGTCGCAGCCGTTCGATCGCGTCGTCGTCGAGGCCGACGTCTGCTTTCAGCACGGCTCGCGTGTGCTGACCGAGCAGGGGCGGCGCCGTGCGGACCGCGCCAGGCGTATCTGAGAGCTTGACCGGAATGCCCAGCACGTCGAGCGGCCCGATCGTGGGATGGAGGAGGCGCACGACCATGTCGCGCGCGGCAATTTGCGGATCCGCGAGCGCCTCGTCGATCGTCCGGACGGCGCCGGTCGGCACGCCGGCCGCGCGGAGCACCCCGATCCACTCGTCGCGCCGGCGACCGGCGATGGTGGCAGCCAGACGCGGTCGGAGCGTCGAGTAAGCGCGGACGCGGCCGTCGTTGGTGGCAAGCGTCGCATCCGCCGCCAGATCCGTCAGGCCCGCAGTTCGACAAAACTCGATCCACAGCGCGTCGGAGCCAATCGCCAGGATCAGCATGCCGTCCGCGGCCTCAAACGCATCGTAGGGCGCGATCGACAGGTGGCGATTGCCGGCGCGCGTCGGCGTCGTCCCGGTCGTCAAATAGCGCTCGGCCTGATACGTGAGAAGGGCGGTCACCGCGTCGAGCAGCGCGACCTCGACGAGTTGCCCCCGACCGGTGCGCCCGCGCGCGATGAGCGCCGCGAGCAATCCTTGAAACGCAAACAGACCTGCCACGAGATCGGCCACGGCGACGCCGAGCCGGACCGGTGGGCCGTCCGACGTGCCGGTGACGCTCATCAACCCGCTCTCGGCTTGCGCGACGGCGTCGTAGCCCGCTTCGTGGCGGCGTGGTCCGGTTCGCCCGAAGCCTGAGATCGACACGTAAACCACGTTCGGATGCCGCGCCGCCACCTCCGCGTATCCGAGTCCGATCGCGTCCAGGGTGCCGGGGCGGAAGTTCTCGACCACGACGTCAGCGTGCGCAAGCAGATGGTCGAGGGCAGCGCGACCTTCAGGGTGCTTGAAGTCGAGCGCGACGCTCTCTTTGTTCCGATTGACGCTCAGGTAGTACGCGCTCTCCCCCTCGATGAATGGCGGTCCCCAGGCCCGCGTGTCGTCGCCGCGCGTCGGATGCTCGATCTTGATGACGCGTGCGCCCAGGTCGGCAGCGAGCATGGTGCAGAAGGGGCCGGCCAGCACGCGCGTGAGATCGAGAATCGTCAGGCCAGCGAGCGGCGCCTCGCTCATGGAGACCTCATCGGCGAGGGTGATCCGCGTCTCGCCCGCGTCGCCACCGTCACGAGATCGCTCACGAGCGCATAGGCGGTCTTCTCGAGTCCGCCGTCCCGCTGCGTGACCACGATACGTCCAGCCGGCCACGTGTCGATTTCGATCGCGTTGCCCTGGCCGTCGAGCGACCCGAGCGGATCGGTCGGCTCGAGCTCCTGGAGTTCGACCGCCGCATCGACGACGCCGCCCGTTCGGGCAGCGCGGGCGACCAGCTTCAGTCGCCGGCCTCGTGCGAGGGCACGAGCGGCCCGAGTCGCGGTGTCAGCCGAAATGCCCTCGCGCCGGATCATCCGCGGCGTGACGCCGGCATCCAGCCAGACGTTGGCGAGCACCGCCGTCTTCGCGGCGGCGTCCCAACCGTCGACGTCGAGTGACGGATCCGTTTCCGCGACGCCGTCCGCTTGCATCCGGGCCAAGGCCTCAGCGAAGGGCTCGCCGCCCTCCATCGCCGTCAAGATGTGGTTGGTCGTGCTGTTGATGACGCCCCGGAACCCTCGGATCGTGGCTGCCGGTAGGCACTCGCGGACGAGATTCAGCACGGGGATCCCGTCCATGACCGTGCCCTCGAAAAGAAACGACAGACCAGCGGCTTCGGCCTCGCGCGCGAGCGCGGCGTAGGCGAAGGCGGCCGGGCCCTTGTTCGCGGTGATGACGTGGGCGCCGCCCGCCAGACCGGCCCGCACGTGCGCGATCGCCGGTTCGCCCGACCGGATATCGAGGGGGGTCGTCTCAACGAGTAAGCGGGTCTCGGCCGTCAGGGAGCGAAGCCGGGCAGTGTACTCCCAGGCGGGGGACGCCTGCGGCGTACGGAGATCGCCTGACGCGGTCGAGTGCACGGCTTGGAAGGGGTCGAGACCCGCTGAATCGAACACCAGGCCGCCGCGGCCTGTGGCGACGCCGACGATCGTCGGTTCGATGCCGAGGGCCGACAGCGCGGGCCGAGACTCCTCGAGCAGTCGGACGAATCGCTGACCAACGTGCCCAAACCCGACCAGCAACAACGGAATCTGCATGATGCGCGCGCCGGCGCGTCGCGGCGCGCGGCGGCGTAGAGTGTACTGCGAGGCCCCGAAAGCCATGAAGGCCTGCGACGCTGCGTAGGGCCCCAAGAGAGTCGGGTGCAACGTGTGAGGGTGGCATGATGAAACGACGAGCGTCCCTGAGAGGCCCCTTGATCGTGATGGCCGCCGTCGCGCTGCTGGCTAGCGCGCAGCCCGCTCACGCGCAGCAGGCTTCGCCGCCCGTGCCGGCCCTCGTGACGGCCGGCGAGGCTGTCGTCGAACGCGCGCCCGATCGGGCGTGGGTTCGGGTGGCCACCGACGCGCATGCGCCCAAGCCGGCGGACGCGCGACGATTGGGTGCGCTGGCGATGACCGACGTCCAGGCGGCGCTCAAGGCCACCGGCCTCGCCGCTGACGCGATTCGAACCGTCGCCTATTCGTTGCAGCCGGAAACGACCTGGACCAACGGGCGCGCGACCATCACCGGCTACGTCGCGCACAACCAGATCGAAGTGCGTGTGGACGACTTGGACAAGTTGCCCGACGTGCTCGACGCGGCGAACACGCCCAAGAACGTGTCGCTCACGGTCGACGCGCCCCGGTTCGACCTCAAAGATCGCGAGACGGTCGAGCGCGAGGTCCTGGCTTCAGCCGTCGAGAACGCAATGGCGCGGGCTCGCGCGATGGCCGAGGGCGCCAAGGTGACGCTCGGTGCCATTCAGAGAATCGAAAATCAGAGCCCGCCGTCCGAGCCGGCGCCCACGCCGGTCTTCAGGAGCATGGCGCCCGTCGGGGTCGGCGCTAGCGCTCCCGCAACACCCGTGACGCCCGGCCAGATTGAAATCCACGCACGAGTCCTGGTGACGATCGCGATCCGGTGACCGGCGCCTTTTCCAATCCTCAATCTTCAATCTTCAATCTTCAATCAATCGTCAATGACTCAATCGCCAATCTTCAATTCTTCTTCTTCTTCCTCCTCCTCCCCAAGACCCGGCAGTTCGGGTTTTGTGATCTCGCGCGTTTCGACTTCGCGGGTCGCGAGTGATGCCACGGCGTTCGCGTTCGGCACCTGCAATTCCTGAAAGCGCTTCACCGACGGCATGACGCGGGCGTTGAAGGATGCGACTGCCTCGTTGTACGCCTTCATCGCTGATTGCACGCCCTGGCCGACGCGATCGAAATGCTCCACGAGCTTGACGAGACGATCGCAGAGTTCGCGCCCGGCGTCCTGAATGGCTTCCGTGTTCCGCGCGATCGCGTGCTGTTGCCAGCCGAACGCGACCGCCCGCAGGAGCGCGAAAAGCGTCATGGGCGTCGCCAGCACGACGTGTTCCTTCACCGCGAACTCGAGCAGTTCGCCGTCGCGCTCGAACGCCGCCGAGAGCAGCGGCTCGAGCGGCAGGAACATCACGACGAACTCAGGGGCTGGATTGAACTGATCCCAATACTTCTTGGCCCCGAGTGCCCGGATGTGCGCCTTGACCTGCCCGGCATGCTCGTCGAGCGCCCGTGATCGCGCCTCCTCGTCCGTGGCTTCCGCCAATCGCATGTAGGCGTCGATCGGCACTTTCGCGTCAATGACGATGTGACTGCCGCCCGGCAGCCGGACGACGAGGTCGGGCCGAAGACGGGCGTCCTCGCTCGCGCCCTGCACTTGCACGTCGAAGTCGCAGTGCTCGACCATGCCGGACAGCTCGACGATGCGCTGGAGCTGCACTTCGCCCCACTTGCCACGCACGTTCGGTGAGCGGAGCGATCGCGTCAGGCCCTCGGTCGCCTGGCGCAGATGCTCCTGCGTCTGAGCGAGCGTGCCAAGCCGCGCCGCGACGTCGCGAAACGACCCCTCGCGGGCCTTGTCGACTTCAGCGAGATGCGATTGCACTCGGCCGAGGGCGTCCTTGACGGGCCCGAAGAGCGTCGTGGCATCGAGCATGAAGTCTTTCCGGTTTTCACGGAGCGCGTCCTGCGACAGCGTCGAGAAGGCGTCTTTCATGTGCGCCTGCGAGGCGGCATGCGCGGCGCGCTCGTCCTCGAGGCGCTGGCGGGCGTCGGTCAGCTCCGCGTCGAGCCGTGCGCGATCGGCGATGAGCCGCTGCCGCGCCATCAGGGCCACCACCGCCGTCACAGCCAGCCCCAGAGCGAACGCAACCAGAGTCGACATCGACATCATTGTCCGCCAGTGTCCGCTTCAGGTTCGGGGACGGGTTCGGTTTCCACAGTTTGGGGGAAAATGGGGACAGGGCTGGTCACACCTGTCCCCGACCGGCAAATCGTGGAAACCGAACCCATCCCCCTCCGCTACCACCGACAGATGATCCTGCCCGAAGTGGGGATCGACGGGCAGCGCAAACTCCGTGCGGGCCGCGTCCTCATCGTCGGCGCCGGCGGGCTCGGATCACCGGCCGCCCTCTACTTGGCAGCCGCCGGTGTCGGCAGGCTGGGCCTCGTCGACTTCGACGCTGTCGACGAGACGAACCTCCAACGGCAGATTCTCTACAGCACGGACGATGTCGGCCGGCCGAAGCTGGCGGCGGCCGCGTCACGCTTGCGCGGTCTGAACCCCGACGTCGAGGTCATCTGTCACGAAGCGCCGTTCGGCGTCGAAAACGCCCTCGCCCTCGTCAGCGCGTACGACGTCGTCATCGACGGCACGGACAATTTTCCGACGCGATATCTCGTCAACGACGCGTGCGTCATGGCCGGCACGCCGAACGTCTACGGCAGCGTCTTTCGCTTCGAGGGACAGGTCTCGGTGTTTGCGACGCCAAACGGCCCGTGCTACCGATGTCTCCATCCGGAACCGCCACCCGCGGGTCTGATTCCGAATTGCGCGGAGGCCGGTGTGCTCGGCGTCTTGCCGGGCCTCATCGGCACCGTGCAAGCGACCGAGGCCATCAAGTGGCTCACGGGGATTGGGGACGGACTCATCGGACGCCTCTTGCTCTACGATGCGCTGCGTTTGCGGTTTCGCGAGATTGCGCTGCCCCGCGACCCGGCGTGTCCCGTCTGCGGCGACGCGCCGACGATTCGGACCTTGGTCGCATACTCGGATGCCTGCGAAACCAGAACGGAGGGCGACATGACGGTCGAGGAGCTCCAGGAGTGGCGGCGTGACCGGCGGTCGCATGTGCTCGTGGATGTACGCGAGCCGTCTGAAGCGGCCATTTGCAAGATCGAGGGCTCGCTGCTCGTGCCTCTCAGTTCATTGCCGAATCGGCTCGAAGACCTTCCGACCGATCGTCCCATCGTCGTGCACTGTAAAGTCGGCGGCCGGAGCGCCCGTGCGACCGCCATGCTCCGCGCAAAGGGGTTCGACGCACACAATTTGAGCGGCGGTATCACGGCATGGGCGGATCGCATCGATCCCGCGTTGACGAGATACTGACTTGTCTCGTAACTAGCTGATAGCAAACACGTTACTTGAGATAGCGAGCCTCGCACGCTGGTTCGCATGGCGGCTGGACAGCTTGCCCGACCAAGACGGTCGGAGATAAACTGGACCAGTTAGGTCGGATATCGCCGGCCACGCACAGTATGCTCAGGCTTTCGAAGAAAGCAGATTACGCCCTCCTCGCCATGCGCCACTTGGCCGCGCAGGCGACGGGGAACGCCGTGTCGGCCCGAGAGCTGGCGGAGACGTATTCGATTCCACCGGAACTGCTGGCGAAGGTCCTGCAGAAATTGGTGCGGGCGCGGATGCTCGAATCGCAACAGGGCACGCGTGGCGGCTATGTGCTGGCGCAGCCGGCCAGAGCCATGTCGGTGGCTGACGTGATTCAGTCGATCGACGGGCCGCTGACCGTGACGGCCTGTTCCGACACGGACCATAGTTGTGATCAATACACGCGATGCAACATTCGCGATCCACTCTGGCGCATCAAGGATCGGATTGTCTCGGCGCTCGCGGCGACGTCGATTGCCGACTTGGCGGTCGACTTCTCGCACCCGCCGACCGCAGTCGCCGTCACGATCCCCCTACGACATTTATGATCACAGTGACTGACGGCGCCGCCACGCACATCCACAAGCTGCTCGCCAAGCAGGCGATGGAGGCCGGTGGTCTTCGCGTCGGGGTGAAAGCGGGCGGATGTTCCGGGTTCGAGTACGTCTTCGAGTGGGAAGCAGCGCCGCGCGAGCAGGACCTGATCTTCGACGGACCGCAAGGCGTACGCGTCTGGATTGACCCGCGCAGTCACCGGTTGCTCGACGGCACGACGCTAGACTACGACACGAGCCTGCTCAGCCGCGGCTTTGTCTTTCAGAACCCGAACGCCAAGAGCACCTGCGGGTGCGGCGTCTCCTTCACGGTGTAGATCATGAGCACTTCGACTGAGACCATCGAGCAGCTTGCCACCAGCGAGTACAAGTACGGATTCGAGACGGACGTCGAGGCCGACACGTTTGCGCCGGGCCTGAACGAAGACGTCGTCCGTCGGCTCTCGGCGATCAAGAAGGAGCCCGAGTGGCTCCTCGAGTTCCGCCTCAAGGCATTCCGGGCCTGGCAGACGATGACCGAGCCGCGTTGGCACAACCTGAAGATCGAGCCGATCGATTACCAGGCGGCCAGTTACTACTCGGCCCCGAGGAGGAAGCCGGAGTTGAAGAGCCTCGACGAAGTCGATCCCGAGGTGAAGAAGACCTTCGATCGGCTCGGCATCCCGCTCGAAGAGCAGAAGCTGCTCGCCGGGGTGGCGGTGGACGCGGTCTTCGATAGCGTCTCGGTCGCGACGACGTTTCGATCGAAGCTGGCCGAGCTCGGTATCATTTTTTGCTCGTTCTCCGAGGCGGTGCACGACCATCCCGATCTGGTGAAGAAGTACCTCGGGTCCGTCGTGCCGTACACCGACAACTTCTACGCGACGCTGAACTCCGCCGTGTTCAGTGACGGGTCCTTTGCCTACATTCCGAAGGGCGTCCGGTGCCCGATGGAGCTCTCGACCTATTTCCGCATCAACGCCCGAAACACCGGGCAGTTCGAGCGGACGCTGCTGATTGCGGACGAAGGCGCCCACGTGAGTTATCTCGAGGGCTGCACGGCGCCGATGCGCGACGAACACCAGCTCCATGCGGCGGTCGTCGAGTTGGTCGCGCTCGACAACGCGACGATCAAGTACTCCACGATTCAGAACTGGTACCCCGGCGACAAAGAGGGCAAGGGCGGCATCTACAATTTCGTGACCAAGCGCGGCCGCGCGATGACGCACGCCAAGATCACGTGGACGCAGGTCGAGACGGGCTCGGCGATTACCTGGAAATACCCGAGCTGCATCCTCCAGGGCGATTACTCGATCGGCGAGTTCTACTCCGTGGCGACGACGAACAACCGGCAGCAGGCGGATACCGGGACGAAGATGATTCACCTCGGCAAGTACACCCGCAGCACGATTGTGTCGAAGGGCATCTCGGCTGGCCACGGCCAGAACACGTATCGGGGGGCCGTGAAGATCGCGAAGAACGCGACCGGTGCGCGCAACTACTCGCAGTGTGATTCCCTGCTCATCGGAGACCAGTGCGGCGCCCACACGTTTCCGTATCTCGAGATCAAGAACACGTCGGCGAAGGTCGAACACGAGGCGTCGACGTCGAAGATCGGCGAAGACCAGCTCTTCTATTGCCGCCAGCGCGGGATCTCGATGGAAGACGCCGTCAACATGATCGTCAGCGGCTTCTGCAAGGAAGTCTTCCGCGAGCTGCCCATGGAGTTCGCCGTCGAAGCCCAGAAACTGCTGTCGATCAGCTTGGAAGGCTCAGTAGGTTAGTGGACGCCGCGAGGGAGCGAGCGTAGCGAGCCCCGAAGCGAGACGTTGAGCGCGGGGGTGGGTGAGTGGACGCCGCGACGGAGCGAGCGTAGCGAGCCCCGAAGCGTGACGATAAGCGCGGGGGTGGGGCCCCGCGCAACTGGAAAAAAGTACATATGCTCTTAACGATCAAAGACCTCCGCGTGCGCGCCGAGGGCAAAGACATCCTCAAAGGCCTCGACCTGAGCGTGAACGCAGGCGAGGTGCACGCCATCATGGGACCGAACGGCTCGGGCAAGAGCACGCTCGCCCGGGCCTTGTCCGGACATCCGGCCTACGAAGTCACCGGCGGAGCCATGACCTACAAGGGGAAGGACTTGCTCGCGATGTCGCCGGAGGAGCGCGGCTGCGAGGGCGTGTTCATGGCGTTCCAGTACCCGGTCGAAATCCCGGGCATCAACAACACCTACTTCTTGAAGGCCGCCTACAACGCGATCCACAAACACCGCGGCGAGCCCGAGCTGGACGCCGTCGAGTTCATGCAACTCGCACGCGCGAAGGCCAAGCTGCTCGAGCTCGATCCGTCGATGCTCAGTCGGTCGGTGAACGAGGGCTTTTCAGGTGGCGAGAAGAAGCGCAACGAGATCTTTCAGATGGCCGTCCTCGAGCCGACGCTCGCCATTCTCGACGAAACGGATTCCGGCCTCGACATCGACGCCCTGAAGATCGTGTCGCACGGCGTGAACGCCCTGCGCCACCCCGACCGCGCGATCATCGTCGTCACCCATTACCAGCGGCTGCTGAACTACATCGTGCCGGACGTCGTGCACGTGCTGACGGACGGCAGAATCGTGCGATCCGGCGGCAAGGAACTCGCGCTCGAGCTGGAAGCCAAGGGCTACGGCTGGGTCGAGAAGGCGGCGAGCTGACGTGGCGGCGGTCGCTGAGCGGCACGAGGCGCTGGTCGCGGCGTTCGCGGCGTTCCGGCACGACCCGGCATTCACCGCGTCCCGCCAGTCTCGCGAGTGGGCGTTCCGCCGCTTCCTCGAGAGCGGATTCCCGACGACGCGGGATGAGGAGTGGCGCCACACCAACGTCGCGCCCATCGCCGCGATCCCGTTCGTGCGTGCCCGGGCCGCGACGCCGACCCGGAGCGACGTCGATCGGTTCCGTTTCGCCGACGTGCCCGCAATCGTGCTCGTGAACGGCTTCGTCTCGAGAGAGGGCTCGGCGATCGACGCCCTCCCGCCGGGCATGACCGTACGGACCACGAGCGAGAACCCAGGCAATACCTCGATGGCGGCCTTCGCCGACCTCAACGCCGCGTTCTTCGAGCAGATCGTCGTGGTCTCGATCGCACCGCACGCCGTAGTGGATGTCCCGCTGCACGTGCTCTCGCTCGTGATGGCGACCGGAGAGCCCTCGATCGTGGCTCCCCGAGTCGTGCTTCACGTAGGCGAGGGCGCCGAGTGCCACCTGGTCGAAGACTACGTGGGCCTCGGCGGCGGCACGACGTTCACGACCGCCGTCACGAATGTCATCCTCGATCCGGGGGCGGTCGTCGACCACGTCAAGCTCCAACGCGAGTCGTCGTCGGCGTTCCACGTGGCGAGCCTCCACGTCCAGTTGGGCCGCGCCAGCACGTTCGCGTCGCGGACGCTGACGTTTGGCGGACGCATCGCCCGCAACGACATCACGGCGCTCCTCGCAGGAGAGGGGGCGGAGTGCACCCTCAACGGCCTGTACGTCGCCACCGGCCATCGCCTCGTCGACACGCACACCACGATCGACCACGCGCAGCCGAATTGTCCGAGCCACGAGGTCTATAAGGGCATCCTGTCCGGTCAGGCCAGGGCCGTCTTCAATGGCAAGATCATCGTCCGCCCTCAGGCCCAGAAAACCAACGCCAAGCAGACGAACAAAGCCCTGCTCCTGTCCGACGAAGCGCAGGTCAACACGAAGCCGCAGCTCGAGATCTTCGCGGACGACGTGAAGTGCACGCACGGCGCGGCCATCGGCCAGCTCGACGAAGACGCCCTGTTCTACTTGCGGGCCAGAGGCGTGGCGGAAGCCGACGCGCGTCACATGCTCATCGAGGCCTTCGCGGGCGAGATCATCGACGGCATTACCGTAGCCGGCGTGCGCGACCGCGCGCGCGCCCTGCTCGAAGAGACCCTGAGTCGGGTGGCCCATGCCTAGCGCGCCGGCGACGCCTGCGTTCGACGTCACCGCGCGGCGCGCCGAATTCCCCGCCCTCAACCAGCGCGTCCATGGGCGCCCCCTCGTGTACCTCGACAATGCCGCGACCACTCAAAAACCCAGGTCCGTCATCGACGCGATCGTCCGGTACTACGAACACGACAACGCGAATGTCCATCGCGGCGTCCACGCGCTGAGCGAGCGGGCGACGCGCCTCCACGAACAGGGGCGGGAAACCGTGCGCGCGTTCGTCAACGCCGGCTCGACGCGGGAAGTCGTGTTCACACGGAACGCCACCGAGAGCATCAACCTTGTCGCGCGTACCTGGGGTGACGCCAACGTCTCGGCCGGTGACGAGATCGTCATCACCGCGATGGAGCACCACTCGAACATCGTGCCGTGGCAGCAGTTGTGTGCGCGCACGGGCGCCGTGCTGCGCGTGGCGCCCATCGATGACCGCGGCGAGCTGCGCCTCGAGGAATTCGCGCGGCTCCTGACGTCGCGCACGAGGCTCGTGGCCGCCGTTCAGGTCTCGAACGCGCTCGGCACCGTGAACCCGATCGACGAGATCGTCCGGCTCGCGCACCGCGCGGGGGCGCGCGTCCTCGTCGACGGCGCGCAGGCGGTCGCCCACATGCGCGTGGACGTGCAGGCCATGGGAGCCGACTTCTACGCGTTCACCGGTCACAAGATCTATGGGCCGATGGGAATTGGCGTGCTGTATGGCCGCGAGGATCTGCTGGCCGCCATGCCGCCGTTTCTGGGCGGCGGCGACATGATTCGGACCGTGACGTTCGACGAGAGCACCTGGAATGACCTGCCGTACAAGTTCGAGGCGGGGACGCCAGACGTCTCGGGCGTCGCGGGGTTGGCCGCTTCGCTCGACTACGTCACGGCGATCGGTCTCGACGCCATCGCCGCGCACGAGTCCGTGCTCATGACAACGGCAACGGCCGCGCTCGAGCGCGTGCCCGGCCTCCGCATCGTCGGACAGGCCCGGCACAAGGCCGGCGCCATTTCGTTTGTGCTGGACGGCATCCATCCTCACGATATCGGCACGATCGTCGATCGGGAGGGCGTGGCCATCCGGACGGGCCATCACTGTGCACAGCCCGTGATGGACCGGTTTGGCGTGCCCGCGACCGCGCGCGCGTCGTTCGCGCTCTACAACACGACGGACGAGGTCGCCGCGCTCATCGAGGCGCTGGAGCGCGTCCGCGCGCTGATGGCTTGACCCCAAGGGAAGGAATCGTGGGACTGTTCTCATTTCTCGTAGGACAAAAGGACACGCCGGAGGCGGCCGCCGACGCGACGGCGGCGCCCTCGCAGGGCGTGACCGCGCCGAGCCCGGCAACCCCAGCGCCGACGCCCGCGCCGACACCGGCACCGGCGACGCCTTTTACACCTCCCGAGGCATGGGACACCGCGGCGCTGACCGCACCACGGCCGGAATCGAGCGGTGAGAAGCCGAACGTTGGGCCACCCGACTCGGCCCAGATCGCCGCGCTGCAAGGTCCCATCATCGAGGCCCTGAGGACGGTCTTCGATCCGGAGATCCCCGTCGACATCTATGAGCTGGGGCTCATCTACGACATCTTGGTCGACGCCGAGCGCCGGGTGCTCATCACGATGACGCTCACGAGCCCGGCATGCCCATCGGCGCAGCAAATACCAAGCGAGGTGCGCTACAAGGTCAAGGCCGTCCCAGGCGTCACCGACGCGTGGGTGGAGATCGGCTGGGAGCCGCCGTGGGACAAGGACCGGATGTCCGACGCCGCCAAGCTGCAGCTCGGATTCTTGTAAGAATTCCAGATTGTAGATTTTAGATTCTAGATTTCAAGATGCTGTCCGATCTCTACCAAGAGACCATCCTCGACCATAATCGCCGCCCACGGCATTACGGCCCGCTGCCAGGCGCGAATCGGCGGGCCGACGGCGCCAACCCGCTCTGTGGCGACCGGTGGTCGATCGCACTTCGGCTCGTCGACGATCGAATCGAAGCCATTCGATTCGAAGGATCCGGTTGCGCGATCTCGAAGGCCTCCGCCTCGCTGATGGCGGACGCCGTGTCGGGTCACACAGTGCAGGAAGCACTCGCCCTGTTCGACCGCTTTCACGCGGTAATCACGGGACCCATGGATCGCGATGACGACGCCGAGGCAATCGGCAAGCTCGCCGCGCTCGTGGGCGTGCGCGAATTTCCCATCCGCGTGAAGTGCGCGACGCTCGCCTGGCACACCCTCAAGGCCGCGTTGGCCGGCGCCGATTGCGCGACCTCGGAATGACCTCAGTTATTTGCCGACGGCTTGATACCCGTCATCGCGACGCGCGTTGATATCCGTCCTCTCGATGCGCGATTCGTCACGGAATCGCGCGCGCCAGCCGGAGGCTGGTCTCGCCTCCGCCTCGCCGGCCACGACGCCGGCCGTCTCGAGGCGAACGTCAGCCAGTTCACCAATGAGCTGGGCCGCCCACCGATAAACGTTGTGCTCCCCGACCGTCCGCCGCATGTGCGCCATCCGCTCGTGACGCTCGGCAACCGGCATCTCGAGGGCGAGGCGCAACGCGTCGGCCATCTGCTCGGTGTCGTACGGATTGACGATGAGCGCGTCGGGCAGTTCACGGCTGGCGCCCGTGAACTGACTGAGCACCAGCACGCCGTCGCCATCGTCGCGGGCCATCACGAATTCCTTGGCGACGAGGTTCATGCCGTCGTGAAGCGCGGTCACGAACGCGAGATCGGCCGCCCGGTAGTACGGCGCGATCTCGGCGTGATCGTGATGGCGGCTGAGAAGCACGATCGGGCGCCAGGTAGAGGTCGCGAAGCGCGCGTTGATCCGCTCGGCCTCGGCGGTGACGCTGTCGACGAGATCCTGGTAGCGCTTGATGTGCGTCCGGCTCGGCGCGCCGATCTGCACGAGCGTGAAACGGCCGACGAAGTGCGACCACTTCTCGAGGAAGCGCTCGACCGCGGCAAAGCGCTCGAGGATGCCTTTCGTGTAGTCGATGCGATCCACGCCGATCGCCATGAAGTCGGCCGACACGCCGACCGCCTTCAGCAGCTCCACCCGGCGAACTTCCGTCGGCCGGTGGTCGGCGGCCCCGGATGCAGCGGCCGTCGCGACGCTGATCGGGAACGGCCTGACGCTCGTGAGGTGACCGTGGCGGCGAACGGCGAACTGCTCCCGATCGATCTTGGCCTCGAACGCGCGATCCACGGTCTCGAGGAAGTTGTTGCAGTGCGCCTGCGTGTGGAACCCCATGAGATCGGCGCCGAGCAGGCCGTCCAGCATTTCGCCCTGCCAGGGGCAAATGCCAAACGCCTCCGGGTTGGGCCAGGGTATGTGCCAGAAGACGCCGACCCGGGCATCCGGCCGCGCGCGCTTGATCATCTGGGGCAACAACGCGAAGTGAAAGTCCTGCACGAGCACCAGGCCGCCCGTCGTTCCCTCCATCTCATCCACGACGGCGTCGGCGAATTTCTGGTTCGCGACCTGATACGCCTGCCAGTCCGACGCGCGGAAGAGGGGCCGGGTATGGGCAATGTGGCAGAGCGGCCACAGGCCCTCGTTCGAGAAGCCGTAGTAGTAGCCCTCTTCCTCCTCAGGCGTGAGCCACACGCGTCGCAGGGAGTACTCAGGCTGGTCGGGCGGCACCCGGAGCCGGTCGCGGCGGTCGACTCGCTCGCGATCCGCGTCGCCCGACCCGTGCGCAATCCACGTGCCGTCGCACGCCCGCAGGATCGGCTCGAGGGCCGTGACCAGTCCGCTCGCCGGGACGAGGCACTGAATCCCGCCGTTCCGCCGCACGTGCATATAGGGTTCGCGGTTCGACACGACAAAGAGCGGCGCGCCCTCGATCCGCGTGGTGACGTGCGCACGAAGCCGGTCGGCGGTCCACACCGACGCGCCAGCCTCACGCAGCCGCGCCTCTTCCTCAGCAGCCGCTCGCGCTGTGGCGAGGCTGGTCAGCAGGTGCGCCAATTCGCGCCACAACGGACCGAAGACCCCCCCGGCGAGGATCGGATGTACCGACCCCCCACCGAGGCGCTGCGCCTCGAGCCACTGGGCCGTGCGATGAATGGGTCGGATGAAGCTCCATCGCACCAGCATCAGCGTGACGACGACAGTGATGGCCGCGACGACGGCCACCAAGCCGGCCGTCCCCAAGGTCTCATTGGCGCGCTCGAGCAGGCCGGGCGAGGATCCATCCGCGGCGGCAAGCCAGAGAGGCACTACGAGCCAAAGGAGGGAGAGGAGCACCAGGTTCTATCCTTCAAGATCGCTGCCAGCGGGCCGCCGGGCGCCGTTGTGGTCCACAGGCCCGATTTCAGCGCCGATCAAGAGCACGCGGCGAGGCCTCGGCCTGTCGGGACGGTAGTTTTGTCCCATGCGGTGCCTTCTCTTAGAATCGCTTGAGCTGATGTCTCACGCGCCCGTTTATCTCGACTACCACGCGACGACCCCGGTCGATCGCCGGGTGGTCGAGGCTATGGTGCCGTTCTTTACCGAGACGTTCGGGAATCCCGCCTCATCCTCTCATGCCTGGGGCTGGAAGGCGCAAGAGGCCGTTGAGGTCGCGCGCCGCCAGGTCGCGAGCCTCATCGGCGCGACCCCGCGAGAGGTGGTGTTTACAAGTGGCGCCACCGAGTCAAACAACTTCGCCGTGCACGGCGTGGCGATGCGCGCGCCCGCGCGCCGCCGGCACGTGGTCGTCTCGGCCATCGAGCACAAAGCCGTCCTCGAATCCGCAGCCCGACTCGGCGCGGCAGGGTGGCGCGTGTCAACCGCGCCGGTCCACGCCGACGGCCGCCTCGATTTGCACGCCCTCGACCGCTTGGTCACGTCCGAGACGGCGCTCGTGAGCGTGATCGCGGCCAACAATGAGGTCGGCGTGATCCAGTCCTTGGCCGACGTCGCCGCTATCGCGCATCGCCACGGCGCGCTCGTCCATACCGACGCGGCGCAGGCCGTCGGCAAGATCCCCGTCGATGTCGAGGCGATGGGCGTCGATCTCCTGTCCCTCACGGCGCACAAGACCTACGGCCCGAAGGGGTGCGGCGCGCTCTTTGTTCGCAAGCGGACCGACATCGCGCCCCTCATCGTCGGCGGCGGCCATGAGCGCGGGCTGCGCTCCGGCACGCTCAACGTGCCGGGCATCGTCGGGTTGGGCAAGGCGTGCGCGATCGCCGGCGACGAGATGCCGGCCGAGTCCGCAAGGCTGCGCCGCCTGCGGGATCGCCTGCTCACCGGCTTGCGTGAGGGCCTCGACGGGGTGGCCGTGAACGGATCGCTCGAGCATCGGTTGCCGCACAACCTCCACGTCAGCTTCGCGGATGTCGACGGCGAATCCCTCCTCGTCGGCATCGGCGACATCGCCGTGTCGTCGGGATCCGCGTGCGCCTCGGCGTCAGCCACTCCCTCCCATGTCCTCAGCGCGCTGATGGGCGAGGCCAATGTGCCCTCCGCGTCCATTCGCTTCGGCCTCGGCCGCTTCACGACCGACGACGACGTCGCGTATGCCATCGAAAAGTTCACGGCGGTCGTTCGGCACCTCCGCCAGTTGTCACCCGCCCACTCATGAAGATTACCGTCGCGCACAGTCCCGATTCAGACGACGCGTTCATGTTCTATGGCCTGGCGAGCGGCGCCGTTCGCGTGGAGGGAATCGAGGTCGACCAGGTCCTGTCCGACATCGAGACCCTGAACCGCGCGGCGTTCGAGGGCCGGTACGAAGTCACGGCCGTGTCGTTTCACGCCTATGCGCATCTCGTCGATCGATACGCGCTGCTACCACATGGCGCCAGTATGGGCGACAAGTACGGGCCCATTCTGGTCGCCAAGCAGCCACTGAAGGGCCGGTCCTTGGCCGGCGTCAAGGTCGGAGTGCCTGGGCGACTCACCTCGGCTTACCTCACGCTGCAGATGTACGACAATGCGTTCGACGTCGAGGTCATACCCTTCGACGAAATTCAACAGGCGGTGGTTGAAGGCAAGGTCGACGCCGGGTTGCTCATCCATGAGGGCCAGTTGACGTACCGGGCCGACGGACTGCACAAGGTCGTCGACCTGGGCGAGTGGTGGTTCGAACGCACCGGCGGCCTGCCCCTCCCACTCGGCGGCAACGTCATTCGGCGCGATCTCGGGCCGGACGTGATTCGGACGGTGTCGACGATGCTGCACGAGAGCATCGCCCATGCGTTGTCGCACCGGACTGCCGCCGTCGAGTACGCGCGGCAGTTCGGCCGCGGACTCGACCAGCGCGATGTCGACACGTTCGTCGGCATGTACGTCAATCAACTCACACTCGACTATGGGCCGCGCGGCCGCGCGGGACTGGAGCGCTTCTTCGGCGAGGCGTTCGAGAAAGGCTTGATCCCGCAACGGATTCCCGTCGAGTTCGCCTGATGTCTGGCAGAGCGCTGCTCGTTTCAGTCGCGTTCATCGCGTGGGCAATGCAGGCGCCGCCGGCGGTGCGTGTAGCAACGGCGCGTGTCGATGTCCGCGCAGAGGCGCGCGAGGCCAGTACCGCCATCGGCGACGTCCACTACGGCGAGGTGCTGCCGCTCTTGGGCGTTGAAGCCGGGTGGGATCACGTCACGGTGTTCGTGGGGCAATCACGTGTCGACGGCTATGTGCCTGCGGAGGCGCTGGTGACCGCTCCAGCGTCAGCCGCGATCGATGCGCCTCTCCGGATCGAATCGTCCGTAATCACGAAGGCCGAAGCGCCGGCGGGCGTGTCGGTCGCGCTCGACGCCGGTGGCAAAACCACGTGGATCGCGACGGTCGCCGCGCGAGCGGTGCCCGTCGTCGACGAGGCCGGAAGCCCCGGGAACCCCGGAAACACCGGAAACGCCGGAAACCTTGACCAGCTGTCGTCGAGTGCCGACCTTCCGATCATGACGGCCGCACTCGACGGCGCGACGCCGATGCCTGCCGAGGCGTCGACGGTCGTCACGTGGACGTGGCTGCTGCCAGCCTCGGCCATCGTGGCCTCCACATCGGGGCAACCCGTGCTGACGGTCCTCTACACCGACATGCGGGACCTCTCGTCAGGCGATGTCATGCCGGTTCTCGTCCGCCTGAAGCCGATCGGACCCGGATGGCGCCTCATCGCGACGGCGCGGGGACGCGCCGATGAGCCGGTTCGGGAGGAGGCCGACTGGACGGTGGCACGAACGCTGGCCCCGGTCGTGGGTGCCCAAGCTGAAGGCGGCGGCGGGCTCATGAAAATTCGACTCGCACGGGCGCTCCCGCCGGGCGACTATGCCGTGATCTTGCGGCCGCTGACATCCCTAGCCCTGGCTGGCGAACGTGTCTTTGCTGGCTCCGCTCTTGCAACCGGCGAAGCGATCGTCTTCGGTACGGCTTGGCCCTTCCACGTGTCGTGACATAACGTTACATAAACGGAGGTTTCGTGAGCGTGCAATCCTGGCGAGCCATCGCGCTCGTGTTCGTCATGGTCGGCGTCGTGGCGGCGCGGGAGTCCGCGCAAGCGCCCGCGCCGGCGCAGGGCGCTTCGCCGGAACACGGCACGGTCCGCGTGACCGTGGCCCGCGCGAACATTCGGGCAGAGGCCAGTGAGACAAGCAAGGTGCTCGCACAGGTGGCGCAGGGCATGGAGCTCGAGCTCCTGTCGGTCGAAGGCGACTGGTTCTACGTGCGCGTACCGGTCAGCGGCCTCCGCGTGGACGCCTACATCTCGAAGAAGGTCGCGAAGCTCAGCACGTCGTCTCCGCCGCCGGCCTCAGGCCCTGCACGCGGCGAATCGGCGCCGGCGCAAGGCTCCGCACGCAGTGGATCGCCGCCGGCTGCGCCACCGCGCTCGGCACCGGTCGATCGCGATGGCATGTCCGTGGTCATGACTGTCGGCGATGTCTCGACGCCGCTCGTACGGCGCACCCTGCGTGTGATTCAAATCAGCGATAAAGCCGACTCACTCGCGAAGATCGCCGCCGTGGTGCCAGCGACGGGCGGCGGAGCGGGCCGCGCGGGCGACGCGTCGGCCGTGACGTTCGTCTGGGTGGCCGACGAGGCCGCAGCCACTGGAGTCATCACCGATAGGCGGCCGTCGTTTCTCGCCGTCTTCAAGGACGTGCCCGGCTTGAATCCCGAGGATCTCGCGCCGGTCCTCGTGCGGCTCGCGCCCGCCGCCTCTGGGGTTCGCCTGATCGCGGCGCTGCGGGGCCGCGCCGATCAGGCCTCTCGGACGGATCCGGATTGGGACGTCGTGCGTGATCTCAAACAGGACATCATCCGCACCGACGTCCAGAGAGTGGATCGCGGCAACGTGCGCATCACGCCGGCGACAGACCTCCCGCCGGGCGAATACGCGATCGTCCTGCGCCTCGCTTCGAAGCGGAAGGTCGCGGGCTCCGCCCTCCTCGGCTCGGAAGGCGAAGGCCGCGTCTTCTCCGTCGCCTGGGACTTCGCTGTGAGGTGAGGGGGACGGGCTTGTTTTCCACAGATTCCGCTCAACAGGGGACAGGGTTCGGACGCTAATACTTGCCGACGCCTGTCCCCCTTGCCGGATCGGTGGGAAACGAGCCCGTCCCCCTAATCGCGCCTGCCATCATCCGAACCGCTTCGGCGACCCGAGGGCCGGGCACCAGGAGGCGGTCGTCAGCAAGGATGTAGACGCGGCCGGATCGAACCGCCGGCAAAGACGACAGGCCCTTCCACACCGCCTCCTCCTGCCGCAAGCGAACCGCGCTCCAGCCTTCGTTGGGTCGAAGTTCCAAAATGACCTCCGGCGCCCGGGCAATCAACAGTTCCGTCGACGCCTGCAGGCTCTCCTGCCGCACGTCGCCAAAGGCGTTGGTGCCCCCGGCCGCCTCGAGCATGTCGTGCAGGAAGCCAACGCCGCCGCTGACGAAGATCCCACGGAGGGCACCGGCTTCACGCCCGAAAACCAACGCCGTGCGCGGCCGGGGTCGGCCCGCGACCGATGCAAGCACGGCGTCCAACTCGCGCTCGATGCGAGTCGCCTCGCGATCGGCCTCTCGCGCGTGGCCGATGCGGGTGCCCAGCGTCCGCATCGTGGCCGTGACGTCCGCGAGCCCGGCATGCCGGTACTTGAAGATGGGTAAGTGCGCGCGATCGAGCCGTGCGATGAGGTCCGTCTGCGTCCAATAAACGACAACGAGGTCCGGCCTGAGCGAGATGATGCGCTCGAAGTCCGGATCGATCAGGCCACCCACGCGCGTGCGCGCCTCAACTGCCGACGGATAGTGATCGAAGCTCGAGACGCCCACGACATCGTCGCCCGCGCCCATGGCGAAAAGCATTTCCGTGACGGCCGGGATGAGGGAGACGATGCGGTGAAGAGGGGCTTGAGGGCGGAGGGGTCGGACGGCAGGCGGTGCCGCCAGCACTCCGATGGCCAGCGCCATCGCGACCATCGCAGCCAGCAGCCCGTGGTGCACGGTACGGGCGGCCAGACGGACGAGCCCCCACTCCCGACGCATCCAGCCCCCCGCGTGAACCCTCATGCTTCGAGCCCTCAAGCCTTCCTGCCTCCCAGCCTCCCCGTCTTCAAGCCTTCAGGCCTTCAAGCCTTCAAGCCTTTCTACCTCTTCCTAATCAACAGCCACAGAAAAAACGGCCCGCCGATGAGCGCGGTGATGATGCCGACCGGCAACTCGAGCGGCGCCAAGATCGTCCGTGCGACGGCGTCGCAGCCGATGAGGAACGCGGCGCCAAAGAACGTCGACGCCGGCAGGACGAGTCGATGGTCGGATCCGACGAGCCGTCGCACCAGGTGCGGCACGATGATGCCGATAAAGCCGATCGGGCCGCCGACCGACACGGCCGCGCCGGTCGCGAGCGATGCGCTGAAAAAGGCCACTCGCTGCGCGCGCTCGACGTCGACCCCACGCGAAGCGGCGGCGTCAGCACCAAGACTGATGAGGTTCAAGGGCCGCGCGAGCCACGCGAAGGCGATGAACGCCACGAGGACGAGGGGCAGGGCCGCGAGAATCGGCGCGAAGCTCGCGACGTCGAGGTCGCCCATGAGCCACCGCAGCGCGCGGTACGTCTGGACAAAGTCACTGAGATATTGCACGAACAGGATCAAGGCTGAAAAAAAGGCATTCAGCGTCACGCCGGCCAACAGCAGGACCGTGGTCGACAGCCCCGAGTGTCGAGCCCGCGCGAGCCAGTAGACGACCAGCACGGCCAGCCCCGCGCCAGCGAGGCTGGCTGACGCCACGCCTCCCACGGGCCAGGCCGCGCCAAACGTCATGACGACCATCGCGCCGAGCGACGCGCCTGCCGACACGCCCAGCGTGTACGGCGTCGCGAGCGGATTGCGAAGCAGGCCCTGAAAGACGACACCCGCGGCGGCCAGCGTCCCGCCGACGAGCGCGGCGGCGAGGGCGCGCGGGAGGCGAGCGATGAAGAAGATCTGCGCGTCGATGTTGTCCGCAAACGGCGTCGACCGGCTGAAGACGCGCGCCACGCGGATAGGCGTCGATCCGATGAACGGTGCGGCGCCGATAGCGACGATCATCGCCACCAGGCAGAGCGCGACGAGGGGCACCCCTCGGCGAAGCGGCAGAGAGGGCAACCCGGCACGCGTCATGTCGACACCAGGGGTGCAGCCGACACGTCGATCTCGTAGAGTTCCGCGATCGCCGCCGGCGTCAACACCTCGCGCGGTGGGCCCTGCGCCAAGACACGGCCGGCGGAGAGCAAGATGACCTCGGTGCAGACCGACGCGGCAAACCGCAGGTCGTGTGTCGACAGCACGATGGTCACGTGCTGCCGGTCGTGCAGACGTCGCAAGAGCGCCGCCACCTCGAGTTGGTACTTCAAGTCGAGCGACGCGGTCGGTTCGTCGAGGAAGAGGACGCGTGACGATTCGTCCTCGTCCAATTGCGCGAGCGCCGCCGCGATGATCACCCGCTGCCGTTCGCCGCCGCTCAGGTTCTGGAACATGCGCGAGGCCAGCCGGCCGGTGCCGGTCGCCTCGAGGCCCGCCTCGGCCGCCGCGAGATCCTGCGGGCCTTCGACCTCGAAGGGCCCGAGGTGTGGATAGCGGCCCATGAGCGCGATCTCGAGCACCGTGTAGTCGAAGGCCAGGTGCGTTTCCTGCGGGACCACGGCGACGCGTCGCGCACGTTCGCGCGCCGGCATCGTCGAGACATTGCGACCGTCGAGCATCACCGTGCCCGCTCTCGGCGTGAGGATGCCGGCGAGCAGCTTCAAGAGCGTCGTCTTGCCGGATCCATTGGGGCCGAGGATGCCGACGAGCGCGCCGTGGTCGACCACGATCGACACGCCGGAGACGGCGAGCGGGCTCGCCTCATGCGGACGCAGCCCCGCCGGTGGATAGCCGAAACTGAGATGGGCGGCGGAAAGCGGCACGGGGCGTGCGGAGGACGGACGCGCCGAGTATAACACGATGAAATCGGCCTGAATCCAGCCTCCGCGTTGCCGCGTCGTCGACCCTTCCGGTAGTATTTCCTTCGTGAGCCGTCGATCGACCGCGACCGTGCGCGAGCGGCCCGTGCCGGACTTGACGAGCACGTCCGGCCAGCTCCGCGTCCACGCGGAGACGTTCGGGGTCGACACGACCGCGCGGATCGAAGTCGTTGACCTCACCGACCGCGTCATGACCCTCGTGCGCCGGCTCCACGTCGGCGACGGTCTGGTGCATCTCTTCTCGATGCACACGACCTGCACGGTGTTCATCAACGAGTTTCAGCCCGCGCTGCTCTCCGACTTCAAGACGTTCCTCGAGGACATCGTCTCGGCCGACGCGAACTGGCGGCACAACGATCCCCAGCACTCCGACTGCGATCGCCAGAACGCGGACGCGCATCTGCGCGCGATGCTGCTCGGCCACAGCCTGACGCTGCAGACGAGCGGTGGGGAAGTCGTCCTCGGCCAGTGGCAGCGCATCCTGCTGGCCGAGCTCGACGGCCCGCGCGCGCGAACGCTTCGCATTCAAGTCATGGGCGTGGGCTAGCCGGTGCCCACCTTCGACGCGCTCGGCTTGTCAGAGATCGTCCGGAAGCTCGATCGCGACGAGCGGCTGACCGGTGACGATGGCGTGCGCTTGTTTGCGTGCCCGGACCTTCACGCCCTCGGGTGGCTCGCGAATCGCGAGCGCGAGAAACGGCACGGAGGCCGGACGTACTACAACTTCAACCTCCGGCTCGAGGCCACGAACGTCTGCGTGGCGAGCTGTCTGTTCTGCTCGTTTGCGCGGCTGAAGCCAGGTGATCCAGAGGCCTACACGCTGTCGCTCGACCAGGTGTTCGACAAGCTGCGCGCCCGGGCGAACCAGCCTCTTACCGAAGTGCACATCGTGAACGGCTTGCACCCGGATCTGCCGTTCGAGTACTACCTTGATCTCCTTCGTGGGTTGAAGCGCATCCGGCCCGACGTGCATCTCAAGTGCTTCACGGCGGTGGAAATCGCGTTCTTCGCCGACACCTACGGGATGACCGATGAGGGCGTGCTGCGCGCGCTCATCGATGCCGGGCTGAACTCCCTTCCCGGCGGCGGCGCCGAGGTGTTTTCCGAGCGCGTGCGCCGCAAGATCTGTCACGACAAGGCCGACGCCGACCGCTATCTCTGCATCCACCGCACGGCCCATCGCCTGGGGTTGCGGACGAACGTGACGATGCTCTACGGGCATATCGAGACGATGGAGGAGCGCGTGGACCACATGCTGCGGGCGCGCGCCCTCCAGGACGAGACGGGCGGCTTGCAGGCCTTCATCCCCCTGGCGTTTCATCCCGACCACAACCAGATGCGCAAGCTGCCGGCGCCGTCCGCGTCGGACACGCTCCGGGTGCATGCGGTGGCGCGGCTGATGATGGACAACGTGCCGCACGTGAAAGCGTTCTGGATTGCGACGGGCGTTGACGTGGCGCAGCTGTCGCTCTGGTACGGCGTCGATGATCTCGACGGCACGGTCCAGGAAGAGAAGATTTACCACATGGCCGGCGCGCGGACGCCGGAGATCATGACGACCGACGCAATCGAACGCCTGATTCGCGCGGCGGGCCGCGTGCCGGTCGAGCGCGACACCCTCTACAACACCGTCAAGGGGACGGGCCTGTTTTCCATAGATCCGGCCGATCTGGTGCCAGGGGTCCCGGGCACATCGGCCACCCCCGGCACCACGTTGGATGGATCTGTGGAAAACAGACCCGTCCCCTTGCTACACTAGAGACGTCAAGTTCCGGACCGGCGATAGCCGGGGGTCGCAAGTGCCCAACGGATCTTGGCCTTTTTCATCTCTGGAGATTGTGATTTTTTTCACAAGCGAATGAATCTCGACCTCCTCACCGGCTACGAAAGAACTCGCCTCGCAGACCGCCAGCCGCTGCCGGACGCGTACCTGCGACTGCCGGACGAGGAGATGCAGGTGCGGACCGCTGCGGCGAAGGTCGCTTTGGGCGCTCGCCTCGTGATCCTCGGCCACCACTACCAGCGCGATGAAGTGATTCGCTTCGCCGACTACACGGGTGATTCCCTCAAGCTGGCTCAGTATGCCGCGAGCCGCCGCGAGGCCGATTACGTCGTGTTTTGCGGCGTCCATTTCATGGCCGAGAGCGCGAACGTCCTTGGGGCGCCGCATCAGTCGGTCCTCCTTCCAGACTTGGCCGCGGGCTGCTCAATGGCCGACATGGCGGCCATCGATCAACTCGAGATCTGCTGGCAGGAACTGCGCCAACTCGGGGCCACCGACGTCGTCCCGGTGACGTACATCAATTCCGCCGCAGCGATTAAAGCCTTTTGCGGCGAACACGACGGCGTCGTTTGTACGTCGAGCAATGCGCCGGCGGTAATGGCGTGGGCGTGGGATCGCGCGGAGAAAGTGCTCATGCTGCCCGACCAGCACCTCGGGCGGAACACAGCCTTTCGCATGGGCGTGCCCCTGGACGAGATGGTCGTCTGGGATCCTGACCAACCGTACGGTGGCCTCAGCCGGGACGCGCTGCGGCGCGCGCGCCTGATCCTCTGGAAGGGCCACTGCAGCGTCCATACGCGCTTTTCCGTGAGGCAGATTGACCAGTTCCGCCAGGCCCACCCGGCTGGCAAAGTCATCGTGCACCCCGAATGCACGCTCGATGTCGTGCAGGCTGCGGACCTGTGCGGCTCGACCGACTTCATCATCAGAACGATGACCGCGTCACCCGAAGGATCCGTCTGGGCCGTCGGCACGGAGATCCATCTCGTGAACCGTCTGGCGCGCACGCTCGCGCCGGCGCGCACCGTCGTGACGCTCGACGGCCTCGGGTGTCTCTGCTCGACGATGTTCCGCATCTCCCCCAATCACCTGCTCTGGACGCTCGAGGGTCTGGCCGACGGCGAGATTCACAATCCGATCGTCGTACCCGAGCCGACGAGGACCTGGGCGAAAGTGGCGCTGGATAGAATGCTGACGATGGCGTAGTCGCCCTCGGTCCGGCGACGCGCCCGCCGGCAACGATCGTTGTTCCTTCCGCGTGGAGAGTGATCATGGCCTATCAGTTGCCACCCCTGCCGTATGACGCCGCCGCTCTTGAACCCCACATCGACACCCAGACGATGCAGATTCATCACGGCAAACACCATGCCGCGTACGTCAACAACCTCAATGCCGCGCTCGAGAAGCATCAAGAACTCGCAGCGAAGAGCGCCGAGGATCTGATCAAGCACCTCTCGACCGTGCCCGAGGACATCCGGACCGCAGTGCGCAACAACGCCGGCGGCCATGTCAACCACACGATGTTCTGGCAGGTCATGGGACCCGGCAAAGGCGGCGCGCCGCACGGCAAGATCGCGGACGCGATCAAAGGATCGTTCGGCTCCTTCGAGACGCTCAAGGAGCAGATGAACAAAGGCGGCGCCGGCCGGTTCGGCAGCGGCTGGGTGTGGCTCGTCTCGACCGGTGGCAAACTCGCCGTCGAGAGCACGCCGAATCAGGACAACCCGATGATGGACGGCAAGCATCCCGTCTTCGGCATCGACGTGTGGGAACACGCCTACTATCTGAAATACCAGAATCGCCGGCCCGATTACCTGGCCGCCTGGTGGAACGTGATCAACTGGGATGAGGTGGGGAAGAGGCTGGGGTGAATTTCAGCCTCAGAACAGAACGACTCCCACCATCGCGCCTGCGTCCAGGACCTCGACCTCCGACGGTATTTCCACATAACCGTCGGCGTGCGCCATGCTCGTGATGTCGCCGGAGGCCTTGAACGCGGGCTCGGCCCGCCCGTCGACGATCCGAACCGTGTAGAACTGGTGCCGGCCCGGCGTCGACACGACGCGACGCGCCAGAGGAAGCAGCACCGTTCGCGGTTCTGACGGCGGCAGCCGGGCGACCCGTCGCAGGAAAGGCGCGACCAGCATCAGCGTGTTCGAGAGGCAGGACGCTGGATAGCCTGGCAGCGCAAAGACCGGTGTGTGGCCGACATGGGCGAATCCGGTCGGCTTGCCTGGCTTGACCGCGACACCATGAAAGAGCACCTCGCCGCGGGCGCGCAGCACGTCCAGAATCAAGTCGCGATCGCCCACGGAACTCCCGCCCGAAAGAATGACCACGTCGTGCTCGAGCGCGCGATCGAGCGCCGCCGAGAGAGCAGGCACCGTGTCGCCGATCGCCATGCCCGGCACGGGAACGCACCCGTGGCGCGCGACGACCGCCGAGACCGTGAAGCGATTGACGTCGTGAACCTGACCGGGACCGAGCGCTCGGCCAGGTTCGACGACTTCGTTGCCGGTTGAGAACACCGCCACCCGGGGCTTCGCAAAGACGTCGACCGTCGTCGTGCCCGTCGCGGCGATGGCGCCGACCTGGCTCGGCCCGAGGAGTCGACCGGCCAGAACCACGAGCGCCCCGCGCCGCAAGTCCGCGCCGCGACGGCCGACGTTCTGGCCCGCCGTGACGCCGGCGCGAATCGACACTCGGTCGCCCGACCGGGTCGTGTCTTCGACGATGACAACCGCATCGGCGCCCGCGGGCATCGGCGCCCCCGTCGCGATCTCGAGGCATTCGCCTCGGCCGACCACGCGCGTCGTGGTCTCACCGGTGAACAGGCGACCGACGCAGCTGAGGGGCCGGGGCGTGCCGGCGGCCGCGCCGCTGGTGCCTGCGGCCACGACGGCGTAGCCGTCCATGGCGGCGCGGTCGAACGCCGGGACGTCGTCGGCGGCGATGACATCGCGGGCGAGCACGCGGCCGTCAGCGTCGGCGATCGCGACCGCGTCGATGCGCTCGATCGGCACGGCGGCGCCCATCACGAGACGGACGGCCTCGTCGAAGGGGATGACGGACGTGAAGGGACGCATGGGCTACTTCGTCAGCTCCCGGCGAATGTGGCCGAGTTCCGGCAGGATCAGGCGCGTCATCGCGAGTCTGACCGCGTGCTCCGATCCGGGTAACGCGAACACGATCCGTCCGTTGACGACGCCGGCGCAGGCGCGAGAGAGCATCGCGGGCGGTCCGATGACCTCGAAGCTCAACGCGCGGAAAAGTTCGCCAAAGCCGTCGAGACGTTTGTCGAACAGGGCGACGAGCGCCTCATAGGTCGCATCTCGTCGCGAGAGCCCAGTCCCGCCGGTCGTGATGATCGCCTCGACCTCAGGGCGTGCGGCCTGCTCGAGAACAAGCCTCGCGACCTCGGTCGGCTCGTCGCGAAGGATTGTGCGGCCGGCCACGGCGTGGCCGTGCTCGGCCAGCAGGTCCGCGATCGCGCGCCCGCTGGTTTCGGTGTCGATCGTGCGCGTGTCGCTGATCGTCACGACGAAGCAGCAGACACGGGTCGGCGCGTACGCCTTGTGTTCGGCGACTGACACAAGGCGATTATCCAACATGCGGCGCTGTTTCTCGTCCTTCTTCGCGAACGTCTGGCAGCCCCCTTCGTGCGCTGCCCTCTGTGTGATCAACAATGTGCGCAATGCGTGCAGTCGTGCTCTTGACGGCGATCGGGCTCGCGGGCCTCGCAGGCCTCGAGGCTCAGGGGCCGCCGGCACCCGCCACGCTCGACAAAGGAGCTGGCAAGTGGGTTGAAGACACGTTGCGCAAGATGACCGTAGACGAAAAGGTCGGACAGCTCATCGTGCCGGCGATCGACTCGACGTTCCTCGCGACCGACTCCGCCGAGTTCGAGCGGCTCGCGGCCGACGTCAAGAACCTCCACGTCGGGGGCTTCCACGTCTTCGGCGGCAAGCAGCTGGTGCCCGCGGTGCTGCTCAATACGGCCTACGGCCCCACGATTCTCGGCGACCCCTTTGCGGCCGCGTCGCTGCTCAATCGGCTGCAGGCCTTGTCGGCGATCCCTCTTCTCAACACGGCGGACTTCGAGGCGGGCGTTGGGTTTCGGATTCAAGGCGCGACGGTGTTCCCGCGCCAGATGGCGGTCGGCGCGGCTGGCGACGAGGCCCTGGCGTTTCAGGCGGCCAAGATTACGGCAATGGAGGCGCGCGCGATCGGCGTCCACGTCGACTTCTCGCCCCTCGCGGATGTCAACAACAACCCGAAAAACCCCGTCATCAACACGCGATCGTTTGGCGAGGTGCCCGATCGCGTCGGCCGGATGACGGCTGCCTACGTCGGCGGCCTTCACGCCGGCGGCATGCTCGCGACACTGAAGCACTTCCCGGGTCACGGCGATACCGATGTCGATTCGCACCTGGGTCTGCCGATTATTCGCGAGCCGCGCGATCGCCTCGACGTCGTCGAGCTTCCGCCGTTCAAAGCGGGGATTGCGGCGGGCGCCGACGCCGTCATGACCGGGCACATCGAGTTGCCCGCCCTCGACCCGGGCGATTTCAGCCCGGCGAGCCTGAGTCCGCTCATCGTCACGGGCCTCCTGCGGGGCGAACTGCGATTCGGCGGCCTTGTGTACACCGATTCGATGTCGATGGATGCGGTCACCGCGAAGCTTTCCCCGGGCGAGGCGGCCGCGCGTGCGATCAAGGCCGGCAACGACATCGTCCTGCACTCGCCGGACGAGGCCGCGGCGGTCGCGGGCATCAAGGGGGCGATCGAACGCGGCGACATCGCCCTGACGCAGATCGACGCGTCCGTGCGCCGAATCCTGAGCGCCAAAGCCTCTCTTGGCCTCCACAAAGCGAAGACCGTTTCGCTCGACGACGTGCCGCGCCTCGTGGGCGGGCGGCAACACGAAGAGGTGGCCGAGACGCTGGCGGCCAGAGCCATTACCCTCATCAAAGACGATCGTAATCAGGTGCCCCTGCGAGTGCCGCGGGACGCTGCAGTGTTGTACCTGTCGGTCCTGGACTATCCGGCTGGGTGGGGCATCGCCGCACCGAGCCGCACGATGATTCCGCAACTCAAGCAGCGGTGGCCGAACCTCACGTCCGTCGAGCTGTCGGACCGGTCGACGACGTCGGCGCTGGACTTGGTGAGGGCCTCGGCACCGCGCTACGACGCGGTGGTCGCCTCCGTGTTCGTGCGCGCGGCATCGGGCAGTGGTCGCATGGATCTGGCGCCAGCGCTCGTCGAATTGCTTGAGGACTTGGTCCGGGTGACGGCTCGCACGCCGAAGCCCTTCGTGACCGTCGTCTTCGGCAATCCGTATGTCGTCCTGGCGGTGCCGACGCTGCCTGCCGTGATGCTGACCTACGATTTTTACGACCTCGCCGAGGCATCGGCGGTGCGGGCGCTGGTCGGCGACGCGCCGATCGGCGGCCGCCTTCCGATCAGCTTGCCCGGCCTGTTCGAGGCGGGGTTTGGGTTGGTCCGCTAAGCGCCGTTTGTTATAGTCACAGGTTCGCGCGCCCTTAGCTCAGTTGGATAGAGCGTCTGGCTACGAACCAGGAGGTCGCAGGTTCGAGTCCTGCAGGGCGCGCCAA
>Ga0182024_10000856_pt1 | contig 79214 bp, 71 predicted proteins | sample P32metaG_FD_120480 | JGI IMG/M metagenome (GOLD analysis project Ga0182024, IMG submission 120480) | Permafrost microbial communities from Stordalen Mire, Sweden - P3-2 metaG (Illumina Assembly) | ecosystem: Environmental > Terrestrial > Soil > Wetlands > Permafrost | place: Sweden: Stordalen...
CCATCCAGTGGAAATACTCCGACCCCACCCGCCGCGTCCGCAGTAACGAACTCACTGCGACAGGCCACTAGTCCAGAACTGCGACGATTCTATGGCACCCGAAAATTCACATTGCTCGTCAACGTCCCGCTCGTTGTCTTCACCTTGACCTTGCCGGTGGTAGCCCCCGTGGGGACGGTGGTCGTGATTTCGGAGCCCGAAACCACTTTGAACTTCGCCGCCTTGCCGTTAAAGGTGACGCTAGTAGAGCCCGTGAGTTTCGTTCCCAGAATCGTGACGATCGTTCTTACCTTGCCGGACGTAGGGTTCGTTTCTACAAACGGTCCCAGACCCATGGACAGGCTGAAGCCAGTGCCGCATTCAGCACCGTTGCAGGAGTTGTTAGTACCGCCGTTTATCGTTGTCCCGTAAAAGTTTCCGTCAGTTGCCTGAACCAGCACCGCTTGGGGATACGCGCCGTCCGTTAAGGCCGAACCGGTGCCCGAAATGTTAGCACAAGATAGGGACGCTGCTGTATGGAAGCCATTTGTGGATTTGTCGTACACTCACGGCCATGCTTTCGCCTGGGGAGATCGCGCAAATCAAGATGGAGATTGAGCGACTGGAAAAGCTCTACAAAGAATGCCACGACGAGGGGATGCAGAAGCGGATTACGGCTTGGATCGAAGAAGAGAAGCAGAAGTTAGCCTCCGCCAGCAATCCCTCTTGCCCGATCTGCCTCAAACCTTGCCCGCCTGAAGATCGCATCACAGACACATTTGGCCGCACCATGCACAGAAAGTGCTATCGCGCTTCTAGAATTTCAAAGCATGATTAGCCGTAACCCAACGGTCTGGGGCAAAGTCTCGCTGCTACAATTTGCAGAGCAAAAACAAAGCCGTCAGTCGCGTGACGCTGCGCAAAGCGCGTAAACACTATCGATTTCGCACTTCGAGCAAGTACATGACATAACAGTTCGCGCCCATCTCATAGGCGCGTCCAACATCCTTGCGTAACTGGGGAAGTGCTGAAGATCACGACCGGAATACGGCGCAACTCGGGGCCTGCTTTCATCGCGGCTAATACCGCTAGACCGTCTTTCTTTGGCAGATTCAGGTCCAGGATGACCAGATCAGGGCCGGATCGCTTTCACATACTTGTCCCTGCAGTTTAGAAAAGCCATCGCTTCTACGCCGTCCGCAACGCTGTTGAGTTGGCTGCGATGCTTGCTGCCCGTCAGGGCTTCGCGCACCAATGCCACATCGGCCGGATTGTCATCCACGATGAGGATGTCGGGTGCTGGCTTCATGGCCGCGCCTCGTCTTCTCCATCCGGGCCACGTCCGGGCAGCGTGAACTTGAACGTGGAACCGGAACCGGCTTGCGACTCCACCCAGATCCTTCCGCCATAGCGTTCGACAATCTTCTTGCAGATAGCCAGGCCGATGCCATTGCCCGCATATTCGCTGCGGGCGTGCAAACGCTGGAAAACCACAAAGATGTTTTCCACATATTCTGGCGCAATTCCGATTCCGTTATCGCTGACGCTGAACTGCCAGAGTGGGTCCGCCTTTTCAGCCTGCGCGGAAATCACAGGCGGTTTTGTCCCTCGAAACTTGATGGCGTTCCCGATCAAATTCTGGCACACCTGCGCCACTTGCGTGTGGTCTCCCCACGCCGCGGGGAGTTTTCCATGGGTAACGGTTGCGCCACTCTCCTGAATAGCCGTCTCCAGACCCAGCAGCACCTCGGCAATCACGGCATTGCAGTCGACGCTCCCGCTGGCGGCGCTGTTCCGGCCGATTTTTGAAAACGCCAGCAGATCGTGAATGAGGACCTGCATGCGCTGAGCCCCTTCGCTGGCATACCCGATAAACTTGTCGGCATTCTCGTCGAGTTGGCCGCGATAACGCTCCGCCAACAACTGGGTGTAAGCCGTTACCATGCGCAGCGGTTCCTGCAGATCATGCGACGCCACATAAGCGAACTGCTCCAGGTCGGCATTGGAGCGGGCCAGCTCCTCTTCCATTTTTTGGCGCAGGCTGCGTTCGTTTTTTTCCCGCAGAGCGCGCCGGATCACCTCGGGCAGGCGCGCCAGCCCATCTTTGAGGACGTAATCGGTAACGCCTTGTTTAATACATTCGACGGCCGTCACGTCGCCCACCGCGCCCGAGACCAGAATCATCGGAATGTCGTGACCCTCACTGCGCAGCACTTTCAGCGCTTCCATCCCTTTCCAATCCGGCAGGTTGTAATCGGCCAGCACAATCTCCGGCGCATGAGCGTCGAGCGCCCGAATGAACGCAGCTTCATCCTGCACAACATCGGTAGTAACCTCGAAACCGTCCTGGCAGAGCGCGCGCACCACCATCGCGGCGTCGACGGCACCCACCAGCAAGACGTGCAGTTGCTTTGCGTCCGACCCAGCGGAGATTTGCGGTTCGAGCTTGATTCCAGTACTGCTCATTTCGCCTGCTTTGCGATTTGTGGTCTGCCGTTCCCCACGGGAGGATCGAGCGGAGCCTCGTTTGACCCATCGACCCACCCTGTGCCCGCCGGGATGGCAATCCACGCTTCGCCAACGCAAGATGCGGTAACGCGCTTCACGGGCCTGATGGCTCCTCCAGCATTAGCTTCCTGAAAAGGGGGATGAACGAGGACTGCCAACGCGTTGCCACGCAGCCTCGCCAATTAGGTTATCGGCGGCGTCGGAACTATCTTTAGCCTGAAGTTGGGTCGGGGTCGCATCCCGGTAGACCGGGAGTTTACGCCTAACCGTGCCCCTTCAAATGGGGTCAGGAATCAGATTTCACTGTGACGGATGGTGACCTGCTCTGCGGGATGAGAATCCCCACACAGAAGACGGATTAGAAAAGAAAAATGTCAAAGAGAAGTTTCCCTGCGATGAACATTCATGCAGCTTTTAACCTGCCTTCCGTTCATCTTCCGCGGCGTCTGCGGAAATATCTTCTTCATCCCACTCAAACGAGAGAGCCCGCGCCGTCGTTTCGATCGGTTCGAGTTCAGGAATATCGTCTGCCACCGACGCTCCTAGTTCGGCAAACTTGCGCGCCGAAACCAGCACCCGGCTCTCGAGCGATCCCACAGCTTTGTTATAAGACTCGACGGCGCGGTCGAGTCCCGTGCCGACCTGCGTGATGTGTCCCGCGAGCAGGCGCAGGCGGTCGTGCAGTTCCTTGCCGAGTTCACTGATATGTTTCGCGTTGCGCGCCAGTTTTTCCTGATTCCATCCGTAGTTGACGGCCTTCAGCAGCGCGATCAGCGTGGTCGGCGACGCCGGAATTACACGGCTAAGCACGCCCTGCTCGATCAAGCCAGGATCCTGTTCCAGAGCAGCGCTGAAAAACGTTTCGCCGGGGAGAAACATCACGACAAACTCAGGCGTGGATTCAAACTGCTCCCAGTAATTCTTGCCCGCGAGAGTCTTCATGTGATCGCGCACTTGCCGCGCATGATTAGCGAGACAAGCGCGCCTGGTTTCTTCGTCGGTGGTTTCGAATGCCTCCAGAAAGGCTTGCAGCGGCGTCTTCGCATCCACAACAACATTCTTGCCGCCGGGTAACTTGACCACCAGATCAGGACGCAGCCTTCCCGTTTCTGTGGTCACCGTCTCTTGCTCGGTGAAGTCGCAATAATTGAGCATGCCCGCGATCTCGACCACGCGCCGCAACTGGATCTCTCCCCAGCGTCCGCGTACGTTCGGAGTGCGCAGAGCCCGCACCAGATTGCCAGTCTCCGATTGCAACTCCCGCTGCGTCGTGATCAGCGATTGCACCTGCGCACGCAGTTCTCCGTAAGCATCCCCGCGCGCCACTTCCATCTGCTGAATCTGCGCATCCACTTTATTCAGTGAATCGCGCACCGGAGCGACCAGGTCGGCCACAGCTTTCTGGCGGTTCTCGAGGTCGTTGCGGGCTTCAGTCTGAAAACGCTTCAGTGTTTCCTGCGCGATTTGTAGGAACGAAGAATTGTTGCTCTTTAATGCGTCTGCGGCGAGTGCCTTGAATGTATTTTGCAGGTCTGCGGCCGCACGCTCCCCAGCCTTGGTGAGGAACGCGATCTTTTCGTCGTTGGTCTTCCGTTCCGCTTCGAGAGCGGATTCCAGCCTCGCCTTGCCCGCCACCAGCTCCGTGTAAGCCTGCTGAAGCCGTACCAGATCGGCCTTTCCGGCTGCTAATTCCTTTTCCATCAAGGGCAAGCGAGCTGTGAGCGTGGCCGTGCGCGTGCGCAGCACGAGCCAAGCAATCATCCCGCCAAACAACAGGCCAATGACCCCTATGACACCTGGTTCCATAGCGAACGTAACTTCTCTACCTGAATTCCAGCTTCTAGCCTAGCACCAGCGGCAAGTTTGAGTTGTTTCGATCGAATCACATTGGATCGAACCGCCGTTGCGATAAGCACGCACAAGCTGATGCCAAGAGCCCTTAGAGCAAGCCTTAGAAGAATCGTGATCGCGCTTCTGCTGGTGATGGGCGCCAGCTCGATCCGGCCAAGATCCCGGTTGATGGCTGCTTCCGGAGGATACGATGGCTCTGCGGGCCAACCCACGCAGGGTCCGACGTTAAGGCCGGCCGCGGCAACCTCTCCGGATATTCCTTTCAGCGATTACGATCCCGAGGCCGAACATCTTCTTCTGAACCTGGCGAATCAAGCCAGGGCGCAAGCCGGCTCGCCTGCGCTGATGCTCGATGCGGGTCTGAGCCGGGCAGCCCGCGCGCACGCGCAAGCCATGTACGCGGCGCGGCAACTTTCGCATCAGTTTAAGGGTGAACCCTCTTTACCTCAACGCCTGGTAGCCGCGACGCACACGCAACTGGATCAGGAAGGCGAGAATGTCGCGCTTGATTTGGATGCCGGCCAGGCGCAGCAGCACCTTATGCTTTCCCCTCCGCATCGCGCGAACCTGCTCAATCCGGCTTACAACGTGATCGGACTGGGTGTTGTCCGCGGCGGAGACCGGCTGTATATCGTCCAGGACTTCGGGCACGCCCTTCCCAATTATTCCGCGGCAGAAGTGAAGGACCGGGTTGCGGCGACTCTATCGCAAGCACGGCGTCACGCCAACCAGCCAGACCTCGCCCGACAAGATATGCCTACGATGGACGACGCGGCCTGCTCCATGGCGCACGCCGATAAGCTCAACACCGCTGCCGTTCACCAGCTTTCCCAGCGTTACACCGTGCTGACTTATAGCAGCTTGCATCCTGAAACGCTGCCCTCGAACGCCGCGCATGCGCTCGCCGGTCACAATCTGCACGATTTCTCGGTCGGCGCCTGTTACGCGCGCACCAAGACATATCCCGCGGGCACGTATTGGGTGGTGTTGTCGTTAGAGTAATCGCCAGCACACTACTTCGCGGGCACGCTGTAATGCGAGGCCACAACTTCCCACTTCCCGGCGGCTTTCATCCAGACATCCGTGAACCTGTCGTGATATTCGTAGCGCTTTCCGTTGGATTCGCCGCGCTCGTGATACGCGCCCGTCACCACCGCCGCGTTTCCGTGCATGCGAACCCTGAGGTCTGTCATTTCCGCCACGTCCACGTGCACCCCAGGCTCGGCGGTATGGCTGATGTAGCCAGTCTTGCCGTAGGCGCTGCCGTCTTCAATGGTGATGACGAAATCTTCATCCAGCAGTGAGGCGAGAATATCGACTTGCCGGTGCTTGTAAGATTCCGTCCACTTCAATTCCATGGAACGAATGTAGGCGGCTTCCGACTTGTCTTTATCCTGCGCCGCCAGAGGAATCGCGAGTCCTGCAAACAAGCAGAAAAGTAATACGACAACGATAGGGAAGCGCATGCTTCTGTGTCGCACACTTTCGACGCAGCCACAAGTTCCTTCTCTGGGCCAGAGATGCGGGGCCAGAGACTGAAGAAGGTCGGACTTCCGATACGCGGCGGAAGCCTGAAGCCGGAAGCCCGAAGCCGCATCACTGTGCTAACCTTGCCCCAACCCTCAGTCTGCTCCGCCCATGGAATCCCCGGCTCCAGTTCGTCTCCCGCAGGTTCACGAGAAAGACATTCGCGTCGGCACCGCGGGCTGGTCCTACAAAGACTGGGACGGCATTTTCTATCCCCCAGGCATGCAGCGCCGCAAGCAGCATCCGCTGGAGTATCTAGCCCGCTTCTTCGACACTACCGAAATCAACACAAGTTTCTACGGACCGCTGAAACCGGAGTGGGCCAAACTCTGGTGCCGCAAGGTAGCGGCCGTGAACAAAAATTTTCTCTTCACCGCAAAACTCTATCGCGCATTCACCCACTCGCCCATCGCAGTAATGGAGCCCACCTCCGCCGCGACCATCCGCCCCACCGACGAAGACGAAGTCCGCACCCGCGAAGGCCTCGACGCCATTGCCAACGAAGGACGCCTAGGCGCGCTGCTGATCCAGTTCCCCGTAAGTTTCAAAAACACGTCGCTCAACCGCGATTACCTGGAGCGCCTGCTGCGCCAGTTCATCGAATATCCGCGCGTGGTCGAAGTGCGCGACTCCAGTTGGAACAACCCCGCAACCCTGGCCGCCTTCGCGCAAGAAAATGTAGGCTTCTGCAACATCGACCAACCCGTGTTAGGACGATCGCTAGCCCCCACCGAACACGTAACCTCCGCCATCGGCTACGTCCGCCTGCACGGCCGCAACTACGAGCACTGGTTTGCCGATCAAGGTTCCGGCTCCGACAACCGTAACGACCGCTACAACTATCTCTACAACCAGCACGAACTAGAAAGCTGGAAGGAAAGAATCGAAAGCGTAGCCGAGCGCGCGCACACCACGTACGTGATCACGAACAACCACTTCGAAAGCAAAGCGGGAGTGAACGCGCTGGAGTTAAAGGCCATGATCACCGGCAAAAGAGTGCAAGCCCCGCCCACGCTGATCGAGAAGTATCCCGAACTCAGAAACATCGCCGACGCAGCCGAAGACTCCGCTGCAACGAATCCCACGCCGTTATTCCCCTAAGCTGTCATGCGTGGAAGCTGTCATGCTGAGCAAAGTGGGATTGTCCGAAGGACAATCCCACGCAGTCGAAGCATCCCTATCAGCGTCCCGAGTTCGGAGTGCGAGAGAGGTTGGCTTCGTGACTCGCACGTGCAAGAACCCCGCAAGTTCCAAGTTCGAAATCTTCGTAAAATTATTCTCAGGTGCGGCTAAGACTGGCCCTCGCGTTTCGCGCTCTAGGTTTATCTTTTAGTCACCCCCCCATCCCCCTGATATGATTATATACTTGACTTAGGAAAGGAGATTTGATAGAGTTCGTGCATGGCAAAGGGAAAACAACTCAAGCAGTCCGAATCGACGGCCCTTCGCGGGTTTTTGATGAACTCCTTGACGGCTTTGAACGAGTCTTCTTTCTCTTTGGATGTTCTGAAAGCAACCGTGGAACAGGCTCTGAAACGGGTTGATCCGAAGTTTGATTTTCAAGCTAAGTACCGGGCCAATTACGTTGCACAATCCGCTCTCCGTCTTCGCAAAAATACTCGACAAAATAGGCAGCTAACGCAGTTAGTGGATGGACTGATGAGTAGTCTGGAATCAAAGAAGATGAAGAAGGCGAAGCAGAAAGTTTTGAAAGCCGCCCTTCACGTCGTCGAGAGCCGGAAAGAGGAATCACAATGAATCTCCTTAACGTAGCCAAGAAATTTGCGACTGAAGATCAGGCTTTAGACCACCTGATTAAATCCCGCTGGCCCGAAGGCGTGCGGTGTCTTGCTTGCCAGAACTCCAAGGTCTATACGATCCAGACCAAGGGTAAAACCAATAAGCCCTGCCGACTGTTCGAGTGTGCCGAATGCGGGTTGCATTTCAGCGCCACGACGGGCACGTTGTTCCACGACTCGCACCTGCCGTTACAAAAGTGGTTTATGGCGATGGCACTAATGTGCGAAGCCAAGAAAGGCGTTTCGGCTCTGCAAGTCTCCCGTCATATCGGCGTGGCCTATAAGACCGCGTGGTACTTGTGCCACCGAATCCGCAAGGCGATGGAAGAACTAAACGCTGAACCTTTGGGCGGACAAGGGCAGGTAGTCGAGATTGACGAGACTTGGCTAGGTGGAAGCAAGCGGCATCACCGTAGAACCGCGAAACAGAAGCTGGGAGCCAAGGTAAAAGTTCTGGGCATGGTCGAACGCGGCGGTCGGGTTCGGTTGCAGCGGGTCGAGAACGCTAAGGTCGAAACCCTGCGACCCGTAATCGCGGCGAACCTCAGTCCCGATGCCAGCAAGATCGTGACCGATGGCGCGGCTTATACCTTCGTCCTGCCGAAAGACAAGCATGTTCCCACGATCCACGAACAGGAATTAGAACTGACGGACGGGATTCGCGGGACGCGCACTATCGAAGGCGCGTTTTCGCTATTCAAGCGCGGCGTAGTCGGGTCTTACCACGAACTGAGCAAAGACCATCTCGACTCATATCTGCAAGAATTCTGCTGGCGCTACAACCGCCGCAAAATGCAGCCTTGGATGTTCGATACCCTTCTACGGGAAGTCGCCACCAAGAAACCCATGACGTACAAAACCCTTACTCGGGAAGTGTTCTAGGTATTGATGTAGAGACCGTTTTCTGTGGGAGTAGACTCAACCCCCAACTCTGTGCGCAAGACAGAGCGTTAGCAGTCCCCAGCCAAAAGCTGGAACTCTAATCAAAAGGGGTCAGTTATGACTCTTCTTGTGGCTGTCTTGGGTGCGGTTCACTACGCACTCCAGATTTTTCTGGCTCTACGCACAATCGCGTCCAAGCGGTAGGACCAAGGCGCTCGGGGTTTTTATCTCCGAGCGCTTTGCAGTCTGTACATCAATCCTTTTGTCCATTATCTGGACAAACTTGTTCAAAATTGACCATTCCTCTTTGCTGCCTTGTGACACTATCTCTCGATGAAAACCGAATTAAGCCCCAAGCAGATTCTGGCGGTGCGTTGTCCGACTTGCGGCGCTGCGTCGGGCGAGAAGTGCAAACTTGCCACTGGCAAGCCTCGGGCGAGCCCGCATCGTGATCGGCGATTGATCGCCAAAGACCAAGCTTGATTAACCCTTTTTCTTGGGTTTCGGGTTTTTGATCTTGACCTCTGATTTCGGCAGCGGTGCAGTGTTCAGCATCTTGGTCAGGAGCCGATCAAACTTCGCTTTGTCCACCAGGATTTCATCGGGCATAGGGAACTTAAGGGGTTGTGATCCAACGAAAACCTTCGTCGGTTATGGCTGCAATCTGGACGTGTCCACCGATATTTTAGCAGTGCGGGTCTGTATCGTTCTTAATGCACCGAGCCACATAATCCTTAACAAGAGTCGTGCCTTCCGCCAAGGCGCTCGGCTGAGAGACCCCTTCTTGCCTAAGTTCATCCCAAACGACTGCGGAGCCGCTTGCTATACAGAAATCGTTGGGTGCTTCGACGAGTTGCGTCAGTTGAGGTGATTGGAGATATCCGTTCGACACCGAAAAGGCCGTTTGTAAAAGAAACGGTCGATTGCGGTGATACCCAACAAACATCCCTCTCAGGAACTCCGTTCCTGACTTAGGATCGGGCAGCGCGATTCCCAAACTAGCCCTAGCTATAAAATCCGTTAAACGTTGACAGAAATCCTCCACGAATTCTTGGGCGCTGGAGAACTGACATTGCCTAAGTTCGGTAGTAATCCTACAAGCGCAATCGAGCACATTCAGTGCAGGGCGACCATCAATGTACTCCAAACCCGTAGTGCCAGCCCATCCATAGGCACCCATGAAATCTCGGTGCTCGGTTGCGAATAGTTTTGTCGCGCTTTCCGTAACTACTTGTCCTCTCAAATCCAAACGGAGGCTATCGGCTCCCGCAATAAACCCTTCCTCTGTATAGGTCGATACCAGAGCAGTCATATTCGGACCATCGTATCCGAACTTAGCGGAATAACGCTGACTATCGTAGGAGACGGAGCCGTGCCAATTCTCGCCGAACGCGGTAATCTTGCAACTCTTTTACTTTCTTAGGATTGCGATTTAATCCTACGTCAAGTATATAATCATTCCCCCTGAATCTCTAGAATCATCAAGTTAAGCACGTTTTGGTCCGCAAAATACGCTCGACAAAGAACTTAGGGATCAAAATATAGACAGCAGGGAACTTACGGGCCGATTCTCGGCCGATTGAGTCCTTGTCGCGATTGCTGGATGTACTGCCTCTGCTGGGACAATGATGAACCGACGCGGAGAGTGTGCGCAAGGTCAGATGTCACATGGGTGCTGTGGATTTCTTTCGGCGGTTGCTTCGGGGAGAAAGTAGTAAGGCAAGCCGCCAGTCTGTTCACATTGGAAATGCCCACCCTTTGCAAAAGACGCAAAGGATGGGCCACCCGCGACGTTTTCTCGCGGACGCGGCCCTGCCTCACGCTACGACGGACATTACCCCATGCCGTTTGCGCGTGGGTCTCACTGTAATCTCCACATCCTGTCCCAGCGCAGTGAGAAACTCCATGAGGCGTTCCACCGAAAAGCTGCCCGAACGGTTGCGCATGAGCATGGAGACATGGGGTTGCTTGATGCCCAGGATCTTCCCGGCCTCAGCCTGCTTCAGGCCCCGCGCCTTGACCAGCCGGTAAATCTGCAGCGTGAGCCGCGATTTCAAAAGCTCCTGCTCAGGGTGAGGCAGGCCAAGATCGGCAAAAATATTCCCGCTGCTTTTTTCGGTGGGGATTTTCTTCGATTTCGTGCCCTTACTTGTTCTCATGGTGATGTCAATTCTGTCTTTCTCGATGCAGTCGCTCAGCTTCCGCCAAACGTTGCCGGATCAGTTCCATCTCGCGCTTCGGCGTGGCGATGCCACTCTTGGATTTCTTCTGGAACGCATGCAGCACGTAAATCCCTTCCGCAAAACGAACTGTGTACACAGTTCGCCAGGTGTCTCCGCGATGGTGCGCAATGATCTCGACGACCGAGCTTCCGCCAAACCCACGCATGGGCTTCGTCGCAGGATCGGTTTCACCCTCTTGCGCGGCGTAGAGAGCTCGGCCAATGTTTCGGCGGACTTCGCGCGGAAATTCGCGCAAATCTCTCCGACTCGAGCCCACCCACACCACCGGGCGCTCCGCTACAACCATGATACATATATACGTCTACACGTATGTTCCGTCAAGTATCCATTGGGGATTGGCGTTTTTGCCGTCAATCTTCCCCGAGGCGACCCCAAAGGAAAGTCAAAATCCCCACCCTTGCCGCTTTAGAGTTTGTTTGATTTTTACCGCGGAAACGCGGCTAGGATGGGGCACCCGCCGCAGAGGCGGTCCCCTCAGAAGGTTACTAGAAACTAGAAACTGGAAACCGGAAAGTTCGCGTGGACAACTGCTCTTACATGCCCGCGACAGCGTGGTCCGACATACGGCGCTTGTTATATCGCAGGGCGACGTTCATGTACACGTTGCCCATGAAAGTTTCAAAGCAGATCGTCAGCGCTTCCAGGTCTTCGCTGGTCTTATCGCCTTCGTCGGACGTAACGAGCAGCGGAGGATGCACGCGGAAGTGGAAGCCCTGATCGTTGAGCGCGCAGACGGCGTTGCCCACGACCTGGTTGGCGAGTTCGAAGATGGTCTCTTTAATCAGAGAGTCGGATTCGGGCAGTTCCGCGCCCGCATAGTGGCTGGCCACGCGCACGGCGGTTTGTGGCTCGAGGTCCAGAATAATGCGGCCTTCGATGTCGCCGGTAAGCGCCACCATGCCGGCCACGCCTTTCCGGCGGTAGGCGTGCTCCTCCATCGAGAGGTTGCCTACCTTCGTCGAGCCCTGCAAGCCTTGCGACAACACGGCGTCAGCCGCATTGATGAAAGGCTGAATCAGCTCCATCTTCATGCGATTAGACTCCCGCGCCGGCCGCACTCGCTACAGCGCCGTCTTCTCCGAGAACGTACTTGATGACTTCGTACAGCACTTCCGGCTTCACCGGCTTCTGCACGAAATGCCGCGCCCCGCGCTGCAATGCGGCCACAATGTTTTCCTGGTATCCGACGGAAGAAACCATGACGACCCGAGCATCGGGATGCGCCTGGACAATCTTTTCGGCGGCTTCGATGCCCTCCATCTGCGGCATGGTGATATCCATGAGCACGATGTCGGGATGGGTGCGGTCGTACTCGCTGATGGCGGTCAGGCCGTCTCCGGCTTCAGCCGCCACCTGCCCGCCAAAGCTTTCGATCATGCGGGCGAGATTTTTGCGTGCGAACACGGAATCGTCCACGATCAGGTAGCGGATCGGCTGGCCGTCCTTGCTGCGTTTTACTGCTGCGAACTGTTCCATAACATCCTCCTCAAAAGTTTCATCGCGGCGGCTTCCCGCCCACTTATTTTCAGCGTCCGACGCGGAAAGCCTTTCCCGCCCCGCCAATTTCCCCGCGGTTTTCCCGGCTACAAAGAACCTGCAAAGTAGAAGAGAGCGCGTCCAACGCCACCACCCGCGTGGCATAGCCGCGCTCGATGGCAGCCTTAGGCATGCCGAAGACCACGCAAGACTCTTCGCTCTGTGCGATGGTCATGCCACCGGCTTTCTTTACCGCGCCCAAACCTTGCGCTCCGTCGTCGCCCATGCCGGTCATCAGCACCGCAATGGCGCGCGAGCCAAATTCTTCCGCCACGCTGTTGAACAAAACGTCGACGCTGGGCCGATGGCCATTGACGCGTTCTTCTTCATTGAGGACCACCAGGTCTCCCATGGCCAAACGTTTTACTTTCATGTGGCGGCTTCCGGGGCAGATGAGCACGCGCCCGGCCTGCAGCATGTCTCCCGATTGGGCTTCCTTTACGCGTAGAGAGCACAATTCATCCAGACGGCGCGCAAACATGTCGGTGAACCCTTCGGGCATGTGTTGCACGACGACGATCGCTCCCGGAAAGTCCGGAGGCAGCTGGGCCAACAGGAACTCGAGGGCTTGTGGACCTCCGGTTGAAATTCCGATTGCCACCAACTTGGTGGGCGGAGGCCCGGATTTCCCGGCAGAGATTTTTTCCGGAGACGTCTGCACTCCTCGCAGGAGTGCCGGGCGGACAACCTTGCAATCGGCGGCGGCATGGATTTTGGCGATCAACTCCGTAGCCATCTCGCTCATGTGCGCCGCGGCATCCTGCGGCTTGGCGACGAAATCGAAAGCCCCCAACCCCAACGCCTTCAAAGTAACGGAAGCGCCTTCGGTGCTGTGAGAACTCACCACGATGACGGGCATCGGGTGCAGGCGCATGATCTCTTTCAAAGTGTCGATGCCGTTCATGCCGGGCATTTGCAGGTCGAGCGTAACCACGTTGGGGTGCAGTTCTTCGATCTTCTTCAGGCAGAAGTTTCCGTCCATCGCCGTGCCTACCACCTCGATCGACGGATCGGCCTCCAGGATCTGCGGGATGAGCTTGCGCATCATGGCGGAATCATCCACCACCAGCACGCGTATCTTTTTTGGGTTTATGTTCATGCTCATGCTCAGGCTTGGCCTCCCGCGGCGCCCAGGGCTAGCCGGGCGCGATCGGCATGGTTCAGTAAGAGTCCGCAACTGGCCAAGCCAGCCGCTTCCGGACGCATACGCGCGACGTGCTCGACCACCGCCGGCAGATTCAGGATCAGCACTACATGCCCGTTGCCCAGAATCGACGCGCCGTTTACCAGATCGGTGGCGAAGGTTTGATCGTCCAAAGCCTTGATGACCAGCTCCTCTTCGCCTTCCAATGCGTCGACGGCCAGCCCGTATTTTTTCTCGCCGACAGTGATGACCAGGATGAAAAGTTTGCGTGATTTCCGGTCGGTATCGGCTGCGGGAGGACGTCCGAGGCGCAACAGCGGCAGCACCTGGTTGCGCAACTGCAGCACTTCGTAGTTGTCGACCTGATGAACTTCGGATTCGAACGTGCGGGCAATCTGGCTCACCGCATTCAGCGGAATGGCGTATAAACGCTGCTCCACCCAGAACATCAAGGCCTTGATGATGGCCAGCGTAAGGGGCAGCTTCAGGCGGAAGGTGGTGCCCTGGCCCACATGAGTTTCGACGTGAATTGTGGCCTTCAGCCGCTGGAGCACGCTGTGCACCACGTCCATCCCGACCCCGCGTCCGGAAACTTCGGTGACGACTTCGGCGGTGCTGAAGCCCGGCCGGAAGATGAGGTCCAGGGTCTCGGCCTGGCTCAAACGCGCCGCTTCTTCTGAGTTCAGCATGCCCAATTCGATTGCCCGGCTGCGAATTTTCTGCACGTCGATTCCGCGCCCATCGTCGGCGATCTCAATCACCACCTGATTGCCCTGGTGGTAGGCGTTCAGGCGGATTTTGCCCCGTGGCGGCTTGCCCTGGCTGCGGCGTTGTTCGGCCGGTTCGATGCCGTGACTGACGGCGTTCCGCACCAGATGCGTCAGGGGCTCGGCGATGGCGTCGAGAATTCCCTTATCGAGGTCAGTCTCCTGCCCATTCAATTCCAGATCCACTTCGCGGTCGCACTGCCGCGCCACATCGCGCACGATGCGCGGGAAGCGGCGGAACAACTGGTCCACCGGCACCATGCGAATTTTCATCACCGAGCGCTGCAAGTCGTTCAGCACTCTGGCCTGAAAAGCCATGGCATCGGCGAACTTGCCGCGCAACGGATCCTTGGGATAGCGTTTGCCAAACTCGCCGAGCGCCTGCTGCAGCATTGACTTGCCAATGATGAGTTCGCCCACCAGGTTGAGGACGCTGTCGATGCGTCCGGCCTCGACGCGCAGAATGTTTTCCGTCAAAGCTTGCGGCAGACTCGGCTCCGGCCCCGAAGCTTGCGCCGCGGTAGGAGCCGGCTGTGCTGGGGTTGCCGGAGCTGCGGTTGCCGGAGTCGCGGTCGCCGTGATGTCAGCCTGGGGTTGCCGCGCGACCTGTGCGGCAACGTTTATGGGAGTTTTGGCCGCCGATGGAGCCTGGATCACGGTCACGTGAATCTCGCCCGCAATGGTCGGGATGTGGCACTTGGCGGCGATCTGTTCTTTGGTGTGCAGGCTGGCAAAGATGAACTCCACCTGCCGGGAGGCGGCTGCCGATTTCACATCCGGGCGCACGACGAGGACCTGACCGATCCCGCTGATCGCATTCTGAAGCAGTTGCCGGGCGGCGATTGGCATCGTGCAGTGGAGATCGAGCTTGACCACGATGTCGTACAGCCCCAAGCCAGCGGACTGCGCTTGGGCCAATGCGCGCTTTTCCGCATCCGTCCAGTCTTGGTCAGATCGAGGCGCGGGCTCAATGGGCTTTTTCTTGCGGCGCGCTTTCTTGGCGGCTGGAGCGGCGGTCAGTTCGTTGATTGTTTGCCGCAGGCTTTCCGTGGAAGGCATCGCGCTTTCGCCATGGTAGGCGGCGATTATCTCCGCAAATACATCTGCGGCTGCAAGAGAGATTTCTGCCAGCGCGCCGTGGGCGGCTGCGCCTTCCAGCGAAAGCGCATCTTCGAACTGGTGCGCCAGCTCGCTCAACTCGCGTAGCCCGCAGGCCGCCGAGTCTCCCTTCAAGGTGTGCACCGTCCGGCGGATCGAACGCACGATTTCTTCATCGCCGGGATGCTTTTCCAGCTTCAACGATTCTTCGTTCAGCGCCTGCAGCAGTTCCTGCGAGGTCTCAAAAAACAGCTCCCGCAGTTCCGCGCCGCGCTCATCGGGAGGATTCATCACTCGCGCACCTCGATCCTCTGGTAAGCCGTGCCGCTGTCGCGATGCACCATGTGGAACTTCTCGGTGAGGCCCAGCAGGCTTTCCGCGTGGCCGACGAACAGGTAGCCGCCGGGGTTCAGACATCGGTAAAATTTTTCGACCAGCCGCTTCTGTTCCGCCTCGTCGAAGTACATCATCACGTTGCGGCAGAAAATGACGTCATTGCGCTGGGGCAGGTATTCCGTCTTCAGATTGTGAAAGTCGAAGTGGACCATCTCTTTCAGCGCTTTCTTAACCGCGTAACGGTCGCCAACCTTGTCGAAGTAACGCAGGCGGAAGCTGTAATCCACGGCCGACATTTGATGCTCGTTGTAAAAACCTTCTTGCCCAGTGCGCAACACCGAATAGCTGATATCGCTGGCCAGGATCTCCACTCGCCAGGGCGGGGGGATCAAGGGTTTGGGCAGCGTCATCTCGACCGGCAGTGGATTGCGCAGGTAGTAGTAGCCCAGTGTGTCTGCGGCCATCATGCCGAGCGTGTAGGCCTCCTGCCCGGTGGAGCAGCCTGCGCTCCACACCCGCACCGAATATTCCCGATGCGCCTGCTTGCGTTTCAGCAAGTCTTCCAGTACGAATTTTTGAAACAAGTCCAGCTGCGCTTTATGCCGGAAGAAGCTGGTCTCGTTGACTGTCAGATTCTCCACCAGTTTCGCCAGTTCCGCCTTGCCCTGATGGCTGATGAGCAGCCGGTAGTAGGCGTAGAAGGAATCGGCGCGGCATTCCTTCAGCCGCCGCAACAGACGATCCTGCAGGAAGTGCGTGCGGCGTTCGTCGAAGTGCATGCCGCACTCCTGGTACACCAGCGTCTGCAGCAGCCGCAGTTCCGCATCCGTCAATATTGGAGCTGGCGCCGCTCCGAGTGTGCTCATTCGTTCTCTCGTTCCCCGTGCCCGAGTTTCATTCCCCGAGTTTCCATCTCTATCCGTCCGCGCTGCCCGCTGAGCCTAGCGCGCTGCGGCTCCCCGCGCGTCCGCCTTGGCGTTCTTGCCTTCCGCGGTCCGGTTTTCCTGCAGCAGGGTGGTCGGAGCCAATAGTTTGGTCATGTCGAGCAATACAATCAGGCGGCCTCGAACCTTGCCCAATCCCGTGACGCAGTTCAGTCCGCCTTCCTGGAATGCGGTTGGCGGAGGTTCGACGTCTTCGCCGGCAATTTTCAATACCTCCGTTGCCGAGTCCACGATCAGTCCCGCGAGTTTGCCGGAATGCTCCACCACCAGAATACGGTTGTGTTTTTTCAACGTGGCCTGCTTATCGCCAAAGCGCTTCCGCAGGTCCATGACTGAAACGATCTTGCCCCGGAGGTTGATCACGCCTTCCAGATAATCGGGCGCGTCAGGTACGGCGGTGATTTCCGGCACCCGCACAATTTCGTGCAGGGAAGTGATAGGCACGCCATAGGTCTCACGCCCTACCTGAAAGCCCACGATATGGAGTTCATGATTCATGTTCTGAGTACCTAGTACCTAGTACCTAGTACCTAGTACCGAGTGAAGTTGCCTTTAACTAGGTACTGGGTACCAGGTACTCGCTGCTATCGCCCTGCCGCTGCCCGCCGCGCGTTCTGCAATCTCTCTTCGTTGGCCTGTCGCGAAGCTTCTTCCAGGGTGAAGCGGTCCATGAAGTCGAGCAGACCGCGCGACATCTTGGACATCTGCTCCGCCGAAGCCGCCAACTCGGTCGAACCGGAAGTCGACTGCTGCACCAGTTCGCGCATCCGCTCCATGGCTTTCACCACGGCGTGCGCTCCCGAAGCCTGTTCTTCCACCGCGGAATTGATTTCATGGGTGATTTCATTGAGCCGGGTTGTGGCGCGGGCGATCTGCGACGAGCCGTGCGATTGTTCGTTGGTGGCCGCTCCAATTTCCTGGGCGAACTTGTACACTTCGGTGACCACGTTTGAAATTTTCTTCAGCGCCCCGTTCAATTCGCCGCCCAGGTCGAGGCCTTCGTTTACGATTCCGGTGGAGCGGTCCATATTTTCCACGGCCTTGCGCGCTTCCTTTTGAATGCTCTGGATCAGTTCCGAAATTTCCTTGGTCGACTGGGCGGATTTTTCCGCCAGCTTGCGGACTTCGTCCGCCACAACGGCGAAGCCCAGGCCGTGCTCACCGGCGCGCGCCGCTTCGATGGCCGCGTTCAGCGCGAGCAAGTTGGTTTGCTCGGCCAAATCGTCGATGACTTCGATGATCTTGCCGATATCGTCGGCGCGCTGACCGAGCGCTCCGATGATTTCTCCCGACGAGGTAATGGTGGCGTTGATGCGGTTCAGGCCGTCGGTGGCCTTCTCCATGGTGGTGATGCCGCTGTGCACTTCTTCCCGCGAGCGGTTTGAGATGTCGAGCAGCACTTTGGCCGTATCGGCCACGCGCTGGATCGAAGCCACCATCTGATCGATGGAGGCGGAGGTCTCGCTTACGCTGGAAGCCTGTACCTGCGTGCTCTTCACCATGTTCTGCACGTTGACGCTCATCTCGTGCATGGTGCTGGTGACTTCATCGATGGCTGAGGAAGCCTGCAGCCCGATCTTGGCCGAATCGTCGGATGCGTTCGCCACCTGGCCGCTGGCGCTGGCGACCTGCGCTGAAGCATCGCGCACGCTGCGCACCAGTTTGCCCAGACCTTCCACCATCCGCGCGAAGGCGTTGCCGAGTGTATCTTGCGAAGAGCGCGGCTTGACCTGAACCGTCAGATCTCCCCCGGCAATCGACTCGGAGACGGCCGCCATCTCTTTGAGATAAGTAACCATCTTCGCGAAACTGCGTGCCAGTTCTCCGATCTCATCCTCGCGCTTTACGTCGATGCTGTGCTCCAGATCACCGGTATCGCCGATCTGCCGCGAGACCTGCATCAGTTTGGTAAGAGGTTCGGTAATCGATTTTGCGGTCGTGATAGCAACCCAGATGCCCACAACCAACGCGATCAGCGTGCTCACGATCGAGAACCCTACGGTCAGCGCACTCGCTGCCGCATCCGATTTGCGGCGGGCTTCGACCAGCTTGCGGTTTTCTCCGTCGGCCACATCGAGTGCGTCGGTCGAATTCTTCACCCAGGAGGAAGCGTCTTTCTGAAGGTAATAAATCTGCAGTTCGGCCACGGTCGCGTTGCCTGAATCCACGTCCTTGCGCTTGTCAAGCAGAGGCTGGGCGAATTCCTTGCCCCAGGCTTGTTCCAGTTGTAAGACCTTGTCCAGCGCCGATTTTTCCTGATCGGAGTTCGACAGCGATTTGCCTTCTTGCAGTCTTGCGCCGAGCGTGCGCAGACCCTCATTCATCAGTTCCACTTCCCGAGTGTCGCCGCTCAGCAGGTAGTTGCTCAGGTAGAGGCGGTTCTGCATCATCTGGAAGCGCACCTGGTTGGTGGCGTCCGCCAGTTCGAGCGAGGCTCTGGCCGCGTCCTTTGCGGCGTGCTCTCTTTGCACTGCCACCAGGTTTACGATGAACAGCACCGCCACCATGCTGAGGATGATTCCGAAATTCTTGTACAGCCTTCTGCCGATCGTCATGCCGTTTCCTCCCGGCCGTCCGGTTTGCGCCCCGTCTATTGATGAGGTTCGAACTTGAAATCCACGATGCCTGATGTCTCCCCCGCCGACGACTCAAATCGCCACTTCTTGACAGCATCGAGTGCGGCATTGACCAGCACCGGATGGCCGCCTACTACTTTGGCTTCTTTCACGGTACCATTCGGCGAGACCACGACCTGCACCTTTACCGTCCCCGTGATGTTCATTTTCCTTGCCAGGTCGGGATACACGGCCTGAACTTTGCTCTTGACCCGGCGTGCGATTTCGCCCGGCACTTCCTGCGCTCGGAGCCCAGACACCCCAACGCCCGCCGTCATCGCTATTACTGCCAGCAGCATTCGCGTCCTGCGTAAAGACAAAGTTCCTCCGTAGCGATGGTTCTGGTGATGCCATTGGAGCAACGCCGGGGCCACGCCTCGACTATTGAGAAAACCAAGGTAATGTTTTGGATGTGTATGAAAAATAATGACTTATCGTTATAGCAATGGCCTTGCCCGCCCTGTCGTTTGATATTATCCCGATCTCATCGGCGACATTGTACTCAATTGAGTCTCACCTTGAGATCATCCAGTCGCTTTTTCTCCGGATTTGACACCTTAGGCACCCGTCCACCCATTTTCCTTGACTCAAATTGAGATGGCGGGATAGTTTTCCATTAGATTCAATCACTTGTGAGAATCGTGAAAACCTTTGCCGGAAACTGGTGACACTCTGAAGACGGCCGGAGGTGATCCAACGCCGACGCTGTCGCCGGAAGGCCGTGCCCTGCCCAACTCCGATGATGCCTTTCAGAGGCTCCTCCTGCGGATCGCCGCTAAAGCCGCCGAGCGCGCGGGCGCTGCCTCTCTAATCCAGTTTTTTTGCAGCGCAACCCGCGAGTTCTTTCAGGTTAGCGGCGTGTATTTCTGGCGGCGACACCCCGGCGACGAGCTCGTCGGAGAACACGCCGACGGCAAGCTGGCCGAGCATTTCATCGGCATCCGGCTGCTATTCCAAGACAATGCCAATACTGCCGAGGCCGTGCGCCAGCGCCGCACGATCTTCGTCAATCAGCTGCAGTTGGGGCACAGCCATCCCGCGCTGCGCCAGTTTGGGGCTCGCTCCCTGATGGTCGCTCCTCTGGTGGTCTTCGATGAAGTCATTGGCGCGGCGACGTTTACGCATGATTCCGAAGAAGGATTTTTTAATGAGGACCTTGCCGCCAAGGCCACCATCCTGGCGGGGCAGCTGGGCAGCCTGCTGGAAGCAACCCGGCTCGGGGAGGCTTCGCGCGAGGAGCACCGCCGGACGGAGATCCTGGCCGAGGTCGCAACCGCCCTGCACGGCACTCCCGACGTAGCGGCCGTCATCGAGGCCCTGGCGGATCGTCTCCGGCTGCTGTTGCGTACACGTTTAGTCTCGGTTCTGCTGCGCCGTGACGGCCCGTTCGAACTGCGTGCCGTGGCTGCGGAAACTCCGCAATTGGCTAATTCCTTTCGGGCGGGGCACGACCGCCAGACCATCCGCTTCGCCGCCGATCTGGCGCAGCGTGCGGTTTCAGCCGGAGAGGCCATCACTGTCTCCATCGGCGGCGAGCTGCACTCGCTGGGCAGCCTCATCTCTCCGGGAATGCTGATCGCCGCGCCCTTCCGCACGACGCGGACCCAGGGGGCGATTCTCGTCTATCCACGCCCCGATGGAGTCTTCACCGCCGAGGAGAAGTCACTGGTCTCAGCGATTGCTGGCTTCGGAGCGGTCGCCGTGGCTCACGCCGAACTGTGTGCAACCGCGCAAGGCCAGGCGCACGAATTGCATCAGTTGCTCGAAATCTCTTCCGAGCTCTCTTCGAGCGGAGACCTCGAACATTTTCTTCAGGCTTTCGTGGTGCGCGCCGCCGACTTTCTTGGCTATGGCCGGTGCTTCATCGCACTGCTCGAAGACGGACAATTTCTGATTCGCTGTGCCGTCACTCGGGGCGAGTCGCGGCGCGTGGATACCGTTTTCCCGGAGGGCATCGCCACCCGCGCCCTGCGTGCAAAAGAAGTCTTCTGGTCTGATGACGTCCGCCAACTGCCGGGCGCGAACCTGGAGGTGCTCGCGCAATACGAGGCGCAGCAGTTGCTGGCGGTCCCTCTGTTGGGGGCCGACGGGAAAGTGCTCGGCATGTTTGGTGTGCTGGATCGTCTCGACAATACTGGCATCTCCCAGCAGGATATTCGCCGTGCTCGCGCGCTTGCCGCCCAGGTTTCGGTTGTCCTTGAAGTTGCCCACAACCTGCACCAGTCTGAGCGTCATCGCAAGCGCTCCGAGTCACTTACGCAACTGGCGCGGGAAATTGATGGTCTGCTGCGCCTGCCCGATTTCGCCGGCAAATTTGTCGAGCGCGCCATCGCATTAGCCGGAGCCCAGGCAGGTGCTCTCATCCTGCTTCAGGATGGACGAGTTCAGACTGCCGCCCTGCATCCTCCATTTGCATTTGCTGCGGCTCACGAAGATCGCACCCTGCAGCGCTTTGCGCAGGCCGTTTCCGAGTTGGCCGCGAAGCGAACGGAAAGCATCGTCTCAGGCTCCGCGGCTGAACTGCTCGATCCTGACCAGGCCTCGGTTTTGGGCTGGCGCGACCTGGTAGTGGTTCGACTTCCAACTCCTAACGGAGGCCTCGCTGGTTTGCTCTGCCTCTCCGGACGCGCCCGTCCGCTCGCGGCCGAAGATCGCGATCTGCTGGAGGCGATTGCCGGTCACGCCACCATGGCTCTGGAGAATGCGCGCCTGTTCACTCGTATCGAGCGGTCGAACCGGCACTGGCTGGAAATCTTCGACGCCATCACCGACTTGATCGTGGTTCACGATGAGTCCGGCAAGGTGCTGCGCGTGAACCGCTCGCTGGCCGCCATGATCGGGGTTGCGCCCGGCGAACTGATTGGAGTCAACATGCGCGCTCTGCTGGCCCTGACCAGCGAGGCCGCGCTGTATTCCTGTCCTTTTTGCCGTGCCATGGGCGAAGACAGCGATGAATTTGTCCATCCCGCCCTCGATCGCACCTATCTGGTTTCAACTTCGCGGGTGCACGGAGCTTCCGGCGAAGGCCTGCAAACCATTCACGTGCTCAAGGACATCACCGACCGCCGCGAGGCCGAGCGCCGTTACCGCGAATTGTTCGACAACATCCAGGAAGGATTATTCTTCAGTACACCGGAAGGCCGCTTTGTCGAAGTCAACGATGCCCTGGTGACGATGCTGGGTTATTCCAGCCGTGAAGAACTCCTGCAGGTTGATATTTCCACACAGGTCTATTTTTCTATCGAGGAGCGTGACCGCCACGCCGGGGCCATGGAAAAAGATGGCCACACGCGCAACTTCGAGGCGACGCTTCGCCGCAAGGATGGCTCTCCCATCTACGTGCTCATCAATGCCTTCGGCATGTACGACAATGCGGGGCGGCTGCTGCAGATTCGCGGCCTGATGCTGGACGTCACCGGCCTGCACACCTATCAATCGGAGTTGCACCGGGAGCGCGACTTCTCTGGCAAGATCCTCAGCAACACCCAGAGCTTTATTTTGGTCTCCGACACAGCCGGCCTCGTCAGCTATGCGAACCGCCGCTGGTACGAGGCCGGGTTTGAGCAGAGGGAACTCCTCGGCCGTCCCCTGCTCGAACTGGCGGCTCCCGGCTACGTCCGTCCGCTGGCCGATGCGTTGCAGGCCACTCTGCGCGGTGGACAGGTCGACAATCTGGAACTGCAGATCATGCGCGGCAACGGTCATGCCGGCCAGTTCTCCGTCAACCTCAGCCCCATGCGCGACGAAGCGGGCAACATCAACAGCATCGTGGTGGTCATGACCGACATTACCGACTCCGCCGAATTGCGCGACAAACTGGTGCATGCCGAAAAAATGGCAGCGGTGGGGCAGTTGGTCTCCGGCGTCGCTCACGAAGTGAATAATCCGTTGACCGCGATTCTCGGCTTTTCCGACTTGCTCATGCAGAATCCCGAGATTCCGGAATCCGCGCGGAAAGATCTGCGCGTCATTCTGCAGGAAGCGCAGCGCACGAAACAGATCGTTCAGAACCTGTTGAGCTTCGCCCGCCAGATGCCGCCGCAGCGCAACGCCGTGCAGCTCAACCTGATCCTGCGCCGCACCATCCAGCTGCGCTCTTATGATTTCAACAGTCATGGAGTCGAAATCATCGAGCACCTCGACGAGGGACTGCCCGATGTCATCGGTGATGCCCACCAGCTGCAGCAGGTGTTTCTGAACATCCTGAACAACGCCTACGACGCCGTGCACGAAATCGGCCGTCCCGCGCGCATCGAGATCATGTCCACCAAGTCCGGAGACGCCGTCGAAGTTTCTTTCCGCGACAACGGTTACGGTATTTCCAATCCCGATCGTATTTTCGATCCCTTCTTCACGACCAAGGAGGTTGGCAAGGGGACCGGCCTCGGCCTCAGCATCTGTTATGGCATCGTGAAGGAGCACGGAGGCGAGATTCTCTCCCATAACAACACCGATGGCGAGGGAGCCACCTTTGTCGTCCGCTTTCCCGCAACGCCCCACACGGCCTCGCTCAGCGTGGCCGCAGGAGTGATACAAACATGACAACCCAAGCCATTCAACGACCCCTTCTACCTGTCCTGCTTATTGAGGACGAGCCTTCCATCATGGCTCTGGTCAGCGCGACTCTCGAGCGCAGCGGGTATGAAGTCGTCTGCGTCGAGTCCGGCGCCGAAGCCCTGCGCCTGCTCGAAAGAGGCCAGTACCTGGGCGTGGTCTCCGACATGCGCACGCCCGGCGGCGTCGACGGCGCCCAGGTGCACACCTGGATTTCCGCTCATCGCCCCGATCTCGAGAACAAAGTCGTCATCATTACCGGCGACTATGCCAACGAAGAAACTGTTACCACCCTGCGCAAGATCGGCACGCTTTATCTGGAGAAGCCGTTCCGTGTGCAGGATCTTATTTCCGCCGTCGAGAAAACTATGGGGAAAGCCCGGTGAGCGCGCCCAGCAAAGCGATTCTAAGCAAAACCGCTGTGAACCGAACTGCTCTGAGCAGGGAAGACCTTCGCGTTCGACTGCTGATTGTCGACGACGAGCAGAGCATTCGCAAGCTGTGCATTACCGTGGGCGAAGCCCTGGGTTTCATCTGCCTCGAAGCCGAGAGTGGCGATTCCGCTCTGGCCCTGCTCGAAGAGCAACCGGTTCACATGATCCTCAGCGACATGGTGATGCCGCACATGTCAGGCCTCGAATTTCTGGAGAGAGCCAAGAAGCTTCTGCCTCGCACTGAAGTCGCGCTCATGACCGGACACGGATCGATTGAAACCGCGGTGCAGGCCATGAAGCTAGGCGCCTACGACTACATCACCAAACCGTTTTCTCCGCTGGAAGAACTCCGGCTCTTTTTGCGCCGCATGGCAGAGAAAGTTCGACTGGTCGAGGAAAACGAATTCCTGCGCCAGCGTATGGATTCCGAGACTGCGGTGCATGGCATCGTCGGCTCCTCCGCCAAAATTCAGGAAGTGCTGCGCGTAGCTTCGCGGCTCAAAGACACGCGCACCGCCGTTCTCATCTCCGGCGAAAGTGGCACCGGTAAAGAATTGATCGCACGCGCCATTCATTTCCGCGGAGCTTTCGCGAATCGTCCGTTCGTTGCCGTCGATTGCGGGTCGCTCGTGCCCACGCTGATTGAGAGCGAGCTTTTCGGATACGAAAAAGGAGCATTCACCGGCGCTCTGAAATCCAAGCAGGGACTTTTTCAATCCGCCGACACCGGCTCGGTCTTCCTTGATGAAATCGGCGAACTGCCGCTCGAATTGCAAGCCAAGCTGCTGCGTGTGCTACAGGAAAAAGAAGTGCGTCCTGTGGGCAGCAATCAGCGCGTCAAAGTGGACGTGCGCATCATCGCCGCCACCAACCGCGATCTCGAAACTGCCTACAAGAACGGAACGTTCCGCAAAGATCTTTATTTTCGACTTAACGTGGTTACGGTGCACGTTCCGGCGCTGCGCGAGCGCCGCAGCGATATTCCCATGCTGGTGAACTGGTTTTGTGAGCGCTACTCCCCCGGCGGGGATCTTCGCGTCTCCAGCGCAGCCATGAAAGCTCTCATGAACTACGACTGGCCGGGCAACGTGCGCGAACTGGAAAACTGCGTTGAGCGCGCCGTCGCCCTGGGCAACGGACAACTAATTGACCTCAGCGACCTGCCCCCATCAATAGCCGGCTTGAATCAGTCCGCGTCGCGGCCGGCCCTGGAATCCGCGCCCGAGCTGGTTTCCGATTTTGCTGCCACAGCCGAAATGAATTCGGCGGAGAACGCTGCCGCTACTCCTCTGTCGACCACCGATCTGGAAGACATTGAACGCGCGACCATCCAGCGCGTCTTCGCCCAGGTCAAAGGCGACAAAGCCCTCGCTGGACGCATGCTCGGCATCAGCCGCGCTACGCTTTACCGCAAACTAAAACGCTACAACATCAGCGGAGGCGAAGCTTCCGCACCGTCAAGCCACGCCCTGCAGTAGGTCGGTTCGGTCGAAAAAAAGCACCCTGAGAAAACTCAGGGTGCCTGAATGAACCGTTAGGTTTCTACTCTTTCTTCTTCTCTTCTTCCTGCTTTTTCTGCTCCGGCGTTTGCGCCTTTGCGGGGGGCTCCTGCGGAGGTGGCGCAGGCTTCGCTGTTGCAGGCGGAGGCGTGCGCTGCTGCGGTCGTGCGGCCGGCGGAGGAGTTGGTGCCTTCGCAGCCGTTGCGGGACGAGCGGATTCAGAGCGAACTGGCTCCGCGGGCTTCGGCTGCGCCGCGGGCGGACGCTCGGTGCGGGCAGGCGGTGCAGCGGGCTGATGATTTGCTTCCGGTCGATTGCTCGGCAAAGGTTGCGCCGCAGGCGGACGATTCGGTTGCGCCGGCGCAGCGGGAGCGGGACGCGCCGCGTCTGCCGGTGGAGTGGCCGGTCGATTCATCGGTTGATTCGCCGGCGCTGCCGCGGGCTGGGCAGGTCGCGCAGCACTTGGCTGAGTAGCGGGATGGCCCATGGCCGGCGTCGCTGGTTTCGCCGGAGGCGCCTGCCTCACCATCGGTCGCGCCGCCGCACTTGCCGCCGGACGCAGCGTCTGCACTTCGCTTCTCACGAGCGGCTGCCCGGGATGAGCCGCCAGAGCTTGCTGCTGTTTCACAAAAGGCACTGGCGGAGGCGGCGGAGTTTTCTTGGCGATGACCTGCCGGTTCGCTATCGCTGCCGGCGGCGCTGACACATGACCTGCAGTGGCGGCCCTCGAACCCAGCACGCTTTCGCGTGTGGGCGCTACCGCAACGCGACCGCTCAGCGGCGCGGCCGCGATCTGCTGTGCGCTCACCGTGACCCCCACTCTTGCTACTGGCTGTGCGCTCACAAACGCATGCTGCGGAACCACCATCACCGCGCCCTGCACGTTCCGGTTCGCATATGTAATGTTGGTGATGTTTGTGGTGTTATGAATAATGGTTGTGTTGTAGACGTTGGTCACCTGTGTCACGTTCACTGTGGTGCTGCTGACGTTCACCCGCGTAACGTAGGCCTCGCTCACGTGATACGAAGGCACATAAACTTCCCGCGGACCCAAGGGGAACCATCCGACATTTCCCCCGAATCCTCCCGGCCCTCCGCCAATGAACACAACCAGCGCGGGCGCGTAAACCGCTTGCACTGCCACTGGTCCGGCCACCCAGCCCCAGCGACCGCCGACGCTCACCCAGCGTCCGTAGTGAAATGGCGCATAGCCCCATGAAGAGTCATCCACCCACGTCCAGCCCCAGGGAGCGATCCAATCCCAGTGGCCGGCATGATACGGAGCCCAACCAGCCGCAACCTGGTTGGGAAACCAGACGTGGCCATAGTTCGCATCGTCGCGCCAGTCTCCCTGGTCATCCAGATCGTCATAACCGACAACATCGCGCGACATGTACTGTGCGGAACGCGAAAAATCATAACGGTGATCGCGATCCTCGGACCAGTTATCGAAGTCATCGAAGCCGGGAATCGGCTCGACATCGGCGTAAAGCTGGTCCATTCCGCTGAGAGTAGCTCTCTGCCCCGCGTGCAAATCGTAGCTTTGGCCGCCGCCAGTGGCTTGGCCTTCGCCCACGCGCACGTTGATCGCAGTGCTATTACCGTCCGCACCCACCTCCACGCGATAGCGGCCGGGCTGGAAAACCGTAAATGCCTGGTTCGGCGTATCGACCTCGAAGTCATCGTTCTGGGCAAGTCGGCGCACCGAAATGTTGATGGTGCCCGAAGTAAGTTGGATCTGAACCGTATCGTCATCCAGGTTCAGGAAGGAGAAGCCAGTATCGGGCCCCAATCGAATCACAGCCGATCCCAGTTGCACTTCGGCGCGCGAACCTTGATCGGTCCAAAGCTGATCGCCGGTTGTCATGGGACGGTTAGGAACCGCTCCAACCCAATCGTTTTCGCCAGCGGGCTGGAACGAGACCGAACCTTGCAGGTAGCCGAGGCGAGCGACACGGCCCGGCGGATCGTCCTGATCTTGATTCTGAGCGGCTGATCTGGATGGTGAAACGATGGTGGCCAGCGCGATCCCGAGCACAGCGCCCCACCAGCCTAACTTCAAAGTTGTTTTCATAAAGGTATGTCTCCCAAGCTTTCTTCGCGAGACCGGAGCCTCGCGGAATTTCCCGAACCCTTTAGAGGATGGAGATGGTCGCTGGGTTGCGCGGAGCGTGCCAGCAACGACCCCAGGGGACGAGCGCAACGAACAGGCGAACACGCTCGGACCGACACGATCAGAGGATTGTTTAGTGGAATCAAGGATAACAGGTTTGTCATCCTGAGGATGCGGAGTCGCTCGGTTTCGCGGGTGACCCCCAACGAGGAGCTGTGTCACTCTTGTTTGAGGGCTACGGAGCCCTGTGCGTCTTTAAAGAGATGTCATTCCGAACCGGGCGCCAAGCCCGGCGAGGAACCTGCTTGTTCCGTACCTCGAACGTCTTGTGGCTACGCATAGCCGCTTATACCAACTCAATCACCACGCGCTTGCCGACCAACCCCGCCGCCCGCTGCAATCCCGACAGTGTGATGTCGCATTTCGGAGCGAGTATCCGATCCACCTGCGACCGGCTCGTCTTCAGCAAAACAGCCATCCGCGCCTTGGAAATCTTTTTCTTCTTCATGGCAGCGGCTAACTGGGACGCTGCTTCCTGCTTTATGGGGCGCGCCTCCACTTTCCCCAAGATGTTCTCCTTCTTCAAGAAGTCAGCAACCTGTGATCCCACACCGTTTTCTGCGCATAGGCATGTACCATAGAAAGTACGCGAGCCTCTGTCAAGTCTACTTTTGTAGGCATTTCACGGACTCGAAAGTAAACGTTGCTTCCACAGCCTAACTCATTGAATCCATTGATCCGCCAAACAGCCCGCATGAAGTAATCAATAACTTACGCCAAAAAAATCGTGCGGAGTGAGATGTTCCAGTTGGAACATACGAGCGATTCGACAGGCAGCTTTTCCCACTCGATCCTCCGCCTACAAAGCAACATACTTGGTGAGACTGTCGTCTCACACTGAGATGCTGATCTCGCGGATATCGCTTCGCGGCGCGAGCGCGCCTTCTAACTTGCTGAAAAATCTAGCGCCTGAGTGCTAATCCTTCCGTTCCGCACTGTGGTCTTGGTCGTGCTCCTGTTTCAAATGTAACCGCGAGTTCTGGCTCCCCGATGCTCTTCCTAACCGGGAAGAAGGGGAGCCCAACCGCATTTATCAGTTTGCTTTGGCCAGAGGTTTAGCGAGGGGTTAGCAAGAAGAACAGCAGGTTCCTCACCGGGCTTTCAGCCGGTTCGGAATGGCAAGTCTTTTGTCAGGGGAAAGGGTCATCATCGCTTGGCGCAACCAGCCACAGCTCCATCGCGGACGGCGCAAACCAGCACGGTCGCCGAACTGGCACGCTTCTTTCCCGAAGCCACGCCGGTTCGAATTCCGGTTCAGTTCACCCGTGGCAACAACGCGAGTAACGGCACCCAACCCGGTGGTGCGGGCATCGAGGAAAGCACCATCATCGAATTCGGAACCTCGCGCGAAGTTCTGTTTGCCTGCACCACGCCGCTGGAGTTCGCCGACATCCTGCGGTTACGCAATTCCGACGGCTCGCTCGATACCGAAGCCTCAGTGGTCGCCGTGCAATACCATCCCGGGAAAACCATCGTGGCAGCCCGCTTTGTCAACTCAGTTCCTAACTGGATCGTGAAATCATGACGCCATCGCAACCTTCGTCATCGCAATCGTCGGGACCAACTCCAGATCCCGGGGCTCTGTGGTCGAACGTCCTCCGTCTTCATCCTATTTACGCCGAACTGGCGCGCGAGTTCGTGATCGACACGCCCGCCTGTGCCGATCTTGAAGCACGGGGTGACACGCCGGGGCCGGAATCCGTCGAGCGAGCTCAGCAGTGGCTGAACAACATGGATGAGAAAATCCAGGTTCACCAGCTGCGCCAGTTTCTGCAGACCAGTTCCGTGGTTGATCCCGAAGGTCTGGTCGTTCTGTTGAAGCACTTCCTGGCCAAGACCACGAAAAGCGATTCTGTGCGCGACAAGATTGATTTCCTGCTGGTGCAGTATTTTAGCCAGGACGCACCCACCGAACTGCCCGACGACAACGCCGATATTGCGTATGTGGCAAAAGGGTTGGAGCCGATTCTCGGCGCCGTGGAACTCAAGGCGCCAGTGTGGTTGAACGCATTGGACCGCGTGCTCGATTCCGCCCGCCGTTGCCGCTCGCTCGACGAACTGTTGCACGGCGGTGTGCTGGACCAGGGACGCAAGGCCAAGGTGCAGGCCGGCGATCTTTTCTACCTCCCCATCGCGCTGGTCGCGTTTACGCGTTTCGGATATCTCATGCGGCGCGTCTTCTTTCGCTTGATGCTCGCCGATCTCAACAACATTCTCGACGGACTTACCGAGCTTGAAGAAAAAGGAGTCGAGACGATCGACTGCCGACGCGCGCAATTCTCAGACAAGGAACCGATCATTCGCCTGCGGATGATCTGCCAGTCGTGGAAAGTCATGTTCCAGGCGGAGTACTCGTCGGGCCAGCCGCTGCGCATGCTGGTAGACCTGAGGGCCTCGGTTAACGGAGCGCTGGGTCTCGGCCCGGATGCCGGAGCTGACGAGAAAGCCGCGCCGCGAGCGGCCGCCGCTGCTGCCGGTGCCGGGGGCAGCCTCACGACCTCGAAACCAGCGCAGGCGTGCCAGGGTGCGGCGGAAGCAGCCACAGAGCTTCAAGAACAGCCCGCCATGCAGCGAGTGGATGCTCCTGAATTCGAAATCTCCGCCGCCGAAGAATGGAAGCCGGATGGGGACTCGCAACCGGACGAAGAGAAATAGCAAGCACTCATAAACTGGCGTGAAACCCGCGGCGGTAAGAATCGAAAGGGCAGGACTCCCGCGAACTCGGCGGGACTCCACGAAAAGGAAATTTGCAGTGGATCAACCGACCGTACTCGTAATCTCCGACGACGTGGAATTTTCCCGGAGCATCACCACGCGCTGGCAGATGGAGCGCCATGTACCCACGTTCACCGTGCTCAGCGGAGGTCTCTGGCCGCGGAATGTCGATAACTTCGCGGTAGCGATCGTCGGTCCGCTGCGCCGCGAATTACTTTCAGTGGTTCTGGAACCTCTGCACTCAACCCAGCAGCCCTTATTCTGCGTCTGTAACGACGCCGCCACCGCGCAACTGGTGCGTGAGCGTTGGCCCCGCACTTCGGTGCTGCGCAGCGATGAAAACTGGCTCAACATTCTGGTTCCGGCGGCGGGCGAAGCCGTTCTCCGTGCAGGCGCCGAAGGCCGCGCCCGTGCCGCCGAAGATGCTTGCGTCACCCTCGAACGCGACGCCATGCTAGGCCGCTACATGCTGGAGATGCGTCACGGTCTGAACAACGCCCTTACTTCGTTGCTGGGCAATTCCGATCTGTTGTTGATCGAACCCGGCAGCCTGTCGGCTCAAGCCCGCGCGCAGATTGAAACCATTCGTAACATGACACTGCGTATTCACGAAGTGATGCAGCGTTTTTCGTCGCTGGAAAAGGAAATGAACGTAGTGGCACAGCAGGTGGAAAGGGATTCGGGCAAATACCGCGCCGCGTCCGCGGGCGTCTGAAACGAGATGTGCCGAGTACCGAGAACCTAGTACCGAACCTAGTATCTAGTACCTGGTACCGGGAAACAATACTGAGAAACTGAATTCGTCCTCAGAGGCTTGGCGGAAAGATTCTATGCATAAACTAATCGCGACCAGCACCATCCTCGAACACGAACTCTCGGAACTGCGTTTGCTGGTCGAGCGCCAAACCGGAGTCGTTCTTGATTGTCCTAACAGCGCCCTAGCGGCACACTTCGTCGACTATGTCGAGGCGCAGGGCCTGGGATCATCCACTGCGCTGCTCGAACGTCTTCGCTCCTCCGACCAGGATCCGACCAGCCTGCCGTCCTTACTCGACGGGTTAGTCAACGTGAACAGTGGGTTCTTCCGTCATCCGGGAGCGCTCAATGCTCTGACGCGGCAAGTGGTGCCGCAGCTTTGCGCACGCAAATCCGCGGATGGACCCAGCCCGCTCCGCATCTGGAGCGCGGGCTGCGCCAGCGGAGAAGAAACGTACTCCATCGCCATGGCCGTATGCGACGTATTGAGCCAGACTGGCGCCGGCAACAATGGCAACGGGTCACACAATGGAAGCGGCAATGGAAGCGGCACCGGCAACGGAAACGGGAAGTCCACGGCTCGCACGGGGGGCATCGCAGAGAATGCGCCGATCGTTTCGGGGCCGGCAACCCTTGGGGCCGGTTTGTCAATCCATATCGTGGGCAGCGACCTGCTGCCGCGTAACATTGAAACCGCGGATCGCGGCGTATATCGGCAGTCGGCGCTGGATGGTTTGCCGCCGGCGACGATCCGAAGCTATTTTTCGAAGATTAATTCGCCGGTGGTTGCGGCGGATGAGATTCAGGATGAACTCGACGACGAAGGTCCAAGCCAAGTTGGGAGCCGAGGAAAAAATGGCGCGTCCAGCGGATTGCAGAATGCTCCCGCGAGCGCCGCGCACCTTCTGGTGAAGCCGCGGCTCCGTAGTCTGGTCACCTTTAATTGCATGAATCTCGCACGCCCCGGCTACATCGGCCGCTTCGACTGCATTTTCTGCATGGATGTGCTGCCACATTTCTCGCGCGCCCAGCGCATCGCGCTGCTCGAACGCCTGCATCTTTATCTTGAACCCGGCGGGTATCTTTTCCTGAGCCAGACCGAAAAACTGAGCGCGCCCAACCTGAACTTCCGCTCGGAGACTTTTGACGGCTATACATTTCATCGCAAGCCGCTGGCGGCTAGCGCGGCGTACGGGCGGTAGCTTCAAGATCCGCGCTTGTGTTTTGGATCCCTTTTTGATAGACTAAACTAAGTTAGTTTAGTCCTCTATTCCATGAAAACAGTTAATATTCACAAAGCCAAGACACAACTCTCCAAGCTCGTCGAAGAAGCGTTCGAGGGAGAGCCTTTTGTGATTGCTAAGGCTGGCAGGCCGATGGTTAGAGTCACAGCCCTGGGCGCTCCCGTGGGAAAAGAAGTCAAGCGCCTTGGCTTCATGGCTGGGCAAATCTCGGTGCCAGACGACTTCGACCGTATGGGTCAGGAAGAAATTGAGCGCATCTTTACGAGCGGAAAATGAAGCTTCTGCTCGATACCCACCTGCTTCTGTGGGCTGCAGGGAAACCAAATCGGCTCTCCGCGGCCGCCAGAAGATCGATCGACAGCACAGCGAATGAGCTTCTATTCAGCGCAGCTAGTGTGTGGGAAGTGGCGATCAAGCGCGGACTTGGTCGCAACGACTTCCAAGCCGATCCGCGGCTGCTCCGCCGCGGGCTGCTGGATAATGGATATACCGAGTTGCCCATTCTCAGCGACCACGTGGTCGCCATCGAGAGTCTGCCGCCGATCCACAAAGACCCTTTCGACAGGTTGCTCGTGGCACAGGCCACTGTGGAGGGCATCACACTTCTCACTGCGGATTCGATAGTGGCGAAATATCCGGGGCCAGTGCGGATGGTGTAAGAAGAACCGCCTGGGGCTACGCGAACAAAAACTCCTTAGTCCGCAGCTCCTTAATAGTATCCCTCAGCTTCGCGGCCTTCTCGAACTCAAACCGCTTGGCCGCTTCGCGCATGTCGCTTTCGAGCTTGACGACGTATGCGTCCAGTTCCGGCTGCGACTTGAACTCCGGCATGCCTTCGGCTTCGCCGCCGGTCAAGTCGGTGTAGTCGGCGGCGATGATTCCGGCCAGCGTCATGTCCAGCGGACGAATGATCGATTCCGGGGTGATTCCGTTCTCTTCGTTATATGCGGTCTGGATGGTGCGGCGGCGCGAGGTTTCATCCATCGCCCGCTTCATCGAATCGGTCATACGGTCGGCATACAAAATCGCGCGGCCGTGCAGATGCCGCGCGCAGCGGCCGATCGTTTGAATCAGCGATCCCCAGGAGCGCAGGAAGCCTTCTTTGTCGGCATCGAGAATCGCTACCAGCGAGACTTCCGGCAGGTCCAGGCCCTCGCGCAGAAGATTGATGCCGATCAATACGTCGAACTCGCCCTTGCGCAGATCGCGCAGAATCTTCACTCGCTCCAGCGTTTCGATCTCGGAGTGCATGTAGCGGCACTTCACGCCCACCTCGGCGTAGTACTCGGCCAGGTCCTCGGACATGCGCTTGGTCAGCGTGGTCACGAGCACGCGCTCGCCTTTTTCGACCCGCGCGCGAATCTCGTGCAGCAGGTCGTCGATCTGACCCTTCACCGGACGGACTTCGACCTCGGGATCGATCAAACCCGTCGGCCGAATGATCTGCTCAACCACCACGCCCGCTGATTTGGTCAGTTCATACGGGCCCGGCGTGGCCGAAACGTAAACCAACTGATTGGTGCGATGCTCAAATTCTTCGAACGTCAGGGGACGGTTATCCAGCGCCGACGGCATGCGGAAGCCGTATTCCACAAGCGTTTCCTTGCGCGAACGGTCGCCGGCATGCATGCCGCGCAACTGCGGAACGGTCTGGTGCGATTCGTCGATGAACATCAGGAAATCGCGGGGAAAATAATCCAGCAGCGTCGGCGGAGGTTCGCCCGGCATGCGTCCCGTAAAATGCCGCGAATAATTCTCGATGCCGTGGCAGTAGCCCATCACCTTGATCATTTCCAGATCGAACTTCACTCTCTGGTGAATGCGTTGCGCCTCGACTACGCGCCCTTGTTTCTCCAACTCCACTTCCCACCACGCCAGCTCTTTCTTGATCGACTCGACCGCCGTTGCCCGGGTCTCATCTTTCATCACATAATGGGTCTTCGGATAAATCGGCAGGCGCATGTACTTCTGCTTCACCGTGCTAAAGAGCGGATCGATCTGGGACAGCGACTCCACCTGATCCCCCCACAGTTCGATGCGGTACGCCATGTCGTCATACGTAGGGAAGACTTCGATGATGTCGCCGCGCACGCGGAATGTTCCGCGCTTGAACTCGCCGTTGGTGCGTTCGTAGAGAATGTCGACCAGCTTGCGCGTGATGTCCTCGCGCGTGATCTTCTGGCCTTTTTCGAGAAACAGCATCATGCCGTAGTAAGCCTCGGGCGATCCCAGGCCATAGATGCAGCTCACCGAAGCCACAATCAGCGCGTCGCGCCGTTCAAATAAAGACTTGGTCGCCGAAAGCCGCAGCTTGTCGAGTTCATCGTTAATGGTCGCTTCTTTTTCGATGAAAAGATCGGCGGCCGGAACGTAGGCCTCGGGCTGGTAATAGTCGTAATAGGAAACGAAATATTCGACCGCGTTGTGTGGAAAGAAATTCTTGAACTCGTGATAAAGCTGCGCCGCCAGCGTCTTGTTATGCGCCATCACCAGCGCCGGACGGTTCACTGCCTCAATCACCTTGGCCATGGTGTAAGTCTTGCCCGACCCTGTGACGCCCAGCAAAACTTGATGCTGTTCGCGGTCGTACACGCCGCGGAGAAGAGATTCGATGGCGCGGCCTTGATCTCCTTGCGGCTTGTAATCGGAAACCAATTTGAAATCCATAAAAGCTCTTGGCCGTTGGCTCTTAGCCTTTAGCCAGACACCTATTCCTCATTTTGAACGAAGCGAGGAACCGGCTGTCCTCGCCATCATCCGCACAGACGGCAATTTTGCCGACTGAGAATCCTTCTATTATAACGCTGGCAAAAAAGGCAGGTTAAGGCTGCGCGTCGCCTGCGCCCACAATCCGCGCCGTGGCGCGGAACTTCTTGTAATCGCGGTAGGTCTGTTCCAAATCCACATCGAAGTTCTTCAGCAGCGCGAGACGTACGTCGATCTTTGCCGTGACCTGGAGCGGCAGCCAAACCTCGTCGTTCACGCGGGTCTGTTCCAGCATGAAACGAGAACCCTTGTGGAATCGCGCCAGAAACAATCCCCAGGAAAAGGTGTCCAGACATTCCACGTCCATTCTGGCCAGTTGCAGATCGTTCTTGTCGATCCAGACCCGCCCACGGAACTTCGACAGGAACTTGGATTCCTTCATGTGCGGTGCAAAGTCCGGACGCGGCTCGCCATCAATCACCCAAACCTCGCGTCCCCCAAGAACTTCCGTTCCGACGAGCTTGAAGTTGTAAGCGTCGGCCACTTCGCGCACGAACTTGTGGCTTTCTTCTCGATCTTTCTCGGCTTTCTCCTCTCGTTTCCTGCGATCGCTCTCTGATTCGTTCTTGCGCTTATCGATGATCTTCTGGATCTTCTCTTCTTCTTTGGCGGCGTCTTTCTCGGGGAGCGGCTCGTCATCTTTCTGGATCAGCCGCTGTACCTGCTCACCGTAGATTTCCATAATTTCGTAAGTGCGCCTCTCGGTGGACTTGGTCTGGCCTTTGCCATCCAGCCTGTTCTCGACCTCGCGTTCGATGTAGGTATAGTCGCGCAGCCGCTTGTCGTTCTCCATATCCTTGTCGGCAACCACGCGAAACAGGTGCCGCATCTGCTCTTGCGAGAGGGCACCGTTCGCGTCAGGCTTCAAATCGGGCAGGGAAGCGGTGGCCGGGGGTGTTGCGGCAACTGGGCTATTCTCCTGTGCAACGCCGGGCAAATTGATAAGCAGAATAACGAGCACTACAAGACGCAGCTTCATGGGGTTAGACATTACGTGGTTAGAAGGCAGCGAGTTCCTCCAGGATGCAGAACTAGTTTGCGGAGGGTTCATCAGGCCTTGAACGATTTTCCCAGGCATTCTCCCTGAAATAGCCGCTCGTCCACGCGATGCAGGCGCTTGGCCATGGCAGGAGTGATCAGCGGGTAGTGTTTGACTTCAAACAGGTGATACACGATGAACCAGACGGGCTGGTCGATGGTCATCCAGTTTTGGCGATCGAAGCGCTTCAAATTGACGGGAACTGAGAAGCGCCGCAACGTGCGCTCGCGCCGCAGGTTGAAATACCCATTGAAATAGCTTATTGCCAGTTCGCGCAGTGTGCGATGGACGGGCTCGCGCCAGCGGCATCCTGTGTAGTTCGATTTGGCGACGGCGCCCCAGCATCCGTTCTGGCGAAAGATAGCGATCACGTGATCAGTGTCGTGGTTGGCTTCGAAATCAAGCAGCAGCGGAGGATATCCGTTGGCGCGCAGCGCCGCCGCCGCAAAAATTGCGCCTTCGAGGCAGTGCGCTGTCTGCTCGGCCAGCACGCGCCGCGGTGACCAAGCTGTATCCGCGAGATGATAAGGGGCATCGTCGAGAAACTTCTGGATGCCATAGGGATCTTTCATTCTGCGCAACTTGCGCAGCTCTGAAGCGGTGAAACTGGTTAGTGGATCCCTCATCGTCGCATGAGTTTACATGAGAGCGGGTGGATTGTGGATGGTGGGGCGCTTTAGGCAGCGAGCGCAACGGTAATTGTAGCGCCGCCGAGGACGCCCTCGGGACAGCCGGCAGAATGTCGGCGCTACTTATGCAGCGGCATTTGCGCACTCCTCTAAACGAATACCTCCGCCAGTTCGTGCGGCGCGTCCACGAGCACGTCCGGCGAAGCCTCAGTAAGCGTGTGCGGCGCAAAGCCGTAGTTCACGCCGACGGTCCACAGGCCAGCGTTGCGTCCAGCTTCAATGTCGACGTGAGAATCGCCTACGATCGCGGCTTCTTCCGGCCGTACGCCGTATTCTTCGAGCAACTTGCGCGCTCCTTCAGGATCAGGCTTCTTGGTTGCGAAACTATTCCCGCCATAGATCTGTGTGAAGAATGGGCCCAGTCCCAACGCCTCCACGATGGCGCGCGAGGGATTGACCGGCTTGTTCGAGAGCACAGCCATCTTGCGCGGAACCCCGTTTGATGTACGTTGAACGGCCGCGAGCGCTTCCTTCACTCCTTCGTACACCGTGGTGTGGTCGAGTTTGTGTTCGCGATAATAAGAAAGAAAAAACTGCAGGCCCTGGCGCACGAGTGCGTCGTCGACCACTTCCCCGCCGAGCGCGCGCTGAATAAGGATCGGAGCGCCGTCGCCCACATAGCTCGCAATTACGTCATTGGGTAACTCTGGCCGGCCGATGTGGCGTAGCGCGGCGTTGACGGAATGCACCAAATCGAGGCGCGAATCAATCAGCGTGCCATCGAGATCGAATATCACCAGTTTGATCGAATGCGAGTCAAAACCGCGGCGGGTCTGGATCATGCTTTTTCAGGATAAATGATCGGGGCGGTCATCCGTCAGCAGGCGGCTAGCAGGCCGGTCCCCACGGGCGCGGCTCTATAGGCAAGAACTTGCATGTTTTCCAATGCCCGATTCCGATTTACAATGCAACCTGTGCAGCATCATGGGCACCACATTCATCGGGTCGAAAATTTCATAAGCGTATTCCTCAGGGAACCGGATGGCGACGACAAAAACCGATCCTAAACTGTCTGTTGCGAGCGGCAAGAAGCCCCAAACCTACGAGGGACTTACGCGGGACCAACTCATCGAAGCCTACCGTCTTATGTATACATCCCGGCGCATTGACGACCGGGAGATACTGCTTAAGCGGCAACAAAAGATTTTTTTCCAGATGTCGGGGGCCGGGCATGAGGCAATCGGCGTGGCCGCCGGAATGGCGCTGAAGCCGGGTTACGACTGGTTCTATCCTTATTACCGCGACCGCGCGTTATGCCTGGCGCTGGGCGCCAAGCCGCTCGAGATGTTTCTGCAGGCCGTGGGAGCGGCCGACGACCCCAGTTCCGGCGGACGCCAGATGCCTTCCCACTGGGGGTACAAGCGGCTCAATGTAGTGACCCAATCGTCGCCGACGGGATCGCAGATTCTGCAGGCGGTAGGATGCGCCGAGGCGGGACGGTACTTTGCCCAGCGTCCGAGGGCGGCGGAGATTCCGGGATCCGGATCCTCACTTCTCACAAAAGACGCGAGAAATGGGGCACCCACTTCGGGAACAGGATCGCCGGATTATCGTGCATTCAAAGACGTGACCTTCCACGGCGACGAGGTCGCTTATGTTTCTCTCGGCGACGGCACCACCAGCGAGGGCGAGTTCTGGGAGGCGATGAATGCTGCGGCACTCAGCAAGCTACCGGTAATTTTCTGCGTGCAGGACAATGGCTACGCAATCTCGGTGCCGGTGGAAATTCAGACCGCCGGAGGCAGCATTTCGCGTCTGGTCTCGGGCTTCCCGAGTTTCCATTTTGAAGAAGTCGACGGCACCGATCCCGTGGCAAGCACGGCCGCGTTTCAGCGTGCCGTGAAGTATTGCCGCGAAGGACACGGGCCGGCGTTTGTTCACGCACACGTGATCCGTCCGTATTCGCATTCGCTCTCCGACGATGAACGCTTGTATCGTCCGGAATCCGAGCGGGAGCGCGATGCCGCCCGCGATCCGGTTTCGCGCACGCAGATGTTTCTGCTGCGCGAGGGGATTCTTGACGAAAAGGGCATCAACGAACTGGAAAAGAAGGTTGAGGAAGAATTGCAGGTTGCGGTGGATCAGGCCCTCGCGGCGTTGCCACCCGCGCCCGAGAGTGTGCTGCAGTATGTGTATTCGCCAGATCTCGACCCAGCCTCGGCGGCGTTCGATACGCAGGCTGTCGTTGGGCCCGATTCCGCCGATGGCAAGAAGCCGGTAGCGAAGACCATGGCCGACTTGATCAACGTGACGCTGCGTGACGAAATGAAGCGCGACGAACGCGTCGTGATCTTTGGTGAGGATGTGGCCGATTGCAGCCGCGAAGAATACTTGAAGCGCAAGCTGGTGAAAGGCAAAGGCGGAGTTTTCAAACTGACATTCGGTTTGCAGAACGAATTTGGCCCCGACCGCGTGTTCAATTCGCCGCTGGCCGAGGCTGCCATCGTAGGCCGCGCCACCGGCATGGCCACGCGCGGGCTGAAGCCGGTGGTCGAGATTCAGTTCTTCGACTATATCTGGCCTGCGATGATGCAGATTCGCGACGAACTGTCGGTGATCCGCTGGCGCTCGAATAATGCGTTCTCCTGCCCGCTGGTCATTCGAGTGGCGATCGGCGGATATCTCACTGGCGGCGCCATCTATCACTCGCAGTGCGGGGAGAGCGTGTTCACGCATATTCCGGGGCTGCGAGTGATATTTCCGTCGAACGCGCTCGATGCCGCGGGATTGCTCCGCACCGCGATCCGCTGCGACGACCCGGTGCTGTTTCTCGAACACAAACGCCTCTATCGTGAAACCTACGGCCGAGCACCTTATCCCGGCCCGGATTACATGATCCCCTTCGGCAAGGCCAGAATCGTGAATCCTGGAACCGACCTGACCGTGATTACTTACGGTGCGGTGGTGCCTCGTGCCTTACAGGCGGCGCAGAAGCTCGAACGCGAGCACGGTGTGAAAGTGGAGTTGATCGATTTGCGCTGCCTGAATCCGTTTGATTGGGAGACCATCGCGGCTTCGGTCGGTAAGACCAATCGCGCGCTCGTCGCCTACGAAGATACATTGAGCTGGGGCTACGGCGCGGAAATTGCGGCGCGCATCGCCGACCAGCTCTTCGATCACCTGGATGCCCCAGTACGCCGCGTCGCCGCGGCTGACACCTTTGTTGCCTACCAGCCGATTCTGGAAGACGCTATCCTGCCCCAGGCCAATGATCTGTTCCGCGCTATGAAAGAACTGGCCGAGTACTAAGAGCCAGTTGCCAATGTCCGATCACCTTTAAACCTCCCGCCAAAAAAACGGGGCTGACGGTTTATGTATGAAGTCCGTCAGCCCGAAGATTGCGAGCCCTAGGTTCGGCCCAAGTTACTGAAGGTTACTTTGGTGACCTTGTCGGCACCGGTAACATCCGATCAACTGCTGTTTTACATCTGCGGTGGTTGTCCATTGCATTTGCCTTTGTCTTGCAGCGTTTGTTGTTGTTGTTGTGGTGGGCACGTAATGATCGGGCCTCCGTCCGGGGCGGCAACCTGCGGAACGGCAGCTGCGACGTACGTGCCTACTAGTCCTAGCATCAGGATCAAGATCCTGACTACTTGCTTCATGGGTTAACTCCTTCTCGCGTCACAGGTGCCCTAAAAATAGGGCATAGTGGCGTGGAGGGGAATTATAAGCCACGAGTCAAGTCCTTCCGCCAGAATTCCTTTTGGTGCAGATCACTCCCTTTCGCGTAGAACGTCTTTCTGCGGACGTAGGGTGCCCCGCAAGGCCCGTAAACAGAGGGGAATTCGTAGTTTCTCTAAGGTGTTTCCCTTACAACGCGGGGTATGGTCGCGAAGCGGCTCAAAAGGCCGGTTCAGGCAGCGAAACATTTACGAAATCCGAAATAGCAGCAGTCCGCACCGCGAAGGAACACCAACCCAGCGGGGAAGATCCGAGGCGCGCAGTAGACGAGCTGGCTACCGCTTGGATCCGATTCGCTCAACCATTGCAGAAATGCCCATGCTGCTCATCGGTGCGACCGGGGCGCGAGCTGTGGCTTTGGCCGGGGCTTCGTTTTCCGCATCGATCGACTGCGGCACGTGTGTTCTCGAGAGGGCCCGGTCCACCATCCCTTCGAACATCGGAATCAAAGAATCCGCTGGCAGCGGGTTCTGGATGTCCGACAGGCTCTGCTCCCATCGCTGCGGCCGCAGCAGGGTGGCGGCAGCCTCGCGTGCCGGACTCTTCGCCACCGTGTAGCCCAGCCAGACCAGTAGCGCAGCATTGTAGGCGCCCATATTGATCAGGTTCATGGCAGTATTACCCAGGTGGTTGCCTGTCCAGGATGCGATCAGAGCCAGTTCCACCACTGCAAACGTGCCGAAACCCAGAGCGATGCCGAAGCTGTGCTGCCTCCGGCTTACCCCCAGATAGCGGGCAAAGAACAACAGAAACAGAACCATCCCGACTTGAATAATGCGCACACAACGCTGGGCCGTCATAATGGCTTGCACCCACGCCGCCATCTCCGACGAACTGGTGGAAACTGATACCACCCCTGCCACCAGAAGCATTACCAGCCCCGCCCACTTGAACAGCACGGTGCCCAAGTCTCGCAAGGTGTGAAAGGGCCGGAACACATCGAGAAAGGCTTCATGAATCACCATGAAACCCAAAGCCACGCTGATCGCGGTACTGATCCAGGAAATGTAAAAGATGGCGGAATAGTAGTACCGGTACGTCGGAAAGACCACCGCGAAGGTCATGATCTGAGTAACGATGTAAGCGAAGAAATATTTGAAACTACGCTGCTGGCCGCGACGAAGCATAGCTATGGCAATCCCCGTTTGGAGAACGGGATGCGCGAACCAAAGCACGTAGTACAGAATCCTAGTTTTTTCGCTCATCGAAACAACTCTCTAGCTCTCCGGCCCTCGAAATAACACAAGCGGCAGAAACCGGCCGAGCGGCACTATGCCATGTAATGACCGCTCTAGTAATAAGAGCAAGTTAAGCCCTTTCGCCCAAGTGTTCAATGTACTCAGGTAACCCAAAGTAACGTTACCTTTGAGCCATAGGTTCGGGGCCTGAGGCGAGAATTCACGGAAGGACTTTCGCAAGGCGGCTGGGCGAACGCCCCTCATTCCCCGAGGAAGATGAAATATGACGAGTTCCACAGAGCGGTGGGCAAACTCTCCCGTGGCCGCGACGTGAGCACAATGTTGTATTCGCCTGTACTGCCCGAGGTTATTTCGCGGAGAGCGTCTTCTCGCAGGATACTTCGCGGTGTTCCGGCTTGCGGCCCGGTTCGAGCCTGCGGATCGGCCTGCGCCTCGATCGTCGCCAACCGCGCCAGAAACTCATGCACATCAGTGCCGCGACCATAACCGGAGAGTACAAATGAAACCTCCGCATCCTGCGAAGAAAAATGCCATGCTAGCGACGCAGCCAGCTTGACGGCTCGTTCATAGGCCTGATCGGAAATCAACCCCGCCACGGGATTGTCGAAGACAATGCACAGCTTGCGCTCATCCTCACGACTGAACTCTCGTACTTTTAAGGAGCCGGACTTGGCGGTCGCCTTCCAGTCCACGTGACGCGCCGAGTCCTCTGGCATGTATTCGCGAATGCGATATAAATCCGAGCCGCGTCCGCGCACAAAACTCTCCCACTCCCCGCGCACCAGCGGCAGGATTTCGAACAGCTCGTCGGGCGGTTCAACCGCCGGATACACCAAAATCTCGCGTTCGAGCGCAACTTCCCGTGTTTTGGTCAGGAAGGCGAACGGAAAGCGCGTGGCCACGCCGAAGCTCGCTTCGCGGTACCGCCCCCGCCGCTCGAAACGCAATTCAAGGTCCGCGGTCAGCTCGGCTCCCGGTGGCAGAAATGGAAAATAGATCATCCCTTCGAAGATTCCCGGCGCCGACGGCGTCACTTCCACCCGCCTCACTCGCCAGTCGCGCAGCCGCACCCACTGATTCTCGGGAGGACGGTTCAGAGGAAAAGTGAATGTCGTTCGCTCCCACTTCCACTGCTTGCGGATCTTTTTATCTTTCTCTGTGCGTGCAGTCACCACGCGAATCGAAAACGAGGGCAGGAAGCGCCGAGGGTTTCGTAGCACGATTCGTCCTACCACTGGGCGTCCGGCAAACATGTGCTCCGGCAGACGAACCTCCAGCTCGAGGCCGCTCAGCACCAGCGCGGAAACCACTCCCGACACCAGGATCGCCGCCAGCATCGCCGCCACCACGATGTACAGCAGATTGTTTCCCGTATTCAGAGCCGCGATGCCGATCACCAGCGTGACCAGCACATAGACCATTCCTGCTTTGGTGACTTCGTAGTGAAACGTCTGGCGCAGTCGCTCCAGGGCCACGCGCCGGGCCAAATACGGCACTGTGACCAATCCCACAAACGCCGCCATCAACAGCGCCACCGACGCCAGAATCACTGACGCCCACAGATTGCCGGCCTCGCCCGAAGCCGTCGAAATCAACGCCGCTCCGAACGCGAGCCCCAATCCCACAAGCGCCAGCAAGAACTTGACCCACACTTCCGCCGACGCCGAATGGAGCCATCGCGCCATTCGACCACCGAAGGGAAGGTTCTTCACGGAATCTGCGTATGCGGGGGACACTATTTCGAGCCTAGCATTGCCTCGAAGAACGATCAATCAAGACCGGCTTGCGGAAAACGCCTTCGTAACCAATCAGTGGTCAGTGGCTAGTGGTCAGTAACCCCTGCTTCCCTTGATACGAATACAGTTGTTTCGATAACTGGCCACTAATCACTAGCCACTGATCACTGACCACTGACCACTTCATTCTAGTTGCCCACGCTGACCAGGTACTGCTCGAACTTGCCGTCCGGCATCTCGTAGGTTGAAATCGACAAGACCTTCTCCGCAAATTTGGACCGATAGGAACGGTACGTCATCCCTCCACGCCCTTGTTCGGCGGTCTGCTGAAAGTCTTGCGCTGTCCCCAACGAGACGAGGCTGCTGGCGAAATCCTGCAGAGCTTGCTCACCGAAATAACTGTTGGCATTGTCTGTGAATAAAGAGCGGTCAATCTTCCCGTGCTGCAGTTGTTCCAGGATATTGCGGGCGCGTTCTACTTTTTCGGCGACAACCGCGGTATTCCCGGCAAAGAGCAGGGGAGCGATCTTTCGTGCAATTTGACCACCGGCGTTCGCCGCATCCTGGTTGGTCAACACGATGACAGCAGCGCGATCCTCGGGAAATACCACATTCTCTGCCGTAAATCCGGACACTTCTCCGCTGTGCTCAAGGATGCGGCGCCCGGACTGGTTGTGGATCGTGATGCCCAGCCCATATCCCGTTGCTGTACCGTTCTTCAGCAGGACGTCCTTCTGCATCTCCTGATACGACGCCGGGTTCAAGAGCCGCTGGTTCATCATCGCGATATCCCACTTGGCAAGGTCTGTCACCGGCATGGCCAGTTCGCCGGCCGCGAACAGCCAGCCCTTGCCTTCGCGGGGTGCAACCCTTGGAGGGCCGAGAGCATAGCGCATGTAGCCTGTGGGGTCAGTATCGGCCAGGTGGTCCTGGTCAATGTTCACAACGCTCTGCATTCCGAGCGGCTCGAAAATATGAGAACTGAGGAATCGTAGCAACGGCATCCCGCTGGCCTTCTCGACGATCACGCCGGCGATCACATAGTTGGTATTGCTGTATTCCCATTTGCTGCCCGGATCGAAATCCAGCGGTCTGCGCGCCCAGCGGGTAAGAATCTCATCGGCGGTAATTGTGGTCAGCATGAACGGAGGTACATAATCTTGCGGCCAGTAGTCCTGGTAACCCGACGTGTGTGAAAGCAGTTGCCGAATGGTGACTTCTTTGGCGCGCGTGAGATCGGGCACAAACCGGGACACCGGATCATCCAGCGACAGCTTGCCTTGTTCTGCCAGCATCAGAATCGCCGTGGCCGTGAACTGCTTGCTGATGGAGCCTATCTTGTAGCGCATTTCGGGCGTGGCAGGAGTGGGTGGATCCAGACGTGCATTGCCGTACGCCTGGGCATAGACGAGCGCGCCATCCTTCACCACTGCCACCGACGCGCTGGGCACACCCGTGCTTTCGAGCACCTGCTTCGCAATCTGGTCAACTTGCCCGCGTGTTTGCTCGGATAGCCGTGGGGAAGTTTGTGCCGGCGATTGTGCGAGGGTCGAAAGGGCGAGGCCCGCGCAGGCCGCCGCCCGAACGAGGCCACGCCGGAAAACAATTCTTCGCGGATGAGTCAACTTGCGCATGAAATGACCTCCGTGCAAAACCCGCAGTGTAGCACATGCCCGACTTGTCAGAGTGAGCCAGCAGACGATGATTATGTGGTGACAGCCGCCGTGGCTGTCCCGCCCGAGCGATGCGAGGCGGACTCTTCGTCGGAGCAATCGTTTCATATTCCTGGGAGGTTGTGTTACGCTGCTCGGCGCACTTGCAGCGGGCCCGCACTCACAACAAAATCCGCAGACTTGAGGAGATAACTATGTCCCTAAGCAAACGCGCCCTGGCAGAATTCTTCGGAACTTTCTGGCTCGTCTTCGGCGGATGCGGCGCGGCCGTCCTCGCCGCCGGCTACCCTACGCTCGGCATCAAGTTCGCCGGCGTCGCCCTCGCTTTCGGCCTCACCGTGCCCACCATGGCCTTCGCCATCGGGCACATTTCCGGCTGCCACTTGAACCCCGCCATCAGCTTTGGCTTGGTCGTGGGCAAGCGATTCCAGGCTTCTGATCTGATTCCCTACGTCATCGCCCAGGTCGCGGGCGCCATCGCCGCCGCGGGTGTTCTTTTCGTCATCGCCAGCGGAAAAGACGGGTTCGACGTCCACGCCGGTTTTGCTTCCAACGGATATGGCCTGCATTCTCCCGACCACTAGTCTTTGCTCGGGGGCTTCGTTGCCGAAGTTGTACTGACCGCGTTCTTCCTGATCGTCATCATGGGCTCGACCGACAGCCGCGCACCCAAGGGATTTGCTCCCATCGCGATCGGCCTCTGCCTTACGCTGATTCACCTGGTATGTATTCCCGTAACCAACACCTCGGTGAACCCCGCCCGCAGCACTGGTCCCGCGATCTTCGCCGGCGGCTGGGCCTTGCAGCAGTTGTGGATGTTCTGGGTCGCACCGCTCATCGGCGGCGCGCTTGGCGGAGGCATCTACCGCGCATTGTTTAGCGAGTGAAGCTTAGCGAGTGAGGGTTAGCGATAAGATTCGACGAATAACGTTTAGTGCCGCTTGAGGGCAGATTCCAGCGCACGTCGCAACTCGGTCGGATCTGTGAGCGGTGGTTGGCAGGCAAAGCCGGAGCACAAAACCGCAAATGATGCGTCCGAGTTCAACTGGGGCAGGTTCGGGATGGTCGCCGCCAGCGTAGGAGGAAGGTTTCCGGCAACCGCCTGGTTCGCTCTCAGACGCAGTACGCTCTTGTTAAATGCGAAAGCGCTGGTAGCCACGTCGTCGAGCGCAGAAGCTGCTTGATCGGACTCGGAAGCGTCGATCACGACGACCTGCACGGGATTCTCCAACAGATGGAGGACCGCAATCCCGTAGGTCCCGACGAAAATTCCAAACTGCTCGGCCATGCCGGCAAAAGCTTCCAGGGTCTGCTCTGCCTTATCCCGACAACCATCATCCCCCGTGTAATGATGCAGACGCAACAGCGCAATCGCGGCCATAGGGTTTCCCGCCGGTGTTGGCGAATCCTGCAAAGGCTTGCGGCGAGTGGAGAGCACGCCCAGACTCTTGCCCTCGGCCGCAGGTTCGGCGTCAAAAAAACCTCCGGAGGTTGGGTCGAAGAACTTCTCGATCATCGCGTCTGTGATCGCCCGCGCGAACTTGAAGTAGCTGAGGTCGGCAGTCGCTTCGTACGCATCGATGCAGGCAAGCGCAGTCGCAGCGTAGTCATCGAGCAACCCGGAAATTTCGCGGAGCTCGGCCTTCGGATCTGAATAAGCGATGACGTGCCTTAGTCCATGCTGTGGCTTCCACGCCTCCGACAATATCCGGTCCAGCGACCGCAGCGCGAAATGGCGGGCATCGTCCAGTCCAAGCGCCTTCGCAGCTTCCAGATACGCGCTCACGCACATGCTGTTCCATCCCACGTAAACTGTCTTGTCGACGTAAGGCGTGGGCCGTTGCAAACGCGCGGCATACATTTTCTTCTTCGCGGAATCGAGCAAGCTGAGCACGCGCTCCGCACTCAGGGTCATCCGGTCCGCGATTTTCTCGATGGGCGCGCGCACATAAAGCACGTTCTTCGCCGGATTGTGATGCATCTCCCCGGCTTCTGCGATGTCGTAATGCAGCGCCGCAACCTGCGCTTCTTCTTCCGTAAGTACGGCGCGCGCCTCGTCGAGCGTCCACGTGAAGTAGTCGCCATCGTCGTCCATCGAAATGTCGGCGTCCTGCGAGGCGTAAAAGCCGCCGCGCTCACGGTCGCTCAGCCACTCGTCCATCCAGCGAATTATGTCGCGCGCCACGTTCGCAAAGAATTCCAAACCCGTCGCCTGATAGCCGTGTACATAATTCTTCAGCAGTTCGGAGTTGTCATAGCACATCTTCTCGAAGTGCGGCACCACCCAGCGCTCGTCGACCGAGTAGCGGTGAAATCCTCCCGCCAACTGGTCGTAAACCCCACCGTTCGCCATGTGTTCCAGGGTGGCGACGATCAAGTTGCGCAAGCTCTCGTCTCCCGTCCGCGCATACTGCTCAATCAATAAATCCAGTGCGGATGGATGCGGAAACTTCGGGGCCTGCCCGAAGCCGCCGTGCTGCGCGTCAAACATGGAGAACGCAGACTTCTGAATCGCGGCGATGATACTGCCCGAGACCCGCCCCCGGCGCCCGGCAAACGAGTCTGCCTGCGCGATCGCACTCTCTACCATCTTCGCCTGCTCGATCACGTCGCCATGTTTTTCCTTGAATGCATTGGCGATGCTGATCAGCACGCGCTTGAAGCTGGGGCGCCCGTAGCCGTCCGTCGGAGGAAAATACGTTCCCCCGTAAAACGGTTTGCCATCGGGAGTGAGAAAAGCGGTGAGCGGCCACCCGCCCTGCCCGCTGACGGCACTGACCGCAGCCTGATATCGGCTGTCGATGTCAGGACGCTCGTCGCGATCCACCTTTACTGCGATGAAATGCTCATTCACGATAGCCGCGACTTCAGCATCGTCATAAGACTCGCGGTCCATCACATGGCACCAATGGCACCACACCGCGCCGATGTCGAGCAGCATGGGTTTGTTCTCGCGCTGCGCGGAAGCAAACGCCTCCTCGCCCCACTCGTGCCACCGAATAGGCTGGTGCATGGCAGACCGCAGGTAGGCGGAAGAGGCGCGGGCGAGGGAATTGAGGGTGGCGGCGGTCATAGCAAAAGTCTATCGCGAAAGGTCTTGCCGAGATGTACTCCTCTACCAAAACTCAGAACTGTCCTAAAGCTTCTTCGCAATCCCGCAGTACAAGTCAATCGCGTCCGCGAGTTGCTGCTTCTCGATAAACTCGCCATCCGTGTGCGCAACGTGAATCGATCCCGGACCGATCAGCAAAGGTTCGCCCCAGTTGGTTAGCCGGGGAATATCGGTGGTGAAAGCTGCGATCATGGTAGGCAACCCGTCAACGGTGCGCAGTCGCAGGAAAGGCAGTTCCAGCGGGAATTCAATCTTCACCTGATCGCCCGCAGTCTCGAGAATCTGGTGGCGCAGATTGTGCGATGGGCCGACCAGACGATACACCAGGTCTGCATGAGCGTAATCAGGAATCACGTTGGGCGCGCGCCCGCCTTCGATCAATCCAATGTTGAACGTGCACGGACCGATCTCCGGATCCGAAGGCAGAGGCATCGCGCGTAGCCGGCTCAGACCGGCAATCAGCTTGTCAATGGCGGAGTCCCCGAGTTCAGGATATGCGGAATGCGCCATGCGGCCGGACGCGGTCACTTCGACTCTCAGCGTTCCTTTCGACGCCACGGCGATGCGGTTTTCAGTCGGCTCGCCGTTGACCAAATACTTTGTGCCATGGGCCGGCCAATTCGCGGCGAAGTCATTGGCCACTTTCGCGCCCAGGCTGTCGCGCTCTTCTCCCACCACAAACAGCAAGCCAACGTAAATACCTTCCCGGCGCAATCGCTCGGACGCCGCGATCTGCGCAGCAATAATGCCTTTAGCATCGCAAGAGCCCCGTCCATAAATGCGCGTGGCATCTTCCGAAGAGGGAATGAATGGAGGGACCGTATCCATGTGAGTGGAGAAAACGACGGCGGGATGCGGCTCTTCCGGCGCCGTCGCGTAAACATTGAAGCGATCGCCCTCTACCGGGATTCTGCAAGTCTGATAGCCGACGCGGCAGAGCTCTCCGTAAAGATAGTTACCGACCGCAGCTTCGTTGCCTGAGATGGATTCAATGTCGACTAGTTGCCGGGTCAGCGTGATTGCATCCATAAGGGAAGAGAATAGCAGACGGAAACCGCAAGAAAACTCACGCGGCCGAAGTGAGGGCCCGGACGTACATCTTAACTTGTGACTTCATGTAACCTGAATACTGTGATCGTGCAGAATTCGACCATCAAATCGCTCTTTCTCGAAGGCCCAGCAGGAAGATTGGAAGCTCTGCTCAACGCGGGCGCAGAAAGTGCGACGCACGCGGCGGTCGTCTGCCATCCGCATCCGGTGTTTGGGGGGACACTGCACAACAAGGTTGTGTTTCACACCATGAAGGCGCTAAACAGTTTTGGTTTTCCGGTGTTGCGGTTCAACTTTCGCGGTGCCGGACTGAGCCACGGGGAACACGATAAGGGCAATGGCGAAGTCGAGGATGTTCGGACCGCTCTCGACTGGTTGCACGCAGAGTTTCACCTGCCGCTGGTCTTTGCGGGATTCTCCTTCGGCGCGGCGGTTGGACTGCGGGCGGCGTGTCCGGATGCGCGGGTGAAGGCGTTGATTGGAGTGGGAACGCCGGCGGTGCCAGTGGTTGCCGACGCTGAAGAGCCGCGGGTTTACACATTTGATTGCCTGCGCGACTGCACAAAGCCCAAGTTGTTCGTCAGCGGAGCGCGCGATCCGTTCGGCCCGAGGGCGCAATTGGAAGCCCTGGTCGCGTCGGTAGCGGAGCCGAAGAAGCTCGTGATTATCGAGGGCGCCGATCATTTTTTCGAAGGGCGGCTGCGCGAACTGCGAGAAACGATTGAAGGTTGGGTGAATGAAACTCTCAACTGACGGCCGCTTTTATAATCCTAGCCATGACCGCAGATAGGGGCCGCGAACCGGAGTTTCGCCAAATGCGCGAGACCGCCCGCGAAATTTTCCGTCACGCACTGGCCGAGGCTTCGATCGCCCAGGCGTTTGCCCGGCACGTGCATTGTGAGCGGGGAGTGCTGCGGGTTTGCGAAGATCTTTACCACCTCGATTCGTATTCGCGCGTGCTCGTCGTCTCCATCGGAAAGGCGGGGCACACCATGGTCGAGGCGCTGACGCAACAGGTCGGTGAGTCTTCATTCAATGGCATCGTGGCCAGTTCGGTCGAGCCATCCGCGCAGGTGCGGGGCTTCCGTTATTTTCGTGGCGGGCATCCCACGCCCAATGCCGAATCCGTTCATGCGGCGAATGCCATTCGGAAGGCGCTCGACGTACAGACCGCGGCGTCGCTGGCAATATTTATGATCAGTGGCGGAGGCTCGTCGATCGTCGAGAAACCCATCGACGACGAGATCTCACTCGACGATCTGATCGCGACCTATCGGGCGCTCGTACATTCGGGCGCGCCCATCGCAGAAATCAATGCCCTCCGCAAGCATCTTTCCGCGGTGAAAGGTGGACGTCTGGCGCAGGCGGCGTTTCCGGCGCAGCAGGTTTCGCTACTGATCTCCGACGTTCCCGACGATACGCCCGATGCTCTGGCGTCCGGACCGACGATGCCGGACTCCACAGGGGTAGAGGACTGTTACCGCATTGCTGACAAGTACGGACTGTTGCCGCAGCTTCCACACTCCACACGCGAACTATTTGAACGCCGTGCTCTGGAGGAGACGCCGAAGTCCGACGATCAGGCATTCTCCCGTTCGCGTTGGTGGACGATTCTCTCAAACCAGACGGCAGTGGAGCAGGCAAGCGCGGTGGCAAAGAGCGCCGGGTTTGCCGTGCATGTGGACAACTCTTGCGACGATTGGAATTACGAGCGCGCGGCCGAGTATCTGTTAAAGCGCTTACGCGACCTAAGAAAAGAATCCGAACGCGTGTGTTTGATTTCCGGCGGGGAAGTGACGGTGAAGGTCACGAGCGGCGGCATCGGCGGACGCAATCAGCAGTTTGCGCTGGCGTGTGCGGGAAAAATTGCGGGAGAGAACATCACGGTGCTGAGCGCCGGAACGGACGGCGTGGATGGAAACAGTCCCGCGGCCGGCGCGGTCGTGGATGGAACCACCGTGGAGCGAGCACAGTCGAAGGGGCTAGACATCCGCGCTGCGCTTGAAACGTTTGATGCGTATTTGTTGTTTAAAGCGCTTGGCGATGCGATCGAGACGGGACCTACAGGCAACAACGTTCGCGACTTAAGGATACTGTTGGCTTAATAGCACGATTGTGCTCGAATCCGTGGGGCTTTGCACCTCCGGGACAGCCGAGGCGGCTGTCGCCACATAACTTGGGCGGATGCAGATAGCAATCCAAAGCAATCGCTTATGCCGCTTCGCCTTTCACCTGCACTCCCGCCCACTTTTCGAGGAGAGTCAAGGTCGCGGCGTAGTCGAGGTCGCGATGGCCCTCTTCGGTTGCGAGTTCGTAAACCTCCTCCACTGTTTCCAGGGCGGGCAATTTCACGCGCGCTTCTTTCGCGGCTTCGAGCGTCAGCAGGATATCTTTATGCATCAGCCGCAGAGGAAAGTTTGGCGTGAAATCGCGCTGCAGGACGAAAGGCGCCTTATATTCTACGACGCCGGAGCGAACCATGGTGGCCTCGATCAACGAGACGAGTTGCCTTGGGTCCACGCCGAGTTTAGTGGCGAGAGTGAGCGCCTCGGCGAAGCCCTCGAAGATGAGAGCGATCTGCAGATTCATTGCGAGCTTGGTGGCCTGACCCTTGCCGGTTTCGCCCATGCGGAAAATCTTCTTGCCCATGGCCGCAAACAGAGGATTAAGCCTGTCGATTACGGCGCCGTCTCCCCCGACCATGAAAATCAGAGTGCCGTTTGCTGCTCCAATCTTCGATCCGGTCATGGGAGCGTCCACATAGGCTACTCCCCGGGCGCGAACCCGCTCGGCGAACTTGATGGTGGCGGAGGGCGCAATGGTGCTTGAATCGGCGATGATCATGCCTTCGGCCAGGGACTGCTCGACGCCGTCGGGACCAAACAATACTTTCTCGACCGCGGCCGTGTCGGAAACGCACAGCCAGACGACTTCGGCGCCTTGTGCCGCTGCGGTCGGAGTGGGAGCGATGCCCGCGCCTTCCACCAGTTTGCCTGGAGTGCGGTTCCAAACCGTGACTTCATGGCCGGCCTTGGCCAGATTTGTAGCCATGGCATGCCCCATAATTCCCAGACCTAAGAAAGCAACGCGCATTTCTAAGTTTCTCCTCGTGATGAAAGCACTTTCCGGATTAGATATGAGCGAGCGGATCAAGGTCAAGCCAAGGGGGAAACCGCAGGAATCACGCGCCTTCTGAACCGGCGTGAACTAAAATAGAGCCAGCAGACTGGCGTTTTCATCCAACAAGTAGGCTGGCATAAAGGATGATCAAAGCAACGCTCCGTAATCGGGCTCTCCGCAAGCGCGCGTCGCAATTCGGACGTCTGGTGCGCCATTCCGCTGTGACTCCGCTTTGCGGGGAGACGCATACTCCGCGTCTTGCCTCGAACGGCGAACTGGGCGTGACGTTCATCGGACATTCCAGTTTCCTGGTGCAGGTCGGCGGGCAGAGCGTGATGATCGATCCGAACTTCGCGCGCTGGCTCTTTGTGCTCAAGCGGTTGCGGCGTCCCGGACTGCGGGTGCGCGACTTGCCGGCGATCGATCTGGTGCTGGTAACGCATGCGCACTTCGATCATCTGCACCGTCCGTCGTTGCGTGCCATCGTGCAGAACAATCTGCGCACCCGTGGAACCGCCCCGGCCATCATTATTCCGAGTCATGTGACGGATTTAGTTTCGGATCTCGGCTTTTCTGAGATCATCGAGCTCGACTGGTGGAACCGTTCGCGGCACGGTAGCTTGTCGGTGACCCACGTTCCTTCACGGCACTGGGGAGCGCGCATCCTCAAGGATTCCCACCGCGGTTACGGCGGCTACGTGTTGCAGGCGGGGAAGCACTCTGTTTATCACGCGGGCGACACGGCTTACTTTGCGGGCTTCCGCGAGATCGGCCAGCGCCTGTCGCCGGAATTGGCGCTGCTTCCCATTGGCGCTTACAATCCGCCGTCGTTCCGAAACGTGCATACCAGTCCAGCCGACGCCGCCCGCGCCTTCCTCGACTTGAACGCGCGCTGGATGGTCCCCATGCACTATGGAACGTTTCGGCTCTCGCACGAGCCCGTGGATGAGCCGCTGCAACTGCTGGAGCAGGAAGCGCGCGCGGCTGGCATCGAAGACCGCGTCGTAGTGCTGGAAGAAGGCGTGACTCGATTCTTCTAATTTTTTCCGCGCGGGGCGCAAAATGTCCCTCCGATTGTCTCCGGCGCAAGACTCCCGCTGTAACACTCTTTTGACAAACCCTCCCGGCATTTTCGTGTAAGCTCGTTCCCGGAGATTTCTTTCATTGGGAGGTTCACATGACGGTTGAAGCTATTCCCAAGGGTTACCACACCCTCACCCCATACATGACGGTTCGCGATGCCGCCCGCGCCATTGAATTCTACAAGCAGGCTTTTGGCGCAGTGGAAAAAGGCGTTATGCCAGCACCTGACGGAAGAATCATGCATGCTGAGTTGATCATCGGCGATTCCGTCTTCATGCTGGCTGACGAGTTCCCTCAATATGGATCCATGTCCCCGTTGTCCGCCGGCGGTTCCGGCATGGGGCTGCACATCTACGTCGAGGATGTAGACTCCGCGTTCGATCGCGCTGTGAAGGCCGGAGCAAAGGCAGACATGCCGGTCAGTGACATGTTCTGGGGCGACCGCTACGGCAAGCTGTCCGATCCGTTTGGTCACAAGTGGTCCGTTGCGACCCACAAAGCGGATCTCACGATGGAAGAAATGGCAGAAGGCGCGAAGGCGATGATGAAAGACATGCCGAAGAGCGCCTGAGCTTGCGGCAGAAGCGGCTGAGAATCGGTTCGAGGGTGCGGCCTTTGGCTGCGCCCGTTTTTGTTATCCCCTTCGCTAGTACCTCCGTAATGCCCCGTATCCCGCTATTACACAAGTATTACAGTGTTTGCCCGATTCCCTTGATAAGTTAGATATGTGCGGTACCGGATTTCAAAAGCACGAACGGGGCCTACTTTGGACATGGAACTGGAAAGCCTGGAAAGACGACAAGCTGCAAACGGCGAAATTAACTGGGTGACTGCGATATTCATGGCGCTGTTTCACATCGGCGCCATCGCGGCGCTTTTCTTCTTCACGTGGAAGGCGTTGTTCGTCGCCATGTTCCTGTGGTGGGTTTCGGGCAGCCTCGGCATCGGCATGGCCTATCATCGCCTGCTGACGCACCGCGGCTACAAAACGCCGAAATGGGTGGAATATTTCCTGACCGTCTGCGCCACTCTAGCCCTCGAGGGCGGACCGATTTTCTGGGTAGCCACACACCGCATTCACCATCAATATTCGGACCAGGATGGCGACCCGCATTCGCCCATCGAGGGCAAATGGTGGGCGCACATGGGCTGGATTCTCATGGGCAAGTCCATGCACCATGACACGACCACGCTGGCCCGCTACGTCCCCGACCTCGCCAAAGATAAATTCCACGTTTGGATTACCAAGTATCACTATGTGCCCATGATTGTGCTGGGCGTAATCCTGCTCGCTATCGGCGGACTGCCATTTCTGATGTGGGGCATCTTCGTCCGCACGGTGGTTGGCCTGCACGCCACCTGGCTGGTGAATTCGGCGACCCACTCCTGGGGCACGCGCCGCTTTGCTACCCGCGATCTTTCCACCAACAGTTGGTGGGTGGCTTTGCTGACTTTCGGGGAAGGCTGGCACAACAATCACCACGCCCATCCCACAGCGGCCCAGCACGGCTTCACTTGGTATGAAGTCGACGTGAACTGGTACGGCATCTGGGCACTGAGGACCCTTGGCCTGGCCTGGGACATCAAGCGCGTGAGACTGGCTGACTTGGAGAATGGTTTGGTCGCTGCGCCGAACGGGCGGTTGCTTACAACCGGTCTGGCGGAGGGTGCGGCAGCCGGCGACTAAGATGCCGTGGAATGTACTCTCTCGTGGACACAAACCCGCCTTCCCGGCGGGTTTTTTGCCGGATGAGTAATGCAAGAGGGCGTCCGTCGCCCGTTCCTCGAAAGGCGCAGCGCAAATGCTCCTGTCGCGTCATGGGCGGTGGGAATGCATCAGCAAGAACTTCGAATGGATAGTGGTCTCACAGTGGGGCTGATTCTTTTTGCTCTACTGGTTATTACGGTCGGCGCGTACTCGCTTGCATGGCATGGCAGACGTTCGTCGGCGCGGAAAGCCGCGTCACTGATAGTCGCATGCATTTCGGCTCTTTTCGGATACTTTGGGACAGCAATGTACGCAATTCCGGCACTTGACGACCTTCACAATCATGCTCTGCCATTTGCTCAGGCGATCATCAGCAACATCATCATCTGGGCAATCTGCGCAAGCGCGTGGATAGTAGCCATCCGGTGCGCATCGTTTGCATTGCGGAAAAACCGCGCTGGCCCGCCCTCCCCGTAGTAAACGCGGTAAAATCACCCTGAAGCCATGCGCATCACGAGCCGCCGCGGTACTATCGTCTTCTTCCTTTGCCTGGGCATCGGCCTGGTTGCGCTCGCGGTTGCGCTCGGCACCGGATGGATCATCCTCAACTGGCGCGAGGGAGTGCTGCTGTTCTTCGGCATCATCTTTTTCGCGCTGATCATCGCCGGCATGATCGTGAACACAACATTCCTGCTGCGCGAGATTCGTCGCAGCGAACAGCACGACAGCTTCATTAACGCTGTTACCCATGAACTGAAAACGCCGGTCGCCTCCATTCGACTGCATCTGGAAACTTTGGAGCGCCGCGACCTGCCGGAGGCGCAGAAGCAGGAGTTTTACCGGCTGATGCTCAGCGATACTGATCGCCTCACCGAGACGGTGGAACAGGTGCTGCGCGCCGGCCGCGCCGGGGACAAGAAAGCCGGACGGGAGAAATCCGCAGTCGACTTCCGCCAAATCGTGCGCGAATCCATGGACGCTGCCCGGACCCGGCACCATCTGCCTCTGGAAGCACTCCGCTACGAGGAAGCATCGAGCAATGGAACGGCAATGCGCGTTCGAGGTAGCGGCGAAGATCTACGCACTGCTGTTTTCAATGTTCTCGACAATGCCATCAAATATTCCGGCGATCATGTAGACGTGCGCGTGCGTCTGGCAATGCCCGACGAAAAGCATGTCTTGCTCAGCGTGCAAGACCAGGGCGTCGGCATTCCTCCCGATGACATGAAAAGCATCTTCAAGCGCTTCTACCGCGTTACCCACCGCTCGCTGGCGCACGTGAAAGGCACCGGGCTGGGGTTGTTCATCGTGAAGTCGATTGCGCAAAAGCACGGCGGCAAAGTGTTCGCCGAAAGCGCGGGAGAAGGCCAGGGCACAACCATTACGATGGAACTGCCGAGGTCGGCTGAATGAGCCGCGTCCTCGTAGTGGAAGATGAAGCCCATCTGGCGCAAGGATTGCGCTTTAATCTGGAGGCCGAAGGCTACTCCGCCGAAGTTGTCGGCGATGGCGAAGCCGCCACGGATCGTCTGCTCGGCAAGAAAGAGAACTTTGACGCCATCGTCCTCGACATTATGCTGCCCGGCAAAGATGGTTTCACCGTGGTTTCGGAATTGCGCGCGGCGCGGAATTATGTGCCGGTTCTGATGCTGACGGCACGGGGCAGTCCTGAAGATGTGTTGAAGGGCTTCGCCGCTGGTGCCGACGACTATCTGCCCAAGCCTTTTGATCTGTCGATCCTGCTGGCTCGCCTGCAAGGATTGCTGCGTCGCAGCCAGTGGATGCATGCTGGCCATGGCGCGGTGGGGAATCCGGATGCTGCTCTCGATTCCGCTCGCCCGGCGTCCGACCCGGGAAGCGTCAGCGACTTCGGAACCTTTTCTTTCGACGGCAAGACCATCGACTTCGGCACGCTCGAACTGCGCACCGCCGGCAATGTCGTTCACCTCACGCTGATGGAATCGGATCTCCTGCGCCACCTGGTGCGCAACGACGGCCGTGTCGTATCCCGCAAACAGATTCTCGAAGAGGTTTGGGGCTTGCACGAAGACACCGACACCCGTGCCATCGACAACTTTATGGTCCGTCTGCGACGCTACATCGAAGATGACCCCGCGCAGCCTAGGCACTTGCTTACTGTTCGCGGCGTGGGATATAGATTCCTGGCGAATCCGGAAAAGAAGTGAATTCGGTGCTCCGGCTAAGCCCGGCACAACTCGGCCACGAGCGTCTCCCGCCGCTGCAACGCTAAACCATCCACACGGTTAAGAATCATCACATAAGTCGAGAGCGAAACCCCCGCCAGCGCCAGCAAGATGAGCGTTGCAATCCAGAGATTCCCATACGATCGCGCGATCCAAAACGCGGCGACTCCCACCCCGATGACGAAAAGTTGCACTCCCAGGCTGATCAGCACCGTCGTCTGAGAAGCGCGCTGACGTCCGAACGAGGAATAGTCCAGCTTCTTCGGCGAATAAAGTGAAAGCAGGTTTCCCGCAGAGAAATTTATTGGCGCCGCAAACAGCAGCCCGGCCAGCGAGGCAACGGTGACGTCGAGTGCGGGCGGGCCATAAAGAACGCTGACCCCGATCCAGGCCACAATGGTTTCTATCGCCAGAATGCCGGCATGGGTAAGATTCTTAGCCAGCACGATGTCGCGAAAATTCACCGGTGATGCGTAGAAGAATTGGATACCGCCAGCGTCGCCGCCAAAGTTGTTGTAAGCCAGATTGGTCAGTAACAGCAGCGTATATGCTGCAGCCGCGGGGAATGCCATGTCGGGCGTGTGGGCGAAGAGTCCACCAGTCCGCCCGGCTTTGGACCCAATGGGTCCCAGCCGAAAGACCACCAGAATGAAAATCGGCATGATCAGGGTGAGCAGCATGGGACCGCTGCGAAGCAGATAGCGAATTTCTTTTTCGAAGACCGCAGCCACCGGGGCTGTGAGCCCAGGCAGATTCCATCCCAACCGGAGTGACCGGTCTCTCGGCAGAGTGAAGGCAGCCGCCACTTCGCTCAAATTCTCGCCGCGATACTGCGCCAGCAGTCGCACGTGCAGGCACCAGCCGATCACCAGCACCAAAGCGCACAGCAGCGCCAGTGAACTGAAGCCTGTCATAAATCGCGAATACACAGCTTGTGCGATGGCATCGGCGGCCAGGCCGGGCGGCAGCAAACTCTGCACCGGAGCCAGAACGTCGACGTATCGATGCAAAGATTGTTGCGCCGCAGGCCCGGACCGTCCCTCAAAATGTCGTATGAGCGGCCCGATCAGCTGAAAGCTCAGCGTCAGGAGAACAAACAAAATGCCCATGATCTCGCGCGTGCGGCGCTGCGCCAGCCAGCGCTCCGCCCAGGCGAATGTCATCTGCATAAACAAGAGATTGAAGGCGGCGAACGCCAGCAGCACCAGTAGCGTCCAAGGCAGCACTTCCGGTTTTGCCAGTCCTACGCCCACGAGAATTCCGAACGACCACAGGCTGCCCAAAGCGGTTGCCAGGTCGAACGCGCCATAAACCATTCTCACCAGAAAATACGCGCCGTAGCTGAGCGGAAAGCGCAGCAGGCCAGAGGAGTCCGGATTGTTGGTGAAGGCCGTCGCCATGATAGGAAAGACTTGCCAGAAGAGGAACACAAACCACAGAAGCATCGCGAGCAACTCCGGCTGGCCTGACGAAATTGCCAAATACGCTGCGATGCCCATCCCGAACGCCCCGCCGAGCCCACCGATGGCGAATGCGAACGACACCATGATTCGCGACGCCAGTTCCAGCTTGCCACCTGTGCTGCGCAACGAGTTCACGAAGAGCCGCCAACGCAGCCGGGAAATGGCCGCCAGTTGGGCGCGGCGGTGCAGGGCGAGGTGAGCTTCAGCCATGGTCGTCATCCCTCTTCACCCAAGCCAGGAAAGCTCCTGCTCAGTGCGGCGCGCACCGCCGACGGTGCGCAGAAAAATCTGCTCCAGCGTCATCTTTTCGCCGGATGGCGTCGATCCGTCGCCCGAGCCATCGCCGGTGCGCTTTCCCGGCGCCGCAGGCGTCTGCGCTTCCACGCCGGCGCGCAACTCCTCAAGCGACCCCTGCGCGACTAAACGTCCCCGATGGATGATAGCCACGTGACTGCACAGCCGCTCCACGATTTCCAGCACATGCGAGGTGAGAAAGATCGTGGCCCCGCGCGCGATCATGCCTTGCAGCATCGCCTTCAGCGTTCCGGCAGCAATGGCGTCCACGCCTTCAAATGGCTCGTCGAGGAACAAAACTTTCGGGCCATGAATAACGGCCGCCGCCATGGCCAGCTTCTTCTGCATCCCGTGCGAGTAGTCAGTGACCAGCTTTTTTGGCTGATCCGCGAGCTGCATGAAATCGAGCAACTCCATAGTGCGCTCGGCCGCCGTCTCGCGGTCAAGTCCATACATGCGTCCGGCGAAGTTCAGGAATTCTGAGCCAGTGAGTCTTCCGAACAGCGCCATGCCTTCCGGCACGACGCCGATTTGCCGCTTCACTCCGACAGGATTCTTCTCCAGATCGAGGCCAAGGATTTCGATACGCCCAGAGCTGGGCGCCAGCAACCCCGTAAGCATCTTGATGGTCGTGGATTTTCCCGCGCCGTTGGGCCCGAGGAAGCCGAAGAATTGTCCGCGCGCCACGCGGAGGTCGATACCATCGACGGCGAGCAACTCCCCGAAGCGGCGGGTCAGACCCTGCGTTGAAATTGTAGGTGCGGCGTCCATGAAACTTCTGAATCTAGCACAACCGTGAATTCGCCGCGCTCGGCGTGCGGATGGGCCATCTGTGCCGAACTAGAACCCCGGCGGCCGCTGGCCCGCGACTCCAAACGCCCGCTCCAGCGCGAGCCCCGCAATCGCTACCGTGCCCTCGTCAAAGAGCCGTCCGATCAAGGTGACGCCGTGGGGCACGCGCCGCGTTGGCGAGAACGTAGGCATCGGATGGTTCGGGTCGGGCGCCCAATCGCTTCGCGCTTTTGCGACCTCGACGAAACCCGCGCGCAACGTGAGCGACGGATGCCCCGTGAAGTTGGTAAGAGTCAGCATCTCGTCGCGCAGGGAAGGCACGAGCAGCAGGTCCACCTCCGAGAAGACGCGAGCCGTTTCTTCCGCGACCTTGCGCCGGAAGCGGTCCGCCTGCACGAAATCGACCGCAGAGAGAAAGCGGGATTCGCGAAAAATGTTGGGCCATGCGTCCGGTACCTGAGCCTTGAGTTGATTCAGCTCGCCGCTCAATCCAAGTTCTTCGAACGCCGCCGCTCCCTCAGCAAAAAGAATCAGGTTGAGCGAGTCATAGGGCCAGTTGGGAATAGACACTTCTACCGGGACCATCCCGACGGCTTTAACTGTTTCGAGGGCAGCCCGATCCACGGCGGTAGCGGGATTCTCGTTCATCCAACGAGGAAAGTAGCCGACGCGAAGTCCCTGCACGCTGGCGCCAGCGTCGAAATCAAGTTTGCTGGGTACGCTCGCCAGGTCGCCGGCGTCAGGCCCGGAGATGGCGCGCAGCACCAGCATTGCGTCCTCAACCGTGCGCGTCATGGGACCGAGTTTGTCGAGCGACCAGCACAAAGTCATCGCGCCAGTACGCGCCACGCGGCCATACGTGGGCCGCAATCCGGTAATCCCGCAACGCATCGAGGGACTGACGATGCTTCCGCCTGTCTCGCTTCCAATAGCGAATCCGACCAGTCCTGCGGCTGTAGCGGCTCCCGGTCCCGCACTCGAGCCCGACGACCCTTCCTCGATCAGCCACGGATTCATCGTCTGACCGCCGAACCAGACATCGTTGAGGGCGAGCGCGCCCAGGCTCAACTTGGCGACCAACACCGCTCCAGCGTCATGCAGACGTTTCACTACGACTGCGTCGTTAGCGGGCACGCGGTTACGAAAAGGCTCGGCGCCATATGTGGTGCGGATTCCGGCAGTATCAAGAAGATCCTTTCCGCCCCAGGGGATGCCGTGCAGCGGCCCGCGATACTTGCCGGCTGCAATTTCCTCATCAGCGCGCTTGGCTTGTGCCAGCGCCAATTCTCGCGTGAGCGTGATGACGCAGTGCAGTTTGGGATCGAACTCCTCCAGACGCTTCAAGTAAATGCGGGTAAGCCTGTCCGAAGTCAGCTTGCGTTGCTCGATCCAGCGTGAAAGCTGAGTCAGCGAGGCGAAAGCAATATCCTGGTCGCGTGCAGGCAATGGACCGGGATCGGTGCTGCTCCGGACAAACCGGTCGCGCTCAGGACCAGCTTTAATGCCAGGCAGCATTGGATTCCAGCCCGTCGCGGGCGCGAGCGTTGATTCCAGTGCAACTTTGCGCGGTCCAGTGCGCCGCTCATAGAGCGCCGCCATGGTTCTGCGCCAACTGGCTGCGGCCATCGCGCGCTCGCTGGTGGTCAACTCAACCTGCACCAGCTTCTCCGCTTCGGCAAATGTGGAAGGCGACACCTCAGGTCCAACCGCAGGTCCCACACCGAATGCGGGAGGAGCACCGGGTGGCAGATCGGCGGACTGTTGCGCAAAGCTGCGAGGCACGGTCGCCGCAGCCAACAGGCCTAGAGATGTTTGAGTCAGAAACTGCCTGCGCGATTTCGACATGAATCCTCCGACAGGCATTGTAACGGCTGCGGCGTCGCCAAGTTGTCATCCCCTTGTCATTCTAAGAGTCATCCAGCGAACTCCAAGCCATAACAAAAACGCCCCAGCCTTAGGCCGGGGCGTGAACTGTACAGAATTGTTGAGCTCTAAAACAAGTTCCACAGGAACTGGTTGTAAACGTCGTGGTGATACTGCACCTCGGGAGCCTTCACAAAAGTTCCCAGCTTACGTGGACAACGATCCGCCGATTCCTCCTTTAAGTCAGCATAGCGGCCTTTCACGTCTTCTCCCAGAAGCTTCGTGGTCCACGGAGCCTTGCGAAAGTTCGCGAGCGCATCATAAATATTGTCGGGCAAGTAGCGCTCGGCCTGGCGCAGGTTCTTGAGCTTCGAAGTTTCGCCGTCAATGCCGCTTTTGAAGATCGAGAGCATCACCAGGTACGGATTCGCATCCGGAGAAACCGAGCGCACTTCGACCCGCATGCTTTTTTCATTGCCGATCGGGATGCGAATCATCGAACCGCGGTCCACAGCGGAAGCCTTGATCTGGTTCGGCGCCTCGAAATGCGGATCGAGGCGGCGATAAGCATTCACGCTCGCATTCAGCAGCAGGCAAATGTCGTTGCCATGGGTAAGGATGCGATCCAGAAACGCCCATCCCATCTTGCTCAGCTTCTCTTCCCCTTTCGCGTCCCAGAAGAGATTCTTGCCCCCGTCGCTGATGGAAACATTAGTGTGCATGCCACTGCCGTTGACGCCCACCACGGGCTTAGGCAGAAACGACGCCGTGAATCCCATGTTCGTCGCCACCTGCCGGCAGATCAGCTTGTAGAGTTGAATCTGATCCGCGGCCGCCACCACTTCCCCGTAACCATAGTTGATTTCAAATTGCGAAGGCGCAACCTCGGGATGGTCCTTCTCGTTCTGGAAACCCATCGCGCGCTGCACTTCCGCCGTCGTGTCAATGAACGTGCGCAGCGGATCGCCCGGCAGCGAATGATAGTATCCCCCGGTATTGACGTACTCGAATTTGCCGGTTTCGTGATAGCGGCGCTCCGCGTCCGATCCTTGAAACAGAAACCCTTCAATCTCGTTCGCGGCGTTGAGCGTGTAGCCCTTTTTCTCGTACAGTGCGTCGGCATAGCCCTTCAGCACGCCGCGGATGTCGGCCGTATACGATGTGCCGCCCTTGTCGATAACTTCGCCGAACACCAGCACTTTGCCGGAGCCGAACACATCCGCCGGCGCCCAGTAAAACGCCGCCCAGTCAATGCCCAACCGCAGATCGCTCTCCCGTTGCGCCGTGAACCCGCGAATCGAAGAGCCGTCAAACGTAAGATTGTCCCAGCTCTTGATCAGGAACTTCTTGTCATAATCCAGCATGTGCAGCCGGCCTTCCAGATCGCTGAACAGCACGGTCACGGCCTTGATCCGCTTTTCGTCGGTCAAATACTTCAGCCGCTTCTCCCGGATTTTTCCGATCGGTGTCCGGTTCCGGCGCTGCTCCTTCGCCTCCAGATTCAGGTCTTCCAGTTCGTCGTAGGTGAGTGCCAGAAAGTTACGCAGTTCGTTGGGCATGGATATCCGTCAGACTCCTCTCGTTGCAGCAAGAATGTTGTCAGCAAAGAAACACAAGAGCACAGGCAGTTGAAGGGCTGGGTTTCAACAGGGGAAGAATAACGCGAGCGCGGCGCGGCGGACAATCGAAAAAGCTGATGCCGCTCATAAAAGAGATTTATTCGCTGTGATCCCCAAGAGCAAGCCGCTGGAGACGGCGTCGTTTAGTCGATCTCGAGAGAAATTACGCTGATTTCCCCGTTGCCGCCCTCACGGTAGTTGACGGCCACTTTCTGCTTGATCCACGCGCAGGAGAACCGGTCCGCCCCAACAACGATCACATGGCCCTTGTCCGCTATTTTCATCTTCAGCGTCTGAGAGCCGGAGACTACCGTCAGGATGGCCGAGGGATCGGCAGAACAGTCAACACTGTCGAGCACGCCTCGGACGAATTTCGCGGTGCCAGAATTGGTTTGCACTTTCGCCGGCGGATCAACGGGTGATTCGCTGTTGCTTTGCCGATCATTTCGGCTTTCTGAATTCCCCGCCCTCTGCAGCAGCACTCCGGGACGATACGTCGCCGTCCCGTCCTCAACCATCTGCCGGAACTGCTGCGCTTGCGCTAGCGCCCCAGCCACTTCCGCAGCCAGTGTTGGACTGTTCGTACCCCGCAGTGACTGCAGCACCGCTATCGCCTGATCGGGCTGCCGGTTTATCAAATACAGGTTAGCCAGATTGAATAAGTAAGTCTCGTTGCGCGGGCTGATCGCGAGCGCCTTCTGCATGGTGGCGAGCGCCTTCGCCGGATCGCCTGAAGTGGACTGCGCAAAAGCCAGGATCGCATAGGAGTCGGCAAAGCCTGGATCCAGGCTGATCGAAGTTTCCAGCTCTCTGATCATGGCGGACAGGTCGGCGCCGCCGCCAAAACCTCCCTCCCGGGCCATCAACAGCGCATTGTAGTAGTGAACCCGGGGATCTTTGGGGTCCAGTTCTGAGGCCCGCTTAAAGTATTCGGCCGACTGGTTGAAATCGTGTTTCTGCAAATAGGCGTAGCCCAAGCCGCGGCACGCTGCGGCGCTTTGTGGATCCGATTTTAGAACTTCCTGAAACTCGCTCAATGCTTTCTCGCGGTAGTCAGGCGAGTGTAAATGGATATCGGCCAGTACGGCGTTGGCGGCCGCGGCGCTCAGAGGCGCAGCCGTGAAGTTGCTCGATGAAACGTTGGCCGGTACAGGGATCGGATAATATCTGTAGCGGCCGCTGCTCACGTAGCCGCGCAGAGTGCTGTCGAACTGCGCAGCCCTCATCCCAAACGCCTGCTGAATAGCATCCTCGACCGCTAGGTGTTTGTTCTCTTTCAGGTCAAAGTAAGTCGCGACCTTGGGCAACAGTTGATTGTCGTAGATGTAATGCACCAACATTCCCGACTCTGCGTAGAACGTATTGCGATGGTCGCCGCTCTCGTTATAAGTCGAAGAATTTTGCCGCACCTTAAACAGATCGGCGATCCTCATCATCCCAAGTTGCCGCAGGATAGAGTATTGATCGTCGGGAATCCTTCCCACTCGAGCTTCCTTGCTGTCCACCTCGATGCTCGAAAAGTAAACCGCAAAACCCTCTTCGAACCATGGATCGGTTCCTCCCGGTAGTGTGCCATTCATAAGCTGGTGCGCATATTCGTGGAACACCACCACCCAGGGATTCTCCACTGACATGTCGAGCATGATGAAGCTGCGGTCGCCGTCTCCCTGAAACAATCCCGCCAGTTCCGTGGGTTTGCCGTTGAATAGCGGCGCCACCCGCCGCAACTCTTTCGTGTTGCGGAAGGCTACGATCTGCAGCGGGATGGGAAGGTTTACGTTTGCCTTGGTAATCAGGGCGCTAAAGACAGCGCGCATCTGCTCGAAGCGCATCGCTACTTCTCGCCCGCGCCTCTCGCCAGCATCGGTGACCACCGAGAAATTTGGCGAACGCACTTCCACCCATTGCGGTTCCCCCGCGAAACCGGGTGCACTACAGAGAGAGACGACCAGCGGAATAATAAGCAGACAGTACGGGGCCGAACGGAGCCACTCGTTGCGAAGCCTTGTCATGATGTAATTCCCGATTGATCGCGGGATTACCCTCCACCACCGGAGCCTCAGATCAGTTTAATCCCAAACCCTGTCCAGGCATTAACCAGACAATTACACCCAGCGCCGCAAGCACCGCAACAAAGTAGATGGTTGCGGCCCGGCTGGGATGGGCCGGCAGATCTCCGGCAAAAAATGCTCGATATCCCGCGCCCAGCGCCACCAGGAAAAAAATGTTTTGCCCCAGCACCACCCCCAGAGCGATACCCGCGATGATCAGCACGATACGTTCCGCTTTGCCCAAGGCCAGTGCCGCCTGTCCTCCGTCCAGCACCCACACAGGGATCAGATTCAGTAGATTCAGAATCGCCCCCGAACGCGCCAGCCCCGACCACAACGGGTCGCGCGTCTGCCACCAAAGCACCGCGCACGCCAGCGACGCCAGAAATCCCGCCAGCGGCCCCGCCAGGCTGACCGCGGCACGCGTCTCCAGCGAAACGCCCATCGCTTGCCAGCGCACATAAGCGCCCAGGCCCGGCAGAAACACTGGCATATCCGCCGGCAAGCCGCGGCGCTTGATGTCGATAAAGTGACCCATCTCGTGAATCAGAATCAGCACTGCGAAGCCGATCCCAAACTTAATTCCAGACGCAGCGGAATAGATCACAACGAAAGCCAGAAAACTCAAGAGAGACGTCAACTGAAACCGCGCCGACACTGGGGCCTTACTCTTGTCTGCCATCGCTGCCATCGGACCTGCCGCTCCCAGAGCCTTAGCCCATTGGTTGTCGCCCTCCGCAGGCCGTCGATCCGCACCGGCAGAAGCATCGATCTCTTGTGCGTGTCGCTTGATCCACTCGGCTTGCGTCGAGGTAGGTGGCAGAAGCTGAAGCCCGCTCAGCCATTTCTCCCGCGCCAGCCGCAACTCTCCGTTGGCTTCCAGCGCCTTTGCCTCCGCGGAGAGCCGCTCCAGTTCCTCGGAGTGTATGAGCGCGTGGCAGTGGTCGCACACCAGCGCTCCCGGCGCTAGTTCGCTCGAGCAGCGTTTGCAATTGCGAATCAGGTCTGGATTGCTTGTAGACACGGCTGGACTTTAATGACTCGAAGCGGACGCTTGTTCTCCGTGCGCTCGTCTCTCAAAGTAGAAGGCTAGGCCAAGCGCCAAAATAAGACCTGCTATACCAATCAGCGTCAGGCTAGGGGTGTTGTTGGGCTCAAGGATAATCACCTTTCTCGCCATTGCAATCAGAGCCACTTCGAGGACCAGCCGAACATGAAAGACATCCTTCTTGAGATATGCCTTCAGAGTCTCCAGCAACTCGACCCCGATAAGGATCAGCAAGAAGAACGAAAAGATTTCGAGCAGGCCCTGCACCTGGATGAGAAATCTCGGAGGCGTCCAAATCTCTCGCGCAATCAGGAACCCGAGATCTACGGTGGAAAGCACTACAACGATGATCAGCAAAACGGCGAGTGCGAGAGCAATAAGCTTTTGAACCTTGGTTAACAATGCTTCCATGTCGTTCCCATTCAACGAGGCGGCTGTGAGCGACGATACTTACATGGCTCACGGAAAACTTCAACTCGGTCAGGGCAAGAAGGAGCGCAGTTTGAAGTCGCTTTGAAAGGGCGCAGCCTCAGACGCGCCGTAACTAAGTGACCTGGAATCAATCAAGGCTTTAGCCGCTGACGGATCGCTTTCTTCGACTAAGCCAATACCCGCGTTATTGTGGAGCAGCAGCAAACGGTCCGTAAATTCCAACGGGTCGGCCCTCGGCAATCCTCCATGCGATTCTGATTCCAAAGAAGAGAATCAACAGGCCCATGGCTCCCCATCCGGGACTGTTGGCAAGCTGAATGAACGGAGACGCCAGCCCGATCAGTGTCACCCTACCCAGCCACGTTCCCAAGCTTACCGGTGGCCTCTGCGCTCCGGGCGCGGGCTGGGGTTCCACGGGTCGATGTCCGGACTCCTGCTCCAATTGCCGCTGTTCGTCCGCAAGCTCTTGCTGCTGAGTTTGTCTTTGCTTTTTTCCTTCGTTGGCAAAATGAATCCCAATAGGAATTGCCGCCAACGAGACGGCCGCATATGTTAGCAAGGCCGCGGCGATCTGGTAGCGTCGGCCGCCCATTCCGTTCGATCCCTTCATCATGGCGGTGCCCACAATCCATCCCACCCCAATCGACATATAACTGATCACCCAACCCTGCAACAGGATGGCGATCACCACGTACCCGATCAGCCCCGCGACCGCCGCGCCAACGCCGTATGTAAGAGCGCGCACGAATGCCGCGTGCTCGTCCGCGGAAATTTCGCCGCGCATCTTTTCCGCGCAGCCCGGACACGCCACTCCTGCATTCACCCGATAGTAAGTTCCAGTCAGCGGTTGCTGGCAGAACTGGCAGCGATTCGCTCCCGGCTTCGCCGCATACTCGGCCGTGCCAAACTGCGGCGTGGGATTGTTGAAACTGTCGCTCATCGCTGGAAACACATAGTTCGCAACAATAGTACAGCCACCAGCATCACGAAAGAGCAAATTCAAGTGATGACTCATTTTGAAAAGATGCTCAATGTGGGGAGATTGCTCACATAGGGGAGATTACTCATGTGGGGTCGGCCGCCTCGGCCGACCAGCCGAGCGAAGCGAGGCGCCTCCTTCGTATCTATTTGGTTCCGAGGCGGACGATGCTGAATGAAACTGGTTGAAGACGCTCTACTGCCGGTGCGCGGACGCTCCCGCGGCGATCTCGCGCAAGGCGCTGACAAACCCCGCGGCCCCGTCCGGATCGGCCAGCGCCTCCAGGTGGACGGTAGCTGAGAACTGCGGCGACTCTGGACGGAAGCGCACCTGCAAAATGTCCTGCTGCCGCGCCGACATCAACGCGTTCAATTCGGCGCTGGGATCCTGTTTCCAGTGCGTTCGTGTGGTCAGGATGATGGGCCCCGGCTGGTATAGATCCCACTCCCGTTGATCGCGCTTGCGTGGCAAAATCCCACGATTCAGAGCGGGCCAGCGATGCCGCACCACTTCCAGGTGAAAGCTCGGCGAACCACCCAGATCGGCCTCGAAGGTGAGGGTCTCTTCCTGCCGGTGCAACCAACTCAACAGCCAGTGTATGGGGAGCGCTCGCGGCCTAAACTTCACGGTTACATTTGCGTTCTCGAACCAGCGGGAAGGGAAGTGCAGCCGCGCCTGCAGACGGGAGTTGCTCACCCAGTGAGATTCCACGATGCGGCCTTTGCCGGCGCAAGCCGTCTGCACCCAGCGCAACGCGGCCGCTCCCTTCTGTCGGTTGTAGCTGGAAAACACCACGTACCACAGCCCCAGCACGGCGACCGAACCGGCCACGTCAATCAATAGAAGGCGTCCCACCGCTTCCTCTGATCGGTATGGTACGACCGAGTTTGCGGCGAAGCAAGGGGCCAATCGTCCTAAATTTATCCTTTCCGCGGCGTCCGCCTTAAGTTGGCTGTGGAAAACTTAGGACCAAATTAATTCAACGCCGTCATCCGGAGCGAAGCGAAAGCCTGCCCTGAGCGAAACCGAAGGGACATATGCAATTGTTTGCGCCACCAAAACGCCCTGCCTTGCTGCCAACGCAATTAGTTCTGAACTCCCAAGTCAAGCCCGACCGGTCCGCTCCCCGCTACAATAGCCCGTGCCCTCCACCATTCGGGATTTCCAGCCCGCCGACTTCGAAACGCTGTGGCGCATCGATCAGCTTTGTTTTCCTCCCGGTATTTCCTATTCGCGGGCGGAACTCAAGCTCTACATCCGCCGCCGGGGATCGTTCACATTGCTCGCCATAGATGCCACCCCTTCAGCGACGGCCGTTCCCGATTCGGGAGACAATAAGAAACTTTTTTCGCCGATCCCATCAGCCAACGCCGTCGCTGGTTTCATCGTTGCCGAAGCCAGCCGCGATTCCGGTCACATCATTACCATCGATGTAGTCGCTGTCGCCCGGCGCGCCGGCGTGGGATCACTCCTGCTCCGCGCCGCCGAAGATCGTCTGCGCGCGGCCCACTGTCGAACCGTCGAACTCGAAACCGCTGTGGACAACCTCTCCGCCTTATCCTTCTATAAACGCCACGCCTACAACTTGGTCGATACTTTCCCTCGCTATTATTCGAACGGCGTCGACGCCCTGATCCTAAAGAAAAATCTGCAACCAATTCCGTGAGTGCCGTGAAAAGGTTCATGTGGGGACAGCCGCCCTCGGCTGTCCGGTCGAGCACAACTCGACCTAGTCTCATCGGGACGAAGGAGAGTGCAAAACCAGGCCAGCACAGGCGAGCGTAAAATCCATTTGCGCCATCCCGCTTCCTCCGGCTACCTTGGGCTTAATGAAAGTTGCCATCCAGGGAGAACTCGGCTCCTTCAGCCACGAAGCAGCGGAGCACATGCTGCCGCGCTGCACCGTCATCCCCTGCGTTCGATCCGCCGAAGTATTCGACCTCATTCAGCGCGGATCGGCCGCCGCCGCCGTCATCCCCATTGAAAACTCCCTGGCCGGAACCGTCGCCGAACATGCGGATCTTCTTGTCGCCCATGACGTATTCATCCAGGGCGAATTCCTTCTGCGCATCGTGCACAACCTGATTGCCGCCCCCGGCGTGACGCTCAGTGCCTTGCGCAAGGTGCTTTCTCACCCGGTGGCGCTCGATCAGTGCCGTGACTTCTTCCGCCACCATCGCCGCATCGAGCCGGTCCCGTTCTACGACACCGCTGGCAGTGTGAAGCACGCCGTCGCCAATCGCATTCCCGACTCCGCCGCCATCGCCAGCCGCCGCGCCGCTCGCGAATACTCCGGCAAAATTCTCCAGGCCGGCATCGAAGACGACAAACGCAACTTCACGCGTTTCTTCCTGATTCGCAAATCTGGACCAAGCTCCACCATCTCCGCGAAGAAAAAAAGAAACACCGCTGTGTCCGCCTACCAGCGCCTCATCCCAAGCGGCGCCAACAAGACTTCCATAGCATTCAAAGTAAAAAACGTTCCCGGAGCGTTGTTCAAGTCGCTCAGCGTCTTCGCCCTGCGCGACATCAGCCTCAGCAAAATCGAGTCGCGCCCCCTGCGCGGACGCCCCTGGGAATACATCTTCTACGTCGATTTTCTCCGCGGCGACGACGAAGCCGCCCGCAACGCCCTCCACCACCTAAGCGAAGTGGCCGAGTTCGTCAAAGTCCTGGGAACCTATCGCGCAGGGTAAGAGGAAAAATATGCGGGGACGGCCGCCTCGGCCTTCTTTCGACATTTTTTCGCGAAACATGAACTGCCACACCTCCGCGTTAGCTGCTGCACCTTGGATACAGTGCGAACCCTCCCCAACAGGAATAGAATCCACTTTGCATGGTCCTTCCGGGTAAGGTGAACCTTTTCCCGAGGAGTATCATCTAAGCTTGAGTGAGTTACACTCAAGGAGAGCCAATGGCCCAGCAACCGCTTTCCGAGCAAGTTCCTAAGCTTCGGGAAACAAACGATGTACGGGCGCTGCCCGTGCTTCCTGTGCGGGATACCGTCCTGTTCCCGCACGCCGTCCTGCCCCTTACTGTAGGCCGGGAGAGTTCCGTCCAGCTGATCAATTCGCTGGGCGAAGACAAGACCATCGTGGTCGTCGCGCAGCGCGAGGCCCGCGTCGATAGCCCCCAGGCTAGCGATCTTTACACCGTAGGCACCTCTGCCGTCGTCCACAAAGTCGTCAAGATGCCCAACCAGAGCCTCTTCGTATTTGCCGAAGGCCTGGAGCGCGTGCGCCTCGGCGAGTTCACGCAACTGGCGCCCTTCATGCGCGCCAAGGTCTCGACTATTCCTGAAGCTATACCACCGGACAGCTCCGAGATAGAAGCCCTGCAGCGCAACGTGCTGACTCTGTTCCAGCAGATCGTCGCCGGTTCGCCCACGCTTTCCGACGAGCTATCCACAGTGGCCCTGAACATCGATGAGCCGGGCCGCCTGGTGGATTTCATCGCCTCATCGTTACCTTCGCTCTCGACCCCCGATAAGCAGGACACGCTCGAAACTCTCGACATCCGCGTGCGCCTGGAAAAAATCAACCAGCATCTCGCCAAAGAACTCGAAGTCCAACAGCTGCGCAACAAAATCCAGAGCGAAGTGCAGGACCGCGTCCAGCAGACCCAGCGCGAGTATTACCTGCGCGAGCAGATGAAGGCCATCCAGAAAGAACTGGGCGAGCAGGATGAAGGCCAGCGCGACGTCGAAGACTTGAAGAAGAAGATCGACGACGCCGGCATGCCCGACGACGTAAAGAAAGAAGCCCTCAAGGAATTGGGCCGCCTCTCGCGCATGTCTCCCATGGCCGCCGACTACTCACTCACCCGCAACTACGTCGAATGGCTGGCCGTGCTGCCGTGGAACAAGACTTCCGGGCAAGAAATTGAGATCGTCAAAGCCAAAGAAATTTTGGATACGGATCACTACGACCTAGAGAAGGTCAAGGACCGCATCCTCGACTATCTCTCCGTTCGACGCCTGAAGCCGAATATGAAAGGTCCGATCCTATGCTTCGTCGGACCCCCCGGCGTAGGCAAAACCTCCCTTGGCAAGTCCATCGCGCGCGCTCTCGGCCGCAAATTCGTTCGGCTGTCGCTCGGCGGCGTGCACGATGAAGCCGAAATTCGAGGCCATCGCCGCACCTACATCGGGGCGCTCCCCGGACAAATTATCCAGGGCATTCGACGCGCCGAAACCAAAGATCCGGTTTTCATGCTGGACGAAATTGACAAGGTCGGCCGCGATTTCCGCGGCGATCCCGCATCCGCATTACTCGAAGCACTCGATCCCGAGCAGAACGCGACGTTCCGCGACAACTATCTAGACGTCACCTTCGATTTGTCCAAGGTTCTTTTCATCACTACCGCGAATATGCTCGATCCCATCGCCGAGCCCCTGCGCGATCGCATGGAGATCATAGAGCTCCAGGGCTACAGTGAAGAAGAAAAGCTGCACATTGCGCGGCGCTACTTGGTTCCGCGACAAGTCGAAGAAAACGGAATTACCGCCGAGCAAATCGATTTTCCCGACGAGGCGTTGCGTTACATCATCCGTCACTACACGCGCGAAGCTGGTGTCCGCAGCCTCGAACGCACCATCGGTACCATATGCCGCAAACAGGCCCGGCGCTTGGCCGAAGGCAAGACCGAGAAGCTCGTAGTCACGCAGGAAATCATTCAGGAATTTCTCGGCGGCATCAAGATTCGCGTCGAAGGTGAAATTGAGGAACGCACCGAGCGCCCCGGTGTGGCCGTCGGTCTCGCCTGGACTCCATCAGGCGGCGACGTCCTCTTCGTCGAAGCCAATGCCATGAAAGGCAAAGGTGGATTCACCATGACCGGCCAGATCGGCCAGGTCATGCAGGAGTCCATGCAGGCCGCGCTGACCTGGGTGCGCTCGAATGCATCGCAGCTGGGCATCGCCGAAGACTTTTTCGCCGACCACGACATTCACATGCACGTGCCGGCGGGAGCGATTCCAAAAGATGGTCCATCAGCGGGCGTGACCATGGCAACCACCCTGGTCTCGTTGCTCTCAGGACATCGCATCCGTCCGCTCACCGCGATGACCGGAGAAATCACGCTCAGCGGCAACGTCCTTCCTGTCGGAGGCATTAAAGAAAAAGTGCTGGCCGCCAAGCGTGCCGGAGTCACGACAATAATCCTGCCTGCCGAAAACAAAATGAACGTTGAGGAAGATCTCACGCCCGAGCAAATCGAGAACCTCACGATTCATTACGTGAAGACTATCGAAGAAGCGCTGCGGGTTTCGCTCCCCGTGGTAGCCGAGTCGCTGGCGGCAAAAGTGTTCATGGGGACGGAAACGATTCCGAAGGATTCCAAGCCCGAGCCTCCGCCCATTCGCCCCACCCAGGAGCCCGCAGTAGCCCACGACAAGGTAGTAACCTGGCACTCGTAATTGCTGTTTAGTGTTGAAAAGGCGCGGCCGTCAGCCGCGCCTTCACTTCTCTTGTCCTATCAATCCGTTTTTCTTGTCATCCCGAGCGCAGCGAGGAACCCGCCGTCAGCCCGCACCGCCACAAAACGCGTGTGGGAGCGGGCGACTCGCCCGCTCAGCTAGCGCAGCGAACGCGTGAAAGTACCGTGGAAGCGCGGCGCTTCAGCTCCGCGGTAAGAGCCCCAGGGTGAACGAGGGCTTTAGCCCCTGAGGTGCTTCACTCGTCACTGGCTCAACTTGATGGCCAACTGTCTCTCCGGCTGAGTCATCTGACTCCACAATTTCTGCAGATCATCCTGCAGCGCCTGATTGTCAGGCTGTTTGTGCAGGGCCAGCGCGAACCATCGGTAAGCCGTCGGCAAGTCCCGAGGCGTACACGTTCCCGTCGAGTACAGCGCACCCAGCGAAATCATCGCCCTCACATTAGCCTGTCCAGCTGCCGGCTTCAGCAACCGCAGCCCGCGATCGCAATCCTGCCCTGCTCCGCGTCCATAAATATATCGTTCCGCCTCCGTTACAGAATCAACAGGCGTTGCCGCCGCAGGTTTTGCCGCCGAAGGCTTGTGCGCCCTCTGTCGCGGACTAACCACCGCCGGAGCCGATTGCTTTTCAGCATCGGAATCCGCAGCCTGCGGCGCAGTCGCCGGCGCGTTGGCATCGCCCGTGTCACTTTGTGCAGCGCCAGGTTGTGCAGTGTTAGGTTGACCAGCGCTCGATTGATCACCACTCTGCGGCGGCGCATTTTCTGCAGGAGCGTTCTGCGTTGGGGTTGCTTGCGAAGAAGTTTGCGTCGGATTATTCTGCGTCGCCGCAGAATCCGCCGGACTCGCCGCAGTTCCCGCAGCCGGAACCGCACCGCCCGCAGTGGTTCCCGTTGCTGCCGTGGAATCCCCGCCCGCCGCCGCCTCCGGCGCTTGCGTCGTCGCGGCCGCCGGCTTCTTGTCACCACCATTCAACCAGTCGAAGCCGCCTTGCCTCCAACGCACGTAGCCAAATCCCGCCGCCAGCGCCAAAGCCACCACGATCAGAATCAACTTGCCCCAACTCCGCCGCGGCTCTTCCTCATCCTCAAGAAGATAATCCACATCAGAAGACGGCCGCAGCGAATCGCGTCCACCAGCGTCCGCGCTCGGCACGTTCAACCCCAATAAGGACGGTCCGCCGCTGATCACCGGCCGCGAACTCGGCCAGGCATCGGACCTCGCATCAGACGCCGAAACCGCCGCTGGACGCCGTTCTTCAACCGCCCCAACCGATGTCCCTACCGCCCCCGTGCCCGCTCCTGTTTGCTCGGTCACCGGCGCTTGCCCAGCAGCGCGATCGTTCGTTACCAGCGCGGCTCCGCACATTCCGCAAAAGCGGTTAACCGCTTCGTTCTCATTGCCGCATTTTCCGCAGCGCAATGCTCCCTCCTGCACGGTTGTTAGGATTCTAGCTTAACTCGCTCGCTCCAAATCCCGCGAGTACTTTCCTACGTGTAGAGCGGACACTCCTGCCCGCTGCCTTTGACTTTGACGTTGATTTTGCCCTGCGGATAGCGCCCAAGAAACAGGAAGGCTGCTCACAACGAACCAGAAAAGCCAAGTAACGTGGTCGCTTGTTGGATTTTGCCGCCCTAGTTTAGAGGCGCACCAGACGGGTCCGTCAAGGCAATCAACTTGCCCACCGGATATTCTTCCTGCGTAAGCGGAACTTCGGGCTCGGAGTTCAGAATCGTCAGCATATCGCCGCTGTGCTCTCCGCGCAACAACAACCGGTCGCCCTCAACCTTCAACACGCGATACTTCTCGTCGAAAACTGACATGGCAGCCCTCTCCATTAGCTGATTAGATGCCAGCATCGCCCTCCACGTCACTAGGGAACTAACCCTACCCCTACACGAAAGTTCCGAATCAGCACCGACCCTCCACCACTCATCCTCGACCCGCTCCCCCAACGCTCACCAGCACCTTCCCGCACTCCAGGCAAGCCGCCTTCGCTCGAGGCGTGATCAACCCGCATGCCGGACACATTCTCTGCGATGCGTATCCCGCCGTCTGCGGCTTAGTTCGCCGCACCCGGTAAGCCAACACCAGGGCGACCACCACCACCAGCAAACCGGCGCCGACTACGACAGCGTTCATCGCGAGCCCTCGAACCTAAAGCCATAATGCGCCCTCCAGCACCCACAGCGATGTTCACAATTGCTCATAAACACACCAAATCGGGACGAACACACTTGCCCATTCTCTTGACCCTGTCATCCTGAGCGAAGCATGACGCCCACGAAGTGGGCGTCATGCGCAGTCGAAGGATCCCTACCCGTCGTGTGCCCCGATCTTAATGAGGGATTTCCATCGCCCCCACCTTGACCGCAGTGTTAGGATAGAGCTTAGGGACAATCCCAAACAATCCAGCAAATTCAGGCGGAGCCCCAAGCTCCGCCTTTCGCATTTCTGTCTCTCAGGAGTTCCGATGTCCGATCGCCGCAGAGATCGCAATAAGAAGTCCAGCAAGCCCCGCAGCCGCATCCGTCCCAACCCCAAGCGCACCGGAGAGCATTCCGAAATCGCCTTCCTCTACCGCTCCGACCAGCGCCAGTTCGCCATCTCCAAACCCTTCGGAGACAGCGAGCGCTACGACTTCATCCTCGACAACCGTCCCCGTCCGGTAGTAACCCTGAACCGCATCCAGGTCAAATGCACCGAATGCCTACGCGCCGGAGCCTACGAAACCCGCGCCACCTACACCGTAGGCAAAGGCCGAGCCGTCTACACCAAGCGCGACATAGACTTCATAGCCGCCCACGTAGTCCCGCTAGACATCCGGTACATAATCCCCGTAGAAGTCTGCACCCCGCAACCAATGCTCCGCTTCTACCCCCACCGCAAAGCCAGAAAGATGCGCCTCGAAAAATACCGCGAAGCCTGGCACCTCCTAGATCCCCCACTCCCAAATCCCCCAACCATAACCATTCAAGCCTGCATAGACCCCGATTATCCAGAAGAAGCCTACCCCGAAGGCTACGAACCAGAGCAAGATTTCCCCGACGCCCAGTAGGCCCTGTCATCCTGAGCGAAGCATGACGCCCACGAAGTGGACGTCATGCGCAGTCGAAGGATCCCTACTCCTGCACGCCCTCGCCGGCCTCACAGGGAGTTTCCGCCATTGGATCATGTGGGACGGACGTTCCTGTCCGTCGCCGTTGACGTTGATGTTGATGTTGATGTTGATCTTGCCTTTGACTCTGATCTGAGGAGATCTCCACGCACCGCCAGCACAACCGTGAAAAAGCGGCGCTTCAGCGCAGCGTGAAGTCGCACCAAAATTAACTCATTGTCATTCCGAACAGGGCGAAAGGCCCGGTGAGGAACCTGCTGTAGACTTTGCGTAAGCGCAAGACAAACCCGATCCGCGAAAGAGCGGGAAGGGCGCGACTTCCAGTCGTGCCGCAAGAGCCAAAGAAAGGGAACCGGGCTTCAGCCCCAGCGGTACTCAGCTTTTAACTCTGTCATCCTGAGCGAAGCATGATGCCCACGAAGTGGACGTCATGCGCAGTCGAAGGATCCCTACCCCGAGCACATCATCGCCGGCCTACAACCAGTTTCCGCCATTGGATCATGTGGGACGGACACTCCTGTGCGTCGCCTTTGACGTTGATGTTGATGATCTTGCCTTTGACTCTGATCTGAGGAGATCTACACGCGCCGCCAGCACAACCGTGAAAGAGCGGCGCTTAAGCGCCGCGTAAAGCCACTCCAAACTAACTCGTTGTCATTCCGAACAGGGCCGAAGGCCCGGTGAGGAACCTGCTGTTTGCCAACGCAAGGCCGACGTTCCAGTCGTGCCGCAAAAACTGAAGAAAGGGATCCGGGCTTCAGCCCGAGAAGTTAAATCGCGCTCTGCGCCGCGCAGGAGACCGCCCCGAAGTCGCAAAGGCAACACCGATATCCCCCAGCGACCGGGCTTCGCCCCGTGGACGTCCGAGGGCGGCTGTCCCACATCTAAATCTTCCAAAGCTTGACTTATGATACTGCCTGTAGTATCATGAATGAAGCATGAAGCAAGGCTGTTTGGAAACGAACAAGGGAGCACCACAAAAATCTCATGGAGGAGCTATGCGTATGAATCTCAGACAAAATCTGCGAGGTAGGTATGGCCAGCATAGAGAAGATCAAGACGGAAATAGCGCCGATAGCGCAACAAAGAAAGAATACGACAGCTGCCGAGATTAAGTGGGTAGTCGATCAGTTGGGCATGAACGATATACAGCTAGGTCGCGCAACACGTCGGACGGCGTGCTGTACACCGTGGGAGGCCCGCAATTTGGCGTGCGACGATTTGGCGTGTGCACACACAACCGAGGCAACAAACAGGTTAAGGAGTGCTGCGTCGACGACTTCCTTGAAGCAATGATAGAGATTGGATTATACGAATGAATGATGTCAAAAATCTCGACTACTACCGCAATCTGTCCTACGGGATAGCGCTCCGCAAGGACGAAGAAGGCGATTGGGTGGCGCGAATCGAGGAATTGCCCGGCTGCACGGCGCACGGCGGGACGCAGGCCGAGGCACTGGAACACCTTGAGGAAGTGAAGACGGCATGGTTAGAAGATACGATAGAAGCGGGAGACGCGATTCCCGATCCTAGGGTCCAGGAAAAGCTACCCAGCGGCAAATGGCTGCAGCGTGTGCCCCGATCCCTCCACATGAGTCTGTCGAAAATGGCCGAGGAGGAGGGTGTCAGTCTGAACCAACTCGTCACGACGGCGCTAGCGGAGGCGGTGGGTGGATACGAGGCGGGCCGAGCTGTCATTGTCCAGGCTCCCATCCACGCGCGAGGATGGACCGACTGGGACCTCAGCCTCCGGAAGGTTGACATGAACATGTGGCAAATTGACCCACACAGTCCGCCCGAGTTCGTGATCGAGATGCTGGCTTCGCCGATGCTCTCAATGCCGGACCAAATCAATGAAAATCATTTCAGGGTGATGGAACGTGCCAGTAAAAAAGAGCTTGCCTACAAATCGTGATCAGCAATACGCCCTGTTTCTGAAAGGGATAACTCTTCTGGGTTTTGGAATGCAAGAATCGCGCACGGCACAGGATCGTGCGGCCTATGTGAGACTTTGCGAAATCGACAAACTCGGAAAGAGGATTACGACCGAATACCGCACGATGGAGGTCGAGAAGACCTTTTTCAATGCCTCCGCCAAAATGAGCCTAACCATGGGAGATAAAAAAAGCTCGTCGCCTCCTGCCATCGCCGTCGAATGTACTTATGTGGCCCATTTTCATTGCGACGGCTGTGAGGTCACCAGAGAGTTCGCCGAGCGTTTCACACAGTCAGAGCTACGTCTTGTTGTATGGCCCTATTTCAGGCAGTTCGTGAACGATGCAACCGCCAGGATGGCGATCCAGCCGATCGTGATTCCTTTTTCTGCGGCCTGCTAGTGTGCTGTCCCATAATTAAGTGGCAATAGTATTGCAAGGGAAATAGGCGTCTCGGATGCACAATGGAGGGGCCTATGGCGATGGGACGACCGAAAGCGGGGCTGGTATTAAGTGGGGAG
>Ga0182024_10000857_pt1 | contig 79119 bp, 70 predicted proteins | sample P32metaG_FD_120480 | JGI IMG/M metagenome (GOLD analysis project Ga0182024, IMG submission 120480) | Permafrost microbial communities from Stordalen Mire, Sweden - P3-2 metaG (Illumina Assembly) | ecosystem: Environmental > Terrestrial > Soil > Wetlands > Permafrost | place: Sweden: Stordalen...
ACCGCGCCGCCCACCGAAACCACCACTCCGCTCTTTGCAGCCGAGCCCTACACGCCGCCGGATCACGAGATGGTGTGGGGCGTCGGCGCGGGCAGCCAGATTCGCCGCGACAAGCTCTTCTGGTTTGCCGCCCTCGACAGTTATCGGCGCAACGATCCCGGCCTCGCCAGCGTCAAGCATCCCGACGAGTTCTTCGCCCAACCCTCAAACGACCAGATGCAGGTGCTGAGCGCGCGTCTGGGTTTGAGCAGCAGCAATCCCGTGGCCGAGGGTCTCGCGGCCTACTCAAACCTATTGCAAACGCTCGACGGGCTGCTTGGGCCCGCTCCGCGCGAGGCTTCGCAGTGGGTCGGATTCAGTCGCATCGACTGGCAAGCTGCCGAGCGTCATCGCCTCACGCTTGAAGGCATTGGCGCAGCATGGGACTCGCCCGGCGGAGGGCTGACGCGCGTCTCGGAAACGTACGGTGCCAACAGCTTCGGATCGAGCTCGGCCAGCGAGGAGTTGTTGCTTGCGCGTTGGGAGGCATTTCTGACTCCCAACCTGCTTGCTATATCTCAAGGTTCGATGGGGCGCAATCTGTTGAGCGCACGGCCAGAGGCTCCCTCTGCATTCGAGCAGACATTTCTCACTCCAAGCGTCTGGGGGCAGTTGCCGCAGATCGTCGTGGACAATCGCTACGGCTTCACCATCGGTAATCCCTCGCGCTTCGGGCAGGGAAGTTATCCCGACGAAAAGCTTTACCAGGCGCAGGAGTCGGTCGACTGGGTAAGAGGTAGCTTGCTCATCAAGGCAGGCTTCGACTTGAGCCATAACTCCGACGTAACTAGCTTGTTGCGCAACCAGACCGGGACTTACTCGTATTCGAGCGTCGAAAACTTCGCCTCCGACGCGCTCGCCTTTGCGAATTTTGGCATCGCCGGCCAGCTCAATCCCTCTAACCAGCACAACTGCGACCAGACAGGCAAGGCATGGCGCGATACTACCGGTCAACTGCACGGGCTGGGCTATCTGCCCTGCTATTCCTACTACTCGCAAGTGATGGGCCCCGCCGATTGGCATTTGAGCACCAACGACTGGGCCGGATTCGCCACCGCTCAATGGCAGCCCAAAAAACTGATCGTGTTCTCCACCGGGCTGCGTTGGGAGCGCGAACAATTGCCCCCGCCGATTACCAAGCTAGCTAACCCCGAGCTTCCTCTGGCCGGAAAACTGCCCAGCCTGGGCAATAACTGGGGTCCGCGCGTGAGCCTGGCCATCGGTAGCACTGAGACGCACTGGCCGGTGCTGCGGCTCGGTTACGGTATGTACTTCGGGCGCACGCAGAACGCCACAGTCGAGACCGCGCTCACCCAAACCGGCTCGCCCAACGGCGACCTGAATTTCTTCATGCGGCCCACCGACAACCTGAATGCCGGCGGCGCGCCGCCGTTTCCTTACGTGCTGGCCGGGGACCCTGCAAGCATGGTCAAGTCGGGTGCGGTCGAGTTTGCGCCCAATTTCGGCAACCCCGAAGTGCATCAGGCTGTGGCTGCGCTTGAAGAAGCGCTGCCCAGTCATGTGCAACTGACTGCAAGCGCTATGGTGAGTCTGGGCCGCCGATTGCCCACCTCCGTCGACACCAACTTCGATCCAACGGTGAATCCTAAAACCATCACCTACGGGGTCGTGGATGGCACTGGCCTGGGACCGATCAAGACCACGCAGATTACGGTGCCCTTCTACGCGTCCTGGCCCTCGAGTAACTCCGCGACGGGATTCGCGGGGAGGCTGAATCCGGATTACCAGCAGATTACTAACATTGAGAGCCGTGCTAACTCAACCTATGAGGCGGCGATGCTCAAGATCAGTCGCTATGGCCGTAACGGCCTCAGTCTGCACGCGCACTATACCTATTCACACGCCATGGACTGGAACCCCAACGAGAGCACAACGGTGGCGGGCAGCGATGTCCTCGATCCGGCTAACTTCAGCCAGGAATACGGCACCAGCAATCTGGATATGCGTCACTCGGCCGCCGCGATGGTCATCTATGAGGCCCCATGGAAACTGCGCAACCTTGCTGGACGACTCGCGAACGGATGGATGCTGTCGGGCACCGGGCAGTTCCGCAGCGGCATGCCTTACACCATGCGCACCAGCGGCTCGTTGGCCGAGGAGTTCAGCGTGACAACCGGGGCGGCCATCGTTGGTCTGGGGCCCGGAATGAATGGCTCCGGCGGCGACAATCGTGTGTACGGTGTGGGCCGCAACACCTATCGCTATCCCGCCACCTGGAAGGCCGACATGCGCCTGGGCAAGCGCTTCGACCTGGGTCCGATGCGCCAGTTGGAGCTTCTCGTCGAGAGCTTCAATCTCTTTAATCACCAGAATGTGACGGAGCTTGAGACAACCGGCTACTACCTCGAGCCGGGCAACCTCTCCGGCGGCCTTCCAACACTCAACTTCCTTACCGGGTTAAAGGCAAATACCACAGCCTTCGGTCAGCCGCTCAATATCAATGCGACAAACTTCTACCGCGAGCGGCAGATTCAGGTCGGGTTGCGGATGAGGTTTTGAGATGCGCATACGAATACGACATCAAACGATGCTATAATGCGTGCATGGAGGCCATATTATGAGAACAACGTTGGCGCTCGACGACGATCTGGTTCGAATTGCCCAGGAGTTCACGGGGGTAGTTGAGAAGACGGCTCTGGTACGAGAGGCTCTTAAATCTCTGATCGAGCGGGAAAGCTCCCGCAGGTTGGCGGCGCTGGGAGGCACAATGCCGGAATTGGAAGATATTCCGCGCAGGAGGGTGAGCGAAGATTGATTCTCGCGGATACATCGATATGGGTCGATCATTTCCGGTCGGAAAACGTGGAAATGCGCAGGCAACTCGACAACCGGCGCATTGCGATGCATCCGCTGGTCGTTGGGGAGCTGGCCTTGGGATCGCTGCGGGATCGCACCAGAACGCTTTCCTATCTGGACCTCTTGCCAAGGGCGCCTATGGCGCAGCTCAGCGAAGTACGGCAAATGATTGAGAGTCGCTCCCTATATAGCCAAGGCATCGGCCTGACCGATGCGTACCTGATTGCCTCCATCTTCCTCGACCCGTCGATGCTGCTATGGACGAAAGACAAGCGGCTCCGCAGCACAGCCGAAACACTCGGAATTCACGCCAATCTTCCTTGAAAAGTGTCGCAGCTCCGCGCGTTCACTCCGGCGCCTCGTCGATTTCACCAATGGCCCGGCTGGTCTCAACCCGCGAAGCCCGCAGCAGCCGCGCAATCTGCTTGAGATGCAACTGCACGGCATAGGCGCGCAGAATCTCGGTCTGCGAGAACTCGATGCCTGTGGGCCGCACTGCGGTCATGCGAGCTTCGAGCTGGGCAATGTCTTCTTCGAGATTCATCTTGGGCGGCACGCTGAAGCGCCATTCGTGAATGCAGCTGGCCACGTGGTGAAAGGCGCTGCGAATATCCTCGGTCAATTGTCCGAGGGCAGGTTCCAGTTGCTGCGCATACCCATACTCATTTGTGTCTTTAACTGAGAACTCCAGCGCCACAAGAGCGTCAAAGACCGAGCGTCCAAACTGCGAGAGCGTATTCAGTCCCTCGCGCCAGCCCGGACCGCCGGAGGGCTCGTTGCGTGCCGCATCGAGCAGTTGGTTGTTGCCGCGCAGCATGGCCAGCGCATCGTCGCGCAGCGCGTGCAGGTTCTCGGCGGGTGCGCAACGAAAGCCCTGTACAATCGCGGCAAAGAAGGCGTCCAGCACCAGAAACTCCTGTGCCAGGCCATCGCGTAACCGCAATCGCGCGCGGTCGGGGAATACCAGTGTGGTCACAGCGAGCGCCACCACGATGCCCAGAAATACCTCGACCACGCGGACCAGCGCCAGATCCTTTCGCGGACCTGTTGTCTGCACCAGCATAATAATCGTGATGGTGACCCCGGCCAGCCGCGCGCTGCTGCGCAGCCCCAGCAAGCCGCAGACAATCACCGCCGCCAGTACAGCGAGAATGTAGTTCCACGGAAGCACGCCGAACAGCGAAAACGAAAAGCCAAGCACGGTTCCGATCACTGTGCCGAGAAGTCGCTCCCGCGATGCCGAAACTGTGGCGCCCATGCTGGATTGCAGCACGATGATGGCGCTGATCGAGCCCCAGTAGCCGTCATGCAGGCCAAAGCGCGCCGCTATCCACCAGCAGAGGCCAGCCGCCAGCGCAGTCTTCGCCGCGTGAATCAACAGCCGCTGCCGTTCCCACGAAAGAAACCCCGGCGCCACTGACTTATCCATGCGCAGCTTGATGGCAAGCTGCTGCTGCGACCACGTCTTGTTAGCCTTGAGAAACATGAATTGAATTCACCGTCGAAGAATCTTACAGAAATACAGAATGACCGGCCACGCTTCGTTGCGGCGGTGACCAGCCGCACGCCCGTGCCCGCTAATCAAGGCTACCAGCTGCCTGGGTCGAGCTCGGCCGGAAATCGCCCTGCTCGTTAAGCATAAGCCCCGCTCGTTTAGCATAAAGTTGAAGCGCCCGCATCGGAGGACCGTCGAACCTATGCTACGAGTTGGATATCCAGAAACCTTAGCCGCGGAATTGTTCAGCGGCTTTCCTCAGGGAGTCGAGCTGATTCCGCTGTCTGATTCCTTGGATCATGACATCGACATCGACGTGTGGATTCCCGATCCTTATCCCACCCGCGCCATGAAAACATGGCCGCATCTGCGCGGGGTGCGCCTCGTGCTTTCGTTGATGGCGGGAACGGAGTGGATTCCCGATGTGGTTGGGCCGCATGTAACCATCTGCAATGCCCACGGCGCGCACAATATCTCCACGGCCGAATGGACCATAGCCTCGATTCTGGCCATGCTGAAACATTTCCCGTTCTATCTCGATGTACAACGTGCCGGCCTGTGGAAGCGCCGCTTTGAGGCCAGCGCCAACTATGCCAGCATCACTGGGGACGCGCGTCCCCTCTACCCGCCCGTCATGCTGGAGGAGCTGACCGGCAAAAAGGTGCTGCTCGTTGGCTACGGCGCCATCGGCAAAGAGATTGAACGCATGATGCAGCCTTTCAATGTGAATCTCATCCGCGTGGCCCGCAGTGCCCGCGCCGAGCCTACTGTTCATGCCGTCAGTGAACTCGATAGCCTGTTGCCGCAGGCCGAAGTTGTGGTGCTGATTCTGCCCTCCACAGCGGAGAGCTATCAGCTGATCGGCGCGCGCCAGCTTGCTTTGATGCCGCAGGGCGCGCTATTGGTAAATGCCGCCCGCGGCCCCATTGTCGACACAGACGCATTGGTCGACGCGCTTCAATCGGGAAAGATTCGCGCCGCCATCGACGTGACCGATCCCGAGCCGCTGCCCGAGGGCCATCCGCTGTGGAGTTGCCCCAATCTGCTGATCACGCCCCACATCGGCGGATCGAGCCCGCAGTTCGCGCCTCGTGCGCTCCGCGTAGTAGCAGATGAATTGCAGCGCTACATCGACGGCCAGCCGCTGCAAAACATCGTTCAAGCCGCAATGTAACTGGCGGTCTCCGCCAATGTGGGGTGGGAAAGCGCAACACCACGCGGTCACAGACCTAATGTCATGAGTCTAAAATACACACCACAATGAGGGCTGTCATTCTGAGCGAACGGGACCCCGAACGTTTTTCAGTTCGGGGGTGGTGAGTCGAAGAATCTGCGGTTGCTCTTCGATGAACTTCAGACTCAGCACACTAGGTGCCCCTCGCTTCTGAGACCTGGGATGCCGCGCGTCGCCAATCGCGCACGCCCAGCGCGGCCAGCGCCACCAGCAGCAAGTAAAGCAAAGCCGTGGGCCTGAGATCTTTGTAAAGATACTCGCCAACGTAAACCAAGTCGACAACAATCCAAAGCCACCAGTTCGCAATGTGCTTGCGCGCGCCCCACCAGCTGGCTACCAGGCTATAGCTAGTCAGCATCGCATCCAGAAAGGGAAGAGCCGTGCCGGGAATCTGCTTCATCAAAAAGCCGAGTGCAAACCCGCCAACCGCGCCCGCCGCCAAACCGATAAGCAGACTGGCAAGTGACAGGCGCACTACGCGTACCTCGCCTTCTTCGCGCACGCCGCGCCACCAATACCACCAGCCATATAGCGTAAATGCCAGAAAGAAAACCTGAAGCAGGGCATCGGAATAGAGTTGAACGCGATAAAAAACGATTAGGTAGATCACGTCGGAGATCAGCACCACCGGCCAGCAGATGAGCATGCGGCGCGTGGTCAGCCAAATGCCCAACAGCGTCGTCAAAACGCCCGCAGCCTCCATCCAGTTCGCAGCCAGATAATGCGCGATCGTTGCCCAGCTCATCCTTCTCCAACTCTCTTCCGCGCATCAGCCCATCGCCGCAACGCATCCAGCAATCTCTCGCCGCCTGCACTGCGAAACCAGCGCGCATGTCCCACCAGCCAGCCTTCGCAGGCCATCGGCGCTTGTTCTTCACAGTGCAGCACGCTCAGCAAATAGTCAGTTTCAGACAGCGCAAACTCGGCGTGGCAGAGTGCCGCCATGGGTATGAGCGCGGCAGCCTCTTCATCGCTAAGCGGGCGCACCGATTCATACCCGGCCAGCAGCGCGTGCAGATCGTCAAGATGCACAGGCACATTCTTAGGGTGTGCTGGATCCTCCACAAGCACCAGCCACTCCACGATATTTCTCTCGATGGCATGCGCCAGATCATGCACCGCGTTAGTCCGGTCGGCGAGTCCGAAGTCGATGATCGCGGTAGCCCGCGCATTGGCACCGTCATCGCTCCACAATAAATTGGAAGCGTGAAGGTCGTTGTGCGTCCATAGCGGTTGCAGCGCCGGTAACAACGGCAGCAGCTCCGTATGAAACGGCGCGAGCAACTCCAATGCCTCGTCGCGACAGTTGCGTGTCTTGAGATAACTCATGAGCGCCGGGCGCGCATCCACATAGCGGTCCATCTCCGCGCTTGGATCGTTAGCGGCAAAGATCGTAAAGCTGGCCAGCAGCGGGCGAGGCCTGCGCCGCGGCGCGGCGAATCCCTGCGACGCAAGATGCAGCCGCGCCAGCGCCTGGCCCGCGGAGTGCGCGTGCGCCGCGGTGCGAAACGGCGTCCAGGATTGCGCGTCTTTGTAAAGGTCTACGCTCTCGGGCGCTTCATGTACCTCATAGGTCCACTCGCCTCTCTCGATCGCGGTTTCGCCGAATGCTGCGGAAAAGACGCGCGGCACCGGCGCTCCATGGTCAAGCAGGTGTGCAAGAAAGCGGTGCTCCTCCAGCAATCCTTCTGCATCGCGCACCGTCCGGTGATGCCGCTTGACGAAGACCCGTCCGGCGCGCGTAGCCACGACGCTGGCCGCCGAAAACGGCCGTGGGCTGACGGAAAGAATCTCCACAGGCTCGCGCAAGCGAGGATACTTGCTCAACAGCGCGCGCACCTCGGGAAGATTCAGCGGCGGCCAGTCTGGTTCGACCAGCGTGCCGTCCATCCCGTGCGCCTTCACTGTTGCGCTCATCGCTGTCGCCTCTGAAATACCTAACAGGCATTCGGTTGTCATTCTGAGCGAACGGGGCCCCGAACGTCTTTCAGTTCGGGGGTGGTGAGTCGAAGAATCTGCGGTTATTCTTCGGCCCCCTAAAAAGTGTAGTGCGCCGACAATCGCACCGTCGTCGGTGCGCCCAGGTGAATGAATGTGTCGCCATAACTCGCCCCCGTATCCTTCCAGTAGCGCTTGTCGGTGATGTTATCCGCATAAAGTCGTAGAGTTACACGACCGTTTTCGCCGCCGGGTGTGTAGCGCGCCCCCAGGTTGAAAAGGTTGTAGCTGGGTACGCTCACCAAGTCGTCGCGGGTAGCCTCCTTGCGCCCCGTGTAGCCCCAGCCGGGCATTAGGTGCAGCCCGTGCGCATGAGGCAGCAGGAGATCGCCAAACAGCGCCGTGCGCAGATGCGGCACATTGAGCACTTGCTTGTTGTCGAATGCCGGCGTGCCCGTCTTGTCAGAAAGAGCGCGGATTGCCGCTGCCGACGCCGTCAATCGCAGCCACGAAGTCGCCTTGCCTTCCGCATTGAACTCGATGCCGTCGTGTGTCTCGTGCCCTTCGGACTCGAAGCATAGATCGCTAGGCCCGATAAACTCATCTGGCGTGCAAAAGCTATCGGGTGCCTGAATCATCTTGGGATAGAAGAACGGCGCGCGCATGCGGAAGAATGCGGTTGTTAGTAGAATGCGCTGGCCCGGTTCATATTTTGCACCGACTTCAGCTTGGCGCGTGAAGAATGGACCTAGAAACTGGCTCGCATTATCCATGCCAACCCACGAAGGCGCCTGCGGACCAAGCGAAAGCATCACGCCGTAGTTGCCGTAGAAAGTCAGGTTGTTAGCCGGGTCGAAGGTGACCGCGTACTGCGGCAGCCAAAGAAGTCTGTCAGTTAAAATAGGTTCGCAGTTTTGCGCATTGTAGACGCAAGGAGAATAGTTATCATCGCGCAGTGAATCGAGGCGGCCGCCGGCTAGCAGTTGAATACGGCCAGGCAGATGAATCCGGTCCTGAATTACCGCTGAAGATTGATGGTTGTCCTCCCACAACCTGCGAGGGCCGGCGGATTGAAGCGGATTCTCGACGGAATCGAGAGAAACCGGTGCGATAGGCTGGTAGATGTTTTCTGAACCGATGTCGTAGTACACCGCCCCATCCTGTCCGGTGCCATCCGGCGCTGTCGGACTTGTAAGCGAGTAGTAGCCAGGCTGCTGCACGCTGCGCAAAAACAGTTCGCCGCCGCCAGCGATGTCCTGGCTAACCGCTCCTGTCTTGATATGGCCAGTTACCAGCGCCTCGGCCTGCGCATCGATCCGCAACTCGCCGGGGTCGCGGTAATCGTAGATGTCATACGTCCCATCGGGAGCAAAAAACCATGGATAGGGAGCCGTGCCAGAATTGCATTCCGTTTCGTTGTAGCACCCATACGCATAAATCACATTGTCATTGATCAGCGAGTGGCTATAACTCACCGCCGCGAATGCCTTCCACGCCGGTGTCAAATCGTAATCCAGTCGCGCCCCGGTGTTGATCGTGTCGAACGTATTAGGCAGGGACCACGGCTGCTCCCCTAGCATCGTCGAGGGATAAACCTGCTCGTCATCCAGAACTGTCTTGTGCAGGTTGGGCACTGTCGTTCCCCCCAGCAACTGATAGCCGCAGACCGAACGCTCCACCTTGTGCTGATACTCGAAGTTACCGTCCAGAATCGCTTTCGGACTCATCTTCCAATCAGCCGCGCCCGAAGCCATCGTTCGCCAGCCATTCGCGTCGTTCACATAACTCTCTATTTTTTCGCCGGCGGCATTCATCCGCGCGCCCACCTGCTTGCGGCTGCCAAACAGATGCCCCAGATCGGCCGCGCCGTAGATACTTCCGCGATGGTCCGTGCCCAGATCCACGGCCTCCACGAGAGCCGGCTGTTTGGTGACATAGTTGATGAGCCCGCCACCTGAGGCCACGCCGCTCTCCACGCCGGCAATGCCTTTGAGAAACTCGACGCGCTCCTTGTTTTCCAGCGGCACATCCTGTTCCCCGGCGATGGTCATGCCGTTGATCTGGAGTCCTGTGGCCAGGTCGATCGGGAATCCGCGAATCTCGTAGTCGCCGTAGTAGCCCACCGGCGCATAATCCTCGCCAATCGATGCGTCGTTCTTCACCACATCCGAGAGCAAGCGCGCGCCCTGATCATTCAGCAAATCGCGGGTGACCACCGTGGTCGATAGTGGCGTTTCCTCCAGAGTCGCTCCGTCCAGCGTGCCCACCGTGACGGTGTCAGGAAGATAATCGTCCTTCACTTCGCCATGCACCACCACCGTAGTAGTGACGCGCTGCACCTGTTGCGCCGGCTTTTGCGCAGCAGGCTCCTGCGCTTGTCCAGCCTGTCCAGTTTGTCCGGTAGCCGGCTGCGTGCTCTGCGCCAGTCCGCCGGCGGAACCGGCCAGCCCACAGACCAGCATGAACACGGCGCACACGCGCAAGCGCAGTGCGGAGCTGGCGGAGCATTGAACGTTTTTGCGGGCGAGGCTGGCGGCAGTGAAATCGAGCATAGTTTCCCCTTGTTTCCAAATTGAATGAAACAAGAGAACTCACGCTGCGATTTCGAGGAAGAAGGCCGTTCGGCTTCGAAAGCTTCCCACGCCGGCATTATCCGGATCGGGTTCGAGGGTATATCTCAGCCCCACTTCGTGGAGCACCCCTGTTTCAATAATTCGATTGAAACACTCTTGACGCTAAAATTGCAAATGGCATCGCCTTCAGCCGTTCACTCCGTCCCCGGCAGATGCATCGGAATCTCGATCGAGACCAGCGTGCCCCGCCCAGGATTGCTCACCACCGTGAAGTGCGCCTGGTTGCCATAGAGCACCTCTAGCCGCTCCTGCACATTTTTCATACCGATCCCCGCGCCGGTGCGGCGCAGCGCCGAGGCCGGCTTGTTGCCCATGCCCACGCCGTCGTCCGCCACCTCGATCAGCACCCGATCCCCCTCGAGGCGGCTGCGCAAGGTCACCGTGCCCCCTTTGAGGCGCGGCTCCAGCCCGTGCTTGATGCTGTTTTCAATCAGCGGCTGCAGCAGAATGCTGGGCACCAACACCGCCAGCGTCCGCGGATCGATCTCTTTCTCCACCCGCAGCTTGTCCGCGCCGAAGCGCACCACCTCAATGTCCAGGTAGTCGTCGGTAAAGCTCAGCTCGTCGCTCAGCGGTACGTAGGTATCGTGGTCCTTGAGCAGCGCACGCAAAATGTTGGCCAGCTTGACCGTCATCTGCCGCGCCATCTCCGGCTTCACGCGCACCAGCGAGGCAATGGAATTGAGTGTATTAAATAGGAAGTGCGGATTGATCTGCCGTTGCAAGGCGTCGAGACGGGCCTCGAGCAGCAGCCGCTTCTGCTCTTCGAGCTTGATCTCAATGCGCAGCGCGTTCCATACCTTCAGCGCGATGCCCACATCGATGGGCGCGCTCAGCCACACCAGCGCCTGCACCCACCACTGGCTCGCCAGCAGCGCAAACAGCCTGTGCGGATAGGCATGGGCCAGCCAGTCCCGGCACACCTCCGCCGCCACAATGAGAAACAGCATCAGGAACTGGCGGTCCACGCGCGGCTGGCGCAGGTTGCGGCGCACCCAGCGATAGAGGCTCAGGTCAATGAACGGCGTGAACGACCAGATCTCTTCTCGTTCGACAAAACGCCCCAGCAGCCCAGCCGTCAGCCCCAGAGCCGCGTTAAAGGGCAGGGCCAGATATTCGTGGTGGTAGACCGCAGGCCCCGCCAGCACCACGCCGCCCAGCAACGCCCAACCCGGTCCCAGCAGCAGCCCCAGCAGAATTACCGTTGCAAAGGAGACATCGGCAGCTAGAAAGTTGGGCACCCAAAACCGCATCCACACGCCCAGCGTGAGCGGCACCAGGAAAAACGCCAGCAAGGCCAGAGTTTGCCGGGGACTGCGCCGCTCGGCAAAGAACAGCCGCCGGAAGGTCACCACCCGCGCCAGCACGCTGGCCACCGAGGCAACCACGCCCAGCTTCACCAGCAGCGTAATCAGAATGAGATTGTCGCTCACCCAATCAATGTATCGCACCCCAGAGATCAGGGGTCGGAGAATAGAGATCCCCGAATCCCTGACCCCTGATCCCTATAGAATGGAACCATGGCACTTGAAAGCGTAAAGAAGGTCGCCGAGGCGGATTTTCCCAGCCGCTGGGGAGCCTTCCGCATCCTGGGCTTTGAGGGCCTGCAGATTGCCCCGCGCCCCTGCGGCGAGGCCGCTGCCAACGGCGCAGGCAAAGGCGAAGTCGAGGGCCTGGTCGCCCTGGTGATGGGCGAAATTCACGCCGCGCCGCCACTGGTCCGCATCCACTCTCAATGTCTCACCGGCGATGTCTTCGGCTCTTTACGCTGCGACTGCCGTCTGCAACTGGAACTCGCCCTGGGCAAGATCGCCGAAGCCGGCGCGGGCATCCTGCTCTACGAGCAGCAGGAGGGCCGCGGCATCGGCCTGATGGCCAAGCTCAAGGCCTATGAACTACAGGACCAGGGGATGGACACCGTCGAGGCCAACGTCGAACTGGGCTTCGCCGCCGACTGCCGCGGCTACGAACTGCCCGCAGAAGTCCTCAAGCTGCTCGGCGTCTCCCAGGTCCGCCTCATCACCAACAACCCGGAGAAGGTAGCTGCCCTCGAATCCGCCGGCATCGCCGTGGTCGAGCGCGTCTCCGCCGAGGTCGAGCCCCAGCAATCCTTCGAGCGCTACCTCCGCACCAAGCACGAGAAGATGGGCCACATTGTCGAGTCGCCCTTGTAGCTAGGGTGTGTGTTTCAAAAATCCGCGTTGTGTCAGGGCATGACTTTAGTCGTGCCGTAATGGGCCGGAAAAGCGAGGGGTTTTAACCCCTGAGGGATTCTAAGCATGTTCTGGCTGCAAAAGACGACCCAAGAGGACTAAAGTGTAACTGTGAGATCGCTCAACTCCGAGTCCGGGAACCGCAAGGCGGTCGCCACTTTCAATTGAAGTTCAACTCCTGGACCTCTCAGCAAGCAGAATCCCGCAAGGTGGGGTAGAGAATTGCCAGATTCCATGCATTGGCCGCTTAAGACACCGCCGCCGCCGCGGCGCTCACGCCGCACCATCATTGTCCTTCTCGCCGTGGTTGCCGCCATCCTGTTCTCAAGCCGGACCGCGCTCTCGAATTGGGTTGACCTGCTCTGGTTCCAATCGCTCGGCTACGGAGACGTCTTTTGGAAGACCCGGAGTCTCGAGTGGGGGATCTTTGCGGCTTTTGTCGTCGTCACATTCCTCGTCCTCTACGGAGCCTTTTCAGCTCTCAAGCACGCACACCGCGACGATCTACCACGCGATCACACCATTTTCATCCAGGGAAATGCGGTGACACTTCCCGTTGCCACTGCCCTGCGTGTCATCGCCGCCGGCATCTCATTCCTCATTGCACTGGCCACCGGTGGCGCAATGGAGGCACAGTGGCCCACGCTGGCCCTCTACTGGTATGCGCCGCGGACCACAGGGACGATCGCCGACCCAATCTTCGGCTTGCCCTTGAACTTCTACCTCTTCACCCTGCCCGCCTGGCATCTCCTCGTCGGCTGGCTGCTGACCCTCTCCGTACTGACGTGTATCTTCTCCGTCGTGTTCCTGCTCATCTCGGGCGGATCACGAGCAATCGGCGGAGTCCTTGGCCATGGCTTCCAGTTGCCTTGGCGCGGCTTCTCCATTGCCGTTGGAATCTTTTTGTTTATCCTTGCGTTGCACGTATACATCGGTCGATTTGACCTCTTGTTCGAGCACCACACAATCTTTGAAGGCGTCACGTACACCGACGCGCACGTCACGCTCACCGGCCTGCTTTTCGTATGTGCGGCTCTTGTCATCGGATCGGTCATCGCAATTGCCGGTGCCGTCGTCAGGCCGCGCGGGCGCTGGCTTGTCGCTGCCATCGTTCCCGCCGCGGTCTGTTACGTCGTCGTCGGCTTGGTCGGCTGGTACGTCAACAGCTTTCTCGTCAAGCCCAACGAGCTGGATCGCGAGAAGCCTTATATCGCGCATAACATCGAGATGACGCAGAAGGCCTATGGCCTCGATCGATTCGCCCAACGCGAGTTTCCCGCCGAGACCACCGTTGGCGCAACCGACCCAGCCAACAATCAGCCCACGCTCCAGAACATCCGCCTCTGGGACGTGCAAGCGCTGAAAGACACGCTGCGCCAGATTCAAGAGATTCGCACCTATTACGACTTTCCCAGCGTGGATATCGATCGCTACGAGATCGACGGCTCGCTGCGCGAAGTCATGCTCGCCACGCGTGAGTTGAATGTGGCCAAGCTGCCCGAGAGCAGCCAGAATTGGATCAACGACAAGCTCATCTACACTCATGGCTACGGCATCACCATGAACCCCGTCAATGGATTCACGCCCGAAGGCTTGCCAACGCTGATGCTGAGCAATATGCCTGTCCAAAGCACGGTGCATGGCCTCAACGTCACACGCCCCGAGATTTATTTCGGTGAGATGACCAACACCGACGTCTATGTGAAGACGCGCCAGCAGGAGTTCAACTACCCCGAGGGCGATAGCAATAATCTCGCCTCGTACCAGGGAAGCGGCGGCATCGTCCTGGGCGGCCTGCTGCGCCGCACCCTGCTCGCATTTGATCGCGGCGACATCGCCAAGCTGCCGTTCAGTGACGATGTCACTGCGGACAGCCGCCTGCTGATGCTGCGCAACGTGCGCGATCGTGTAGCGACTCTGGCGCCCTTCCTCACATTCGATCGCGACCCCTACATTGTGGTGGGCGACGATGGCCGCCTCTCCTGGGTCATGGATGCCTACACGTCATCGGACACCTATCCCTACTCGGCGCATCGCGGCCTTGCCGATCAGTCCATCAACTACATGCGCAACAGCGTCAAGGCAGTCGTCGACGCCTATGATGGCACCACGACGTTCTATGTGTTCGACAGCGAAGATCCCATCCTGGCTGCCTATCGTGGCATCTTCCCGTCGCTGTTCAAAGATGCTTCGTCGATGCCGGCCTGGCTGCGCAAGCACGTCCGCTATCCCGAGTTGCTGCTCAGCGTGCAGGCCGAAGTATACGGCCTCTATCACATGACCAATCCTGAGGTCTTCTACAACCGCGAAGATCTGTGGACCGTCGCCACAGAAACCGGCATGGGCGATAGCGGCGAACAAACCATGCAGGCGATGCATCCGAATTTCGTGTTGATGAACCTGCCTGGAGAAGCCGGCTTGGAGTTCGTCGAGATTCTGCCCTTCACACCCGCCAACCGCAACAACCTGATTGGCTGGATCGCCGGTCGCAGCGATGGCGAGCACTATGGCACATCGGTGGTCTACGACTTTCCTAAATCCAAACTGGTCGACGGGCCGCAGCAGATCGAGTCGCGCATCGATCAGAATGCGCAGCTATCAGGGCAGTTGACTTTGTGGAATCAGCAAGGCTCTCACGTGCGCCGCGGCAGCCTGTTGGTTATTCCCTGCGGGCGCGCGCTGTTGTATGCGGAGCCGATCTATCTGCAAGCCGAACGCAGCCCGATGCCGGAGTTGCGTCTCGTTGTCCTCGCGCTGCAAGACAAACTTGCCTACGCGCCAACCTTTGAGGCCGCGCTTGCGTCGCTGTTTGGCTCCGAGAGCTCGTCGCTTAGCTCGCTAGAGACGCAATTCGCCGCGCCCCGTACGGCCGCGCCAGTAGCAGCGGGAGCACCCAAGCCCGCCGAGGATCTCAATACGCTCATTCCCGAAGCAGGCAAGGACTTTTCCGATTACCAGCGTCTCACGTCGGAGGGCAAGCTCGGCGAAGCCGGGCAGAAGCTAGACGATTTGAAGCGCGTACTCGATAAGCTCAACGCGCATCCCAGATAGCGCTAAACGTGGCAGCCCAATCCGAGCGCACCGTCTTCCATGCGCCGCTTCAACTGTTCCATCTGCTGCTTGAGCTCGTCCATCTGCTTTGGGTCGATCTTGAAATCTTCCGGCTTGAAGCTCTTGCGAAACTCTTCCATCTGCTGCTTCAGTTGGTCGAGCTGCTTCTGGTCGATCTTGAAGTTCTCTCGGCCGATGCTGTCGCTGAGCTCCTGGGCCTGTTTGCGCAAGGCCTCAACCTGTTCGGGGCTTAACGCAAAGTGCTCCATCCCACCCGCTTGCAACCGGTCGCGCAGAGCCTCAGCCTGCTCGCGCAGAGCCTCTGCCGACGCGGCAGCCTGCGCGGCAAGCTCCTGAGCAAGCGGCGGGTCAATCATCGCCATCGTCTGCCCATCGCCCCCAGGGCAAAGCTCCTTGCACTCGAACGCGCCGCGATGCTTTGAATCCACCTGGAGCGTCAGTGTCTGCTGCTTCCTGTCGCGCAGGATAGTCACCTGTACCGGCTTGCCTTGATTGGCGCGCAGCGCCCGGTCCCAGCCGGCCAGGTTGGTGATCGCATCGGGGCCCACCTTCAGAATCACGTCGAAGGCCCTCAGCCCGGCCGCCGCCGCCTCGCTCTTGTGGGCCACCTGCTTGACCATCAGCCCATTCGCCACGCCCAGGTACTCGGCCATCTGCGAGGTCAGCGGCTCCACCAGCGCGCCCACATTCAGGCTGCTGCCAAAGAACGGCATGTGGAATCCGCCCGGTAGCGGCGCATCCCCTCCGCCCGCCAGCAGGCCCATCCCCGAGTTTTGCGCAAACACATCGTCGCCGCTGCCGATCTTGCTCCACACGTCGTGCTCCATGATCCGGCGATCCGCCAAGACTACGGCCAGCGTCTGCACGTTGCCGTCGCGGCTGATCTCGATGCTCACGTTGTGCCCCGCGGGAATCTCCTTGAGCATTCTGCGCAACTGCTCTGCGCCCTCCACGTTTTGCCCATTCAGTTGCAGCACCACGTCGTTGACCTTCAGCCCAATCTGCCCGGCCGGAGCGTCGTGATCGATCAGCGTGATCACAGCGCCGCGCACTTCCTTGAGCTTGAGCGCCTGCGCCTTCTCCTGGTCCACGTCCGACAGGTCCACGCCCAAGTAACCCTGCGAACTGAGGCCCAGCAGCAACGGGCTGCCTCCCTCAAGCAGTTGAACCGGCTCAAGGCTTTGCGCCCGCGCCGCCGGCGTCATTGCCACCCCCGCTGCCACGCCCAGCAGCAGGGCACAACTAAAATTCCAATGCTTGCGATTTCCGTCCGGCCTCAAAAGATGTTTCATTTTGTCCTCTCCCGCGTTTCTCTTGCCCGGTCCACACTCTTTCATGACGATGCGGTTGCCGGAAGGTAACAAAGCTCTATTGAATCTCCGGCTCCCGCCTCAAGACTTCTCTTGAAACGGTTCGGATCTGGGGACTCTGGTCTGAATTCGCAACCGTGTGCAACACCTGCCGCACGCTGGTATCGCCCTCCACCGGCTCCAGAATGTTAATCGCCGCCGTGCGAATGCGCGGGTCGGAGTCGTTCATCAGCGCCTCCAGCACCGCATCCCGCACTCGCACATCCTCGGCCACATAAGGCTCCAGCCCTTGCAGCGCCTTCTCGCGCACTCCTGCATTCTTGTCATAGCGCAGCGCTACCATCAGCGCATCGCGAATGCCCGCCGCCTGGCAACTATGCCCGGCGCGGCACTCCGCCGCCAGCAGGCCCACCGAGTCGTCCCGCACCCCTGCCGATGCCGAGTTCTCCGATGCCAGCATCAGCAACTGCCGAATCGCCGGATCGTCCAGCGATCCCTCGATTTGCTGCGGAACCACCTGGTTGTAATGCACCTCGACCATCTGGCTGTTCGGCTGACGCACGATGCTCGAGATGTTGGCGATCTCCGCCGGCTCAGCGGGCGACTGCTGAGCGTTTAAGGTTGGTTGCGCAACGTTCCTCGCCGTGAGCACTGCTGCCCTGTGGGCCGCCCGGTTTTGTGCATATTGGTAACCGCCCAGGCAGCCCGCTCCCGCGCCGGCCACCAGCAACAGGCAAGCGGCAATCGGCGCAGCCTGCAAACTGGCGAAATTGTTGATCATTCGCTGGCTCAGCCGTTCATACCAGCGCATGGGCGGCAGAGCGTCCAGCGCTTCCTCTAGTCTCAGCCGGGACCGCGCCACTAGGTTGGCCGCCGGTTCCAGCACCGGATGCGCGTCGGCCAGAACCTTCAGCGCCCGCATCTGCTCCCGCTCCGATTGGCAGTCAGGGCAACCGGACATGTGCCGCTCCAGCTCGTGGGCTTGTTCGTCCGGCAGCTCTTGATAAGCCGCCGTCACGATCCTCTCGTGTGCAAGTTCGCAATTCATAGCTACGTCCTTCCAGCCTCAAAAACAACCTGCATCTGCGCCCAAAAATCCGCATCCCCCTTCGGGAATTGCATGGGGGCCCTTTACCGCAATCCAGCCAACTGGGTTCTCAACTTCTTGGTCGCCCTGAAGAGCGTATTCTTGGCGGTCTCTTCCGTCGTGCTCAGCATCTCTCCGATCGTGCGCAGCCGGAGTCCCTGGTAGTGCTTCAATTCAAAAACCATCCGCTCCCGCGGCGTCAGCTTCTCCAGCGCCGTCTGAATCTTCTCGCCTAGCTGCTTGCGGTCAAGCTCCTTGGCCGGGTTTGAAAACGACCGGTCGTCCGAGACGGACGCAAACAGGTCGATCTCATCTCCAGAGCGGTCCACCATCACCGCGCGGTCTTCCCGGCGGGTCTTCTTGCGCCGCAGTTGGTCCAGGCAAAGGTTGGTCACAATCCGGTAAATCCAGGTATAAAACGAGCACTCAAAGCGGAAATTTCCGATATACCGGTAGGCCTTCAGAAAAGCCTCCTGGTAAATATCCTCCGCATCGTGCTCGCTGCCCGTCAGGTGCAGCGCCAGCCGCAGCACTTGGTGCTCATACTGCCGCACCAGCGTGTCAAAGGCCGCCCGCGAACCCCCTTGCGCCTCGCGAATCAGCTCCATCTCCGGCGCGCGCGCCTGCAGGCGTTCCTGTGCGCTTCTGGTTAGATCCCGGCCAGCCCCACCCCGATTTGTTTCGTCCGTTGCCGTCGCAGCCATACCTGGAGAGAATTGTACCCTCCTTGCAACTGGCCGGGCTAAGGCAGCCTGAACCGCAACCGGGGAACTGGGGTAAATCGCCGCATCCGTTGCCATTGAATCTCCGCTCAGGTTTGAGATGTGCCCGCACCAAAGTAGACGCCAAATCACAGATTTGGTAAGCAAATCGGCCATCGGATTTGCGCACGCCCGCCACACCCCACCCGCTACACTAGGAATCGATGACCGGAAACCTTTTTGAAGACCCCGCCCCCTCCAATTCTGCTGCCGACTGGCTTACCGCCCACTGCGACGGCGGTTCCCGCGGTAACCCCGGCCCCTCCGGCTACGGCGCCGTCATTGAAGACTCCCAGGGCCGCGTCGTTGCCCGCCTCAGTCAGTTTCTCGGCCGCCAGACCAACAACTACGCCGAATACTCCGGCCTGATTGCTGTCTTGAAGTGGGCAAGCGAAAACGGCGCGAAGTCCCTGCGCGTCGTCTCCGATTCCGAACTGATGGTCAAACAAATGAAAGGCTTGTACAAGGTCAAGAGCCCCGGCTTGTTCCCGCTCTGGGAGGAAGCCAAACGCCTGGCCGCCCGCCTCGACCGCTTCGAGATGCGCCACACCCTGCGCGGCGGCAACCAGGAAGCCGACCGTCTGGCCAACGAAGCGATGGACAAAGGCATGGGGAAGCGTCCAGGTTAAAGGGATGCTGGTAAAAAGGGGTGCCCCACCTTCGGCGCGTCTTTGTTTTTGCGCCTAAGGTGGGATACAAATAACTATTGCGTTTTATGGATATCTACTTCAATAATTCCGTATTCTTGCGCACCGAAAGCGTGTGCCCCATTCCGCGTTCTTTGCGGAATGGGTGGGATACCCACAACGCCAGTTCCTTATCGAGGGTGCCCCAAGCCAGTATCACGTCAAGCCTGCGTTGTTGCTCGACTACGCCTGCGGCTGAACACAAAGTGCGCCAGCAGAAGCGTAGCTCCGATTGTGCTCAGAACAGCGTCGGCGGCAGGCATCGCGCGAGGGCCCCAATGCGCGTAGGCTCTGCCGTCGAGATACGCCACATAGGCCACGGGAAGGTTCCCCAGCGAGTTGATGATGGCATAGCGAGAGCTGCCACTCTTGCCGGATCTGCCCAGAAACTCCAGCGACACCCCGGTGAAAAGCGCGTAACCGGCGCCAATGGTGAACAGATAAAGCACGGTGCCTGCAAAGTAGACCGCCGGCCGCTGCGGACCGAGGCTGAGAATCGCCAGCGTAGCGGCATTCGCCAGGCCTGCCAGCAGGTAAGCGATGGGGGCGCGCACGCGCACCGGAATAACCGACGCCGCGGCTGCGCCCGCGGCCATCAGCAAAGCGCCGGCCAGCCCATTGATCCATGCAACCTGTTGGCCGGTGACACCGTAATCGCGGGCCAGCTCCGGCAGCAGGCCGATCATTGCGCCGCTGCACATCGGAAACGTAACCAGCAGCGTGTAGGGGATCGCCTCCCACCGCAGAAACGTGCTCTTGAACTCCTGCCATATGCGCGCGCCAGTCTTGCCCGCGGCAGTCTCGCGCGCGCTCTGCTCGCTCGTGGGCGCCTGTGGGGGCGCCGCCAGCGCAATCAGGGATGGAAACACGATCATAGCGGCGACGATCCAGCCCAGCGCGCCGAGGCTGAGCCGCGCGGCAAGCGAGATCAGCACATAAACAGCAATGCCGCCGATAGCCAGCGAACCAACCTGGTAAAAGCTGCCGGCGCGGCGGCGATTGGCTTCGCTGTGCAACGCGCCCATCATGCCGCCGCATGAGGCAGCCACCAGTACGCCCAGGCAGGCGCTCAAGAACAGGAGTGCGACCGTAAAATTCGACCCCAGCCGCGGCTGGTGAAAGGCAAGCAGGAGAATCGACGCCGAGGCCACAGCCCCAACCATGAGCCATGTACGCCGGCCCATCCAAAAGTCCGTCAACGGGCCCCAGAGAAAATAAATCGCATGCGGCAGCGAAAGCAATGCAACCAGGCTGGCGCCGCGCGCAGGGTCCACACCTTCATTGCGCAACAGGTAAGCGAGCGCACCGCTCACCAGCCCGATGGCAATGACCGCTTCGGGCGCGATGAGCAAGCTGAAGAGCCACGGCCTCTCACGCGGCAAAGCTGGCGATTGAGTCGCGGTCTCCCTGCTCTCGGCTGGACGCATGCGGCTAGCGTAGCATGGGCTTGCTGCGGTGCGCGGTCCTCGATAAGTAGAGAATGTGGGTGCCCCAGGTCGGGGTTCCCACGGACAGGTCTTCGTCCGTGGGGTGGAGATTCCGCCTTTAGGATCTAGGAAATCACAGGGAGGTGGCCCGCTCATCAGCCGCGAAGAGTGGAGGCACAGATTTACCTTGTTGGAACGGACAGTTGTATGAGAGGGCTAGTCAGTGGGCCACCTGCCGGCGATCCTAAGCCTTCGTTTCCGACAAAACATTGCCGAATGTCAGAAAACGTCAGAAGGTGCGCAAACGAAAGATGGAACGGCTGCAAAACGTGTTTGTTGATACGTTTTGTTGCTGTATCAACCGTATTGATTATCCTGCGCTTGTTTGCTAATCTACATACGCATGTAAAGTTAATACATACTTTACATGTGAAGAAGGAACGGACTGGTTGTTGATTTTCGTGTAAGTGCTTTGGAATGTGAGCGGAGAGAGTGGGAATTGAACCCGTAGCGCCGTGAACGCTACCCATTGGAGCTTATAGGGCTCCTGCTAGGACCACGAAGCGGACTTTCTCCAAAGGGATGGACCAGATGGGGGGAAATAGCCTTCCCGTCGACCGTCATACCGTTCAGTGTGGCCTGAACGCAACGAGATAGGAATTTAGCATGGCAAGTCCTGCCCGGTCCCGCGTTCGGAATGTTGGCGCTGCCAAAGCAGAGCCAGCGCCCATATCGCGAGAGGCGGAAATACTTAAAGAATTTGAGTCTTTCTTCGGTCGCCACACTAGCGCTATGAGTCCAAGCCAGCTAAGGCAGTATAAGAAACGGTCAGCAGAGATTCTGGAAGAGTCTAGGAGCCGCCACGCGAGCGTATCCGTTTCAACTCACGGAAAAGAGCAATCTTCTCTAAAAGCTCACGCGGGCTAATTTTAGGGTGCGCCGCCTTTACCTGTTGCACGAAAGCGTCCTCATCTCCCCTGTCGGCAAAATCGATGACATTCTCCTTAGACTGAGCGGTTGCCCGTTTCGCGTCATCGTCAATATGACTGTGGATTCTTGGCTTCGCAATGTCGAATGCGCTTTTCTTTGCCATCGAGCCGGACCATCATCCTCTTCCACATCATAGTAGAACACTTGCATGGCAGTTGACCGCACAAAATTTGAGTCCATTGTTGGCAACCTACTGGGCGAGTGGTCCAGGTCAGATAAGTAGAGAATGTGGGTGCCCCCGGTCGGGATCGCCACAGACAGGTCTTCGCCCGTGGGGTTAGCCGCTGTAGTTCGCCACAACTCGCGCCACTTTGCCGGCCGCCGATAACTCCATGAATTCTCCCGAGCGCGTTCCCTTTTGATTTGTACCGTAAAGCGCCACACTACCAGCTCGATGTTTGGGGAGTTCATTCTGCCGTATGAGGCGATGCGGCAGTTGGCTGATCCCGATGCGGCGCCGCTCGAGTTTTTGCAGAGTACGTATGAGGCGGCGGCGAATTGCGCGCACTGGGATCGGTAGGCGCTGGGCGTGGGTCCGCAGCCTAGCGGTTCTTGAGGCTTTATCTCGCAGCATGGTCTGGCGATTTGGGCGGAATCACGCAGTGAATTTCGGCAATGTAACCGCCGGGAAATTCAACAATCGCGGAGTTGCGGCCTGCCGATGCGTAGGGTGGGGATAGAATCGTTGCGCCTGCCGCGGTGGCTTTTTCGAGGGCTGCGGTCAGATCGTGCACCTCGTATCCGGTGGTCTCATGGCCGAATGGATAGGGGAGATGGCCATCGGTCACCAGGACCTGCATCCTGCCAAAAAGGGATGTGATGCGGATGCGGCGATAGGTTTCGCCTGCGCGGCCGATTTCGCCTGCATCGGCTTGCTTGTCGTCAGAGACGACTGTGGCTTGAGCGAAGGCGACGAAACTGCGAACGAATTGATCCGCTGTGTCCGGCGAGACATAGACGCGGTTGTCGGGAACCATCTGGAGGGATGGGTTTGTGGGCGGTTTGAAATGCCAGTAGAACTGCATCTTAACGCCGCCGGGCCACTGGACGATGGCGTCGACGCCGATGGGGTCTTTGAAGGGCGCGACAACCACCTCGGCCCCTGCGGCTCGGGCGGCTTTGATAGCTGCGTCCATGTCGGTAACCAGGTAGCCGGTGCGCTCCTCGCCGAAGGGATAGGGTATTGGTGTCTGAAAAGCGAAGACGGAAAGCAGGCCTGACGGAGTGGTGACGGCTTGGAATGTTGTGCTGCTCGGGACCGGAGATATGTTGGTGACGCCGGGCTTGGAAGGGTTGCCGCCAAAGGTGGCTACGAAGCTCTTGACGAGCGCGTCAAGGTCGGATGGGGTCACGTAGACGTGGGTTGTATCGTATTGGGGGCCGACGGCCACCTGCGGTGGGGCGGATTGGGCCTGGGCGGCGGCGGCCAGAAATGCGATTGCAAGCGCGATTGCGCCACAGTGCTGATGGGCTCTCAGGCGGTTCCTTAAAATTGGCAGCATCATCGGTTGTCCTCGCCGAGATTTGAACCTGGTCCAATTTTACTTGGATACTCCGGCTCGAAGCGAGGGGCATGTGGTGACGAATTTTACGTGCGGAAAACGGGCGGGGCACCGACGCGGATCAATTGGTGGCCTAGTGCCCCATCCATTCCGCGTTCTTTGCGGAATGGGTGGGATACCTACAGCTCCATTTTCCTTATTGCGGGTCCCCAGGTCGGGATCCCCACGTACAGGTGTGAAAGATGGTGTGGTTCACCGGTTAGAAGGCGAACTGCCCGACGGCATTTTCTTAAAAAATCATCCGCGAAAGCTAGATACTATAGTTCGCCACCACCCGCATCACTTTACCGCTCGCCGATAACTCCATGAACTCCGCGGTCCGCGTGCCCTTTTGATTTGTGTAGTAAAGCACTACGCTACTGAGGCCCCAGAGCACATCTTCAAGGCGAAATTGAAGATCGGGATAGGCTTCCAGGCCTCGCTGAAAGTAGGCTCTCAAGTTTGCTTTTCCCGCCACCTTGCCATCGGCGGTTCCCAACAACTGCGCGGCCACTGGCGAGGTCAGCTCAATCTCCTCCTCATAGTGCGTCATGATCAAGTCCAGATCATGCGCGTTCCAGGCCGCAACCCAATGATTGGCCAAACCCCAAGCCTCGTCCCTCGTCACCAAAATTCTCCTTTGCGAAGTTCATGAACAGACACAGGGCGGGTGGCCCGGGTCCGATAAGTAGAAGATGGGGGGTGCGCCAGGTCTCGCCTTTGAGACCTGGGATAACTCGAACCTCAACGATCCAGTCTCAAAATATCCGCAGCCCCCGTGCCCCATTCTTTTCGCGTTCATTCCGCCTGTTGCCGATAATAACCCTCTGTCGGCGCATAATGGTTGATAGAGGACGAAGGGAAATGCCCCAGCCCCGCTATGCTGTAGGAGTGCGAATTGTACAACTCATTTCTAGGAGTCCCGGGTCCGCATCTGTTAACCAGAAAATTAATATCCCCTACCCCCCCCTCCTATATTTTCAAAACCCTGCATATTATTACGCAGAGCTGTGAAACTGGGGAATAACTAGGGCAGAATCAAGGTCTTGCTTTGCAACCTAGTCAAGGCCCATCCTGACTCTGGTGTCGCAATGTGGGAATTTTCGGGGGAAGGCGAGAGTCTCGGCAGGCTAACTCACGCTTTCCTTCCCAGATTGTTCCTCCACACATGCCCGCCCTTCTCCAGCAGGCGATCGGAGCACTCCGGCCCCCACGTCCCCGCAAAGTAGTTGGGAAACACCTCCGGCGTCTTCGCCGCCCAGGCCTGCAAGATCGGCGTATACAGCGCCCAGTTGATCTCCACGCCGTCGCGGTGCGAGAAGAGCGTCTGATCGCCCAGCATCGCATCCAGCAACAGCCGCTCGTAGCCGTTAGCGCTGGACTTGCCGAATGCCGCGGTGTAGTCGAAGTCCATGTTCACCGGGCACACGTCCATATTGGGCGTGTTGGGCACCTTGGCTCCGAACCGCAGCGCAATCCCCTCGTCCGGCTGAATGCGGATGGTCAGCAGGTTCGGCATAATCTCCTGGCAGGGCCCGCTCCCCGCCATGCGATTGAAGATCAAGAGCGGTGGCTGCTTGAACTGGATGCTGATCTCCGTGGCCTGCTTCCTCAGCCGCTTGCCCGCACGCAGATAAATGGGGACCCCGGCCCATCGCCAGTTTTCAATCTCCAGCCGCACTGCGGCATATGTCTCCGTTCCCGACTCGGGATTGACCCGCTCCTCGTCCCGGTAACCCACCACATGTTGCCCATTGACGATTCCCGGCCCATACTGGCCGCGCACCGCATTCAAAACCGGAATGGGCGGAATCGCCCGCCAGACTTTCACTTTCTCCCGCCGCACGGCCTCGGAATCGAAGCTCGAGGGCGGCTCCATAGCCACAAAGCTCAGCAGTTCCATCACGTGGTTCTGCATTACGTCGCGCAGCGCGCCGGCCTTCTCATAGAACGGCCCGCGCCCTTCCACGCCCAGAGTCTCGCCAGCGGTAATCTGCACATGGTCGATATAATTCCGGTTCCACACCGGCTCAAAGATTCCGTTGGCAAACCGGAACACCAAAATATTCTGCACCGTCTCCTTGCCCAGGTAGTGGTCGATGCGGAAGACCTGATCCTCGTGGAAGACGGCATTCACCTGGTGGTTCAGCTCGCGCGCCGAATCCAGGTCGTGGCCGAATGGCTTCTCAATCACCACCGCCGCCCTCCCTTGCTTCGGCTGCGCCATATCCTGCGCACCCAGGTTCTCGACGATCCCGGCAAAGAACTCCGGCGCCGTCGCCAGATAGAAAAGACGGTTGCCGCCGATGCCCTTTTCCGTGGCGATGCGCTCCAATTCGGCCCTCAGCTTCGCATAGTCCCCCGGGTCGTCGAAGTTAAGCGCAAAGTAACTGATGTGGCTCACAAAGTCGTCTAGCTTCGGATCGCTCGCATCCACGCCGCCAAACGACAGAATGCCCGCGCGCATATCCGCCGCGAATTCGTCGCCCAGCGGCCGCCGCGCCACGCCCACGATGGCAAATTTTTGAGGCAGCAGATTGCTCTGCCGCAGGTGGAATAGCGCCGGCAGCAGCTTGCGCTTGGTCAAGTCGCCCGAAGCTCCAAAAATCACCAGAATCCCCGCTTCGGGAATTCTCTCTTTGCCCGTCGGAACCTGCGAAAGGTCCTCAGCGCGCACGCTTGCTTGTATGGTCGCCATCCTCGTTCGCCTCCAGCGCTCCCGGTCCCTAGTCCCTAGTCCTTCTTCACCGCGTGTCCGCCAAACTCGTTGCGCATGACAGCCAGCATCCGATCCGTAAAGTTGTTGTTCTCGCGCGAGCGAATCCGCCGCATCAGCGACTCGGTAATCACCGGCGCGGAAACATTCAGATCGATGGCCTCGAAGACGGTCCATCGCCCCTCGCCGGAGTCCTCGACAAAAGCCTCGAGCCCGTCCAGAGCAGGATTCTTGGCCAGGGCATCGGCCGTCAGATCGAGCAGCCAGCTCCGTACCACGCTGCCGTACCGCCATATCTGCGAGATTTGCCCCAGGTCGAGGCCCATCTCCTCTTTCTTCTCCAGGATCGTAAACCCCTCGGCATAGGCTTGCATCATGCCGTACTCGATCCCGTTGTGGATCATCTTGACAAAGTGGCCCGCGCCGCCCGGACCCACGTGCCCCCAACCCTTATCGGCTGCCGGAGCCAGAGCTTCGAAAATAGGCCGCAGATACTCGACTGGGTCTTTATCCCCGCCGATCATCATGCTATAGCCTTCCTTGAGCCCCCACACACCCCCCGAGGTGCCTACATCCACAAACTGGAATCCCTTCGCGACAGCCTCTGTGTGGCGTCGCATCGAATCCTTGTAATTCGAGTTACCGCCATCGATCAAAATATCGCCCGGATTCAGCAGCGGCTCCAGCTTGGCGATCGTATCGTCCACCGGCTTGCCCTGCGGCACCATGATCCAGATTGCCTTCCGTCCCTCTAACTTCTTCGCTAACTCATCGAGCGTTGCAACACCTACGTTGCCCGAGGCCGTTAACTTCGCTACCGCTTCTGCGTTGAAGTCGAATCCCACCACCTGATGGCCGGCCAGCCGCAGCCGTTCCGCCATGTTACCGCCCATCTTGCCCAGACCGATTAATCCCAGCTGCATAACTCCTCCTGTGCGATTCCTCTACAAAACTTCCGAGCTCACCAACTCCAAATCAAAAGCTGGGTGCCCCATCCATTCCCCGCTTTTTTGCGGAATGGGTGGGAAGCCAAGAACTCCACTTCACAAAACGCCTAAACTCGCTAACTCCCGCCGCAAAGCGTCTGCGCCCTCAAACCGGGTCGCTTTCATCCCCGCCGCCGCCGCTCCAGCCACATTCTCAATCCGATCGTCGATGAACAAAATTCGCTCTGCCGGCCCCCCCACAATATCCAAAGCGCGTTGGTAGATTGCCGCATTCGGCTTGCGCAGGCCGAGGTAGCAGGAGCTCAGCGCAACCGCAAAATACTCCCGCAAGCCGAAGCTCTTGAATCGGAATTCGTTGGTCTCCCGCGCCTCGTTGTTCAGCGCGCCCAACATGTACCTATCCGATGCGGCAAGCTCCTCGAGGATTCCCAGCGCCCCATTGGGGAGAAGCTTCGACTGGTTCAGCATGAAGCCGAAAAAATCGTCTTGCGAAAAGCTGCGCGGCTCATAAAAGACAGTGGCGTCCAGATACGACTTCAGCGAGATCTCCCCACTCTCCCACGCGGCATTGGCGACCTCATGCCGGGCCTCAAGGTCCGCCTTATCGAGGTGGAAGTAATCCGCCGTCAACGTCCGCTCGCGGTGATCCCACCCATTTGTGAGCAGGACTCCGCCAACATCGAAGAGGATCACGTCGAAGGGGAACATCGGCGCCTTTCAGTATGCTTTCCTGCGATGAATTCCAGATGAAATTTCTTGAGAAGCTGCCTGAATATCGATTCGGCTCAATTGGCCATGCGCGAATCCCACTTAGCTCTAAGCCGGGTTCGCCGAGCCGTCTCCGCACTGATATTTGGCCTCAATGGCCAGCACTTTTTTGAACCGCCGTACAAACCGCTCTTCTGTGGCAATAAACTTTGCGCCCACAAAGGCAGTCACCACCTCGAAGGCGAGCGCCACGCCTATGATGCGCGCGCCCAGCACGATCACGTTCATATCGTCATGCTCCACGCCCTGGTGCGCGGAATAGGTATCGTGGCACATGCCCGCGCGAATCCCCGGAATCTTATTGGCCGCCACGCACACTCCAACCCCCGAGCCGCAGATGAGAATGCCGCGCGGCGCATCGCCCCGCTTCAACGCCAAACCCACCTTCTCGGCAAAGTCGGGATAGTCCGACGGCTGGGCGTTATAGGCTCCCAGGTCGGTCACCGTGTGGCCGGCCTGTGCAAGGAAGGCTCGCACCTCCTCCTTCAGATAAAATCCGGCATGGTCGGAAGCGATGACAAGCTTCAAAATGCGCTCCTTCGGAATTGGAGATTAGGAATCGGTTGTCAGTAGTCAGTTCTCAGTGCGAAAGCCCGGCTGAAGCACATCTGAAAACTCAGCACCAAGAAACTGACCCCTGACAACTGACCCCTGACAACTGTTCTACCTCACCAGCTTCTTGGCGTGAGCCACAATATTCGCCGCCCCAAATCCAAGTTTCTCCAGCACAATCGGCCCTGGCGCCGAAGCTCCAAACCTATCCACCCCAATGACGTCGCCGTCCAGGCCCACATACTTCCACCAGCCCAGCGTAGCTCCGGCCTCGACCGCCAGTCTGGGCACGCCCGCCGGCAGCACGCTTACCTTGTACTCCGCAGTCTGTTCCTCGAAAATCTTCCAGCTCGGGAAGCTGACCACCCGTGCCCGAATGCCATCGGCTGCGAGGAGTTTCGCGGCGTCCAGCACAGCCCAAACCTCGGAGCCAGTGCCGATCAGCACCACCTGTGGGTTGGATGCATCTTCGAGCACATACGCCCCGTGGCTCACGCCGGCATACACGTCGTGCGTCGCGGGATCGATCACCGGCAGGTTCTGCCGGCTGAGCGCAAAGAAGCACGGCTTCTTGCGTTCCAGGGCCAGCTTCCAGGCCGCGGCCGTCTCGTTCGCGTCTGCCGGGCGGAAATCCGTGAGTCCCGGAACCGCTCGCAGCGCCATCAGGTGCTCAACCGGTTGGTGCGTCGGGCCGTCTTCTCCCAGCGCGATCGAGTCGTGAGTAAACACAAAAAGCGAGTGGGCCTGCATCAGCGCTGCCAGCCGAATGGCCGGCTTGGCATAATCCGTAAACACGAAGAATGTCGACCCAAACGGGATCAGCCCTCCGTGGACAGCCATCCCGTTGACCGCGGCGCACATGCCAAACTCGCGCACTCCAAAGAACACATTGCGTCCCGCCGGGTCAACGTGAAAGCTTTCCCCCGGCTTGAAGATGGTTCTGGTCGAGGATGTGAGGTCCGCCGCTCCGCCAAATAGCTCCGGCACAACGTTGGCAATGGCGTTCATAATCTCTCCGCCCGCGCTGCGCGTAGCGATAGCCTTGCCCGGCGCATAGCTGGGAATCGTCTTCTCCCAACCCGCCTTAAGCACGCCCTTTTGGGTGCGCTCAAACTCTGCCGCCAGCTCCGGGTTAGCTGCCGCATAGCCCGCGAAGAGCGTCTTCCACTCGGCCTCAAACGCCGCCCCGCGCTCCTTGGCGCCGCGCCAGTTTGCCAGCGCCTCGTCGGGAACAAAAAAGCTCTGATCTTCAGGGAAGCCGAAGAACTTCTTGGTCGCCGCTACCGCTTCAGCGCCGAGCGCCTCGCCGTGAACCTTGTTCGTCCCTGCCTTCGGGCTGCCGTAACCGATGATCGTCCGCACCGCGATGAGCGAGGGCCTGGCCGTCTCCGCTTTGGCCGCTTCGATTGCCGCTTCAATGGCCGCCAGATCGTTGCCGTCTGCCACCCGCTGCACATGCCAATGGTAGGCCTCAAAGCGTTTCAGCACATCGTCGTTGTAGCTCAGCTCGGTTGGCCCGTCCAGCGAGATCAGATTGTCATCGTAGAGAAAGGTCAGCTTGCCCAGCCCCAGCGTTCCGGCCAGAGCCGCGGCCTCGTGCGAGACGCCTTCCATCAGATCGCCGTCGCCCAGCAGCGCATAGGTATGGTGATCCACCACTTCAAAGCCGGGCCGGTTGTAAACCGCTGCCAGATGCCTCTCCGCCATCGCCATGCCCACAGCCATCGCAATGCCCTGTCCCAGCGGTCCGGTGGTCGCTTCCACGCCGTCCGTATCGCCGTATTCGGGGTGTCCGGGTGTCTTCGAGTGCCACTGCCTGAAACTCTTCAGATCGTCCAAAGTCACGTTGTACCCCGAGAGGAACAGCGTGGAATAAAGCAGCGCGGACGCGTGCCCGTTCGACAGCACAAATCGATCCCGGTCCGCCCACTTCGAATGTGCCGGATTGTGTTTCATCAGCTTGTGAAACAGCAGGTAGGCGATGGGCGCGCAGCCAAGTGGAGCGCCAGGATGGCCGCTATTGGCCTTCTCCACGGCGTCGACGGCGAGCAGGCGCAATGTGTCAATGGACAGTTGATCGAGAGAGAGTTCCGTGAGACTGGAAGTCATATTGGTTTTTACGAATTCCTTTCTATTGAAGTGCCGGATGCGTCAACAGGGCAGCTTCTTGGGGATGAATGGCTACCTGGCGTCAACCTTCACTACAACATTGTAACCAAGCCAGGCGTCCCGCTCCGGCCAATGCAACGTCCATTGCAGTGTGCCGCCCTCCGCGCCAGCGGCAATATCTGCGCTGAAACCGGCGTAGCCCAGGCTCCGGCTGGGTGTGGTGTGCGTCGTCTGCCACCCATCCGCGCTCCACCTCACTTCAAACAACTTCTCGTCCAGGATGCGCAGCGTCCTGCCCGCGTCAATTCTTTGGATGGGTCGCCTGCGGGTATAAATCTCCAGGTCGCGTCGCGGCCGGCTCGGCCCCGCTGTCTCGCAGTATCGCTCGTAAACCGGGTCTACCCGGTCAAAAACCTTGCCGTCCAGCGCCGAGCGCAGCAGCTTCAGATATTCCGCATGGGCCCACACCAGCGGCACCGCCGACCCTGAGGGCTGCCCAAACCGCATGCTTGCGCTTGGTATGTCTGCCTCGTCCCACAACTGCTCCGGCATCATTTGCCCGCCCGTGGCAAAGCGCTCATACGTATTGATCAGTTCGGCAATGTCTTTGCCCGCCGCCAGCTCGTAGTGCGCTCGTTCGCCGGTGAGCAGCGGCCACACCCGCCCCTGGCCCCAGCCTTCGTAAGCGCCTCCATCCGCACGCTGTCCGTAGCCGTCCCAGTTGTAGCGCTGCCAGCCCGGACCCTGCGGCAGCTCGCGCTTCAGCACCGCATCCACTACCTTGAGTGAGTCCACCATCAACGGATCGTCTGCCCGGCGCACACCATAGCGCACCAGTTCCAGAAAGCCTGCGTCCACAATCTCCCGCGCCTCAAACTCGTATCGCGTTCCCGGAGGCCGGTTCTGGAGCCGTAGCTTCTCTTTCCCGCAGCTCTCGTGCGCATAAGCCTCGCCGCACTCCGGTGGCCGGATGCGCATGTAATGCCGCTTGATCGGCGCGTGCAGAATCCCGTTATTGGTCACCGTCCAGTCCTCGATGTGATGCTCGATCCAGTCGGCAAACTCCTCCAGAAACACGGCAAGTTCCTCCGAATCGTGGGCGCGGATCATATCTGCCGCGCAGATCAGCCCCGCAATCACCGCCGCCAGCGTCGAGGGCGAATAGCCGGCATTCTCCTCCCACCGCTCCTGCTGGGTGATCGGCGCATGCTGCACCAGAAACCCCGCCGCCCGCTCCACAAACGGAAAGATGTGAAGTTGGCCCAGGCCGTTAGCCTTCCACAGCCGCCAGGCCAGGATCACGGGAAACGCAACTTCATCCAGTTGCAACCCTGACCAGTAGGGCGTGCCATCGATCCAGAAGTTCTGCGCAAATCCGCCGTTGGGCTGCTGCGTACACGCCAGGTAAACCAGCGCCCGCCGCGCAGTCTCCGCCCGACCACAGGCCAGCAGCGCCGTAGCCGTCTGCACCATATCCCGGGTCCACACCAGGTGGTAGCCGCCCAGATCGTCGTCGCCCTTCACCTGACCCCAGGGAATCGACGCCGAAGCCACAAACGCCCCTGGAAATGTCTTATCCTCATGCGCCAGCAGCACGTTATGGCTGGTCCGCATGAGTTCGCCCCCATCGCCTGCCTTCGCCGCCAGCCACTCCGGATTCGCCACCCGGCGCCATTGCTCGATGAAACGGCTCCGGTGCTCCGCGAATGGCACCGACAGCGCTCCCATGGTTTTCTGCGCCGCCGTGTGATGCCCCTCGCCAATCCCAAATGCCAGGGTAAACTCGTATGCCCCAGCCCCCGGCCCGACTACAGCGGTCTCGGCCTTCAGATTCAGTTCCCCCATCACCGCAACGTTGCCGCCCGTGGCCGAACCAAACTCCCAGTCCATGCGGAAGTTCTCCATCAGGTCGCGCCATCCATCGCTCGCCCCGACAAACCCGCAGCTCACCCGGGAGAAGTTGCAACTGGCCCCCATCGCCAGGGACCATCCATTCTTCCAGGCCATCAGCACCTTCCACCCCGCAATGTCGACCGCCCGCGCCGAGTTACCCGCGCCCCCGCCGTCCAGGTGCGGTGCCAGCAGGGCATACACCTTCAGCCGCGGCAGCAGCTCCGCATCGCCCTCCAGCCGCACATGGGTCAGCACCACGGCGTGATGCGGATCGCAGATGATCTCCTTGGTCAGGCTGTAGCGGCCCGCCGGATCGCGGTTCACATACCGCACCCCCAGCGTCTCCGGATGAATGTACTCAAACGTCGTCACCAGGTCGCGTTTCTCTTCATGAACAAATGTCTCCCCATCCGTCACCAGGAAGCCCATGTCCCGCACCTGTGCCCGGTCGATGGTTGGATGGTAGACCTCGTTCAGAATCCCATGCGAGCTCGTGAACCAGATCCGGCTCGAAGCCGCGTAGGCCGTCCCCACCGCGTCCTTCACGCTCGAGGTCCATCGCGGCTCCATGCCCGGCGCGCCAAAGGCCTCGCCCTGCTGTTCAAGCCAACGGTACTGGGCCGCACTATCCTGGGTTTGCTCGCTCATCGTCGCATGTCTCTTTTCGGAATGAAGGGCGCTGGGAACGCAGGGCAAATCGGGGGAAACCGCTCGCTGCGATCCTCTCTATCGATGTTCTAACAGGCCCGGAGGTTCCATGTCCTGCAACTTTCCCTCTCCCCGAGGCATCCATGCAAACATACGGTCATGCTGCCGAGTGTGAAGATTCGGTAGAATTGCTGCCGGCCCCCAATCTCGTCCCGCATTGCTCCACGCGGCTCTTAGCCTCGAAGTACAATCCGAACTGAGGAGATTTCCCCGAATGGCTTACGAACTCGCACCGCTTCCTTACGACTACGCCGCGCTCGAACCGATCATTGACACAGAAACCATGAAGATCCACCACGGCAAGCACCACCAGGCCTACGTCACCAACCTCAATGCGGCTCTGGCCAACCACCCCGATCTCGCCGCCAAGTCCGTCGACGATCTGGTCCGCGACCTCGCCCAGATTCCCGATGACATCAAGGCTGCGGTCCGCAACAACGGCGGCGGCCACTCCAACCACACCGCCTTTTGGAAGCTGATGGGCCCCGTTGGCTCGGATGGCGTCGGCGGCGCTCCGACCGGCGCAATCGCCGATCAAATCTCCAAGGATTTCGGCGACTTCGAGGCTTTCAAAAAGACCTTCAACGAGACCACCGCCAAGCAGTTTGGCTCCGGCTGGGGCTGGCTCGTCTCCTCCGGCGGCAAGCTCAAGGTGATCTCCACACCGAACCAGGAATCACCTCTCACCCAGGGCCTCTACCCCATCCTCGGCAATGACGTATGGGAACACGCCTATTACCTCAAATACCAGAACCGCCGCCCCGACTATCTCGCCGCCTGGTGGAGCGTCGTCAACTGGCACGAAGTCAACCGCCGCTTCGCCCACGCCCACAAGGGCTAGAGTATTTTTGAATTGACTGTAGACTTCCGTGCCCCATCCATTCCGCGCTTTTCCGCGGAATGGGTGGGATACCTACAAATTTCCGGTCCACACAATTCCCGAAAATGCTCCAGAGAATCGCGGCGGCACCGCGCAAGGGTGTCGGGGCTTGAACGTCCCGCCTCAAATATCAAGTTACTTGCTTCCATCCGCGACCGGCATCTGCCCCACAAGCAGCCGCCTGGATGCGATATAGCGCCGATATTCCAGGATAGGCAACACCAATCTCTGCACTCTGCTGTTTAACAGCATCAGAATCGACGAGATGGTCGTGAAAAAAACCTGCATCAGGATAATGATCATCCCAAAGCTGACCGTTGTAGCCCATCCGGGAGTCGCGTACTGCGGATGAAAAATCCTCAGGAAGAGAACGGTCGCTATCGTCACTGCCGCGAACGAGACCAGAAAGATAGTCAGCAGAAGCATACGCACAAAGATCGCATCCGCGTAGACCGAGATTCCGCTCAAGCCATGCACAATCAGCGAGACAAAGTTCATTTTGGAGCTGCCCGCATAGCGGCGTCCCCGATCGATCGGCACTTTTTCCACGGGCAGGCGTGAGCGTAATATCGCTGCGGGCAGATTGTTCCAAAGCTCTGAAATCATCACCAGCCGGCGCAGATAGCCGCGCGACGTGAGGGAAAAGTTGCCAAAACTGATTTCCTTGCCGGTCAGCAGCCGGAACAGGCTTTTATAAAGCAGATAGGAAAGCTTGAAGCTGACCTTTTCCGTACGCCTGCGCCGCTGCGCCACAATGCAAAAGTCTTTCCGGCCCTCCGCCTTCCCGAGCAAAGTCGAGAGGCTCTCGGGCGGGTCTTCCCCATCGCCGTCCATCACCAGCGCGGCATCCACGTTGTGATCTTCGACTGCAACGCACAGGCCGATCGCGATCGCCCGCTGGTGCCCGACGTTCACCGCAAGATGCACGACCTCGATACCCAGCAGTGAGGTGAGCGCGGAAAGGTCGCCTATCGAGTCCTCCATCGGTTCGATCGAGCCATCGTCGACAACAGTAACGAAGAGACGGGAGCGCAGAGTTTTCGCGGCTTCGTTCAGCCGGTCCAGCAGCACCTTCAGCGAGGCCCAATCGTCGTATACCGGCACAACAACGCAAACGTTATCGATCATCGCCGTCAAGAACGACCTTCCTGTGAAATGGTTCCCCATATTCGCCGCGAGGCTAGAGCATTTTCGGATTCACTGTAGGCTTCCGTGCCCCATCCATTCCGCGTTTTTCCGCGGAATGGGTGGGATACCTACACAATTCTGGAAAATGCTCTTGTCAGCTTGAACTGCCCGCAGTATTCAGCATCAAGTGTAACCCGCACGCTGTATGGATTTTCGAGACATCCCGCTACCACCACAGCAATCGCATGAATGAATCCATTGACTCCCACGGCACGCATGTGTCCGCATTCGCCTGTGACCGCCTGAAGTTGTACAGATGTAGGTGCCCCATCCATTCCGCAGCTTCACCGCGGAATGGGTGGGAAAGCATAAAACCATACGGTCCAGTTCATGCGATCACCCCACCGCTACCGAGGATCTCCCACTCCCTGCTCCTGCCTCTCCGGCCACGGGTTCTTGAGCAGCGAGCAAAGCCCCAGATCGTTGCCGTAGCGTTCCACCTCCACCTCCGCCATCGCAATGGGATGCGCCATTCCCCGAAAGGCCGGCACGGCGTCGGAGCCCATGATCTGCGGCGAAACGAAAAGGTGAACGCGATCGACCAATCCAGCGGCCAGCAGGGCTGTATTCAGGCGCGTGCCGGTCTCGGTCAGCACCGTTAGAATGCCATCCTCGCCGAGTTTGTCCAACACCTTGCCCAGTGGAACCCGCCCCGTTTCGTCAGGAAGAACCTCGACGCGCACGCCCCGGCCTTGCAGCGCCTCGATGCGGGCCTCATCTTTTGAAACCGTGAAGACAACCACATCGTTATGAGCCGTAGCCACCATCTTGCAGTCGAGCGGCATGCGCAAGGCCGAGTCCAGCACCACGCGCAACAGCGGCCTGCGCCGCCGCAAACCGCTGCGATCGGTCAGCAGGGGGTCGTCGGCCAGCACGGTGTCCACTCCGGTCAGCGCCGCATCCGCCTGCCAGCGCAGCGGCTGCACGGCCTGTCGCGCGGCTTCGCAGGTGATCCAGTAAGGCGCGGCTACATGATGCACTCCCGGCGGCGGCGCAATGCGGCCGTCGAGCGTCATGGCCACCTTCATCAAGACCAGCGGCCGCCGATGCTGGCTCCAGCGGGCAAAGCCCTCGTTGAGCCGCCGCGCTTCCGTCTCGCAGGGGCCAACCACCGCCTCAATCCCCGCCGCGCGCAAGCGGTCCATCCCGTGACCGGCGACGGCCGGGTTGGGATCGATGGTTGCGGCCACCACGCGCGCCAGCCCCGTCGCAATCAGCGCCTCGGTACAGGGAGGAGTGCGGCCAGTGTGGTTGCAGGGTTCCAGGGTGACGTAGGCCGTGCCGCCGCGCACCCGTTCGCCGGCGTGCTGCACGGCGGCCTTCAGGGCAACCACTTCCGCGTGGTCCACCAGGTCGTACTCGTGCCACCCCTCACCAACGACTTGCCCCGCGCGGTCGAGGATCACGCACCCCACAGCCGGGTTCGGCGAGCAGACAGCGATGCCCCGGCGCGCCAGTTCCAAGGCTCGCTGCATCCAATAACGGTCTTGATCTGCTTTTTGATTCATACGCGTGGCAAAGAACTCTCTAGTGTATTCGAGGCGCGCCCTGTGCGGACAGGATTTAGCGACGACGGCGCGTCGTTTCGGCCTGTACACTACCGTGCGCCACACCACTGGATCGGCGCAACACAGAATAGACACTGCTATATAGTTTGATCATGGACATTCGGCGGCTCACACCTGACGAAGAGAGAGTGATCATTCAACAATGTTGCTGTAAGGGTCAAGTTGCAGACCCGCTGTCTGGACTGGAGGCATGGATTGCGAAGCTCCGCAGAGAGCTTGCGGACTCAGACCTTTCCCCCACCGTCAGGGTCACGAGAGAAAGGAACCTCGCTTCCGCTCTCCGCACAAAGGAAACGAGAGACGCTTACAGGGGGGACGGTACCAAATAAATCTCCTATACATCACCCAGAAGTTCAAGAGAGACGATGTCATCCCAACATCGAATCCACAAACGCCTCAGGTGAAAACTCCAGCAGATCGGTCATCTGCTCGCCCACGCCGACAAAGCGGACCGGCAGATCAAGCTCCTGCGCGATGGCCACGGCGATGCCGCCCTTGGCCGTGCCGTCCAGCTTGGTGAGTACGATGCCAGTGACGCCGGCGGCCTGCGTGAAAAGTCGAGCCTGCTGCAATCCATTTTGGCCTGTAGTCGCGTCCATCACCAGCAACACCTCGTGCGGCGCTCCGGGGACGAGCCGGGCGGCGGTCCGGCGCATCTTGTCCAGCTCGTCCATCAGGCCGGTTTTGGTGTGCAGGCGTCCGGCGGTATCCACATACAAGTCGTCGATCGCGCGGGCCTTGGCCGCAGTGACCGCGTCGTAAAGCACCGCTGCCGGGTCGCCGCCGGGCCGGGTTTTGATCATCGCTACGCCGGAGCGCCCCGCCCACACTTCAAGCTGCTCAATGGCGGCAGCGCGGAAGGTGTCGGCCGCGCATAAGAGCACAGAGCGGCCCTGAGTCCGGCTCCAGGCCGCCAGCTTGCCCGCCGAGGTGGTCTTTCCGGTACCGTTCACGCCCACCAGGAAGGTGACTTTGGGCGGGGCGTCAGGCGTTGGAACAGGGCGCTGCGGAGCCTCCAGAATAGCCCGCAACTGGGCCTTGAGCAGATCGCGCAATTCTTCGCCGCCCTCAATGGCCTGACGCCGGGCCCGATCGCGCAAGGCGTCCAGAATCCGGGTCGTGGTCTGCACCCCCAGGTCGCTGGTCAGAAGCGCCGTTTCGAGGCCTTCGAGCGTGGACTCGTCCACCGTGCGGGTTAGCGCGACAAGGCCTTCGATCTTGCTCGAAAGGCTTTCGCGGGTGCGCGAGACGGCCTGCTTCATGCGGTCGAAGAAGCCGGTCTTAGGAGCCTCAATGTCGCTGGGCGCAGCTTCTGGCTTCGCCGTGGGAGGGGCTATCGAGTCTTTTTTGCCGCCGAAGAGCTTCATCGTGAGGTGTCCAGATTTGTTTCAGATTTGAGTCTAGAGCATCGGGCGCAGGAACCGGCTCTGCCAGTCCCGCGAAGCCCATCGCGCTCCGATTGTTCCAAAGAGGAGCAACTTTGGTGATCCCCGACTGCTGAAACCGGCGAGTGTGCCGATAAGAGTCACAGAATCCAGTGCGCGGCTGCGCGAGAAGCGGTGACCATGGCGACCACACAGGCGAATCCAAACACGACCGCACATCAAATGGTTCCGTTGCAGCTCTCCGGAAACACGACCGAGCAGCAGAACCGGCAGCTCCAGGAGTTTCTTGGCGAGGCGGTGCAGGAGGCTTACCGGACGGCTATCGAGCAACTCGACCGGCACAGCGCGCAGGCCGTGCTCGACATGGATAAGAAACTCAAGTGCGAGGTCGCCGGCGCACTGGTCGAAATCATCCACCGTCACACCGTGAGCGACAAGTTCAAAGAGGAGGAGGTGGGCTCAAATCGTGTCTATCCGCCCACCTATCGCGTGCGGCCGGTTGAGGCGCAGGTGACGGAATTCAGGAAGCTCTTCCCCACACTGGGCACTTGCCAGGAGAAGCTGGCGCGCAAGCCGCTGCCCGAAGGCGCCGAGGCATGGTTCGCGATTCCGCGCTGGCAGGCGCTGGCCCCCACCTATAATGAAGCCGTCGAGATCGTCCTCGGGGTTCTAGCCACAAAGCGCAAGTTGTCGAACCGGATTATCGGCCGTCTTGGCCCCACCTATCTGCGCCAGAGCGAGCGCTCCAAGCTGGCTGAGAAGATCCTCGCCGAGCAGCAGGAAGGCAACGACATTCTCGTCGTCGCCGCACAGGCCGGCCTGCTCCATCGCGGCTCCTCTGCCCGCCGCACCCGCGTAGCCATGGCCGGCAACGAGTTTGGCCTCGGCGTCTTTACCTTCGCCTGCATGTTGCTGACTCATTCCGAGCGGCTTTCTTGCGCCGATACGCTGATGGTCGATTGTGGCGGAGACGAGTACTCCGTGCGCGGCGACTATACCTTCGACCGCGTCCCGCTCTTCGACTACGACATCGGCGGCATCGAGTTCAGCATCTTCTATGAGGACCGCGCCCGCAATCTCTGGGGAACGCCCACCGCTTTCCTCTACAAGATGGTGTGAGTTAGGGCCTGGCTGCGCGGCCAAGGTCACTACCCTGGTCGCGCGAACAGGCCCTATAGTGTCTTCTCACACACCCTACTAGTCGGGCCACCGACCCATTGCCGCCTGCCGCGTCTAACCGGCAGGCGGTATTCTTTTGAGCATGATGCAAGTCCGGGTTCTCCCCTTCGGCGTGTTGAAAGAATGGCTTGGCTCCTCCGCGTCGACGATCGAGCTGCCCGATGGCGCCACAGTTGCGGATTTGCTTAGACGGCTCGCAGACGGCCACACCGCTCAAAGGCTCAGCGGCATCGCGGTGAGTGTCAATGCCGACATTGCCACTTCGGCCCAGGCGCTGCACGACGGCGACGAGGTTGGATTGCTGCCACCTGTCTCAGGCGGCGCCGGCCAGCCTGCCACCGCTCCAGCCGCAACCGCCGAGCTCCAGTCCAGTGCGATTGCCCTGACCCGCGAGCCTATCGACACGGAACGACTGATAGCCGCGGCCAAGCAGGGAGAGGACGGCGCGGTGGTAGTTTTCGACGGCATCGTCCGCAACAACTCCCGCAGCCGTCAGACGCTGCATCTCGATTACGAGGCCTATGAGCAGATGGCGCTGAAGCAGATGAACGCATTGGCCTGCGAAGCCCGCACACACTTTGCCGTGCGCCAGGTGACGATGGTTCACCGTTTGGGGCGGCTCCAGGTGGGCGAGACCAGCGTGCTCATCGTGGTTGCCTCGGCGCATCGGGCCGAGGCCTTCGACGCCTGCCGATGGCTCATCGATACCCTCAAGAAGACCGTCCCCATCTGGAAGAGAGAGACCTTTGTGGATGGAGTCGTGTGGGCGGCAGGAGAGCCGTTCCCCGCCGGCATCGCCATAGCCCCGCCGGAGGCTTCCCATGAGGAGTAACCCCGGCGGAATCCCAGCTTTGAAAGGGCACGGCTCCAGCCGTGCCGCAAACCGGAGTTATGGATCTGTAGCTTCCGGTGAAGGGTATGGGCTTCAGCCCGTACATTCATCGGCGCGCGTAAGATGGGCTTTGCATTCTGCGGAAAAATTCTCTTCGGGAAGCGTTTTGTGTCAGGGCACGACTTCAGTCGTGCCGCAAGCATCTGATAATAAACGACGGGCTTTAGCCCCTGCGGGAACGCTCCGCCATATCGTCTGCATAGCGCTTCTTGTTCTAGCCCTAGCGCCAATGCTTTTCGCGCAAGAGCCCACTCTTCGCATGGACGTGAAGCTGGTCAACCTTTTTGTCAACGTGACAGACCGCAACGGTGCCGTCGTCGGCGGCCTTGCGCGCGAGGATTTTGCCGTAACCGAAGACGGCCGGCCCCAGCAGATCGCCGTCTTCGAGCGCCAGTCCGAGCTGCCCCTCAACCTGACCCTGGCCATCGACACCAGCGGCAGCGTCCGTAAAGACATGACCGAGGAAGCGGATGCGGCGCACCGCTTTGCCCATGCCATTCTGCGCCCGCAGGATCAGATGAGCCTGCTCCAGTTTGCCACCTATGTGACCGAGCTGACGCCCTTCACTAACAAAGTCGCCCAGATCGATCGCGGCCTCAATCAATTGCATGGCGACTGGGCCACGGCGCTCTACGACGCAATCTCTCTCGGTTCTCAACGCCTGGGTGGCAAAGCGGGCCGCAAGGTGCTGATCCTTGTCTCCGACGGCGACGACACCGCCAAAAACACCACCTACGCCCAGGCTCTTGAAGAGGCTCTGCGCAACGAGGTCATGATATACAGCATCATCGATGTGCCCATCGTCGCCAGCGCCGGGCGCGACCTCGGCGGCGAGCACGCGCTCATCACGCTGGCCGAGCAGACCGGCGGCAAAAGCTTCTACGAAAGCGACGGCGGGCTCGACAAGGCCTTTGCGCGAGTCAGCGACGACCTGCGCACCCAATATCTCATCGGCTATTATCCGCACAACCAGGAGCCCGGAAGGCCCTTTCACCGTGTAGAGGTGACCATCCCCCGGGCCACAGCAGAGGCTTTCAATATCCGCCACAAAACCGGCTACTACATGGATGCCCCCGCCAAAGGAAAATGATTGCGGGATTCCGAATCGGTCTCATGGAAACGCCGTGAATGGGCTAGTCTCCCGAGTCCGCAATATGCAACACAAAACGGGGTGTCATCCTGAGCGGGTGATAGAACTTTTGCATCACATTGTTTTCATTGCACATAACATGCCAATTTTCGGCTGTGTAGGAACTGTGCAGGAAAACTGTGTAAAATCTCAGCCAATTTTGCCCGCTACTGGTCCCTTGCGCACGAGGAGCCGGGGTGCATCGCCCCTTCTTCCGAAGCCAGAACAGCAACGCACAGAGTGGCCATGTCCATATGCGATGTCGGTTCCTGCTGTTCGTACTGCTAACAATAAATGATCGCAGCAATGGTCGCATCTTCGCCGCATGTTCAGTGGTCTGAAGCGATGAAACCGAATGTTGATGCCGCAATCGCCAGTCGAAGTCTCCGCCATGGGCTTCATGCAACGGATAATCGCGTCCGTCGTCAGAGCCTTCAGAGGCTCAGCCCTATATCCATACCCTGACTCTTTTCCTGTTTGGGAGTCTCGGCTATCTCACGTTGCGGCGGCTTCCGGTCGGGCTTAACCACATATCAGTCTTCGCTGCTTACGACTTTTCGACGCTCAACCGGCAGCGATGATCCAGGCACGCGCTAACGCAGCCTCCGACGCCTGAAATGATTTCATCGCGCCGGGCATAAGGAAACTGAAAAACCGCATCGTCTGTTTGATCCATTCGACATCGGTGACCACCGCGACTCGCTCCCAGCGCGTGAGGTGTTCCATCCCAACCTTGAAGTCTTCCCAGATAGCGCCCGGTTCGATGCCGGCGAAATCCACAGCTGTTTCATAGTAAAGGCGGACTTTGTCGTTTCTCTTCAGTGCATTCATAACGGCCGGAACCAGCACCGCATCATAATCTGCTTTTGTGACGCGTCCATTGCAGACGAACGCGAGAACATTCTCAGGAAAGCTCATCAATTGTTCGATCATGGAGCATTCTCCATCGTGCGTTTGTAGATTGCGACTTGACTGCCTGTAGCGCAAGGACCTTTGTCTTCCCCGCAGGCCCGCTGACCATCATTGTACTATTGACCAATCGGTCGGTCAATAGTATGGTCGAAAAATGGCACTGAAAGGACAGCGGACGAAAGCCGGAGACCGGACGCGAGCGGCTATTCTGGAAGCCACGCTCAAGCTATTGGGCCGTGCCGGTCCCGACGGGTTCAGCGCGTCCACACTTGCGAAGGAAGCGGGCGTCAGCAAGGCGACGCTCTTTCATCACTTCGGCTCAATCGAGGAAATCCCGCTCGCGGCTTTTGAACAGTTTTGGCTCCAGTCCCTTGCACCCGATTCCAGAAATCCGGTATCGGCGCGCGACTATCTTGGGGATCTCGGCCAGCAACTCTTCAACATGTCCCGAAAGCATGCCGAACTCCTCAGAGCCCAGGTCGTCTTTGTGACGAAGGCCGTCTTCGATTCTCGCCTACGCGATCACCTGGCGGCGGCTGGGAATCAGATGCACCGGACACTTGCTCAGGAACTCACGGCGCGTCTTCCCAAAGGCCTTTCTGCATCCCAGATCAACACAATGGCGCGCATGGCAGAGATGACCCTGGACGGCATGATGATCGCACTTGTCATGCGCACCGGGCCAAAGGAAATGGCCGAAACGAAACGGGCTTGGGCCGGTTTTGTCGATCTGCTTCTCGCCAGCGTGGGAGCCGAATGATGCTAAAACCAAATCTCTCATTTGTCCCTTGGCCGTTTCATTGGGTCTGGGTCGCCATCGTCATTGAGACCATGGCTTTGCTCTCCTGGATTGCCTACGCCGCCACGCGGCGGATAAAGTTCACATTCCTCTTCGGTTTCAACGTGATGTTGCCGGTCGCATGTATGCACTTGGCCGCAGGCGGTCGTCTCAACTGGCGGGCAGCGTTCGCCGCTATCAGTGTCGCTGTTTACTTACTGAACATGAACCTTGTGATCCTGTTCTGGACACGCGACACCGCGATGTCCAAGCTCGATCGCACCCTCAGTCCAGTCGAAAAACTCGTGCTTCCCTTCCTGATGGCTAACGCTTCTGGCTGGCTTTATTGTCTGCCATTCGTTTTTGTCGCCCGGCGGAACAGACCTCCAGACTGGCAAGACGCGTTTGCACTCGCCGTCTACACAGCGGGAACAGTCATTCACTTCGCCGCGGATTTGCAGAAGAACCGATTTAAAGCCAAGCCGGGAACGAAAGGTCTGCTGCTCGACCAGGGCCTTTGGCGCTACAGTCGCCACCCGAACTACTTCGGCGACGCGCTCGTCTACGTTGCCTGGGCACTCTTCGCCGCAAATCCGTGGGCTTGGCTGTCGCCCGCCGTAAACCTCGCCCAATATGCCTTTGATGCCATGCCGAAGAATGAAAAATGGGCTGCCGAGCGATACGGCCAGGCTTGGTCCGACTATGTAGCGCGGACAAGTCCCTTCTTCCCTTGGATCAGTCGCCGCACCGACGGAGCCCAATGATGCCAAAACAAACTCTCCTCTTTGCGCCCTGTGCGTACAATCTGGCGGAAACCAGCCGCATGGTCGAGATCGCTAAAGCCATCGAGCGTCATCCCGCTGCGAGCCAGGTTTTCGACACTCATTTCATCTCCGACGGCGGCGACTTCGAAACCATGATCGAGAAGCACGGATTGCCGCCGACTACGACACCACCGTAACCGACATGGTAAGGTTTCTGCTCCTTGTCCTGCCTGAAGCAGTGAAGGCCGCGCGCTACCCCGGCGGCCGGCCGCAATTTGGCTTGGCCGCCGCCCGCGCCGCCGCCGCCCCGCCGTCCCCACCCCCAACGCGCCCGCTCCCCCTCTCCCGGCCAGCCCTACCCCGGAAAAAGCGAAATTTCGCCCTGTACGCCTGTAAACACCACAAAACCCCTTTTCCCTCAGCAACTTGCAGGGCAGCAATCGGCACCCATACAGAATAAGTATTTAAGTAAACTTACCCTGAAATCTCTCATTTAAAAAGCGTTACTAGCGATTTCGTGAATCGCTATTTCGCCGCTGTACCCCAGTAAAAACAGTCGCTATAAAGTCGCCTGCGTTGCCAGTCATCTCCTGCATCTAAAATGGCAGAATGACCTCGCCCCTATCCTCGCGCCGCCGTTCCAAGACCCCTCCGCCGGGTGAAACCGGCCAGGAGGCGCTCTACCTGCGCTCTCTCAGCGATCGACAGGTGGTCGTCCAAATCAAGCTGCGCGACGGCGAGACCGTGCGCGGCTGGATTGAGTACTTCGACGACGCCATGCTGCGCCTCACGCGCGAGGGACAGCCGAATCTCTTCATCTACAAGCATCAGATTCGCAGCATCTCTGAAGCCGGGCGGGCGCGTGCGCCACGGCCGGAGAAAGCGGCGCGCCCAACCGCGAACGGTTCAGCTTCAAACGGGGATGCCTCCTGAGCGGCGCGGCGGAACAGGAGTTCGTCTGGGTTTCCAAGGCTGCGGCCATTGCCCAGGAAGCGGGCGCGCGTCTGCGCGAGTTTTTCTCGCAGGGTGTGGAGACCGAGTACAAGGGCGACGTCGACCTGGTGACGGTGGCCGACCGGACAGTCGAGAAGCTGATCCGCGAGCGCCTGGGCGAGGCCTTTCCCGCCCACGGAATCTACGGCGAAGAGGGCACGCGCGAGCGGCTGGACGCGGAGTTTCGCTGGTATGTGGACCCTCTGGACGGGACAACCAACTTCGCACACGGATTCCCGCAATTTTGTGTTTCGCTGGGCCTGGAGCAAAGATCGGCGGGGATTGAAGCAGGCCACGACGGCACTCTGGTAGCTGCGGTGATCTACGATCCCATGCGCGAAGAGCTGTTTACCGCCGAGCGGGGACGGGGCGCACGGCTGAACGGCAAGCCGATGCGGGTTTCGCGCGTGCCGGAGCTGGCCGAGGCGCTGATCGCTACCGGTTTTCCCAGCCGCAAGCGGCATGACAGTCCGAATATTCACTTCTATCAGGAGTTCACGCTCCGCTCGCACGGAGTGCGGCGCGCCGGCTCGGCTGCGCTGGATTTGGCTTACGTCGCTGCGGGCCGCCTCGATGCGTTCTGGGAGTTCAATCTGAATCCCTGGGACACAGCTGCGGGAATTTTGCTGGTGGAAGAGGCCGGAGGCCGTGTGACGAATTTTGCCGGTGGCCACTTCAAACTCGACAGCCGAGAGATTCTCGCCTCTAACGGTCTAATCCACTCCGAGTTGCTGGGGCTCTTCAGCGATATGTTTGCCGGGCGCAATCTGTCGCCCATCCCCACCCCGCAGGAGTTTGCCGCGCACAGGGCGGCGCGGAACGCTGGGAACGCCAATCTGGGTTAAGATGATATTTATCTGTTGTATCCCTTCCCCCTTGTGATACTCAGTCGCTGAGTTCCTGGAATCATTTCTCCGAGATGGAGAAGCAAATTGAGATGAGACTTGAACACCGAAGCGTCCTTTCAATCGGGGATCACATTTATGCACGAATGCATCTTGCTTGACGTTCCGCTCAAAGGGGACCGGGACTATCTGCGCTTGGCCGATTTATTTCCGGCGATTCAAGGAGTCGCTCAGGGGCAGTTTGGTCCTTTAGCGCAGGTGAGTTCCATGATGATTCGTCGGCCGCTCAGGCACGCTATCGAGGTATCATTTCAGCCGGCCGAGGGATGCTCGGGTTCCTTTCGCATCCGGCATGGCGACGAAAGCATTTCAGGTTGGCTGGTGGAGACAGACCAGCAGATTTCCCGCCGGGTTCCCTACGATTCGTCCCCCATATCGGCAGCAGCTGTTTCCGGACCAGACTTTGCCCGAATTCTGACTCCCATACCCGGATTCGCGCCGCTCGACATCCTCGTGAGCCTGGCAAAGATCGTTGGAGCCCAGTTGTCCACGCGTTCCTGGTGGTTATGTCAGTTGAACCTTGATACTCCGTTCACAGAAAGATTTCCCCTGGAAGTTCGAGTACTGCATTGGATTGGTGGACGATTTACTGTCCTCAATATCCTCCAGGGTGATACGGTGATCGGCACATGCCGCGCAATACTCGACGGCACAACCAAGTAGGAGGCAATCGTTGGCGCAAGCATCCTCTCCACCACCACGTCGGATGGCTCCAGTTTCCACTGCCGAGCTCCGCGAGCTCATTGCCCGCGTCGATACCGTGGCCGATCTCAAGAAGCTCACGGATACCACGCGGTTTCGGGATGCGGGGGCCGACTCGCTCGATTTCTACAACCTCATCGTCGCAATTGAGGAGGAATTCGGAATCACGATTGACGATAGTGACCTCGAAGAGGTGAACACGCTCGAAAAGCTGGCCAAGTACCTGAATGAGAGATTGGCATGATCGCATTTCGCACCCGGCGCTTCCAGCCTGGCGATGAACTCGAATTGAACACCCTCTTCAATCGGATTTCCCGCAAGGGAAGCAATAAACCGCCGCGTCCGCTTGAGCACATGCGCTGGCTCTGGTATCACGCGCCGGGAGGCCCCACCGAGAGTTGGATTGTGGAGGCCGAAGACGACGCCGGGATGAGAATCATCGGCCACCATGCTCTCTCCCCCGTTCGTTTTACCTTCGGCGACGAGGATTGGCTCTGCGGCAAGACGATGAATACCTTTGTTTTGCCTGAGTTTCGCGACAAATTCCTCTATCTGCGCTTTGAACAAGCATGTCTGAGAGAGGTTGACAAGTTTTTTGACGCTACCTATTCCATCGCGCCAGGCACCGCCCGGCTGCGGACCGCTTTCGGCTATGAGAGCCTCGGGAATTGGATCCGATTGGAGAGAGGATTGCAGCCCCTGCATCTGATCCGCCGCGTAATAGACGGCTTTGCAGACCGGTATTCGTACAAAGCGCGTATCGGCTTGTTGCGCACGTTTGCGGCAATTTCGATTGCGCCTAAACGCAGTGCATCCCTCGAACTTGTCGAGTACAACGCGGCTGAAGCGGCTTCATCCAGCTTCTTTGCGGACTTCTGGTCACAGGCTCGCCGTGAAGCCGGCATGGCGCCCAGACGAGATATAGCCGACCTGAATTGGCGTTTTTGGAGCCATCCGGGGTTCGAGGGGACAACGTTGACCTATGCATGGCCTGAGGGCGGTCGCGCTTATTTCATCCTCGACAATACGGCTGCCCATTCAGCGGTCTATTCCATTGTGGACTTCTTTATTACGCCTGCGCATCCTCAGCGGCTCGAACAGGTTCTCGAAGCGCTTTTTGTCTGGTGCGCTCAGCGCGGCGCTCTCGCCGTCAACTTTTTCGTTACGCAGAGGGGATTGCCGCCTCAGCTCATGGAAGTTTTCCTTCGTAAAATGAGGCCCTCCCCGCTGCAAAGGTTTGAGCCCGCCAAGGAACTGCCCAGACGCATTTCTACCTTGGGGAAAGCTCGGAGCGACGGTGCGCTTGCCGATTGGAATACCACGGAGATCTTGATGGTCAACTGATCTTAGGTCGTACCGATTGTGCTGTTCTTTCCGGCCCAGACCTGCGGATGGACGCGTTTGGGGCAAGTGCCTAGGAATGGCGGTTCCTATTCCCGCATCGCAAAACCTGGCTGCGGAGCGGATGAGTCCCCCCTTGGGGTTCTGTGCTACTATCAGCGTCGAGAAGTCTTACTTTCCCGGAGAATCCAGAGATGGCCTATATCATTGCAGAACCCTGTATCGGCACCAAGGACACCGCCTGTGTGGACGCCTGTCCAGTCGATTGCATCCACCCCAAGAAGGACGAAGCCGGCCATGCCGAGGCAGACCAGTTGTTTATTGACCCGGTCGAGTGCATCGACTGCGGCGCATGTGTCCCGGCTTGCCCGGTCTCGGCCATCTTTGCGCAGGACGATCTGCCGGAGAAGTGGGCCAGCTATGTCGAGAAGAACGCAGCTCATTTCGGTCGCTAAAGCGCCGTAGACTTTCTCGCAATCGAGTTGAGACCTCACGCGCATCCCGTCATGACGGGATGCGCGTTTGTGTATGCTCACGGTATCGACTGTTGAAGGACTGTGTGCTCTGGGCTGGGAGTATGCTGCGGCAGGCTACGGGCGGTGCTCGTTCAGCTCATCGGCTGTCGAGGAGAAATCCAGTTTCGGAATCCAACCCTTGGGGTCTTTGATCGAATCCGCGATCGTTCTGGCGCCGGGTGCGATCGCAAACTTCCCCTTCTCAATCTCGACAAAATCGACGCTGTCGCCTGTCTTGAGTCCAAGCTCTTTGCGCACGTGAGAGGGAAGGGTGATGCGGCCGTTGAAGGTGACCATTGCGGTGGGCATTTGGAACCTCTGGTTCTATTGTAGCCTCAGACCGGGCGTCGGGGTCAATGCGAAGATAGTGGATAAATGAGCGTTTTTTCCTCAGAAGCCGTGGTTTTGCGAACCTGGCCTGTACATGAGGCCGACCTGATCGTGAGCTTTTTCACGCGCGATTACGGCAAGGTGCGGGGCGTGGCCAAGTCCGCGCTCAAGAGCCGCAAGCGGTTTGGGGGCGCATTGGAGCCCATGACGGTGGCGCGAGCCTGGTTTGCCGAGCGTCCCCGGCAGGAGCTGGCGCGGCTGGATCAGTTGGAAATTGTCCGTTCACCGCTTTCGGCCCCCGTGGACCACGCGCGCATGGCGGTGCTCAGCTTCTTTGCCGAGGTGCTCGACGAGGCGCTGCCTGACCACGATCCCCAGGAGACAATCTTCCGGCTGCTGCTGGCGGTGCTCGAGCAGACCACGGTGGCGCAGTCGGAAATCGTCCAGCCGTGGATGGCGCTCACTTATTTTTCCCTATGGATGACGCGGCTGATGGGCCTCCTGCCCGACATCGCTCACTGCACGGCCTGCGGCGAGGCATTAGTGGCCGGAGAAGCCAGCTTCAATACCCACGGCGACGGCCTGTTCTGCGCGGTTCATCGCAACGGTAGCGCCAGCGTTCTCTCGGCGGACTCCTGGCAACTGGCGCAGCGGATGCTCAGGGCCCCGGCGACGGCCTTTGCCTCGGAGCCGTGGCCGCGCCGCCGCGCGCAAGACCTCAGGCGCTTCACTGTGCAGGCCCTGGAACGCCATTTGGAGCGCAAACTGCGGTCGGCGGAGGCCCTGGGACGGCTTGGGGGCTGAAATCATCCACAGTTTCACAGGGCCACGGGCATTTTTATGCACAAGTTTAGTCGTAGGCACGTATTAATTATCTTGCACGTCTTATAAAATCGGTGCATACTGGGAATATGAGAACCAATATCAATCTCGCCGATGACGCCCGTCAGTTTGCCGAGATCTACGCTCACGCGAACGGGATTACCTTGGGTGAAGCGATCACGGATCTTGTCCGCAAGGGAGGCGAAGCTGCTAGCTTGTCCGCCAAAACGGTGGAATTTCGGCGCTCCGCGGCAGGCTTTCCGACCTTTCCCCCGAGCGGGCGCGTCATTACGACGGAAATGGTGAAAGAGGCTCTGGAGGACTTTATTTGAGAGCCTTTCTCCCCGATGTAAATATCTGGGTCGCGTTGAGCGATCCGGCACATGCGGCTCATGAGCTGGCTACCGAGTGGCTGTTGCGTAGCCGTGATGCACGCTTATTGCTTTGTCCCGTGACTGAGGCTGGTTTTGTGCGCATTGCGTCTTCGCCCCTGATCGGGAAAAAGTCAATTGCGGATGCACTGCGAATGCTTCAGGAGATCGCCGCCCTTCCCAATTGCGACAGCCTACCCATCGCGGACTCCTGGCTCTCGCTTGTCCAGCCCCTCACTCCTCGTATGCACGGCTACCGCCAGGTTACTGACGCTCTCCTGCTGGGCCTCGCCATTCGCAACGGAGCCATCCTGGTCACCCTCGACCGCACCATCCAGGCCTTGGCTGGAGAAGCCTACGCGGCCAACCTGCTCACGCTGTCGTGAATGTGGAAAGGGCTTTCCAGCCGGGCTGATAAAATCGACTTCAGATTCGACGAGAGAGATTTTCACGTGCCTTCTTCCACCGTTTCATCCGCCGCGGCTGTGTCCACTGGGAAACCCGCCGCGCTCACCTTTCAGGAGCTGCTTTTCCGCTTGCAGGGCTTTTGGGCGGCGCGCGGCTGCGTGCTTCAGCAACCCTACGACGTTGAAGTGGGCGCGGGCACTATGGCGCCGGAAACGTTTCTGCGCGTGCAGGGGCCCAAGCCCTATCGCGTCGGCTACGCGCAGCCCTCGCGGCGGCCGGCCGATGGCCGCTACGGCGAGAATCCCAACCGCCTCTTCAAGCACACCCAGTTTCAGCTCATCCTGAAGCCTCCGCCGGTCAATGTGCAGGAGCTTTATCTCGAATCGCTTGAAGCCATCGGCATCGACCTCAGCCAGCACGACCTCAAGTTTGAAGAGGATAACTGGGAGTGGCCGGCGGGTGGCGCATGGGGCGTCGGTTGGCAGGTGATGCTCGACGGTCTCGAAATTACGCAGTTCACTTACTTCCAGCAGTGCGGAGGCCTCGACCTGGACCCCATCTGCGCCGAGCTGACCTATGGGCTGGAGCGCATTGCGGCGTTTCTTCAGGACGTGGACTCGATCTACGACATCGTGTGGGCCGTCGATCCGGAGACGGGCGCGAAGGTGACGTATGGCGATGTCAGGCTCGAAGAGGAGCTTCAGTTCTCGGTTTATAACTTCGAGTTTGCCGATGTCAGCAAGCTCTGGGAACACTTCAACCTGTATGAGGCCGAAGCAAAAGCGCTCATCGACAAGGCTAATGCTCTGTTTGCGAACGAAAGCGCGGAAGCGCTGGAGAAGCGCCGTTTTCCGCTGCTGGCCACCTACGAGCTGGCGCTCAAATGCTCACACCTGTTCAATCTGCTGGATGCGCGCGGAGCCATCAGCGTAACCGAGCGGGTGGGTGTGATTGGGCGCATTCGCACGCTGGCGGTCGGCGTAGCCAAAGCGTATGCGTTGCAGCAGGGAACTTAGCAAATCGATGTGTTCTCTGACCAAAGCGGCTTGGCTAACGACACTTGCATTGGTGGCTGCTTGGCCCGCATGGGCACAAGTCGTTCGCTACGGGGACTGCTCCATTGATTGGGAACTGCTGCAGCTTCCGGATTGTGCATTGTCGGTAAAGGGAAATCAACTATACGTGTCACAGGAGTTTGCAACTGATGTTTTCCTGCATCGTGTGACTGGCGTTGCAGCTACCCCGGTTATCGTGAGCGGGCATCAATGGGCAGGAACGAACTTGCCAAAGCGGGGTTGGGCCTACTTCGATCGGAACGGATTAGTTGTCGTTCAAAACGTGGCGACAATGGACAACGGGCCGAGCGAGTTTCATCGAGGATTGGTGCGGGTAACGCGGGAAGGCAAATGGGGACTCGCCGGGCTGAATGGGGAACTGGTTGTACCGATGCAATACGATGGATTGCTGGATTACAAGGCAGGGTACGGATGGCTGGCCTGCACGGAATGTCGGACTGTTCATCAGGGCGACTATTCATGGTTTTCTGGAGGCAATTGGGTAGCGATCGACCACTTAGGTAAAGTGATCGGCAAGACAAACGATCCAACTGCTTCACACCGCGAAAAGTAACATAATTCATTTTATGAGAATCGGTTGTAAATCAAGAAAGCAGTAGGACTATGTCGGATTTTCTCTTGGAAATTGGCCTTGAAGAGGTTCCAGCCCGCATGATTGCCGGGGCCGAAGCCGAGTTAGGCAAGCGGATAAACGATCTGCTCACGCGCGAGCGGCTCCTCGGACCGAACGGCAAGGTGAACACCTACTCCACGCCGCGGCGGCTGGCCGTGCTGGTCGCCGATGTGCTGGCGACCCAGGCTGACACCGAGGAGAAGCTGACCGGTCCCTCGTGGAAAGTCGCCTTCAAGGACGAAGCGCCGACACCCGCGGCCGTGGCCTTTGCCAAAAAGGCCGGAGTGGCTGTTGAGGCTCTCGAAAAGATCTCCAACGCCAAGGGCGAATATGTGGGCGCGACCGTGAAGCGACTGGGCCGCGCGTCGGCGGAACTGCTTGCGACGGAACTGCCAAGGGAAGTGGCCGGGATTTACTGGGCCAAGAATATGTATTGGCGTGCGGGCAAGCCGGAACGCTTCGTAAGGCCGGTGCGCTGGGTCGTTGCGCTGCTGGATGCGGAGATTGTCCCGCTGGAGATTGCAGGCATCGCCGCAGGCCGCGCGAGCCGTGGCCATCGCGTGCTGCATGGGGAAGCGCCGGTTGTGCTGGCTAAGGCTGCCGACTATGTGGAGTCGTTGCGCAAGGCCTACGCTGTCGTCGACGTGGCCGAGCGCAGACAATCGATTCGCAAGGCGCTCGATGCGGCGACGCGCACCGTTGCCGGTGCGCGCTGGCGCGAAGATGCGGCGCTGATTGAGACTGTCGTGCATCTCACCGAGTGGCCCACCGTCGTGCTTGGCGACTTTGAGGCTGAGTATCTTGACCTGCCGGAAGAAGTTCTGGTCACCGTGATGCGCGACCACCAGAAATATTTTGCGGTCGAGGGCGCGGATGGTAAGCTAGCGCCGCACTTCCTGGCGGTGCTCAATACGCAGGTGGATGCCGAGGGCGAAGCAATCATCCGGCATGGTAATGCGCGGGTGTTGCGGGCGCGGTTCAAGGATGCGCGGTTCTTCTGGGAGGTTGATCAGAAGACGCCGCTTACGGAGCGCGTCGAGAGCTTGAAGAACGTGACTTTCCAGAAGGAATTGGGCAATTACCATCTCAAGACAAGCTGGAATAGTGGCGTTGCTTTCAAACTGCACGAGACCCTTCAGCGCAAAGGTTTTGCGGCATACAGCTACGCAGCGTTGAACATGGCGGTAGGGCTTGCAAAGACCGATCTAACGACGGAACTCGTGAAAGAGTTTACGGAGTTACAAGGAATTATCGGCGGGCTCTATGTTCGGGCGCAAGGATTGCCCGGCGACTTTAAGAAAGAGACGATAGAAAAGGTTGGTGATGCCATTTATTGGCAATATATGCCGGCTTCGACTGAGGACTTGATTCCTCCATCGGCAGAGGGGCAGTTGTTGGGCCTATCGGATCGCATTCAGACGATCATTGCGATGTTCAGCATCGGAAATGCTCCGACGGGTTCGAAGGATCCTTTCGCTCTACGGCGCGCGGCCAACGCAATCGTTAAAATTCTCGCTGAATCAGAATTGCCGATCACTCTGACCGATGTCGTGGAAGCCAGCACCGCAAAAATCGACTGGGACGCTTATAAGGCTCCGGTTACGGCCTTCCTGAGCGAGCGATTGAGCTTCTATTTGAAGGATGTTCGCGGTTTTGCGTACGATGTTGCGAATGCGGTGCTGGCTGCGGGGGCTGACGATGTGCGCGACGTGATTGCCCGTGCTGAGGCTCTCACGGCAGCGCGCGAGTCGGAGGATTTTGCGGCGATCTCCGCTGCATTCAAGCGGATCAAGAATATTCTGCGCCAGGCCGAAGAAAAAAGGTTTGTCATTCAGACAGGCTCAGGGGTTGTTCTCACGGGAGAAGCGCAGCAACTTTCCAGATCTGCGACTGCTTTGGCTCCGCAAGTCGCGAGGCTGCGCGAGCAGAGGGCCTATGGCGAGGCGCTGGCTTTGATTGCGACGTTGCGGCCAGCAGTAGATGCCTTCTTCGACAAGGTGATGGTGCTTGATCCCGATCCGGCGATTCGCGGGGCGCATTTGGGACTAATCGACGAGGTGCTGCGTGGTTTCTCCGGCATCGCCGACTTCAGCGAGATCGTGACGGCGTAGGTTTCTTCTGCCGGGTGGGTTGAGTGTTGTGCTTTCCCACCCATCGCGCGATGAAGCTGCGCGATGGATGGGGCACCCAGCCTTTTGAGTTGTGCCGCTGAACCCTGCCCGAGATTCCTTACCTTCCCAGGCTTCTGTCCCGCATCCTTGGCGCTTGCCCGCCGTCTACAATCAATAGAGATGGCCGACACGCTTTATCTGAGTTTGTGGTACCCGAATCTGCGCCTTGAAGCGCTTGCCGACAAGCTGACGGCAGTGCTGAGCACATTCGCCGCTCATGGCGGCGAGGCCAGGGTCTATGCCGCAACGGTCTGGCCGATCAGTTGGACCGAGTCGCCGGTGTTTCAGCAGATTTATGGTCGAAGGATCGGAGCGGCGGGGGATGGCGTCGCTCAGCTTGGCGCGGAGCCGCGGCTGGCAGTCGAAGAAGCCCTCGAGCTGCTGCACGAAGATTATGCCTACGAGTTCCAGATTGGCTGGAGTCTCTGGGAGCTTGAGAGTCCAACGACAACCACAGGTCCTTCGACTTCGCTGCGCTTCGCTCAGGATGACAATGCATTGGGTTTGGATGCGTGCTGGGCGCGTGCGCCGCGGTTGGTGCGGGTGACGGGCTACGGGCCGCTCTTCGACGAAGGGGCTTACGAGGCCGACGGGCACATCCGCATTGACTTTGGTTCGGACGCGCCGTTTCTTGAGGAAGACTTGGAGCTTGACTCGATCGCGGCCCGCCAGGTCGAAGAAAATGTGCGCCAACTGGTGGAGCTGACCGCAGCCGTCGAGAAGGCTTCGGGGGCTACGGCGCGGCTATTGTGGAGCGAGTTGGGCGAGAGCCTTGCCCAGCGGCTGGCGGCTCGCCTTGGAGTTGCCAACTGACCGTGCGATTCACCATTGAGCGGATGCGGACGCTGGTGCTGGCGGCGGGGATTCTGCTTTTGGGGGCGCTGGCGGTGTTCCTGGCCATCGGCAAATGGAAAAATCCCATGAACCTCAAGGAACTTCCCAAGAGGCTTGGTGTCAACATTGAGCAAGAGGCAAACGGCTTTACGTACACGCAGTCGCACGGCGGTCATACGCTGTTTAAGATTCATGCCTCCAAAGTGATTCAGATCAAGCAGGGCAACGCTCTGCTGCACGATGTGAAGATCGATCTCTATGGCGCGGATGGCAGCCGCCTGGACCGCATCGAGGGCAACGAGTTTGAATACAACCAGAAAAATGGGACAGCCATCGCTGCCGGCCCGGTGGAGATCACGCTGATGCGCCCGGGCGTGGCGCCGGCGATTGCGCCCAAGGCGGTCGCAGGCAAAGCTATCGACGACAAGGGCAAGGGGACACCGCTGGCAGCAGCCGCTGAGGCGGCGGCGAGCGGTGAGATTCACGTGAAGACCAGCGGGCTTATCTTCGACCAGAAGAGCGGAGTGGCGACCACGCAGAAGCATGTGGATTTTTCGATGGTTCAGGGAACAGGCAGCTCCACGGGCGCAACCTACGATTCCAAGGAAGGCCGCCTGGTGCTGGATCAGGCAGTGGAGTTGACGACCGAGCGCGGCGGCCACGCAGTCCAGATTCACGCACAACACGCGGAGTTCGAGCGGGAGACACATGTGTGTCGCCTGCATGGTGCCACTGCCGATTATCGCGGCGGCAAAGCGACGGCCGGCGACGCGAAGATCCTGTTCCGCGACGATGGATCGGCGGTGCGCCTGGATGCGGTGAACGGGTTCACGCTGACGACCGCAACTGGCGGACACGTCGCTGCACCCACGGGGTCCATGGACTTCAACGAGCATAACCAGCCCCAGCGCGGCCATCTCGAGGGCGGTGTCCAGATGGATTCGTCAGGCCAGAAGGGGCCCCGCAGCCGCCAGGTGCATGGGACTTCGGCGTCGGCGGAGCTCGAATTCACGACCCAGGGCGAGTTGCGCCACCTGCATATGGAGCGGGACGTGGAGATGCACAGCGTGGAGCTGAACGAACCGGCAACCGGGCCGGTATCTGGCTTACGGACGGGGAACGGTCCGCTGCGGGTGAGCCGGACATGGCGTTCGCCCGTTGCGGATGTGGAGTTCCGCGATGCGGGGCACGGGAAGTTGGAGCCTGCCGCAATTCACGGGACGCGCGGGGTGGTGGTGACCGGCGAGAGTCAGCAGGGCCAGGGGACCATCGTTCCCTCCAGCTTGGCAGCCGATGAATTGACGGGCCAATTTGGACCGGGTTCGGTGCTGACCACCATGACTGGAACTGGTCACGCCAGCCTCGAAGAGACCACCGCCACGGGAACCCGGCAAACTGCCACGGGCGACCGCCTCGACGCGCATTTTGCCCCCGCCGCCGCGAAAGAAACTGCCGCTGGGGCTAATGGCAGCGTTGCGGGGCACGAGGTTGGGGGCGCTTCGCAGATTCAGTCGGCCGCCCTCGATGGCCACGTGGTGCTGGTACAACAAGCGGCGGCCAAGCCGAGTGCGCAGGCAGAGCCGCCGATGCGGGCCACGGCAGGCCATGCGGTCTATGAGGGCGCGGGTGAGTGGCTGCATCTCACAGTGAACCCGCGGGTAGACGACGGCGGCCTGCAGCTCACGGCAGACAAGGTGGACGTATCTCAGGTTTCAGGAGATGCGTTTGCGCATGGAAATGTGAAGGCGACCTGGATCGATACAAATACCACGCAGACCGGCGGGCAGGGCAAACCCATAAACGCCGCGGGAAAAGAAGGCCAGGGCACAGTGGCTCTTGGTGGAAAAGGCCCGGCACATGTGGTGGCGGCTGACGCTCAATTGCATCAGGCGACGGGCGACGCGACCTTCCGAGGTCATGCGCGGCTCTGGCAGCAGGCAAACTCGGTTTCCGGGCCGGTGATTGTGCTGGATCGTCTGAGGCAGACCCTGGTGGCGCGGAGCGCTGACCCGGCGGAGCCAGTGCGGGCAGTTCTGCTGAGCGCCGGCGGTATGGAACCGGGCAGCACGGCGAGCAAGGATGCAACGGGAAGATCGACGGGGATATCTGCGGCCGCTCCAGCCTCACCTTCCGTGATTCGCGTGCGCGGGGGCGATCTGAAGTATTCCGATGCCGAGCACAAGGCGGTGATGCGCGGCGCTGCCTTGGGCACGGTGGTTGCCGAGACGGCGACGGCGACCTCGGTCTCGAACGAAGTTGAACTGCTGTTGTTGCCGCCGGGCAATCACGCCGGCAAAGACGGCGGGCAAGCCCAAGTGGACCGCATGACGGCCAGGGGCCATGTGACGGTCACCAGCCAGGGCCGGCGCGGAACCGGGGAACAATTGGTGTATACGGGCGAGACCGGGGAGTATGTGCTCACAGGAACCGCCCCCGTGCCGCCCAGGATGACCGATCCGGCGCGGGGAACGGTGACCGGGGAAGCGTTGATTTTCCACAGCCGCGATGACAGTGTCAGCGTGGAAGGCGGCGGACGCAAGACCACGACGGAGACTACTGCGCCAAGGTAATGTTGGTAGAGTACGCAGGGCGGCGGAAATGACTGAATGACCGACACGATGAACACATTGATTGCCGAAGGAATCGGGAAATCCTACAAGGGACGCCAAGTTGTCCGCGGGGTCGACCTGCGCATCTCCCGCGGGGAGGTGGTGGGTTTGCTCGGCCCGAACGGCGCCGGCAAGACTACCAGTTTCTATATGATCGTGGGGCTGGTTGAGCCCGAGACCGGTCGCGTGATGGTCGATGAGACCGAGATCACGCGGGTGCCGATGTATCTGCGCGCCCGTAACTTCGGCATCAGCTACCTGCCGCAGGAGCCTTCGGTTTTCCGCAAGCTGACCGTCGAGGAAAACATCCTTGCGGTGCTGGAGGCGCAGCCCTTGGGCAACCGGGAACGGCGGACCCGGACCGAGCGGCTGATTCATCAGCTCAACCTGGGCCACGTCCGCACCACGCGCGGTTTTGCCCTATCGGGCGGTGAACGGCGGCGCGTGGAGATCGCCCGGTCGCTCTGCATCCAGCCCAACTTCATCCTCCTCGACGAGCCTTTCAGCGGCATCGATCCTATCGCGGTGCTCGAATTGCAGAAGATCATCTTCGACCTGAAGGCTAGCGGCATCGGCATTCTGATCACCGACCACAACGTACGCGAGACGCTGAGCGTCACTGATCGGGCGTACATCATCGCCGAGGGAAGAATTATTTTTTCCGGAACCCCCCATGAGCTGGGCAACAACCCAGACGTGCGTCGTCTTTACCTTGGCGAGGGGTTTTCATTGGGTTGATGCTCGCTTAAAGCCATGAAAGCTCGGCATTTATGCAAGATAGACGGGACTCACATATTGTCAAGATGCCGACAGTGAGGGGCTGACAGGGAAGTTCCGGCCCGAAAATTCCCATGTTGATTGTTGCCCAAACTGGCACTCCCCTCGGAATGGCCGTCAAATTGCTCTCAAGCCCTTCCTTCCGCGATTACACTGAGTATGAGTTCAGACGGGGAATGAGTCCCAACCATGCCGCTGATGCAACCCAAATTGAGCCTGAAGGTGGCACAGCGCCAGATCCTGACTCCGGGCCTGATGCAGATGGTGAGCGTGCTCGCGCTCAACAAGGTCGAACTGAAGGAGATGATCGATGCCGAGATGGTGGAAAATCCCGTCCTGGAAGAGATTGACGAATCGGTTCCGATGCTGGATGAGGTTGCGGGCCGCGAGGAGAAGCTGGAGAGGGGAGCGGACGAACCACCAGCCCCGCCCAAGGACTCCTTTGAAGAGGTCGATTTTGGATCGTACTTCCAGGACTATCTCGACCCCGGCTATCGCACGCAAGTCGAGTTTGACCAGAACGAGAAACCCTCGTTTGAAAACTTCCTCTCCCAGCCTACGACCCTGTCCGATCACCTGGCGTGGCAGTTGGGAGCACTGACCCTCGAGCCCCTGCTCCACGATGCGGCGGAATTCGTAATCGGCAACCTCGACGACGATGGCTACCTGGCCTCGACCGAGGAGGAACTTGCCTCAGTTTTGAGCCAGTCCAATGAAAAGCAGAGCCTGCCAGAGGGCAGGGAACAGGAGCAGGCCGCGGCCCTTGATCTGGTGCGCCGTGGCATTGACCTGGTGCAGCATCTTGACCCCGCCGGAGTTGGGGCCAGGGATCTGCGCGAGTGCCTCTTGATCCAGATCGAGGCGCAGCAGCATGAGTTCGCCCAGGTGTACGCCCGGCAGACAGCCGATGCCGGCGATTTGGACGAGGATCCGCATCGCAGCTTTCGCGCCGAGGCCGACGCGCGGCTTGAGGAGAGGCGGCGCAGCATGGAAGTGGCAGCGCTGATTGTGGATCGTCACTTGCAACTGTTGCAGAAGCGGGACGTGAAGGATCTGGCGCGGGCAGCTCAAATCACCCAAACCGAGGCTCATGCTGGGGTGGAATTCATTCGTACTCTGGACCCTCGGCCCGGCCGCCAGTACAACCGCGAGCAGACCAGGCTGATCGAACCCGATGTGGTGTTTGTAAAGCGCGGCGGCGAGTGGGCTGTCTCGATGAACGAAGAGGATATGCCCAGTCTCCGGCTAAGTTCCCGCTATCGGCGGATGCTGGCGGCGGAAGGCACCGACAAAGAGGTCAAGGATTACGTCAAGGAGCGGTTCCGCTCCGCAATGCAACTGATGCGCAACATTGCCCAGCGCAAGAGCACGATTCTGCGCACCTGCGAGGTGATTGTGCGCCGCCAGCAGGACTTTCTCGACCGGGGCGTCGAGGCGATGCGGCCCCTGATGATCAAGGAAGTGGCCGAGGAGATCGGGGTTCACCCTTCGACCGTGAGCCGCGCGGTGGCCAACAAATATGCGCATACCCCGCAGGGCGTGATCGAGCTGCGCTACTTCTTTTCCGAGGGATCGAACGGACCGGAAGGCGCCGATACGACGCTGCTCGTTCTCAAGCGCAAGGTGCGCAAGCTGATCGAGGACGAGGACGCGAGCCATCCGCTCACCGACGATCAGCTTGCGGCGCTGCTCGGGTCGCAAGGCATTCAACTTACCCGCCGCACCGTGGCCAAGTACCGTGAGGACATGCATATCCCCTCCACTCACCAGCGACGTCGGCGCGACGAATAGGCAGGGCAGTCGTCCAATTGGACTGAGTGCCGTGTCAAACGATTTCTTTTCCCCCCAGTTTGAAGGCCGATGCTGTGGAATGGCCAATGAAAACTGACAACCGGCTACTGATCCTGTAGAATCCGAAGTTCCCCAGCCGGGAAGCCGAGCTGGGAGAACGAGAAGCGGAGGCTGACCATGGAAGTGGAGTTCACCGCCAGAAAAGTGAAGATCTCCAAGGCGCTGCGCACGCAGGCCGAGGAGGGGATGGAAAACATTGCCCGCATTTTGGGTAAAACCGCGCGGGCCAGCGTTACATTTAGCGCGCAGAGGCATCTACAGATCGTCGAGGTAACCGTCCAGGCGCGGCTCCAGACGATTGCTGCCACCGGCAAGGCCGCTACCCTGGATGCCGCGCTTCGGGACGCAATCGACCACGCCGAGAATCAGGCGCGGCGATTCCGTGACCGTCGCCTCGAGGGCAAACGCCTTCCCAAAGAAGAGAAGACGTTGACAGCGCCTCCGGTAGCGCGAACCAAGGCTCGTCCCGCCCAGCCGGCAGCCGATGCCGGTGACGCGAAGCCGGCCCGCGCCAAGGCCCGCGCTTCCATTGCCGTCCACTCCTTTCCCAACCGCGCCACCGTGGTCGAGCCGCACATCCTCAAGAGCGGCGATGCCATCTCCCTCAGCCCTATGACCGTCGAAGAGGCTGTGAAGGATGCGGAATTCCGCGACCGCGACCTGCTGATCTTCCGCAATCCCGTCGGAGACACGTTTGTGCTCCATCGCCGCCGGGACGGGCAGATGGAACTCGTGGAGATGCCTTAGAACCTGCTGACGAACTTCGCCAGTATGTTGATCGCCTATTGTTGTACAAAAATTGGGTGCCCCAGGTCCAGATTTTCGGACCTGGGATAGAACCGCCTCAAGGCGGGTGCATTAGCTGTGCGCTGCTCGGTCCCCGGTTGATTGCGTCCGGTACCGGAGCCTGGTCCTTCTGGTGTAGCATGTGCCCATGACGAGATCGAAATCTGAGCCCAGGCCGGCCTCGCCCCGAGGGGGTACACAACGCGCCAAGCCCATCACCAAGCCGGCAAAGGAACTGGTCATCGTCACAGGAATCTCCGGCGCGGGCAAGGCTTCAGCGCTCAAGGCCTTCGAGGATCTCGGTTTTCACGCCGTGGACAACCTCCCGCTTGAGCTCTTGCCCGATTTTGCTCAGCTCGTAGAGAAGTCAGCCGGGGTGCAAAGGGCAGCCATTGTTGTCGACGTGCGCGAGGGAACCACGCTCGATCGCCTCCCGGAGATCCTCAAAAGCGTGCGCAAGCTGCTGCAAACGCGCGTGGTCTTTCTCGATGCGCAGGACGCTGTGCTGGTCCGCCGCTATTCGGAGACTCGCCGGCCGCATCCCTTGGGCCGGTCGGAGACCGTCTCCCGCTCCATCGTCGAAGAGCGGCAACTGCTGGACCCCATTCGCAATGTGGCCGATATGCTGATTGACACCTCGAACTTCAATGTCCACGAGTTGCGCGCTCATATCCTGGATCGGTTTGGCGTAGAGAAAGTCGTCCGGAAGTTGCTCGTCTCCTGCCTGAGTTTCGGCTTCAAGAACGGCGTTCCCCTCGATGCGGATATGGTCTTCGATGTGCGCTTTCTGCCCAATCCTCACTTTGTGCCGGAGTTTCGCAAGAAGACCGGCCTGGACCCCAAGGTCGCTGCGTACATCCGAGGGTTTCCGCAGACCGTGGAGTTTCTTGACCGTGTGACGGAGCTGATGCTTTACCTGCTGCCCCACTACGTCGAGGAAGGGAAGAGCTACCTGACTGTAGCCTTCGGCTGCACCGGCGGCCAGCACCGCAGCGTGATGATGGCCGAGGAGATCGGACGACGCCTCACCAAGGCAGGGTATGAGGTGAAGGCGCTCCACCGCGACATGCCGCGGTAAATCAGCGAGACACAGACTTAGCGGGCCGGTCTATTCCAATGCTGACAGCTGGAAGGTTACGACCATTACTGGGCAGATCGTCGAGCCAACGGGAGTAGGCATCTGCTAAGTGCGGGTCTGGCGTCTTTGAAGGCCTTAGCCAGACCAGCATCTTCCGTGCTGTGACGCTGTTGTAGCCCGCAGGATATTGGGTCTGGCCGGCGATCTTGTTCGACGCCGCTGGCTCAATCAGCCACAACGACGGAACGCGCAACGCCGCTGCCGCCGAGCCATCATCAAATCTGTCGTGCATCAGCAAATGCGCGGGAACCAGCTTTGCCCGCGCGTCACTGAAGATCGCATCCGTCGGCGCGCTGAGTGGCGATTCAAGTACCACCCCAGCAAGCTCCGGGTGGGCCGCGGCCACTTCAAGCGCGAGGTTGGCGCCCAGCTCCCTGCCATCCACAACGATCGTGCCGGGCGCGACATGGCGTGTTGCGCTCAGGTACTGGAGCGCCCATTCCGCGTCCTCGCGCCAGCGGGCCTCACTGGGGTGCGCGAACTGGCTCTGCCCATAGCCGCGATAGTCGAAGGCCAGCACGTTTACCCCGATGGCGTGCAATGCGGCCAGCGCATCGACCGCATCGCCGACATTGCCATCCTGCCCGTGCAGATAGAGCACGGTAAAGCGGCTGTAACGGGCGTCCGCAGCAGCCGGAATCCACCAACCCCGCAGCCGCGGCTCGCCCGCTTCGGTCGCAGCGAATCCAACCGAGTCGAAGGCCAGCCCCACGCTGGCTGGAGTGCGAGTCATCGCTGAAGTCGGATGATAGAGCAACTGCCAGCTTCCCTGCCAGAAGAGCAGGCACAGCGCGCCCCACATGCAGGCCGCCGCGGCCACCAGCGTCACGCCCCCCGCCTTGAGCAGCCAGCGGCCCGAGATGGTCGGCGGCGCGGACCGTTGGGTCTGCGCCTCGCGCCTGCTGCTCCATGCCTGCTCGAAGGCGGACGATGACAGCGGAGTAACCGGCTTGGGTTTGGCTTTCTTGTGCGGCATAGGCTCACTCCTATGCTAACCGCGTGGGCCGCTGGCTCAGGTTCGGGGAGATCCGGGTTCCCAGTCCCAAAGCAGCACCTTGGGCACCCGGCTGTTATCGAACTAATTATCTGCAAGGTTTTGAAAATATAGGAGGGGGGTGGGGGGTATTAATTAAGTGGTTATGGGGCTGGAGGACGGTTGAGATGGTTTCTTGGTATCTCGCATCTTCTCCCCTCGTCTTCTGCTTACCAGTATGCACGAAGGGAAGGTTATTTTCTGCACGCCACCTGCGGTGGGGCCAGCGGCATTCGGCTGGCGAGTCGAGGTTTGTGGTCTCCCATCCTTTCGCAAAGAACGCGAAAGGATGGGCACCACTTTTGAGGGAATGTTTAGATTCTGAAAAACTTAGGGTGCGCCACCCGCCGTCAGTGACTCAACGGAATAACTTCCCGATCTTTGGATCGTTTAGATTCGTGCTATCCCAGGTCTGAAAATCCAGACCTGGGGCACCCACATTTTCCACTTATTCAGATGTGGGCCCCGCCTAGAGGCACAATATACAGCTAGTACTTGACGATGGCGGCGAAGGAGTCGGGCTTTAGGCTGGCGCCGCCGACAAGAGCGCCGTCGATCTCTTCCTCGCCGATGAGCGAGGTGGCGTTGTCGGGCTTGACGCTACCGCCGTAGAGGATGCGGATGGCCGCGGCGACTTCAGCGCCCAGCAGCTTGGCTACTTCGGCGCGGATGATCTTGTGCGCGTCGACGGCGATCTCGGGCGTGGCGGTCTTGCCGGTGCCGATGGCCCAGACGGGCTCATAGGCGATGACGATGGGCGCGGCGGCTGCGGGGGTGATGCCCACGAAGGCTCCGGCGATCTGGGTCTTGAGCACTTCGGCTGTCTTGCCGGCCTCGCGCTCGGCCAGCACTTCGCCCACGCAGACGATTGGGATAACGCCGTGCTTGAGCGCAGTGTGCAGCTTCTTGTTGACGATCTCATCGGTCTCGGCAAAGTACTGGCGGCGCTCGGAATGGCCGATCAATGTGTGCGTTCCGCCTACGGCGAGCAGCTGGCCGACGGAAGTTTCCCCGGTATAAGCGCCCTCTTCGGCAAAGTGGATGTTCTGCGCGCCGACAGCGACGTTGGAACCTTTGGCGGCTGCAATTACTGTCGGCAGTAGCACGGGGGAAGGGAACAGGGCGATCTCGTCGCGGGTGTGGCCGGCTACGAGCGGCAAAAAGGCATCGACAAAGGCCTTGGCTTCAGCGGGCGTCTTGAACATCTTCCAGTTGGCGGCAATCAGTGCTTTACGAGACATTTTTTCGGAACTCCTCAGGCTGATTCTAGTGGATAAAATTCAGGGGCCGGGTGACGGCGGGCACAACGGGGCGAGTGCGATAGGCCGTGCGCAAAGCAATGGCCCTGAAGTCAATCTTGCCGGCCGGAAGTCTGCACTTCCGACACATCGTCCGGCACTTCGCCACTAAGGAACGCCTCGCGATGATCGGGGTCGCCGAGGTCCATCTTGAAATGGTGCCAGGTACCGTCTTGAAGGACGCCCATGTTCCACGGCCCTGAGACCGATTCGGAAAACTGCCAGATGATGTGGAAGCCTTCCTCGTTGGTGAACCCTTCGCCGTCCGCCTGGATGATGGCGTCTCCGCGCTCCCACAGAGCCGAGCGCAGCGCATGGAGGGCGTTGCCGCCTTCCTCCGTATCCGCCCCTTGCAGGTGCTGGAAGGCATAGACTGTTTTGACCTCGGCCAGGAACTCCGCAAGCCATGCCACGCCGCTCTCCGGCTTGCAGTCCTCGGTGTCCTCGAGGAAGTCGGCAATCTCATCCTGGCCGGTCGAGCCGTCGAAGACGAGGTTGCGTTCGAGGACAGCGACCTCGACCTCGTCGACACTGGAGAGCAGGAGGGACTCCCATTCTTCCTCGTCTCCGCTTTCGACAGAGAGCCGGAACTCAGGATGTTGTGCTTGAATCAGCGCCGCCAGTTCCTCGAACGAGGGAAACGCTTCATCCTTCGACAAGACTCGCGTGTAGTATCCCAAAGTGGTTCTCCGATCGGAGCAGCAGACTCTTCCGGTCTTTGAGTTTAATTCCTCGCGGCCCAGTCAAAAAGATGCCAGTCCCGTCGAGCGACATCCTTAAGAGCTATTACGATGCTTCGGGGATTGTGTTAAAATATGACCATAGTCGGTGACTATGGGAGGAATTATAATGCCTACCACGATTGCGGCTGGAGAGTTCAAAGCTAAGTGCCTGAAGCTGTTGGATGAAGTGTCTGAGACGCGCGAGACGCTGGTGATTACCAAGCATGGCAAGCCGGTGGCGCAGTTGGTGCCTGTGCCGGCGGAACGGGTCGACCCGTTTGGCGCTATGCGCGGTAGCGTTCTCTGGGAGGGCGACATCGTTTCTCCACTCGAGAATGAATGGGAGGCGGCGCAGTGACGGATGATTCCGATCCTGAGCGACATCCGCAGCTTTTGCTAGATACGCATGTGCTTGTACGCCTTACGGACGGGAGTGGGAAATTGGGTGCACAGGCTAGGGAGGCGATCCGCGGGGCCTATCGCGAGGACCGGGCCTTCATCTCGGCAATAACACCGTGGGAGATTGCATTGCTGGTGAGCAAGGGGCGGCTCACCCTGGACAAGGACGTGCTCGTTTGGGTCCGTTCGGCATTGGGTGTGCCAGGACTACAACTGGCGCAGCTTTCGCCGGAGATAGCGGTGGCCAGCACGCGACTGCCCTGGGAGATGCACGCCGATCCCGCAGACCGCATTTTGGTTGCGACGGCCCGGCATCTGGGCGCAACGTTCGTAACCGCGGACCGGGCGTTGCTGGAGATGGCAGGAAAAGGGCACTTCGCTGCGATGGACGCGACGGCCTAAGCTGCGGCGGGTGAAAGCATCGGAATAGGATTCCCTCCCGTTCGCGCGAATCAACCAAACCTTAACAATGCCCGCCCTATCGGCCCTCTACGATACGAATGAGTGTGTGCCCGCGTCTTCAATGAACCTGGTGCGGGATAGCGCCTGTTCAAAGCATCCTTCACCAAGACAACCTTGAAAATGACTTCACTTCAAATAGGCGCGCACCAGATCGATCAGATCCTCGGCCAACTCCGGCGCAATCTGCTCCTTGGCTCCATCCGCCAGGTGAAACCGGATATGGGTCTCGAGCACCTCGCCCATCAGCCCGTTTACCCCGCCGCGCACGGCAGCCAGCAACATCAGTTGCCCGCCGCAACCTTCGTCGGCCATCAGCGATCGTTCCACTGCCTCCAACTGCCCGCGCAGTTTTTTCAATCTTTGCTGCAGCTTGATCTTTTCCCGCTCCTGATGCGACATTGCTCGTCTCCTCCGCTTGACAATACCTACCCCCGGTATGGTATCTACCATGTGGGGGTATAGTTGCGCTTCCATTTTATGCCCGCCGCGCCACGCCGCGCATCCAACTGCAAAGGCTTTTCGATGCTCCGGTTCTCTTGCAGCCGCCCCAACTCGATCTGCGCAACCGGGGCATACGGCCGCGCGCTGGCCTGCCTAGCCCTCGCTTTGCCCCTCGCCGCCGGCATCGCCGCCGCGCAGGCCTCTGGCTCCTTGCCCGACGCGCCCCCGCCGCAACTCTCTCCCGCGCAGACCCTCGCCGCGACTGGTCCTTCCGTTTCTGTCCTCGATCCCCAGCACGACGGCATCGGACGCAAAGCCGCCGACATGAGCCCCGTGGGCCATGAGCCACAGGACGCCCCGATCGTCTCTATGGCCTCCCACCCTGACAACAGCTCATGGTGGCTCTCCGGCCAGGCCAACGTTATTATCCAGGGCAACCTGCCATTTCATTCCCCCTACCAAGGAGTCAACAGCTTTCTCGGCAGGGGAGCGTACAAGACCTCTCTGTTGGGCACGATATACACTGCCTGGCGGCCTACGCATTCGATCCGCTACAACAACGACCTGATCCTCGACATCGAAAGCACTGGCGGGCGCGGTCTCAGCGAGGCTCTCGGATTGGCCGGCGCCACAAACCTGGACGTGGTGCGCAACCCCAACCTGGGTTCCGTGCCCTACCTTTCCCACTACGAGATTCACCAGGTCATCGGCTTCACACAAAAGACAACCAGCCAGGAGCCCGGACCGTGGGCACTGGCGCCCAGCGTGCCTCTGCGCCGCGTCGAGTTCCGCATCGGCAAAATGTCGGTGCCCGACTTCTTCGACATCAACGGCCCTGGCTCCGACAGCCATCTTCAATTCATGAACTGGACGGTCGACAACAACGGCGCATGGGACTACGCCGCCGACACTCGTGGCTACACAGTGGGCGGCATGGCCGAGTACGACGACAGGATATGGACTCTGCGCTATGGCATCTTCGCCATGCCCACCGTGGCCAACGGCATCGACATGGACTGGGCCTTCAGCCGCGCCCACGGCCAGAACGGCGAGTTCGAGTTGCGGCACAGTTTCGTTCAAAATCGCAAAGGCACGCAGCGCATCCTCTTCTACGCCAACCGCGCCCACATGGGCACATACCGCGAGGCGGTCGAGGACTTCCTCAACGGTTCCGACACCGCTTCGTATGGAGTGACCGTTCCCACCATCACCCTCCACGAGCACTTCAGCGCCCTCAAATACGGCGTCGGCTACAACATCGAGCAGGAAGTAACGGAAAATCTGCGCGTCTTTGGACGCTTTGGATGGAACGAGGGCCAGCACGAGTCCTTCGCCTATACGGAGGTCGAGCAGACTGTCGAGGCCGGCGCCGATTACGCCGGAACCCGCTGGCGTCGCCCGGTGGATAAGATCGGTCTGGTCGTTGTCTCCAACGCCATCAAGCGCGATCATCAGGAGTATCTGAAATTAGGCGGTCTCGGCTTTCTGCTGGGCGACGGCAACCTCAACTACGGCCGCGAAAATATCGTCGAAGGCTACTACAACTGGCACGCGTGGCGCGGCTTGTTTTATGCCCTCGACGTGCAGCACATCGACAACCCCGGCTACAACCGCGACCGCGGGCCGGTTTGGGTGGGCTCAGTGCGGGCGCACGTGGATTTTTGAAGCAGAGTGGTAGGGTTCACCGATCCATCGTCAGATCTGGGTATTCCGCATTGCAATTGACCCTGCAATGATATATATTCCGACGTATCGGAAGAATTATTGGAGGGACGATGATCGCACAGGAACCGGAGTTGACGCCCACGCAAGCGGCTGTGGTTTCGTGTGTGACAGTGCGGAACGTGAACAGGTGCATCGACGAAAAGATTCTGCCCAAAAACCTCTTCGAGATTGACGGCGACGGCGCTCGCCGTCTCAGCGTGAACGCATGTATATTCATCTCGTTTTATTTCGAGGCCGCCAACCGGCTGACCTCGGAGGAACGCCGGCGCATCATCGCATCGGCGAGCAGGGAATTGCCGAAGGCGAATCCAGGCGCGCTGGAGAAGGAATGGATCATCCGCCAGGAGTTTCTTTCCGTCGATCTGGCTCCATTTCTGAGAGGCGTTCGCCTGAGACTTGCGCAACTAGATGCGGCACTGGCGCTTGTCGTTGAAGATCCCGAAATTCTCAGCGGAACGCCTGTGATCCGGGGGACCCGCGTCCCTGTCTACGATATTGCCGTTCTCGCTGCATCGGGCGAACCGGTGGATCGCATATTGGAGGATTTTCCCGGCATTACCGCCGAAGCTGTTGAGCTTGCGGCGCTCTACGCTGAAGCCAATCCTCTCCAAGGCAGACCCCAGCGATCACGGACTCTGCCCGCTGGAGCGGTGGTTGTTACCCACTACAGAGTGCCTGGTAACCGCGCGGTTATCCAGAAACTGGCTTCGTGAAGCTGCTTGTTGACGAATGTCTGAGCCCGCAACTCACCGAACTTGCACGCCAGCGTGGCCATGACGAGTCTTCGCATGTCGTGTGGATCGGTAAAGTTGGTTGGAAAGACTGGGAGCTGCTGGATGTCATTCTCGGTGAAGATTGGACGTTTGTCACCAGAAACAGCGCCGATTTTCGTGGTTCACGCAAAGCGCCTGGTTCCCCAGGACAATATGCCGATGTGGAGCTTCACGCTGGCTTGGTGTGCCTCAATGGCCCGGTAGGCATGGATCGCCACCAGCAGCTTGAGCTATTCGACAAGGCACTCGACGAACTCGACCGGGACGGCGATCTGGTAAATCAGGTGCTGGAAGTGACTCGAACAGATTCAAGCGGTCAAATTGAGATTCGTCGTTACAGGTTGCCGCGAAGTGAAACGTGATCTCACATGCTTTTGAACCGCAGCTTACTTTCCCGCCGCTCCGGTCTGCCCCTGCGGTTCCGCGGGCAGCGTCACAATAATCTCGTTTGGCTTGGCGTAGTGCAGTTTTTCCCGCGCCAAGATCCCCATGGCCTCAGGGTCGGACTTGAGCCGGTCAATGCGCTCGCGGAGACGCGCGTTCTCCGCGTCTAGATCCTTGATCTCCCGCTGCAACTGACGGTCTTCCACGCGCTTCTGCTGCCATACCGACAGCCCGTGCGGGCCGTTGATCACGTGCCAGGTGAGCAGCAGCGCCAGCCCCACGGCTACTCCCGTGCCGGCCGGACGCCACACACGCAGCGTCCAGTCCAGCGCGCGCTTGGGCATGGGACCGGCAACGGTTCCCGCCGCGCTCTTTTCTGCTTGCATCTTCGCGTCCACCGTTCAACCTCAATCCGCGCTTACGACAACACAAACTTTTCCGCCGCTGCCTTCAGGGCTTCCGAGTCCTGTTCGCTGCGCGCTTCCGTGTAGGCCCGCACCACCGGCTCGGTCCCCGAGAGGCGGTAGCACACCCACGAGCCGTCTTCCAAAATCAACTTGAGCCCGTCCGTGCGCACCACGCTGCTCACCTTGCGGCCGCTCAGCTCCGCCGGATCGGCCTTCATCTTTTCAGTGAACGCAGCTTTCAGCTCCGGGGTCAAGCGGAAGTTCTCTCGAACTGGATAGAAGGAACCAACCTTGCCAAATAGCTCCTTCAATTGCACGCCCAAACTCTTGCCGCGCGTCGCCACCATCTCCGCCATCATCAGGCCGGCCAGCACGCCATCTTTCTCGGGAACGTGCCCCCGAATCGTCAGTCCCGCCGACTCTTCGCCGCCGATCGCGATCTTGTCCGCAATGATCAGCTCGCCGATGTACTTGAATCCCACCGGCGTCTCATACAGCTGCACCTTGTGGTGCTCTGCAATGGCATTGATCAAATTGGTCGTCGCTACGCTCTTGGCCACGCCATTCCGCCAGCCCCGCGTCTCCACCAGATAGTCGAACAAGAGCGCAATCACGTAATTCGGCTGAATAAACGTTCCATCCTGATCCACAATTCCGAAGCGATCCGCGTCTCCATCCGTCGCAATCCCCAGTGCCGCGCCAATCTCCTTCATCTTCGCCTTGCAGGCGCCCAGCAGGTGGTCGTCCGGCTCCGGCGCGTGCCCGCCGAAGAGCACATCGCGATAATCGTGAACCGTCGCCACCGTCACGCCGGCCTCGCGTAGCAGGTGGCAAGGGTAGCCGCGTCCAGCACCCCAGAATGGGTCGTAGACCACCTTGATCCCCGATTTGGCAATGGCCTTCAGATCCACAAGCTCGGCCAGCCGCTTGAGGTACGCGGGCTTCACGTCCGCTGTCTCAAATCCGCCCACCGGTGGCTGTGCGCTTGCAATGCTCCTGCCTCCGGCAATCAGTGCCGCAATCGCCGCCTCGATGTGTTTCGTCACTTCGGGCAGCGCCGGTGCGCCATCGTGCGTTGAAAACTTGATGCCGTTGTACTCCGGCGGATTGTGCGAGGCGGTAAAGTTGATGGCCCCCGAGGTCTTCAGGGTATGCACAGCGTAGGCGATGGCCGGTGTCGGTGCTGCCTCAGGGATCACAATCGGCGTCACGCCCGCCCCGGCCAGCACACTGGCTGCCTCAGCCACAAACCGCTCGCCCAGAAATCGCGGATCGCGCCCCACTAGGACACGGTGTGGCTCCGGCAGAGTCTTCACATAGGCGGCAATCCCCGCCGCCGCCAGCCGGATGTTGGCCACGGTAAATTCCTCGGCCACAATCGCCCTCCATCCGGAGGTACCAAACTTGATCGCTGTCATCGTCTCTTTCTACCCCTGTATTGGATTCGCCACCGCAAAGTCCATACTGCCTGACTCTACCCCTTCGGGCAAGTTGCGCATTGAATTTCCCGGCGTTTCGCCGTATGATAGCTATGCGACGAATTTGTCTGCCATGGTTGCCGTGGGTAGGCCGGCTGGCGGAGAGAGGAGTGGGCTTACAGCCCACTTTTTGTTTGCGGCAAAACCTCGGGCCTAAACTCCCCAGGAATTGTGAAAAATGGGCGGCGTGGAATGGGCTCCCGCCGAGCGACTTTTGCTCGCTGGGGTATTGAGAACGATGGCAGTCAAGTTGGACGAAATCCGGGCAGCAGCGGCAAGAGTGGCCGCCAGCCATGGGCTGGACGTGGTGGATTTTGAGTTCCTCGGCCCTGCAAAGGAGCGGATACTTCGCATCTACCTCGAGAAAAACGCCGAGGGCCGTGCGCAGCTCAAGGCGGCGATAGCAAGTGGGACTGAAGGACTTCCGGAACGGCTGGTTGAGGGCAATTTGAGCGTAGAGCAGCTTTCCGGCATCACACATGAAGATTGCTCCGCGTTCAGCCGCGATTTTGGTGTTTTGCTGGATGTGGAAGACCTGATCCCCGGCGCAGAGTACACGCTGGAAGCAAGTTCTCCTGGCCTGGATCGCAAGCTGACCAAGCCGGAAGAGTTTCAAAGGTTTCATGGAAGCCTGGTGAAGATCCAGACCTTTGAACCGATCCGCAACAACCGGCACTGGCAAGGACGATTGGCAGCCGGTTCAGACGCCGGAACAACCGTCACGCTCGACCTCAACGCGGTGAAGCAGAACAGCAAGACGAAGAAAACCGGTGTCAGCACGGTCGAGATTGCGTTCGACAACATCGAAAAGGCGCAACTCGTGCCAGAGATTTAAGTGCATCGTAATAGATGCAACAACTAAAACCTAACGTTTAGCTAAGCCTAACGTTACAAACAAATTCAACTCAACCGGCCGGGACTTGAACCGTATCCCCCGAGCCGACCGACAAGCGAGAGAGCAAGCAGAGTATGGCCACCAGCGTTTTGTACCAGAGCATCGAGCTCCTGAGCCAGGAGAAGGGCATTGACCCCGCCATTGTTGTGGGCGCGGTCGAGGAGGCCATCGCCCTGGCCACGCGCAAGTTCTACAAGACACAGGAAAACATGCGCGGCGAGCTGAACCGGGAGACCGGCGCAATCACGGCCTACATCTACAAGACGGTAGTGGCCGACGCCGCAGCGGTCGAGGATCCGCTGAACCAGATCACGCTCGAAGAGGCCAGTCTACTCGCTCCCGGCGTTGAAGTCGGCAGCGAGATCCGGCTCTATCGCGACACCAGTCCCCTGGGCCGCATCGCCGCTCAACTGGCCAAACAGGTCATCTTTCAGAAGGTGCGCGAAGCCGAGCGCGACACGGTCTTCAACGAGTACGCCCATCGCGAAAACGAAGTCCTCAATGCCACCGTCAAGCGGATCGAGGGCCAGGACATCATCTACGACCTCGGCAAGGCCGAAGCCCGCTGCCCCAAGCGCGAGCAGTCGCGCCTCGAGCAGTTCTCGATCGGCGAACGCGTTCGTGTCGTCCTGCTTAAGGTGGACCGCGCCGCGAAGGGCCCGCAGGTGATTGTCTCGCGCGCCGCACCGGAACTGGTATCGAATCTCTTTCAGTCGGAAGTCCCTGAGATCTACGACAACACCGTGACCATCCGCACCATTGCCCGCGAGGCAGGCGAGCGCACCAAGATCGCTGTGCAGAGCCGCGATAAAGATGTTGACCCGGTCGGCGCCTGCGTCGGCATGAAGGGCATGCGCGTCCAGTCCATCATTCGCGAGCTCCGCGGCGAAAAGATTGACATCATCGAGTACAGCGACGAGATCACCACCTTCGCGCAGAAAGCCCTGCAACCGGCCAAGGTAAGCCGCGTCTCCATCTCCGATCTCGCCGGCAAGCAACTCGAAGTGATCGTCGACGACACGCAGCTATCTCTCGCCATCGGAAAGAAGGGCCAGAACGTCCGCCTCGCCGCCAAGCTACTGGGTTGGAAGATCGATATCAAGAGCGAAGAGGAGAAGCGCCAGGAGGTCGAGCAGCAGATGCAGGCTCTCACCGGCGGTCCTTCCACGCCCATCGAGCAAGTCACCGAGCTTGGCGACGGCATTATCCAGAAGCTTGTCGCTGCCGGCATCACAACCGTCGAAGCCCTGGCCGATATGACACCCGAGCAGCTCGAAGAGATTCCGGGCATCGGCGAAAAAACCCTCGAGCGCATCAGCGTTGCCGTGCGCCATTACTTCGGCCACTTTGAAGAGGGCGAAGAAGGCCACGTACCCGAATCGGCCGAAGGCGAAGCCCTCGACGCCGAGCATGCCGAAGCAGAAGCTGGGGAGCCTGGCGAAGACGTTTCTGTGAAGTCGGCCGTGAAAAAAGCCGGTGAAGCGGAAGTCGAGAATGCACCTGCGGTCGAAGGCGATGCGGAAGCCGAAGCTGAAAACGCAGAGGTGGTTCTGGAGGAAGCTGAATCCGAGGCCGGCGCGGAATCCGACGTTCTCACCGCCGAAGAATTTGCCGTTGAAAGCGTTCCCACGGCGGATGGCGAAGACATGCTGGACACTGAATTGGACGAAACTGAAAGCGCAACATCGGACGAACGGGCGGACAATGAGGACGGCGCATAATATGCGCGGCCTTCAAATCCAATCGGGCGAAAATCGAATTCTCAAGAACAGCCACTGCCACGAGGTAGCTATGAGCGACTAAGGGCGTGGGAAGCACAATCTGAAAAGAGGCGGATGAGTAAGGTTCGTATCAACGATCTCGCGCGGGAGATGGAAGTCAAGAGCCGTCAGATTCTTGACGTATTGGCGGAACTCGGCCTGGACAGCGGCAAGACCCACTCCAGTTCCCTGGAGGATTACGAGGCAGCGAAGGTTCGCGCGCAATTTGAGCGTGGATCGAAGGCTAGCGGCAGCGGAGCGTCCTCGCGCGCCTCTCAGGGCATTACGCCCAAAATCGATCTCTCTCACGTCTCCAAGCCCGGCGACGTGATGAAAGCTATCCTTGCCAACAAGCAGAAGGAAGAAGACGAGGCGCGCCAGAGTCATTTGCCCAAGGCCCCGGCGAAGACTCCGCCGCCTGCCGCCCCTGTTCGGCCCACCCCCCTGCCCGTCGTGGCCGCTGCTCCGCCGCCAGCCAAGCCGGAGCCGCGCAAGATTGTGCCGCAGCCACGCTCCGCGCCGCCCATTGTCGTTCCACCGGCGCAGCCCGCTATTGCCTCCAGGCCACCCGCTGGTCCGGTGGTCGCCAAGGCTCCGGCAGGCTCTGTTAGCCCGTCGCGTCCCGCCGTCGTAGTTGCGCCGCCTCCGGCAGCCGTGGTGGTCAAGCCGCCCGTGGTCCCGGTTCACGCTCCAACTCCCCACGAAGACCAGCCGCGTGCCGCCGAGCAGCCAGCCACCGCCAAGACGCCTGCTGCGGCTCCAATCGCCGAGACCGATACAGACACTGCGTCCGCTCCGTCGGCTGCCTCTACCTCAGCTGCGGTTGAACCCGCTGATTTTGCACCTCCGCCCATCCAGGAAGCCCCCACCGACGCACCGGAGAATCTCACGCCAGTCCTCGCTGTTGAAGACGAATCCACGATCGCTGCCTCGCCCGCTCCAACCCCAGGGCGTCGCGCACAGGGCCATACTCACACTGCGACGCCCACCCCGGCTCTGCCGGCTCGCCGCATGGTTATGCCGCAAACCGGTCCGCGTCCCGTCTACAAGGCGCCCATCGTGGTTCCAACCATCACCGTCGAAGGAACGGGCAATCAGGCTCCCGGCGCAGGCATCCAGCGCGGCAAGCCCATCTTTGATCGCAACAGGCCCACAAGCGGTCCGGGCAGCTATCCCCAGCGCACTCCCGGAGGCTCTTCCGCACCCGCCGGCCAATTCCCAGGCGGCCCGCGCCCCAAGCATCCTACGCGCACCACTCCAGGCGGTTATGCCGGAACCGGCGCTCCCGGTGCCCCCGGCGCACGGCCCGGCTTTGCCGCGCGCCCTGGCTTCGGAGCGCCCCGTCCCGGCGGCTTCGGAGGCCCGCCCCGTCCAGGCGGCTCCGCGCCCCCAACCGGCGAAGCTCCGCGTCCCGCGCGCGCGCCCTCGAGGGGCCGCGGCGGTCGCCCGCAGTATCCAAAGACCAAAGAAGGCCCGATGAAGGGCTTTGTGCCGCCGCCACGCTACGGTGGTGTGCAATACGGCGGCGAGCCGCTGCCCATTACTCGCGAGATCACCGTCACTGAAGGCATCAGCGTCAAGGACCTGGCTGAAAAACTCGATGTTCGCGCCAAGGACCTCATCGCCACGCTGCTCATGAGTGGCGTCTTCGTCACCGTCAACCAGTCCCTCGATGCCGAGATGGTCAAGGACGTTGCCGCCAAGTTCGGCGCGGCCGCCACCGTCATCAGCTACGAAGAGGAGATTGCCAACCAGGCCATCGAAGAAGTCCTCGAAGCCGAGAACATCGACGAGCTTGAAGTCCCGCGTTCTCCCGTGGTCACCGTCATGGGCCACGTCGATCACGGCAAGACCTCGCTCCTCGACGCCATCCGCAAGACTGACGTCGCCGCGGGCGAGGCCGGCGGCATCACTCAGCACATCGGCGCTTACAAGGTGAAGTTTGCCAAGGAAGGCTCTCCGGCCTCAGGGCGCGAGATCGTCTTCCTCGACACCCCAGGCCACGAAGCCTTCACCCGCATGAGAGCCCGCGGCGCCAAGGTCACCGATATCGTCGTCATCGTGGTTGCCGCCGACGACGGCGTCATGCCGCAGACCCTCGAGGCCATCGACCACGCCAAGGCAGCCGGCGTCCCCATCATTGTCGCCGTCAACAAGATCGACAAGCCCGAGGCCAACCCCGACCGCGTCAAAAAGCAGCTCGCCGACCGCGGCCTTATTCCCGAAGAGTGGGCCGGCGCAGGCCAGGAGGGCACCGTCTTTGTCGAAGTCTCGGCCAAGAAGCGTCTCAACCTCGACCTGCTGCTCGAAATGATCTGCCTGGTCTCTGACATTCGCGCTCCCAAAGCCACTCCCGGCCGCAAGGCTGTCGGCTCCGTCATTGAGGCCAAGCTCGATCGCGGCCGCGGCGCAGTCGCCACCGTCCTGGTTCAGGATGGAACCCTCCACCTCAACGACAGCTACATCGTCGGCAACACCTTCGGCAAGGTCCGCGCCATGTTCGACGATCGCGGTCGTCCCATCGAAGAAGCCGGCCCATCCACCCCCGTCGAAGTCCTCGGCCTCGAATCCATGCCTGACTCCGGCGACACCTTCCTCGTCGTAGCCGATCGCGACAAGGCCAAGGGCATCGCCCAATACCGCAAGATGAAGGAGCGCGACGCGCAGCTGGCCAAGAGCTCTCGCGTCTCCCTTGAAGGATTGGCGGAGCAGATTCGTACCGCCGGCGTCAAGGATCTGCCCCTCATCATCAAGGGTGACGTCACCGGCTCCGTCGAGGTGCTGGCCGACTCGCTGGTCAGAATGTCCACGGAGAAGGTGCGCATCAAGGTCATCCACTCCGGCGTCGGTTCCATCACGGAAAGCGACGTCCTGCTGGCCACGGCTTCCAACACCATCATCATCGGCTTCAACGTCCGCCCCGAGCGCAAGGCTGCTGAGCTCGCCCAGCAAGAGGGCATCGAAATCCGCCTGCACTCCATCATCTACGAATTGGCGGATGAAATCCGCCTTGCCATGCTGGGGCTCCTCGATCCAACCTACAAGGAGAACTACCTGGGCCGCGCGGAAGTCCTCCAGGTCTTCCGCATCCCCAAGGTCGGCACCATCGCCGGCTGCCGGGTCCAGGATGGCGTCATCCGCCGCGATGCCGAGATCAAGGTCATGCGCGGCGACGAACAGGTCTTCAAGGGCAAGATCGGCTCTCTCAAGCGCGTCAAAGACGACGTTCGCGAAGTCACCAACGGCATGGAGTGCGGCATCGGCCTCGGCGGCTTCAGCGACCTCAAGGAAGGCGACTTGATCGAAGCCTTCTCCACCGAAAAGTTAGCAGCCGACTTAGGCGCGCTCACCACCGCCAAGGCGTAACTCAACTTAGTAGCAGGAACAAACCGGCCCGCTCCTCAAATCGAGAAGCGGGCTGGTTGCTTTTCAGAAGGAATCTCCTTTGCGCTCTCCCAAAGCTTCTCATTCCTTGTATGACGGCGGACTCGTTGTCAATGCGATGCGAGAGTTCCGAACTCCAAGGAGCGACACGATTCATTGGCCGGCGCTAATATCTCATCGGTAATTCTGGAAGATCGATTGCCGATAGAGCTGGTAAGAGTCGAACAACACAGTGGGCACTGGATCGGTAGTAGAGGCTGAAGAGGGCAAGCAATTGACTTACGAAATCCCAACAAAAGAGAGCCTTTATCTATTCGAGCAGCACGAGTTGGCCGAGAATTCCACAGAACGTACCTGTTTTGCCACTATCCACAGGTTGCAGGGGAGTCAACCTGTAAGCAGTATAGAGAACATGAGCACAACAATCGTCAGGCGACGAATCAAACGCAAACCCCCCTCCGGAGTTCCAACAAACGATCTAGTGTTTACGTCCCATCTTGGGAACAACTCCGAGGTTTTCCCCGAAATATTGAAGTTGTACGTTCCTGAGGGAAGCAAGGTCGCGGACGTAACGTATGGCAAAGGCGTCTTTTGGAAAAACATTCCTGCCAAGAAATATCGACTGCACCACACCGACTTGGCAGACGGCGTAGACTGTCGCGCTCTTCCATATACGAGCGCCTCCTTTGACTGCGTGGTGCTTGACCCACCCTACATGCACACCCCAGGTGGAACGGCACACTCAAACCACCAAAACTACGAGGGATATTACCGAAACAACGGCACTAGCAATGGGACTGGCGAAAAATACCACGAAGCCGTTCTTGCTCTCTATTACAAGGCCAGCGCAGAAGCAAATCGGGTTTTGCAGCACGAAGGAATTTTTATCGTGAAGTGTCAGGATGAAGTATGTGCCAACAAGCAACGCCTAACGCACGTCGAATTGATAAATGAATGCTGGCGTCTTGGGTTCCTCGTTGAGGACCTGTTCGTTTTAACCCGAAGCAACAGACCCGGAATGAGCCGTGTCCTGCGACAGGTTCATGCACGAAAAAACCATTCTTACTTCTTGGTTTTTCGTAAGCCAAAGAAACCGAGAACGCTAGTGGTGTAAAAGGCCATTCAATTCACCAAGCGCTAATCCAAACGACCTCACTTCTATTCGAGGAAACGCATCTGCCCTCGCCAGTGCCAAATAGGGTAAAGGTGGATCCAGATAATAGATGCGTGTGATTTCTGAGACTCTCGCCTGGAACATTTGCAACTGGCGCGGTATGCAAATCTCTATCACCGCACCTGTCCTGTTGTCTCGCTTCGTTTCTGCCCCAACGACAAAGATGCCCCGGTACTGACCGTTGCCAAAAATCCTATCGAGAACCAATTGATGAACCCACGCCTGAACGCCGCGCTCGCGGGTGGATGTCTTAATTGGCAGATGAATCTTTCGACTGTTCGGCCCTGGATCAAACACATAATCGGGCGGAAGATCAGCCCCGGATTCAGGAATGCGGATCTTTTTTCTCGGAGAAATTCCGAGGGCTCGCGCAAAAATGTGGCCGATGAGAACTTCAAAGAAGGTAGCAGACGCTTTCCTTCCCACCTCGTACACGTCATTCGCCGCAAACACGCTGAATGCGATCAGGTATGTTGCGCGCACTATCCCCTCCGACGTGGCACCTACAAACCCGCCACGAAATGAATCCAAGAGAGCCGTCACATGATCCTCTTCGTCGGTGTATAGGCCGAGGTTTATCGGCCGAGAGAGAGCCCCTCTACGAAATGAAAAATACTGCTTTTCGGTCGCTGAGGTTAGGGCTACCCGTTCAGAACCTGCAAGCAGAAACCTGGCTCGCAAAGCCATATCGCATGCTATCTGGGCGACCTCAAGCCCAGAAAGGTTGCGCGCCGCTTCTGCTTTCAACGCTTGATACTGCCGGTTAAGTATGGTGGGCACGATGCAACAAGGATATCCGATACGACCACTAAGAGCCTGTTTACGATCTTCTCAGCAGCAGTCGGAGAAAGGCCAAGTGGATCATTTGCAAGCTCGTATTCAGTTTTCGTTCGCAGTTTTTCCATAGACGGCGGCACTTTTCCAGCCATCC
>Ga0182024_10000858_pt1 | contig 79081 bp, 73 predicted proteins | sample P32metaG_FD_120480 | JGI IMG/M metagenome (GOLD analysis project Ga0182024, IMG submission 120480) | Permafrost microbial communities from Stordalen Mire, Sweden - P3-2 metaG (Illumina Assembly) | ecosystem: Environmental > Terrestrial > Soil > Wetlands > Permafrost | place: Sweden: Stordalen...
AGCGGCGCCAAAAACGGCATCTTGAAAGGCTTGAATCCATGTCAAAATCCGAAAAATCCATCGAAATGTCGCGCCGAGCGCCTCGCTGTATCAAACTGTGCAGTAGTTCAGCAACCTGTTAGCTTTCATTCGGGAAGCATTTCCGCTACGAATGGGTTTATTTTCATGATTTAGGTTTTCCTCACGAAAAAAGCTTCATCCCATGATAGATGAACGAATCGAAAGTCGTGCAAAGAGGGTTAAAGGTCCGCGAATGAAAATGAGTTCGGAGTATAAAGAGATTACAACAATGGTTCTGCGCGAACTATGGGGTAATATCGCTTTTGATGACACGCCCTAATAAGGCCGCTCGAAGGCTCCCGCGTCGGGATCGCATTGCCACGTCGGTGCGCAAGGCTTTTCGCCATGACACCGACCTTCTTTGACACCGCCGCCGACTTCCGCCGCTGGCTGGAAAAAAATCACACGCGCGCGTGGGAACTGCAGGTTGGCTTCTACAACAAAGCTTCCTGCCGCGGCGACCTTACCTACCCCGAGGCGCTCGACAAAGCCCTGGCATTCGGCTGGATCGACGGCGTGCGCCGGCGGGGCGACGCGGCGAGCTACACGATTCGTTTCACGCCGCGAAAGCCGCGCAGCATCTGGAGCAACGTGAACGTGCGCCACGTCGAGCGCCTGAAGGCGGCCGAGCGAATGCATGCCGCCGGATTGGCCGCGTACGCCGCGCTCATCGATGAATCCGCCGCTGAACGCCGGATCGATCTTATGAAGCCGAGGGCCAAGCCAACGAGTCGCCGATGAATTAGGATGTGCTTTCAAAATCGGCTTCGGTAATTCAGCGCGCTTGCGCGCGCCCACGCCACACTCGCAAGCGAGCCGATCTACGTTCTGATTTCGACGTGAAAATCGATTTTGAAAACACACGCTAGTTTCGGTTGGCCTTCGTAACTCTTTCGCAGGTCCACTCCGCGATCCTCGAATGTGGAGCCCTTGGCCCCATATTGCGCATACCCTTTCTTGTCTCGTCGCGCATTCGCGAGCTAGGTCCAGACTACGGTGCTTTCGATCCACGAAGTAAGCCAACCGCCCCAACGACGGCTGCAATGGCACCGCCAATGAGCAGCCACATGGTTTTATCGGTCGGATCTCCGGTGAAAAAACGGGAGAAGCCAGAGGCGGTGGAATTAGAGGCACTGACGCCGTAGATGATCAGGATGATTCCGCCGACGAGCAGCGCGAGTGAGATGGGTTTGTTCATGATTTCAATGGCAGCGGGCCAGCATCAGGATGCGCGTAAAGATCTGCGTCCGCTATGGGTTGTAAGCAAACCGACCGCGTTTACTTACCGAACACCTTCTTGATCTCGCCGACCTTCTTCTGGGCGTTGCCTTCGATCTGATCGCAATCGCCTTTGGCTTCCAATCGGGGGTTTCCTACCGCTTTGCCGGCCTCTTCCTTAACCTTGCCCGCAAGACTTTTCGCGGAGCCTTCGATTTTATCTTGGGTCCCCGATTTCACATCGACTGATTGTTCTTTTTGCATAAGACACCAGTATTAACCAGAGATCGCGTGGCCACTATGGGGTGTTATGCGCATCTTGCGAGATTCGAAGAATTTCTCGCGCCGGGAGAGCCTGCGGGTAAGGGTTTGGATGAAGCGCTCGGGGTTGCCGTTGGTCTGAGACCGGTACGGGCGGATGATTGGGCCCTGAGATTAGCGATGTCTATCCGATCCTACAAGCTTGCAAGGAATCATGGCATCCTGATCGAATGTGTATGCCGCGCAGAGGCGGTGATAGCCGTCGGCGATAATCAGCTTGCCACAGTTTCGGTCCCTACACAGCAGGAGCGGAGATAGGGCTTCGTTAAGGATGATTTTAGTTCGATCTTTTTCAACGTGGCTATTACTGACACCAAGTGGTGATAGCTCGGACGCTCTGAAAATATCCTTCGCCGCAAATTCGTTCATCTTGGCACGTTTCAATTTGTCGACAAGATTCTTTGCCGTCCGCGAATCGAAAATCAGGCTCAGATATGTTTGAGCTGCCGGATAATCATGTTTCTGCGGCTTGCCGAGCCATTTGATCTTTGCTTTCTTCATGATCTTCCTTTCAAGGGCGATTCCGTCTTTTTGAAACGCAGAATGTGGTGTGGCATTGTCGGTTGGGGTTGATGTGCAAACTGCCAGATCATGGACATAGGTTAAGCGGAAAATTGGTGTCTCGCGGTTGGCCTTTCGAAGTCGTTTTTCTGGAGGAGGGGAAGACCCCCATAACGCCCCCGGTTATTCGGACGCTTCAACGATGGCGACAATTGCCGCACGAAGATCGGGCCGCAGCCCCGGCCAAGCGAAGACAACTTTCGCCAGTCCGGGACATGGTTTCTCAGAATTTGGGGAAGCTATTGGGGAAGGCAGCGCTTCAAAGACAACGTCCGGTTCATACCCATCAACTTCTTGCGAAACACCTACCGGGGGTTCGAATCCCTCCCTCTCCGCCAGCTTTCGCAATGCAAAAGCTGCCCCGGCGTAGCGCAACGCGCTACTGGCAGTCCCGAGAATAAGCCTCTTCGGATCTTTCGCCAAACAACCGCTTTACGCCTGCCCGGCCGCTCGCACACGCAGAATTCATCCTATTGCTTTTCGGCGACAAAAGGCATTTAATCGTTCAATAACGAGAAACCGAGTATTTCGTCCCATTGACAGGGCACGTCCATGACACCCGTTTCAGAATGGCGACAGCCGGACCTTCCCGCGCTAGATGACTGACAAGAATTCACCATTGACACAGAAGGCGCGCGCCGGGCAACGGTGTCCCATCGTCGGAGTCGGCGCGTCGGCCGGCGGCTTGGAAGCGTTCACGCAGTTGCTGAAGCAACTGCCGCTCAATACCGGCTTCGGATTCGTCCTGGTGCAGCATCTCGACCCGCAGCATGAAAGTGCGCTCGCGCAGCTTCTGGCGCGGGTTACCTCGATGCCGGTGCGCGAGGTGACGAATAATCTGCGGGTGGCGCCCAATCATGTTTATATCATTCCGCCCAACACGAACCTGGGCATAGCACAGGGCGTTTTGAAACTTCAACCGCGCTCGCGGAGCCGCGCCGCACTCCGTTCCATCGACTTCTTTTTTGAGGCGCTGGCGAAAGACCAGCGCGAGAGGGCCGTCGGGGTGATTCTTTCCGGCACCGCGACCGACGGCACGCTGGGATTGGAGGCCATCAAGGCGGAGGGAGGGCTCACCTTCGCGCAGGACAATTCGGCCCGCTACGACTCGATGCCACGCAGCGCGGCGGCCGCCGGCTGCGTGGATTTGGTTCTCTCGCCCGGGAAGATTGCGAAAGAACTCACGCGGATCGCCAAACACCCCTACGTCGCGGGCGTCGCGCGCGCCCCGCTCATGCCCTCAATAAAAGGCAGCGGGAGGGTTTCCCCCGCTTTGGGGGCACAGGCCGGGTCGGCGGCCCATCGCGACCAAAATGGTTACCAAAGAATTCTCCTCCTCCTGCGCAATCATACCGGGGTGGATTTTTCTCTCTACAAATCCACGACCATCCACCGGCGCATCACACGGCGCACCGTATTGAACAGGCGGGACACGCTGGATAATTATGCGGATTTCCTGCGGGGCAACACCAAGGAACTCAACGCCCTTTACTCCGATGCGCTCATCGGCGTGACGAGTTTTTTCCGAAACGCGGATGCGTTTGACGTTCTCAAGCACAAGGTTTTTCCCAGACTGCTCCAGCAGCGTGGCGCCGAACCGCTGCGCGTTTGGGTGCTTGGCTGTTCCACCGGGCAGGAGGCGTATTCCATCGCCATGTCGTATGCGGAATCCGCGGAGAAAGTGCCACGCGCGCGCAAACTCCAGGTGTTCGCCACCGACCTCAATGAGGCGAACCTGGACAGGGCCCGGCAAGGTTTTTACGCCAGAAGCCTCGCTCAGGATATCTCGCCGGAACGCCTGCGGCGTTTTTTCGTCGAGGAGGAAGGGGGCTACCGGGTCGTCAAGGCGTTGCGCGAGCTGGTTGTGTTCGCCCGTCAAAATATCATCAGCGACCCGCCGTTCTCGCGCATGGATCTCATCAGTTGCCGGAACGTGATGATCTATCTTGAGTCCAGTCTGCAGAAAAAAATATTCCCCGCATTCCATTATGCCCTCAAGCCGGAGGGATTTTTGTTCTTGGGCGCGTCAGAATCCATCGGTAGCTTCGGCGATCTGTTTATGTCCGTGGACAAAAAACGTAGAATTTTTGCCAAGAAAGCCGCCCCAACACTGGCCTTTCATCTGCCGGTCAGAAGAGAAAGCGCGCAGCGCGCCACGCTTGGAAAAGCTCCCCATTCCCTTCCCTCGGAAGGGAAAGTTTCGCGAGGAGCGCCGGACGCCTTTCCGGGCGAACTCAGCGCCGAACGTGAGGCTGACCGCGTGACCGTCAACCAGTTCGCTCCGCCGGGTGTGCTCATCAATGCCGACCTGAAAATCCTGCAATTCCGCGGGCCGACCGGCGCCTATCTCGAGCCGCCCACCGGCAAGGCGAGTTTTGACCTGCTGAGGATGGCGCGGAATGGCCTGATGCTGCCGCTGCGCGCCACGATCAACAGCGCCAGGAAGGAAAATAAAACGGCCCGCATGGAAAACGTGCCTATCAGTCAGAATGGCAAGACTCTGATGGTGAATGTGGAAGTCGTTCCGCTGAAGAATTTGAAGGAGCACTGCTTTTTGGTTATGTTCGAGGACTCTGAAAAGCATGGAAGCGCCGCGCCCCCAGAGCAGCCGAATGGCGCGGCGAAAACGCCACGGCCCGTCCGCGCCAAGGAGGAATCCGGCCGAGTCGCCCGATTGGAACGGGATCTCGCCGAGGCGCGCGACTATCTTCAATCCATCCAGGAGCATCAGGAAGCCACCAACGAGGAACTCCAGGCGTCCAACGAAGAAGGCCAGTCCGCCAACGAGGAGCTTCAAAGCCTCAATGAGGAGCTGGAAACGTCCAAGGAGGAGTTGGAGTCGACCAACGAGGAACTGACGACCGTCAATGAGGAGATGGTCAATCGGAACACCGAGCTCAACCGGCTTAACAGCGATCTCATCAATCTCCAGACTTCGACCCAGCTCGTCATCGTGCTGCTCGGACGCGATCATACTATCCGCCGCTTCAGCACTGAGGCAGAAAAACAGTTCCACCTCTCGGCGACCGATGTGGGACGGCCCATTGGGTCCGTCCGGCACAATCTTCGCCTGCCCGATCTGGAGGCCGTTATCGCTGCCGTCATAGCGACTGCTCGCGAATGCGAGCGCGAAGTGCGGGATAAGGCCGGTCGCTGGTATTCGCTGCGCGTGCGCCCCTACCTGACCCACGATCACAAGGTGGATGGCGCCGTGCTTGTCTTGGTGGATATCGACGACCTGAAGAAAACAGAACAGCTCATTGTGGAGGAACACAACCACGCCGAGGCCATCATTCACACGGTGCCCAGCCCGCTGGTGATTCTCTCCTCCGAGCTGCGCCTCCAGTCCGCCAATGATGCGTTTTACCGCACCTTCAAGCTCTCGCCGGCGGAAACGAAGGGCCGCTCGATTTTTGCCCTCGATCGCGGCTTGTGGAACATGCCCCGGCTGCGCCATTTCCTGAAGGAAGTCATTCCTCGAAAAAGTTCCTTCGACGACTTAGAGGTCACGCACAACTTTGAACGCATCGGCCGACGCAGTCTGCTGTTTAATGCGCGGATACTGAACGAACCCGGCCGCAAGACGAAGGAAATCCTTATGGGCATCCGGGACATAACGGAAATTCTGACCTTCCAGAACGATTTGCGGCGCTCGGAAATGCGGTATCGCCGGCTCTTCGAAACTGCGAAGGACGGTATTCTCATTCTCGACCCGGCGACGCGAAAAATCACCGATGCCAATCCGTTCGTGGTGACACTCCTCGGCTACTCGCGAAAACGACTGATTGGAAAAGAGCTATGGGAGATCGGACTGATCGAGGATGAGGCTGCCAACCGGAAGGCATTTCGCGAATTGAAGGCGAAAGGCTTCATTCGTTACGAGGATCTTCCCCTCGAGTCAAAAGGGGGCCAGCGCCGGGAGGTTGAATTCGTCAGCAATCTCTACGACGAAGGCGGCAATGAGGTCATTCAGTGCAACGTCCGTGACATCACCGAACGCAAGCAGACCGAAAATGCGTTGGTCGCGAGCGAAAAACGTTTCCGCGCCCTGTTTGATCTGGGGCCGGTCGGGGTCTATTCCTGCGACGCCGCCGGAAACATGCGGGAGTTCAACCGCCGCGCGGCGGAATTGTGGGGTCGGAAACCGAAACTGGAGGATTCCAGCGAACGGTTTTGCGGCTCGTCGAGATTGTATCTTCCCGATGGCAAGCTCATGCCCCATAAGGAATGCCCGATGGCCCTGGTGCTGAGCGGCAAGATACCGGAGGGGCGCGATCTGGAAGTCGTCATCGAGCGGCCCGACGGCTCGCGGATCAACGTCATCGTCAATATTGTTTCGCTCAAGAATGACCGGGGAGAAATCACGGGCGCAATCAATTGCTTTTACGACGTCACCGATCGCAAAAGGGCGGAGGACGCATTGCGCGCAGCGCGGGCCCAATTGGCCAAGCACGCCGAGCACCTCGAGAGGCTGGTTGCTGCGCGCACCGCGGAACTGACCGCAACGAACAGCCGGCTGAAAGCGTCCGTCGATTCCATCAGAAAAGGACACGAGGAGTATCGCGCGCTTTTTTTGGAGTCACAGGTCATGCAGGGAAAACTCCGCCAGCTTACGCATCAGATCATTACGGCGCAGGAAGAGGAGAGAAAAGCGATCAGCCGCGAATTGCATGATGAGATCGTGCAAACGCTGGTCGGCATCAACGTCGAATTGTCGGCCCTCGGCAACGGAGCCGGCGGCGGCGCGCAAGCGATAAGGAAGAAAATCGCCTACACCCAGCGGCTAGTGGAGAATTCCGTTAACGCGGTGCACCGGTTCGCCCGCGGCCTGCGGCCCGCTGTGCTGGACGACCTCGGCTTGATTCCGGCACTTCGCGCGCATTGCGAGAGCGTGGCGGAACAAAAAGGCATCAAGATCGAGATGAAGGCCTTCAGTGGCATCGAGGCACTGGACGGCGCTGGAAAAACTGTGTTGTTCCGCGTGGCGCAGGAAGCGCTCAACAATGTGGCCCGCCATGCGCGCGCCACCCGGGTGAAAGTAAGCATCGATCAAATGCCGGATGCGATCCGGATGGAGATCGGTGACAACGGGCGGTCATTCAAAGTCGATGAAATCCTCCTGGCCAAAAACCCCAAGCGCCTGGGGCTGGTTGGCATGAAAGAACGGCTCGAAATGATCGGTGGAAGCATGGCCATTGAATCCGCTCCCGGCGCAGGCACAACCGTGCGGGCAGTCATCCCATCCTACTCGGAGAAAGCAAAGAAAAGCCGCTGATGGCTGATTGACCCATTGGCAGAGCGAGCGTCGCGTCCGCGCCACCCCAAAAGGGAAAAATAGGACGATTTTTAGCCGCCTACGCCAAGCCCCCAGATGGGTTATAACCCTTTAATGATCAATGTTCGCGCCTTCGACTCGAAATCAGGTGTGCCGCAAGGTACCGGGGGTTCGAATCCCTCCCTCTCCGCCAGCTTTCGCAATGCGAAAGCTGCCGCACCGTAGCGCAACGCGCAAAGGCGGGCTCCCCAGCCCCACCCCGTCGCACGCTAATTTCAAATACTGGTTAGACCCGCTTCTTCTTAAGCCGGGCGTTTTCCTCAGCCTGCTTGGCGGCTATATAGACCATCGCTTTTTTGATCCGCGCCTCCCGGGTTTCAGGCCGTTTGGCCTCGCTTATCCATTTCAAATATTCCCGGCGGTGGGATTCAGTACAGTCCGCGAAAAATTCGGCCAATCCGTTTTTTTTCAGGGCCTTGGCAAGATCGTCGGGGGTATCAGCCATAATATTTATCGGCCCAACGATTATCAACCGATTCAAAAGCGCCATCTAATATTCAGCATCGGGCCGATCGCGTTCACTCCGGGGTCAAGCTTATCTAAATGACCGTTTGAGACGTGTTGGTAATAGATTCCGGCCGAGGCGTTGCAGCGCTCAGAGACACGGATGCGGCCGCCCGTATAAATCAACCAATTGAAATTGAACTCCTGGCCCTGACCGCCCGGGACCTCATAGCCCTTCGCATCGAGCCAGCCGAAACCACCGCCACCGGTAAAGAAAAGGCACCGCGTCCGCCGATCATCCCACCATTCAAGGAGGCCGGCGGCCGAAGCACCGTAGTAATGATGCTCCGGCGACTGAAGGATCGGTTCAAGCAGCAGGCTGTACCGCGATCGCAGAACAAGTTCACCGCCCAAGACTCGGCGCTCAAAGTCAGCCGGCGCGACGAGCGAAAGGACCTGCGGGAGGAAAACATAATCGAGGGGCGACGCCGAGCCGGTGAAGTGCCAAAGTATGCCGCTCTCAAAATCCAGCTGCCACTGCTGGGTGGGATCGCTTGACGGGGAATCCATCGCCGCCGCCGTTGCCACCCCCGCAATCAACAAACCCATTGCCCCGAAAATCCTGCAACGTGCCCACAGCATCCGTCCAGTCATGGAGAGTGGTCCTTCACGAGTCAGCTGCTATCCTTCGGCCCCAATTTGATCAAGGTCCAGATGAAAAGACCGATTACGAGCGCGAAGAGTCCGAAATAGCGCATTTCCATAAGACCCAGGCGGATTGAGTAAAAAACCCTCGGAACGAGAAAACAAACTGCGCAGAAGACGATGAGCCCAAGCAGTAGAGATATGCGAGATCGTTGCGGAGGCGAAGGCACGAGGCAATGCCCTATCCGTTGCTCGGCGCCGTCAATGCCATTCGGTCAAGCCGGGCCCGTCAGGGCGGTCCGTAGCCAAACTGGGCAAACACCTTGCGGGCGGCGGGAGTCGTCAGGAAAGCGAGATACCTCCGGGCGGCCGGGTTGGCCGCGCCACGGGTTGTGAGCACGCCGCCTTGGGCGATCGGGTCGTACAATCCGGGGGATATCTCCAGCCAACGGCCCTTGTCCTTCAGATTCGGAGAGAGAATAAGCGAAAGCGCGACAAAGCCGGCATCCGCATTTCCGCTGGAGACATACTGCGCCGTTTGCGTGATGTTTTCTCCGAAGACCAGCTTTGACTTCGCCACATCGGTCAGACCGAGTTTTGCCAGGACTCCCTCCGCTGCGCGCCCGTAGGGGGCCAGACTCGGATTGGCAATCGCCAGTTTCACAACCGCCGGATTGCGCACAACCGATTCGACTGAAGAAACGTCCAGGCCCGGCCTCATGGTCCAAAGGGCCAGCTTGCCGACCGCAAAAGTCACCAGGCTCGACGCCTCGGCTCCGCCGGCCTGCACCAGTTTTTTTGGATACTCCATGTCGGCCGACAGGAAAACATCGTACGGGGCTCCATTGCTGATTTGGGCGACGAGACTCCCCGAGGCGCCGATCTCGCTCCGCACATCAACGCCGGGATTGCCCATCGCAAACTCTACGTTCAACGGCTCGAGAACATAGACCAGGTTGGCCGCGGCCGCGACGGCAACATGCTCGGCGGCCGCGCACGAGCAGGCGGCGGCGAGCAGGAATCCATAGACCACGCGTTGAAATGCACCGATTGAGCAAGCCATTCATGCATCTTGGTGAAGATTGCCCGCCGGTCAAAGCCATGCGGGGGTGCCGCGAACCCGTCCGGTCCAAAAAGGATCCGTTGCTAAAACTGCGATTAAAATTGACCGAGAAAGAAGATTCCCGTCGTTTTGCCGGGCAGGCAGTTCGTGGCGACCAACCCCAATAACCCCGTTTCCAAACCATGCTAAATCGGAACCTTTCGCGTCGTGATTTTCTTGGTGCCTCCGCGCTCGGAGCGATTGCGGGTGCAGCCGTCCTTGCGGACCCGATTCGCGCCGCCGCGCAATCGGTCGGGATCAAGCCAACCGACCTGCCGGATCTCACGGTCAAGGAGGTGAAAGTGTATGTCGCAAACATTGGGCCCATACGCCGCATCAACAGCGGGGAAACCGGGGAAATCTGCTCCATCGTCACGAACTGCGGAATCGAGGGAAATTACACGATAGGCAACCGGGCTCCAGGCACGGGCTGGCTGGCCTACGCCAAGGACGCCTGCCTGGGCAAGAATGTCATCGACTTGCTGCCGGGGCTCGCCGCGGCCACCGCCCCGCGCAGCCGAAGTTTCCCCGTCAATTTCCAGGGCGGGTTCGGCTATCCCAACGGCATGGCATTGGGTGGTCCCAGGGAGACCAATTACCATGCCGCGCTTATCGATGTCTGCCTCTGGGATATCCTCGGCAAGGCGGTCAACCGGCCGATTTACAAGCTCCTCGGCGGCACGAAGGACCGAATGCTCGCCTACGGCAGCTCGCTGCACCTGGATGCCCTCGAGGATTTTGCGCCGCAGGCGCTGGAGGCGAAGGCGAACAATTTCCGGGCCTACAAGATTCATCCGGGCCGCGGCCAGCACCGGGAAGCCACGAAGGAACCGATTCCGTCCTACGTCGGCCACATCGAGGAGATCCGGTCGGTCCGCAAGGCGGTGGGCGAGGAATTCACGCTACTCTTCGATCCCGTCCAGCAATACAACGTGCATGAGGCCCTGGCCGTCGGCCACGTGCTCGAGGAAGAGGGCTACGTCAGCTTTGAGGATCCGATCCCGTCGACCGACATAGAAGGCCTGATCGAATTGCGCCAGAAGCTGACAGTTCCGATCGAGGTCGGCGAGTTCCTCAACTCGATCCAGGCCTTTGCCGAATACATCCGGCGCGGGGCGCTCGACATTGTCCGGCTGATTTCCGACAACGTCGGCGGCATAACCGGCTCGTTCCGCGTGGGACAACTGGCCGACGCCTTCGGCATGCCGTGCACGCCCCACAACTGGGGCAACGGGTTCGACCTCGCCGTTCATATGCAATTGGAGCTGGCCCTGCCGAACTGCTATTGGTTCGAGATGCCCTATCCGCCGACGCTCCCGGACCGCACCTACATGAAGCATCAATTCCGCCTCGACAAGGACGGCTACGTCAACGCGCCCCCCGGACCCGGCCTGGGTGTAGAGATCGACCACGACGCGCTCGACAAGATATTACTGCGCATCGACCGATAGATTCCCCTCGCCGGAGGACAAACCCTCCATTTTGCTGCCGCTGTGATCTGGGACCTCCTCTCCAACGAAAAAATTTATCGCCACCTGCATCCGCGCTTTGCGCTGAGCTTTGACTGGCTGGCCCGATTCGATCCCGCGATCCCGGACGGCCGCGTCGAGCTGGATGGCGACCGGGTGTTCGCGCTTGTCCAAAGCTATACAACCGCGCCCGCCGACAAGAACACCTTCGAGACCCATCGCGAGCGGATCGACATTCAATACGTCGTTCGCGGCACCGAACTCATGCTCTGCGCGCCGGTCGTTTCCCTCCAGGAAAAGACCCCGTACAATCCGTCGCGCGACGCCACTTTTTACGCCGATCCCGACGAAAGCACGAAGATCGTGTGCGGACCGGGAAGCTTTGTCGTTTTCTTTCCCCACGACGGCCACAAGGGAGGCTGCACCTGGCAGACTCCGGGCGAAATGAGGAAGATCGTCGTCAAGGTGCGCGTATCCTAGACCGGACGGATCGGCGCTGGGCGCTCCCGCCACGCGCCCGCAACAGCCGCAAAGATGAGAATTCCGACGACGGCGAAACCAGATTCCGCAAACAGCATGTTTCTTGGGCCAAAGCGCTCCTCGATCGCGGCAAGGACGAGGCCCATGTACCAGATCGGCGTGTTTGAAAGCGAAGCCAGCGCATTGTACTTGGTGGCGGCGTTGCCTGCTCCGATTGCTTCCAGGACATAGCACGAAAAGGCCGCGTAGCAGAGACCGGTTGCGAACGCGTACGCCAGGCTGCACCAGACGAACGTGGCCGGCGTAGTGGGCAGTACGGCCATTGCGGCAGCGATAGCTGCCATGAATCCGCCGAATACGGCATAACCCAGACGGCCGCCGAGCCGGACGCACCAATACCCGCCGGCGATGGAACCGATCATGGCCACAATCCCGTTGAGGAATCCCTGCACAAGTTCCACTTGGTGTGGACCTGCCCCCCATTTTGCCGCCACTTCGGCCTGCGCAAGCACCGAGCTCGCCGCGCCGGTGCCGACAGGCACGATGCAAAGGATCGCGCTAAGCACTCCAACGCGGGACCGGATCATCCGCCAAAAATCGACTGCCACGTTGCTGACGGCCCTGCCGATCGACGCTCCCCGCGACTCCGCCGGCACATCCGGCACCCAAGGCAGCACAGCCGCGCAGCCGAGCGTAAGAATCCCGAAAATCAGCCCGGCTTCCCATCCGTGGTGCAGATTGGAAAAAAGCCAGATGCCGAGTCCACCGCCGATTCCCGCGCCGGCCATATTTCCGGCCTGATACCATCCGCTGACCCGCCCCCGGTCGGAGGGGGCCGTGAGGTGCGCGATCAGGCCCTCGAGGGCAAAGCCTAGAAATGTCGATGCGAGAGAACTTGCGAGGACGAGGGCCTCCACGATACGGAAAGTCAGGGGCGAGAGAGGAACCGCCGCTGTGCCGAACATTCCGACCGCGCAAAATGCACAGGACAGCAGGTACCAGCGGCGCCGGCTGAGAGTAAAATCGGCCACCGGCGACCAGAAAAACTTCCACATCTGGGGAAACAGGCTGGCGGCGACCAGCACCGCGCCCTGTTGCACGGAGAGACCCGATTTGGTGGCCAGGTACGCAAGCGTCACCTGGGCATACCCGGCGCTTGCGCCAAAGGGCAGCACCAGGATCGCGTAAATGATGGGATGGGGAGTCCGTCTCGGTTCAGACACGCGCGGCGGATTTATCCGCAAATTTATTCGGCGGCTCTATTGGCAAGTCTCCGGTTGTGACCGAAGTTTTGCATCAGGAAAGGAAAAACGCGGGGCTGGCGCCGAGACTAACCCGCGTAAACCTCGATCTTGCCGGCCTCCGAGAGCCCGAGCGGCTCGCGCGATCCGTCTCCTAGCCCGATTTGGACGACGCCGGAAACGAGGTCCCGCTCCAACACCCGCACCCTCGCTCCCGGTTTCAGGCCCAGCTTCTCAACGAGCCCGAGAAAAACGGCCGATTGGTCCCGGACTCGTAGCACCCGAGCGCGCACCTGGAGCGGAAACGATACCAGGGTTTGCGCGGCTTTATCCGAAACCGCTCCCTGAGCGGACGGAATCGGATCGCCGTGCGGATCGGTCTTCGGGTGGCCCAAGACTGCGTCGATGCGGCCAAGGAGCCGCTCTGAAATCGCGTGCTCGAGCTCCTCCGCTTCAGCGTGAACGTCGGCCCAGTCCATCCCGAGCGTCTTTACAAGGAAAGTTTCCACGAGCCGGTGGCGCCGCACGACGCTCAGGGCCATGCGCCGGCCGCGGTCCGTGAGGCGCACGCCCCCGCGAGGCCGGTGCTCGACCCAGCCCTCGGCGGAAAGCGCCTTGGCCATCGACGTCACCGTCCCAGGCGTCACCTTCATCGCGTCCGCCAAGGCACCCATGGACACGAGATCCCGACCCTCCTCGAGGAGAAGGATGCGCTTCAGGTAATTCTCGACTGTAATGCTGGGCACGGGAGTCAACATGGCCAAACCCGCTCTATGGGCAATAAAAAGATTTATTTTGAGTAATCAAAATAGAGCTTGATTTCGATTACTCAGACCCAAATTCTGCGGGCTTGAAAATTTGGCCGCCGCTCAACTGGGAACCTCGGAAATCCAACAACCCATGAGTGAAGCCGACAAGACCCCTGCGGACCTCAATGAACCGTCGAAGGTGGAAGCCGCCGACGGATTGCAGGCGTCAGGGCCGGGCCCGGGACATGTCTCCCTGGAAGGACTGCACGGCACGGTGAGCGTGCCGCCTATGCAAACCGCGTTTTGGCCGACGATGAGGGCCTTTGTCGGACCCGCGATTCTTATCAGCGTCGGCTACATGGACCCGGGCAACTGGGGCACCGACCTGGCGGGAGGGGCGCAATTCAAATACGGCCTGCTTTGGGTTGTCGCCCTGGCCAGCCTGATGGCGGTCATTCTTCAAATAATCTCGGCCCGCCTGGGCGTGGCGACGGGCAAGGATCTGGCACAGTGTTGTCGCGATTACTATCCCCGGTGGACGCGCTGGCCCAATTGGATCACCATGGAAATCGCGATCGGGATGACCGATCTGGCGGAATCGCTGGGCAGCGCGGTGGCCCTGAACATGCTGTTTCACATTCCGCTTCAATGGGCGATTATCATCACCGCGTTTGACGTGCTCCTCCTCCTGGCCCTGCAGGGCTTTGGCGCGAGGCTGATCGAGGCGGTGGTCACGGTCTTCGTCCTTACGATCGGCATCTGTTACGGAATCGAGATATTTGGACTGGCGCAGACCCAGCCAAACTTCCTGGAAATGGGCCGCGCCATGGCGCACCCGGACTTCGCGCAGGCCGGCATGCTTTTTGTGGCGATCGGCATCATCGGAGCGACCGTCATGCCACACAACCTGTACCTCCATACAGCCCTGGTTCAGACCCGAAAACTGCAGCAGGACGAACACTCCATCCGCCGCGCCATCCGTTTCAATACGATCGACACGACGGTGGCGTTGACGATCGCATTCTTCGTCAATGCGGCCATTCTGGTGCTCGCGGCGATCGTTTTCTACGGAAAGGACCGCTTAACGCTCTCCGGCGGTCAGGTGGTCCAGTTCACGGCCGACAGTGATTGGATTCGCGTGGCATACCTGACGATCGCTCCCCTCCTGGGGACGACGCTCGCCAGCACGCTGTTCGCTGTGGCGCTGCTCGCCAGCGGCCAAAGCAGCACGATCACCGGCACGCTCGCCGGGCAGGTCGTGATGGAGGGCTTTATGCACTGGCGGATCAAGCCATGGGTGCGGCGGCTGATCACACGCATGCTGGCCGTGGTGCCCGCGATCCTGATCATCAGCGTCCGCGGAAGCAGCAGCGTGACCGATCTAGTCAATCTCAGCCAGGTTGTGCTTTGTCTCGAACTCCCTTTCGCAATGTTCCCGCTCCTGCAATTCGCCAGTTCGAGCAAGCGGATGGGGAAATGGCGAAGCGGTTGGTTCCTTCTGATAACGGGTTGGGGCACCGCGTTATTGATAACGGCGATGGATATCTACAGCTTGCCGGACGCCCTGAAGCAGGCTTGGGTCGTCATCGTCGGCCATTGAAAATCGACCACTGCGCAAATTCAGCTCAAAGCCGGCCATGTATAACAAAATCCTCCTGACGCTGGACGCGACTCCCACAGACCGGGTGATCATAGAGCACATTAAGGCCCTGGCCAAGGAGATGCACAGCCACGTCGTGTTACTGCATGTCGCCGACGGCTGGGCCGCGCGAATCCACGGGGCCGACGCGGTCAGCCCCGAGGTCACCGAAGACACGGCCTATCTGCGGGCCGTGCAGGCCGAGTTTCAATCTGCGGGTATCCCGGCCGAAGCCGAGCTGGCCTTCGGCGATCCAGGGGAGCAAATCGTCGAGTGGGTGCGGAGCAAGAGCTGCGACTTGGTGGCGATGAGCACTCACGGGCACCGCTTTGTGGGAGATCTCTTTTTCGGGTCGGCCTCGAGGCGGGTGAGGCACAGCGTCACCGTGCCGGTTCTATTGCTTAGAGCCAAGCCGTGACCGGCGGGGACGAGCGTTCGGTGCCGGCTGTCTTGTCACAATTTAATTACACCTGTTTTCCAATCTTGCGGCACCGTTTTGCCAGTCTTTACCTCGCCACGGCTCCGGCTATCCAGAACCTGTGCTCCAGCCTCCCGACAAATCCAAAACCTCGAGGAATTTGAAGCCGATCCATTCCAAGGCGCACGCAGGGATTGCCCTTTGGCTTGCCGCTTTATCCTTATTTGGGATCCATGCCCGGGCGGATGGGCCCCTGGCGCCCGGCTCGCCAGAGCCTGCGGCAACAGCGCAGCCGGCGTCGATCCCGCCGAATGGGCCGCCTGCGGATTCGGCGGGATTATTCGATGTCTCGCAATGGAGCGTGCACACCCAGGCCACGGTGATTGAGCAGTGGCATTACGGTTTTCCCTCCCCTTATGAGGGCCCGAATAGCTTTATGAGCGGCGCCGAGTCAGACTACACCTTTTCCGCCTCATTGTTCCTAGGCCATCGGCTTTGGACTGGCGCAGGGATCTATTACGACCCGGAGTTCTTCCAGGGGTATGGCCTTAGTCACACGCTCGGCATCGCTGGGTTTCCGAACGGAGAGGCTATCAAGTCCGGCTTTCCCCATGTTCATTACAACACCTCGCGGTTGTTTCTTCGCCAAACCTTCGGATTCGGCGGAGGGACTGAGAAGATCGAGGACGACGCCGATCAGTTGGCCGGGGAGGAGGACATAAATCGCCTGACCCTCACCGTGGGAAAATTCGCGGCCAATGACTATTTCGACGACAATGCCGACAGCCATGATGCTCGCACCCAGTTCCTGAATTGGGCCCTGTTGGAAAGCGGCGCTTGGGATGCTCCGGGTGACGTCCTCGGTTTCACCGTGGGCGGGGTTGCCGAATGGCATACCCAAGGCGGAGCCCTCCGCTACGGAATCTTCATGGAGCCGAGGGAAACGAATAGCGCCAGCCTCGATCCGCACATCACGCGGGCTTTCGGCCAGATCCTTGAATACGATTTTCCCTATAAGCTGGGAGGAGGTCTCACCGGCACGCTCCGGCCTTTCGTATATTGGAATCGGGCCAACATGGGCCGCTTTTCCGTGGCTGACGCCATGCCCTCCGGACCCGACATCTCGGCGACCCGAACGTATCGTTCCAAAGAGGGCCTGGGCTTGAGCTGGGATCAGGGGTTGACCGCGAATCTCAGCGTTTTCGCCCGGCTAAGCTGGAACGATGCCCGTACGGAAGAAATTGCTTACAGCGAAATTGACCAATCGGCTGCGAGTGGCCTCAGCCTGGCCGGCAGCGGTTGGGGGCGCAAAGATGATGTGGCGGGATTAGCCGTAGCCATCGATGGGCTCGCTCCAGACCACCAGCAGTATCTCGCGGCCGGAGGAACCGGGTTCATCCTCGGCGACGGCGGCCTCAACTATGGCCCCGAGGAAATCCTCGAAAGCTACTATAGTTTTCAGGTCACAAAATGGTTTTCCCTTTCGCCCGACTTCCAATACATCGAGCACCCGGGCTACAACCGCGACCGCGGAGGTGTCTCCGTCTACGCAGTTCGCGCCCACGTCGAATTCTGACGGGCTATCTTCTCCCTGAGGTCGGTCACGCGCAGCTTGGCCTCGCTATTGCGCACAGCCATCGCGTAAGCCGCCGGCTCGCCCACGATGAAGACCTTCTTCTTTCCGCGGGTGATCGCCGTGTAGAGAAGGTTTCGCTGAAGCATCATAAAATGCGCCTTGAGGAGAGGAACGATCACGAGCGGATACTCGCTGCCCTGGGACTTATGAATGCTGATCGCGTAGGCCAGGGCCAGGTCGCCGAGCTCGCCCCGCGTAAATTCGTGGATTTCCCCGTCGAACTCGGCCGCGAGAGTTCCCGATCCGGGGTCGGTCGCCTTCACAACGCCTATGTCCCCGTTGAAAAGGTTCTTGTCGTAGTTGTTTCGCATTTGGATCACCTTGTCGCCCGGACGGAACACGCCGGCCGCCGTCCGCAGGACGCGAGTGCCTGCCTGCCCGGAGGCTGTCCCCTCCCCGGCCGGATTCAGGGCCGACTGCAGTTCTACATTCAGGTTGGCAACTCCGGCCACCCCCTTGTGCATCGGGGCCAGGACCTGCACATCGTTGATCGGGTCCAGCCGGGGAAAGTGGCGCGGCACAAATTTCGCGCACAGCTCGATCACCTTGGCCACGCAGTCTTCCGCCGAGCTCGCAGCGATGAATGCGAGATCGCTCCATTGGGGAGCGGACGCGACGTCGGAAAAGACCGGTGGAAGCGTGCAATCGCCGCTGTTTATCGCGTGCGCCGTCGTCACGATCGCGCTCTGGCCCGATTGGCGGTATACGACGGAAAGGCGCGTCACGGGCACCCCGGCCGCGGCGATCAAATCCTTCAGGATGTCCCCCGCCCCAACGCTCGGCAGTTGGTCGACGTCGCCGACCAGCAGCAGGTGCGAGCGCAATGGAACAGCCTGGTAAAGAGCCGCAGCCAGCCTCGAATCCAGCATCGACGCTTCATCCACGATAAGAAAGTCGGTCGCGAGCGGATGGTCCTCATTGACCGTAAATCCACCCCGGGAGTGGTCGTATTTGAGCAGCCTGTGTATCGTCGAAGCGAACCCGCCGGTCGTTTCGGCCAGGCGCTGGGCTGCCCGGCCCGTCGGCGCAGCCAGATGCACGCGCGCCTTCTTGGCTTTGAGAATGTCCACGAGAGAGCGCAGGCAAGTCGTTTTTCCGGTTCCGGGCCCTCCGGTCAGGATCGTCACCTTGTTCGTCAGCGCGCTGCGCACCGCATCCCGTTGAAGCGCATGAAACGCGAAGCCTGCGCGCTCCTCGGCCCACTGAACGGCCGCGTCGACTTTGATCGCGGGCAATCCGCTCTGCGCCCGGCACAAACGCGCAATGGCTTCCGCGATTTTCCGTTCCGCGCGGTCGTTGTGGGGCAGCTGGATGAGCGCCGCCCCGCCCGCGCCATGGCAGACGAGCTGCTTTGCCCCGACCAGCGCCTCGATGCGCGCGGCGACAAGGTCCCCTGCCGTCGTCAAAAGGTTTGCCGCGTACTCGACGAGGTCCCCGTGCCGAAATGCGGTGTGCCCCTCTTCCTCCAGGGTATCGAGGGCAAAAATGAGCCCTGCGTCGATCCGGGGAGGCGCATCGTTCGCGAATCCCAGGTTGATCGCGATCCGGTCCGCAGTCTTGAAGCCGATGCCATCGATCTCCCGCGCCACGCGGTACGGCTCGTTCAGGAGGACCGCCTTGGCCCCGCTGCCGTAGGTTGCCACGAGCTTGACGCACTGGCCCGGTGTGACCCCGTAAGTCTGGAGAAAGATGTACAGTTCCCGCTCCGCGCGTTTCCCATCCCAAGCCTTCTTGATCGCGGCCGCGCGCTTGCGCCCGATCCCGGGAACCTCGCGAAGCCGGCCCGAATCCTCGCTCAAGACGCGGAAGGTGTCGGCGCCAAATGCGTCGACGATCTGATTGGCGTACACCTTGCCTATGCCGGGCACAAGGCCGCTCCCCAGGTATTTGCGGATCCCATACACGGTCGACGGAAGCTCGCTCCGGAAAGACGCGATCTTGAACTGGGCGCCGTGCTGGACGTGGCGCGTCCACTCGCCCGTCAGATGCAAAGTCTCGCCGCATTCGACGCCGGGCAGCACGCCGACAATCGTCACAAGGGCGGCAGTGTCCCGCTCCCCCGCCGCCTCCGGCCTGAGCTCCGCAATCGTATAATGGTTCTCCTCGTTAAAGAAGATGATGCGCTCGACGACTCCGCCGAGGGTCGCGGGCGGGGGGGGCGGTTGGACCGCGGAGTTCATGGTCAGACTAGACTAGGTCCCGGCCGAGCTCCGCCAGCCCGGGATAGACCGCGTCGGCTCCCGCGGCCAGGAGCTGCGGAGCGCTGTGTGTCCCGGTCGTCACGCACCAGGCTTTCAATCCGCCGTTATGCGCCGCCTGGACGTCGAACGGGGAATCGCCGACCGCCAGACACGATTCGGCCGAGGCTCCCAAAAGTTGCACCATGTGCTGCGTCAACCCGGGGTCCGGTTTGAGCCACGGCGTGTCCTTCGCTCCGACAACCGCACGCAGATAGGGGGTGAGCCCGAGCGCCTGGCAAATCGGGCGCGAAGAGGATCCGAGTTTATTGGACAAAACCGCGAGCACCGCCCCGCGCTCATGGAGCGATTGAAGAAGCTCGAGGGCGCCGGGCAACAGCTTCACGTCATCGAGCATGATCTTCTCCCAGTAATCGTGGTAAATCCGCAGCCCCTCGACCCGGTGCTCCGGCGGGACCAGCTGGGAGAACCCATTTTCAAGCCCACCGCCCACGGCGGCCCGGACTTGGGCGAGCGTGGGCTTCGGCAATCCAAGTTGCTCCATCGTATAGCTATAGCAGCGATGGATTCCCGCAAACTGATCGATGAGCGTTCCGTCGAGGTCAAAAAGGAATTCGCGAAAACGCATGGGGAGCGAGATTGCCACAACCGCGCGCAAACGACGAGCGAAAGAAGCGCCCGCAGCGAACTCTGCAGTCAGCGACGGCTAGCTGCCGGTCTGGCCCTTGAAGCCGTTCTCCATTTCACCGGACTTTGCCACGTCGGCGACCTTTTCGATCAACGCCTGGCGTTCCGACTCGTCCATCGCGATGAAACTTTTTGCGGTCTCAACGTTGGCCTTGAGATGGGGAAGGGTTTGCATGCCGGAGACGAGCGTGGAGATGGGCAGAGACCAGACGTAGCGCAGAGCGTCGTTCACGGACAGGCGGTCGGGAATGATATGCGGGCCGGAGCCGCCCCGGCCGCCCATGAGTGCGCCGGCGGCCAGAGTCTTCATGGCCAGCACACCCATATTGCGCTGCACAAGTATCGGCAGGATATTCAAAGTGAAGCTCTCGAATGAGGGATCCGCGATATTGATCGGCATCTGGCAAGTCTCAAAGGCGTCGGTCAGTTCCAGGACTCGGGCATGGGTCTTCCAGCTCGCGTGGCCGGTAAAACCGATGTGGCGCACCTTGCCCTCTTCCTTGGCCTTGAGCATGACGGGGAGCACATTCGACACGCGGAGGTCCGCCTTGTCGATCGTCCGTATGTCGTGCAACTCCCACAGGTCGACGTAGTCGGTCTTCAGATGTTGCAACGAGAGGTCTAAGTGGGCGCGCGCAGTTTTGGCGTCCTCCGCCATGGTCTTCGTGAAAATAAGCACGTGCTCGCGGTATTTCGGGGTGAGGAACTTCCCATAGCGTATCTCGCTGCCGCCATTCTGGTAGAGTTGCGCCGTGTCGAAGTTGCGAATTCCAGCCTCGATCGCCGCCTCTATTACGGCCTGCGCATCGCTGTCCTCCCTTGGACGGCCGATGTGGGAGCCTCCGACGGTCAGCATTGTGACCCTCATGCCGGTCTTCCCCAGCGTTCGCCGCGGGAGTATTGGGCCCAGTTTGTCGGAGGCAGCCTCCTCTTGCGCGGCGCCCATTGCGCGCCATGGCAGCATTGTTGCTCCGGTTAAAAGCGCGAGCTTTTGCAGAAGTTCACGCCGCGTGAGGGAATCGCGTGCGGGGTTCATAAAACCCCGGAATAGCCACAATCTTCCGGATTGGCAATCGGGAAACACAGAGCGGCTCCGTCCCATGGTGCATTTTTCGGTCGCGCTTTCGGCGGGATTCGTCATTCGCTAGGCGCAGTCTGGAATTGTCCCCTGTCCCGTGATCAAAGGCATCTTTACTCCAAACCTGACCCCCTTCCACGACGACGGGCGCCTCAACGAGGGCGAACTGCGCCGGATGGTGAATTGGCTTGTCGAAAAAGGAGTCAGCGGTCTTTACCCGAACGGCAGCACGGGCGAGTTCATTCGCCTGAGCTTCGAGGAACGAAAGCGCGTCATCCAAATCGTGGTCGAGGAGAATCGCGGCCGGCTTCCGATCCTCGCCGGGGCGGCCGAATCCAATCTGACGATGATCCTCGAGGCATGCCGGACCTATGCCGATCTCGGCTGCGTCGCCGTATCCATAACGGGGCCCTACTACTACAAGGTCAGCCAGGAGAGCATCGAGCACTTTTTCCGCGAGCTGGCGAAGCGCTCGCCGATCGATATCGTGCTCTACAACATTCCCCAGTTTTCCAACGAGATCAGCGTGCCCGTGGTCACGCGCCTCGCGCTGGATTGCCCGCGAATCGTCGGGATCAAGGACAGCAGCCGCGACTTTCCGCGGTTTCTGTCGACCCTGCACGCCATCAAGCCCCAGCGGCCGGAATTTGCCTGCCTGATCGGCTGCGAGGAAATCCTGTTCCCGTCGCTGCTCATGGGCGCCGACGGGGGGACGATCGCATCGAGCGGGGTTGTGCCCGAGGTGATCATGAAGCTGTATCACGAGTTTCTGAACGGGCACCTGGACGAGGCCAAGCGCATCCAGCTCATGCTGCTCGACCTGATCGACGCCATGCTTTCCGGAGTGAATTTTCCGGAAGGCTTCCGCGCGGGCATGGCTCTGCGGGGGTTCGAGCTGGGCACGAGCCGGCAACTGCTCTCGCCCAAGGAGCAGCTGGGCCTCGAAGACATCCGCTCGAAGATCGCCTGCATACTGGCCGACTGCGGATACGAGGAGGCGGCGCACGCCTGCCAGCGGCAGCCCGGACCGGCGGCGGATTCGCGCGCCGGCAAGAGCATTGATGTGGACGGAATCGTGCAGGAGGTCATGAGGCAACTCCGCCCGCCGGTGGCGCCGGGCAGTCCGTGAGCCCGCCGATTCCGGCGCTGGGCCTTGCCGAGATTCCGTTTCTGAGCATCACAGCGATTATCGCCGACGAGGTCGTCAAGGAGTCGGGAGTCCATATCCTCGGCATCGAGTCGTCCGGCAACGAGAATCTCATGCTCCGCCTCCAGGGCGACGTGGCGGCGGTGCAGGCTGCCCTCACGTTTATCGTCAGGCGGGCGAAGGAGCTGGGCGTTGCCGCAATCGTCGACATCCTGGGCCGCCCCGAGGCGGGGCTCGACCCGCTTATTAACTTTCCGAATTCGGCAAATCCCCTCTACGGGGGGCGCGACCAGATGTTGCCGACGGATTTTCCCAAACCAATGGACCAATCAATGGACACAAAACAACAGGCTCTCGGCATAATTGAAACCCAGGGCCTCACGGCGATCCTCGAAGCGTGCGACACCATGCTCAAGGCCGCCAACGTCACGCTCGTCGGCAAGGAAAAGATCGGCGCGGCCTATGTCACAGTGATCGTGAAAGGCGATGTCGCCGCGGTGCAGTCGGCCGTGGATGCCGGGGCGAAAGCGGTCGGCAGCCTTGGAAAGCTCGTGGCCGCGCACGTGATCGCGCGGCCGCACGACGACCTGATCGCGCTGCTGCCCAAGGGAGGCTAAGTCGGCCGGGTGGCCGGCTCGGCAGGCACCATCGGGTTCACTGGATCAATCCATATCCAGCAGAGCCCGCCCAGCACGTAAATGGCCGCCGAGATGGCGAATGTGAGCATCCAGTTGTGATTCATGTACTGGAGCACGTAGCCGACGACCACGGGCCCCACGGCGCCGCCGATCTGGCCAGATGTGTTCATCGCGGCGGAGACGGTGCCCGCATAAGGCCCGCCGACGTCCATCGTGGTCCGCCAGCATAGGGGAAGAGTCAGATCGAGGAAAAAACTGGCCAAGCCCATGGCAATCATGGCCAGGAGCGGGTCGGCGATGCGCGGCGAAAGCAAGAGCATCGCCGCGGCCCCACCGTAGCCCACGTACGCGATGCCCCGGCGAATGCGCACGAGCGCAAATCCGCGCCGCTCGAGCCGGCTGGCCAGCCAGCCGGAAAAAATGCAGGCGAAGCCGCCAAAGAAAAGGGGAATGCCGGAAAGAAGGGCGCTCCTGTGAAGATCGAGCCCGCGCGCCTCTTTGACGTAGGTCGGCAGCCAGGTGATGTAAAAATACCAGCCGTAGCCAAAGCAAAAATACTGCACGTTCAGCAGCCACATTGTGCGGGAGCGCGCGATTTTCAGCCAGGGCACGCTCGGGCGGCTTGCGGCCTTCGCCGGCGCCTCGGGCATTAGCTCGAGCTCGGCGGCGTTCACGGCCTTGTGGTCGCGGGGATGATCCCGGAACCACCAGTAGAATAGGGCCGACCAAAGAATGCCGGGGACGGCGAACGCGGTGAAAGTCCAGCGCCAGCCCACCAGGTTGATCACCCAAACGACCAGAAGCGGGGTGATTGCCCCTCCCCAGCGGCTGCAAAGCCACATGACGCCGACCGCGCGGTTTCGCTCGGCGGCAGGCAGCCATTTTGTGAAGGCCTTGGCCAGAAGGGGAAATGCACCCGATTCGGCGCTGCCGAAAAAGAACTGCGCCGTCATCAGAGAGGCAAGATTCCAAGCCCGGCCGGTTGCGGCCGTGAAGAGCGACCAAAGCACCACGATCCGCGACAGCACCTTGCGCGGTCCGAACAGGTCCCCAAGCGAGCCGCCCACCACACCGAAGACTCCGTAAGCCAGCGTACTCGCGGAAAAAACGTAGCCCATCTGCACATTGGACAGATTCAAGTCAGCGGCTACAAAGGCTTTGGCCTGCGACATGCACACGCGGTCGACGTAGATGATGACGGCCAGGACCGCCGCGAAAACGGGTACCCAGTGGCGGGCGCCGGTCGGCCGGCAGCCGTCAGGGGTCGGGGGCGAGGCGGGGGGCATAAATGGGACGCCGCCGAATCTTATGGCCGGACCGTGCGTCAGGAGTAGTCAGTTAGGCTGATTTGCCAACCGAACCCAAGTCCTAAGAATAAGAAGGCGAAAATTTCTCGAGCGCTTGACCTTCTCGATACCCCGGAATACAGCAGCGTACCCAAAAATTCCATCCAATGCGCCCCATTGAGGATGTGAAAGTTTTTTCCCTGATCGGTTTGTCGCCGCGCGGCTTTGCCGTGAACATCCATTTTGTCGAGTCGAAGCAAGAACCCACAGCAACCACCAGGAGTATCTTATGTTGAACGGAAATATATCGCGCCGGGATTTTCTCGGGGCCTCCGCACTTGGGGCGGTCGCGGGAGCCGCGGCCGTCCTGTCGAACCCGGTCCGCGCCGCCACCGATTCGGTGGGGATCAAGCCGACCGACCTGCCCGATCTCACCATCAAGGAGGTGAAAATGTACGTGGCCAACATCGGCGGACTCCACAGGTTCAACAGCCCGGAAAGCGGGGAAATCTGCTCCATCGTAACGAACTGCGGAATCGAGGGAAATTACACGATCGGCAACCGAGTCGGCAACAATGGGTGGCTGGCCTACGCGAAAGATGCGTGCCTGGGCAAGAATGTCCTAGACCTGCTGCCGAGCCTCTCCGCGCGGACCACATCGCGCAGCCGCAATTTCCCCGTCAATTTCCAGGGCGGGTTCGGCTACCCCAACGGCATGCACCTGGGGAGCGCCGAGGAGACGAATTACAATGCCGCGCTCATCGATGTCATTCTCTGGGACATCCTGGGAAAGGCGGTCAACCGGCCGATCTACAAGCTTCTCGGTGGCACCAAGGACCGAATGCTGGCCTACGGGAGTTCACAGCACCTTGCCTCGATCGAGGATTTCGCGCCGCAGGCGCTGGAGGCGCAGACGAAAAACTTCCGGGCATATAAGATTCATCCGGGCCAAGGGCAACACCGGGAAGCCACGAAGGAACCGATTCCGCATTACATCGGACACATCGAGGAGATCCGCTCGGTCCGAAAGGCGATGGGTGACGAATTCACGCTCCTTTTCGACCCTGTCCAGGGCTACAACGTGCACGAGGCGCTGGCAGTCGGGCATGTGCTGGAGGAAGAGGGGTACGTCAGCTTTGAGGACCCAATCCCGTCGACCGACATCGAAGGCCTGATCTATCTTCGACAAAAGCTGACCGTGCCGGTCGAGGTCGGCGAGTTCCTCTACTCGATCCAGGCCTTTGCCGAATACGTCCGCCGCGGGGCGATGGATATTGTGCGCCTGATCGCCGACAATGTCGGCGGCATCTCCGGCTCGTTCCGCATCGGCCAATTGGCCGATGCATTCGGCATGCCGTGCACGCCCCACAACTGGGGCAATGGATATGACTTGGCCGTGCACATGCAGGTAGAGCTGGCGCTGCCGAACTGCTACTGGTTCGAGATGCCCTATCCGCCGGAACTTGTGGATCGTCCCTACCTGAAGCATAAATTCCGGCTCGATAAGGACGGGTATGTCAACGCGCCTCCCGGACCGGGCCTAGGCCTGGAGCTCGACCGCGACGCGCTGGACAAGATAATGCTCAAAATCGAACGCTGACCGATGCGGCGGCGGCAATCGGACATCGCCGCCGCCATTCTTTTGACCGGCGCCGGGCGTGCCTTGGCGCCAAACCCAAAATTGGAAAGACCCCAGCCGAACTTATGAAATCCATGAAATTCAGATCGCAGCCGGCCAATCAAACCGGCGAGCTTCCCCGCCGTGAATTCCTGCAATTTTTGGGCGCCGGCGCATTGGGCCTTGCCCTCTCGATTAGGAAAGCAGCCGCTGCGGACGCCGATGCGCCCATGGCCCCCGCCTCCTCTCCAAGCTCAGGCTCCAAGCAGCTTCGCGGTCTCTTCCCCATCGGCCAGACTCCGTTCACCGAGGACGACAAGATCGATCTCGGCGCTCTCGCGGCGGAGGTGGCTTTCTGCAACCGCGGCGGAGTGCACGGTTTCGTGTGGCCGCAGATTGCGAGCGGCTGGTCCGTCCTCAGCGAAGCGGAGCGCATGGCCGGCGCCGAGGCGATCCTTGCGGCGGGCAAAGGGGGAGCCACAGCCCTTGTCATCGGCGTTCAAGACAAGAATGCGGACATGGCCGCGGTCACCCGTTACGCGCAGCACGCCGCACAGCACGGCGCCGACGCGATCGTGTCGCTGCCGCCGGCGAACGTGAGCGACGAGAAGGTCCTGCTCGACTACTACCAGCAGGTCGGGCGCATGACTGACCTGCCCCTTTTCGTCCAAAGCCAGGGCAAGATGAGCATCGACCTCATAGTGGAGATCTTCAATACGGTCCCCACGGTGAAGCAGGTCAAGGACGAGGCCGGCGATCCGCTGGCTCGGATCGGCGAGATTCGAAAGAGGACGGACGACAAGCTGCGGGTGTTCTCCGGAAATGGCGTGCGGACCATGATCAACGAGATGGAGCTCGGGTTCTCGGGCCACTGCCCGACAACCGGCCTGGCCGACGTCTACGCACAGACCTTTGACCTCTGGCATGCCGACAAGCATCGGGAGGCCTTCGACATGTTCGGCCGCATTTGCGCATTCGAGAGCATGGGCACAAGCGGCATGAACAGCGTCCTGGTCGCCCGCGGAGTCTTCCCGGCGACGGTCAAATCCCGCCGCGCTCCCCCGACGCCGGGTGTCGACGTGCCCCCTGCGGGCGGCGGACGCGGCGGCCGCGGCGGCGGCGGGCGAGGCGGTCCGATTCTCGACGACGACGCCGTTCGCGTAGCCCTCAACCAATTCCTGAAGCCCTACCTGAGAGGCTAAGCGGGCCAACCGAAGCATCCAACCAACGGCATAACCCCATGCAAGAAGCCAACTATTCACGGCGACAATTTCTTGGCGCATCCGCCTTGGGCGCAGTCGCCGGATTTTCGGCCTTGGCCAATCCCGCCCGCGCCGCCGCCGATGCGGTCGGTGCCAAAGTCGCCGACCTGCCCGATCTCACGATCAAGGAGGTCAAGGTGTACGAACTTGACCGGCGCCGGATGCCCGGTCCTCCCGCCATCACGCAAGGCAGCGCCCGCGGCAGGGGGGTCGCCAACGCCCTTTACGGGGGCCGCATGAAGGTTGCATCGATCGTCACCAACAGCGGAATCGAGGGTACCTACCTCCTTGAAGACCATTACTTTCACGTCAATTGGAGCAACTTGGGCTGGCTGGAATACGCGAAGAACGCCTGTGTCGGGAAAAGCGTCATCGACCTGCCGGCGATCACCTCGCAGTGGGTGCCGGAGAAGCGCCGTCTCGGACAGAGCTCCTATGCCTCGGCCATCGACAACTGCCTTTGGGACATCTTGGGCCAGGCGGTCGGCCTGCCGATTTATCAAATTCTCGGTGCCTACCGGCATCGGGTGCTCGCGTATGCGAGCACCCAGCATCACGAGACGCTCGAGCAGTTCGTCGACGAGGTGAAAGTCTGCAAGGCGCAGGGCTTCACGGCCTACAAGATTCACCCGCCGTCGCCCAACGGCGGGCACGATTACAAGCTCGACATCGAGGTGGCAAAGGCGGTCCGCGAAGCCGTGGGCCCCGATTTCACGCTCATGATCGATCCGGTCGGAGTCTACACACGCGAAGAGGCGATCAAGGTCGGCCGGGCGATCCAGGACTTGGGCTACGTGTTTTACGAAGATCCCCTGCCGACGAAGGACATCGAGGGCCTGGTCGAGCTATGCCGCGACCTCGACATCCCGGTTCACATCGGCGAATTCCTCGGCTCGATCTACGAATACCCCGAATACCTCCGCCGCGGCGCGACCGACGCGGTCCGGTTCATCGTGGACAATGTCGGCGGAATCACCGCCGGGATGAAGCTGGGGCACATGGCGGAATGCTTCGAGATGGAGTGCGCGCCGCACAACTGGGGCAATGTGTATTACCACGCGGTTCATTTCCATTGCGAGCTGGCCATGCCGAACAACCGGTGGTTCGAGATGACCGTGCCCCTGGGCTCCTCCGACCTCGCATTCATAAAGGACAAGTTCCGGATCACGCCTGACGGATATGTCGAAGCGCCGAAAAAGCCCGGGCTCGGCTACGAGATCGACCGAGACGCGCTCGACAAATTTACCGTAAGCATCGACCGATAGCCGGGAGGATGCTCCCCACGCCGCCGGCCGTGCCGGCGGCGTAAAAAGGGATTGGCGCGCGGCGGCGGCGGGACAGACTGTCCGCGATGCCCGTCCCTACAGAGCCCGCGCGCGTATGCGCTGCCACCCGGACCGAAGGCGGGCGGCTGGAAGTGGATTTGAGCGGCGAGTGGCGGATCAGCGATCACCCGCCGGCGTGGGCGGACATCCTCGGCGATCAAAAGCCCGAGAGTGTCAGATTCAACGCAGCCGGGCTCGGCTCGTGGGACACCTCGATCCTGCTCTTTCTCCTGGAAGCCCGGGTAGGATGCAAAAAAATTGGGGTCGAATGCGACATCGCATCCCTTCCCGAAAAGATGCGCCTGCTCCTGGAGCAATTCGAGGCGACGCTCAAGACGGGCGGAAGGCGCGAACAAGGGGAGAACCTGCTCACGACGGTCGGGCTCGCGACCGAACATGCTACGTCCAATCTTCGGGGCATACTCAATTTCGTTGGCGAATGCGTCCTGAGCGCGACGCGGTTCCCTGGGCGCGCAAAAAAATTTCGCTGGGGCGATTGCCTGGACCAGATGCAGGAATGCGGCGCGATGTCCCTGCCGATCGTGAGCCTGATAAGTTTTCTCGTCGGCCTCACCTTTGCCTATCAGGCCGCGGTCGAGTTGCGCCAGTTTGGGGCCGATATTTTCGTCGCGGACGTAGTGGGTCTTTCCGTCGTCCGGGAGATGGGACCGATGATGGCCGCCGTCATACTTGCCGGGCGGACGGGTGCCGCGTTTGCCGCCACCATCGGCAACATGAAGGCCAACGAGGAGATTGACGCCCTGGAGGTGATCGGTCTGTCGCCCATCGATTTTCTAGTCCTTCCCCGCATTCTCGCACTCGCGCTCATGATGCCGCTTCTTGCCCTTTACGCGAACTGCGTCGGAATCCTCGGCGGAATGGTGGTTGCCCGCGCGATCCTGCAGATTCCGGCAACGGCCTACTGGGTCGAAACCCAAAGCAGCATCGACCTGACCGATCTAAACTCGGGCCTGATCAAGGCCACCACCTTCGGCCTGCTGATCGGCCTGTCCGGATGCCTGCGCGGATTGCAGGCTGAACGCAGCGCCGCGGGCGTGGGCCGCGCCACGACCTCGGCGGTGGTCACGGCGATACTTCTGATCATAGTGGCGGATGCGATATACGCCGTTGTCTTCCACGCCCTCGGAATCTGAACCATGCCAATCGCCGAATCCGCAACCAGCCCGGCCCGCGCGCCCTCCGAAACCGCGATCGAGGTCGACGGCCTCGAATGCAGCTATGGTGGCGTGGACATCCTAAAGGACGTTACCTTCAAGGTCGGGCGGGGCGAGTCGGTCTTCATCATCGGACCCTCTGGATGCGGCAAGACAACGCTCTTGCGCAATATCGTCGGATTGAACCGGCCGCGGAATGGAACGGTCAAGTTCCTGGGGCAGCTGTTTTCCTCTGCGGACGTTGCCGCCCGGCGCCTGCTGCTCCGCAATTTTGGCATGCTTTTCCAAAGCGGAGCTCTTTGGACTTCCATGACCCTGCGCCAAAACGTGTCCCTGCCGCTCGAGGAGCACACCTCGCTCACCCGCAACCAGATCGAGGAAATCGCGAACCTCAAGCTGGCCCAGGTGGGCCTGGGCGGATTCGAGGACTATTACCCTTCGGAAATCAGCGGTGGCATGAAAAAGCGGGCCGGCCTGGCCCGCGCGCTGGCGCTCGACCCGGCCATCGTCTTTTTTGACGAGCCCTGGGCGGGGCTGGATCCCATCACCTCACGCAAGCTCAACGCCCTCATCCGGCAGATTCGGGATACATTTGGCACAACCCTTGTCATAGTATCGCACGAACTGGGCCCGATCTTCAGCATAGCCGACCGCGTCATCATGCTCGACCGGGATGCCCGGGGCATCATCGCCCAGGGCCCCCCCCGCCAGCTGGCTGAATCGAGCACCGACGAGCGAGTGAAGGAGTTTTTGAATCGCGAAGTAAACACAACATGATGTATAGGAACGCAGTCACATCCTAATGAAAAAGGTCAGCCCAGCGGTCATCGGCGCTTTTGTCTTGGGGGCGTTCACGCTTGGGATACTCGCGTTGCTGTTTTTTGGCGGCGTCGATTTCTTCCGCCAGCAACAGCGCTTCGTCGTGTATTTCGACGAATCGATCCAGGGCCTGAACCTCGGTTCGGCGGTCAAGCTGCGCGGGGTCGCGATCGGGCGCGTCGTCGATCTGCACGTCCGGTTAGACCCCGCGAAGAACGGTTCCGTCGTCGCGGTCGAGTGCGAACTCGAACGCAACATGATCAGGGACGATAAGGGCGAGGAAATCGACGTGAGCAGCCGGGCGCAACTGCAGTCCCTCGTCGATAAGGGCCTGCGGGCCCAGCTCGATGTCGTCGGACTCGCGACAGGGCTTTTGATCGTCGAACTCGATTTCTACGACCCCCAGCTGTACCCGCCCCAGACCCGGTTCACGGACCCCCGGTACCCGGTTGTGCCCTCCGTTCGCTCGACGATTTCCGAGTTCCAGGCGAGCGTCACCGAAATTCTATCCAAGGTCAGAAATGTCGATTTCGAGGGCCTTTCGAGCAACCTGAAGAGCCTCCTTGCGGATGCGCGGATGCGGCTCGACAGCGCCGACCTGAAGGGCCTGACAGCCCAATGGCAAAAGACGGGGGCCGCATTCGAGGACCTGGCCCGTTCGCCCGAGATCAAGCAGACTCTCGCCAACCTCAACGCGACACTCGCGGACCTGCAGAAAACGCTCGCCGATATCCACGATTCGCTTGCAAACGTCAATGGCCAGATCTCGACGAGCAGCAAGTCGTTTCAGGAGGCGCTTTCGCGCGCGCAGGTTTCCCTGCAGCAATTCAACTCCACGGCCGAGACGCTCCGGCGCTTCATAGACGCCCAGCAATATCTCGGCGCCGACACCCACCGCGCGCTGACGCAGCTCGCCGACGCCGCGGAAGCCGTCCAGCGCCTGGCCGATTTCCTTGAGCGCAACCCGAGCGCCCTGATATCGGGCCGAAAACCGCCGCAATGAAACCGTGGCGATTGCACCGCAATTGAATCACCTCGCCACGATGAAACTTCGCATTTCGGCCGGCATACTTTTCCCCCTGACCCTCCTTCTCGTTTCGGCCTGCAATATCATCCCGCCTGCCCAAAGCGACACGACGCGGTACTACCTTCTGTCCGCTCCGTCGCTGCCCGCCGGCGGCGGGGCCGGCGCGCCGCACGGGTTGAGCCTGGGGATTCGGAGCGTGGAGGTGGCCGAGTATCTTCACACGCCCTCAATCGTAGTCCGGGAGGGTGCGAACGAGCTGGTTTCCAATGAATTCGACCGCTGGGCCGAACCGCTCGACGCCGGAATCTCGCGGCTCATCCGCACAAACCTGGTCGACGCTCCAAACGTCGGCCGCGTGCTCGTGCAGCCGTTTCCGTTCGAGGGCGATCGGGACTACGACATCACCGTGACGGTTCTTCGCTGCGAAGGTGTCCGATCGGGATTTACCCGCAACACGTCGCATTTTTCGGCGCTGGTGGACATCACTTCCCGCGGGCCAAACCCCAAGGTCGTGGCGCATTTGAATTACATCGCCCCGGATTCAAAGTGGGACGGGCACGATTATGCCCAGCTCGCGGCCGGCTTGAGCGAAGCGGTGACCGGCCTCGCCCGGGCGATCGTCGCCGCGCTGCCGGCAACGCCTCAAATGTGAATTCAGGCGAGGGCCGCTGCGATCCGCTCGAGGGCGATCGCGACATTCTCGCGGCTGTTGAATGCGCTGATGCGCACATGCCCCTCGCCGCACCGGCCAAAACCCGCCCCGGGCGTGCAGACAACCTGGGCTTTTTCGAGCAGGAGATCGAAAAATTTCCACGAATCGCGCCCCGTGTTGATCCAAATGTAGGGGGCGTTGTCGCCGCCTACACAGGGAAGACCGAGCTTGCCCATCGCTTCGCGAATCATTTTTGCGTTTCCGAGGTAAAAGTCGGTCAGGGCGCGGCACTGCCCGCGTCCCTCCGGCGTGTAGATCGCCGCCGCCGCCTTTTGGATAGGATACGCGACGCCGTTGAACTTTGTCGTTTGCCGGCGGTACCACAACGGGTGGAGCGGCTGGGCGCCTCCCGCGGCATCGTACGCGACGACGCTCTTTGGAATGACGGTGTACGCGCACCGCGTGCCGGTGAACCCGGCCGTCTTGGAATAGCTCCGAAACTCGATTGCGACTTCGCGGGCGCCCTCGATCTCATAGATGCTGTGGGGAATCTCGGGGTCGCGAATGTACGCTTCGTAAGCCGAATCAAAGAGGATGACGGCCCTGTTCCTGCGCGCGTAATCGACCCAGGCCTTGAGCTGGGATCGGGTGGCTACGGCGCCCGTGGGATTGTTGGGAAAACAAAGATAGATGAGGTCCGCCGGGGAAGCGGGCGGTTCGGGCACGTAGCCGTTGGCCGCCGTGCTCTCGAGGTAGATCACTCCCTCGTAACGCCCGTCCCGGTTCGGGCCCGTCCGTCCCGCCATTACGTTTGTGTCTAGGTAGACCGGATAAACCGGGTCTGGAATGGCAAGCCGGACATCCTGCGCGAATATCTCCTGGATATTGCCGCAGTCGCACTTAGCCCCATCCGAGATGAAAATTTCGTCGGCCGCGATCGCACAGCCGCGCTGCACGTAATCGTGCTGCGCCACCGCATCCCGCAGAAAACCATAGCCCTGCTCCGGCCCGTACCCCTTGAACGTGGCGCGATTGGCCATTTCGTCAGCCGCCGCGTGAAGCGCCTCGACGCATACCTTCGGCAACGGCTCGGTCACATCGCCAATTCCCAGCCGGATCACCGGCTTCTGCGGATTCGCCGCCACATAGGCGCTCACCCGCTTCGCGATGTCTGCAAAGAGGTACGAAGCCTTCAACTTACCGTAATTGTCGTTGATTCGAACCATCGGAGAAGGGACTAGTCAAAAACGAGGCGAGGACAAGCCTCGCGGGAAGCCTCGCGGGGACAGCCTCGCTGGACTGAGGGGACAGCCTCGCGGGAACTGCCCCTCTGGGATGGACTGAGGGGACAGCCTCGCGGGAACTGCCCCTCTGGGAGACCGGGACGGGCAAGCTCGCTTTTGTCAATAACATGGTACTTGTTCCACGCATCCGTTCGGCTTATTTGTGATCCGTCCCCTCCGGCGACCTCCATGAAACACATCCATTCGATGTTGGAAATGAGCGCCTTCGCCGCAGAACTGCGGTCCCATGGCACGGTCGCCCTTGTGCCGACGGCGGGCGCGCTGCACGGCGGCCATAAGGCGCTTGTCCGCGCCGCGAAGGAGCGGGCCGGAGCCGCGATCGTCTCGATTTTCGCCAATCCACTCCAATACGGCCCCAACGAGAAGGTCTCGGACCGCCCTCAAACGCCCGCCGAAGACCTTGAACACTGCAGAGAATGGGGCGCCCATGCCGTTTTTACGCCTTCCGCAGACGAGATTTTTCCCCACGGCTTCTCCACCTACGTTTCCGAGGAGCTCTTAAGCAAGCCCATGTGCGGCGTTTCGCGCCCCAGCCATTTTCGCGGCGTTGCGACGCTAATGGTCAAGTGGTTCAACCTGATACATCCGGACTTCGTGCTTTTCGGCCAAAAGACCGCCCAGCGCGCAGCCGTCGTTCGAAAAATTGCGGTGGATTTGTCCATTCGAGTGCAAGTTGTTGTTGTACCGACTGTTCGCGAGCCTGACGGGTTGGCAATGGGCATCCGAAACCATGCCCTAACGGCGAGCCAGCGAATTGATGCGCTCGCCCTCTACCAGGCGCTCCTCAAGGCAAAGGAGATGGCCGACGCAGGCGTCCGGAGCCCTGACCGCCTCGTTGCGGAAGCGACGCACATCCTCGGCCAGCATCGAAGGATTCGGGTGATTTACGTCGCTGTCCTGGACAACGACACCTTGGCGCCCGTCCGGGAAGTCAGACCCGGTAATTGCATGGCGGCGATCGCCGCATGGGTCGATGAGGTGCGTCTCATCGACAATATTCCCATTTGAGGCGGGCCCGGTGCATTATCTTGAAGTATTCTGGAAGTTGCTGGAAGATTCTGTAATACTCCGCTGCAGGTTACGACCGTAGACATCCCACTTTCCGCATTATCCCGCCATTTTTTGCCATGGCTCCCTCTCCCCCCCCGCCCCACCGCGCCGAAGTCGAGTACCTCGTGCGGCGCGCGCTTTATCAGCGCATGGGCAAAAATCCGCCGCGCCGCGCTCTCGCACCGAACCCGCTCGTCGTCAACGTGAGAGCGCGCCATTGCCACCTCACGCCGGCGGCCGTGGAGACCCTTTTCGGCAAGGGCGCAACGCTTGCGCCGGCGCAGAGCCTGTACCAGAGGGACCAGTTTGTGGCCAAGGAAACCGTCACCCTTGTCGGCCCGCTCGGCCGGGTAATCTCAAATCTTCGAATCCTCGGACCCTGCCGCAATTACAACCAAGTCGAGCTTGCGCGCACCGACGCGATCGCCCTCGGTTTCGAGATTCCGATTCGCTCCTCGGGCAGCGCAGCCGGCACCCCCGGATGCACGCTCCTGGGGCCGGCCGGTTCCCTGCAGATGAACGAGGGCGTCATCCGCGCGGCCCCGCACGCGCATATGCACCCGGACGACGCCGCATTTTACAAAGTGAAAGGCGGAGACTTCGTGCATCTCAAGGTTGGAGGCCAGTGCGCCACGACGTTTGACCGCGTCCTCGTTCGCGTTCACGCCGATTTCAAGCTCGAAGTCCACATCGACACCGACGAGGGCAATGCCTGCGCGCTCGAACCAAACACCCCGGTCGAACTTATCCCCTGAATCCTTTGTTCCAAACCCGCCCTGAACGGCACAACCTTCACCTAGAAAAATCATGAGTGATTCCATCGGAATGGTAGAAACTCGCGGCTACGCCGGAAACGTCGAAGCCAGCGACGCCATGGTCAAAGCAGCGAACGTCTCGCTCGTCCGCCAAGTCCAGATCGGCGGCGGATTCATCACGGTCATCGTCAAAGGCGACGTCGGCAGCGTGAAAGCGGCCGTCGATGCCGGCGCCGAGGCCGCCAAACGCGTCGGCGAGCTGGTCTGTTCGCACGTCATCGCACGGCCGCACGCCGAGCTGCTGCGAACCGTGGGCCTCTAACTTCAACCGCAACGCCAACCTTTTCTCTCCATGGCTCAAGAAGCAATAGGACTCATTGAAACGAAGGGCTTTTGTCCCCTCCTCGAAGCCGCCGACGCCGCCCTTAAGGCGGCAAGCGTCACCATGACCGGCTACGAAGCGATCGGCAGCGGGCTCGTGACGGTTTTCTTCCGCGGCGATGTCGCCGCAGTGAAGGCTGCCGTCGACGCCGGCGCCGAAGCCGCCGCCAAAGTCGGGGAAGTCGTCGCCGTCCAGGTGATTCCACGCCCGCACGAAGACCTCGGCGGCTTGGGCAAGTGGATCGCCAGCACGACTCAGGCCTGAGCTCGGCAACAAGAACCCAAAAACCAAACATTTATGTCAAAAGCCCTAGGTCTTCTCGAAACCCGAGGCCTCACCGCCCTTGTCACCGGCACCGATGCCATGCTGAAGGCTGCCAATGTCACCCTCGCCGGACCCATGAAACAGGTCGGACACGCGCTCGTCACAGCCGTAATCTATGGAGATGTGGCGGCGGTGAAAGCGGCAACTGACACAGGCGCGCAGGCGGCCCGCGCCGTCGGCGAAGTCGTCAGTGTCCAGGTGATCCCCCGCCCAGCCGACGACCTTGGAATCGTCCTTCCGAAGTTCGCTGGCGCCGCCAAGCCGGTCAAGTAAACCATGTTTCTGGCGCGTGTGATCGGCTCCCTCGTATCCACAAAAAAGGACGCGGCGATGACGGGTCGGAAGCTGCTGGTGCTCCGTCCACTGGTCGTGGACGAATCCAACCCGGCCCAGTTCCGGCCCGGCTCAGGCACATCCGTCGCCGTCGATTCCCTCGGGGCCGGCATGGACGAGGTCGTGCTCGTATGCCAGGGAAGCTCGGCCCGGCAGGCGACCGGGATGAAGAATCTTCCCGTCGATGCCGCCGTCATCGGCATCGTCGACACGGTCGAAGCGCTCAATCAGCGCATCTATCCCGCCAGGAACACCTAGCCCTGCGCAATCTCTGAAGCCCCATGGTCCACGCCCGCGTCGATGGAGTTGTCGTCTCGACCGTTTGCCACCCGAGCATGCGGGGGTGCCGGATGATCATTTGCCAGCCTCTCGACGAAAAAGGCCGTGACGACGGTTCGCCCATCCTCGCCCTCGACCCTCACGCCGCCGGCCATCATCAACGCGTAGTCCTGTCCACCGACGGCTCCGCCACCCGGGAATATGTCGGCGATCCGCGCTCTCCCCTGCGCAACATCATAATCGGCGTCGTCGACGATCCATCCTAATCCATGCGCCTCGGCAACATCATCGGCAGGGTCGTCCTCTCCAAACAGGATCCCGCTTTCAAGGGAGCCCGGTTTCTTATCGTTCATCCGCTTTCGCGGGCGCAGTTCGCCGGCGGTTCCGCCGTTCCCATGACCAAGGACGAGTCGCTCGTCATCTTTGACGATCTCGGCGCCGCCCCCGGACATACGGTGGGCTTCATCCAGGGCGGCGAGGCCGCAGTCCCGTTTGACCACCCGACGCCCGTCGACGCCTATAACGCCGCGATCATCGACAGCGTTTTCTACGCGCCACCCAAGTAACCATCACCATGCCAAAAGTCATCACGGCAAAGGAAGCGGAAGAACTTCTTCGCAAGGGTGAACAGCCGCCCGCAGGCGCCATTCTCACGCCCTCCGCGCGGGACGTATTCTTCGGACGGGCCAAGCCCGGCGCCAAGGCGGCCGCTCCGGCTCCAAAATCCGCCGGACCGATCGTCCCCGATTACGAATTCAAATGGGCGCCCGGCTCCGATCCCAAGACTCCCGCCGAAATCGCGCGCTTCTTTAATTCTCCGGAGATCCACGCCCTCAAAGTGAAGATTTGCGACATCGGGCGCCGCATTTGGGAGAAGGATTACGTGGATGGAAACGGCGGCAACATGACCCTGCGTGTCGGCGACAATCTCGTCCTTTGCACGCCAACCCTCATCTCGAAGGGCTTCATGACGCCGGCCGACATTTGCCTCATCGATCTCGATGGCAAGCAACTCGCCGGGGAACGCAAACGCACGAGCGAGGCCATGACGCACCTCGGCATCATGAAGCGCCAGCCCAAAGCCAAGGCCTGCATTCATGCCCATCCGCCCCATGCGACCGCCTTTGCCGTCGCCGGCATTCAGCCGCCCACCTGCATGATTCCCGAGGCGGAAGTATTTCTCGGCAAGATCGGCTACGCGAAGTATCAAACGCCGGGCACACCGGAAAATTCCGACGAGGTCGGCAAGATCGGCGTCGACCACCAATCGGTCATCATGGAAAACCACGGTGTCATCGTCTGGGGCAAGGACGTGGAGGACGCCTACTGGAAGATGGAGAACACGGACTCCTATTGCAAAACCGTCTGGATCGCTTCGCAGTTGGGCGGGAGCTTGCACACTTTCAGTCCCGAAAAGTTGAAAGACCTGATCCGAATCCGCCAGAGCATGGGCATGCCTGACAATCGCGCCGATCTTCGCGAATGCGAATTGTGCGACAATAGCGATTTTCGGCCGGGCGTCGTGTGCCAGGTGCCAGAGGGCGGAGCCGCCGATGCTCCGGCCGGCGTGGAAGCGTCCGACCCGGCGATCGAGACGGCCGTGCGCCAGATCACCGACCAGATCCTGAAGAGGCTCGCGGCCAAGCAGGCATGAATTTTCGCTATACCATCATCGCCCTGTGGCTGATATGGCTCGTCTATTGGATTGTCAGCGCATTTGGCAACAAGCGGACCGCGCAGACCAGCCGGGTATGGAGAATCATGGCCCTTTTGGTGTTGTTTGGCGTGTTCGCGCTGTGGCAGAACTTTCCGGCATTCTTTGACCAACGGTTTCTCCCGCGGACCTTTGCGGGCGCTCTTACGGGAACCATTCTTTGCGCCCTCGGAATTGCCTTCTCCATCTGGGCGCGCGCCATCCTCGGCCGAAACTGGAGCAGCAATCCCTCCATCAAGGAAGGCCATGAATTGGTGCAATCCGGGCCCTACCGCTTTGCGCGCCACCCGATCTACACCGGCCTCCTGCTGGCGATCCTTGGAACAGGCATCGCAAGCGGCAAATACGGAGACATCATGCTGTTCCTGACGATCGCAGTCATGTTTACCATAAAGCTGCGGATCGAAGAATCGCTGATGCAGCGGCAATTCGCCGAACAATACACCGAGTATCGGAAACACACGAAAGCGCTTATTCCCTTCGTTCTTTGATCAAGGGACCATCGGCGGGCTTTGGATGTCTAAAGTGGGTTCAGATGCTCAAGCTGGCAGACTCCAAACACTTATCGTGTGTTGACCCTAAACACCTTCCGGCTTAGGCAAATTTTATGAAGGCAAATCTGGTGCTTCTCGCGGCATTGATCGGCCTTTCCAGCACGTCGGTCCTTTGTGTGGCTCAAGAGAGCCCTGATGCGTCGGCTGCGGCCGGAACGACAAGTGCCGATGACCTTTCCGACCTACGTGCAAAAGCGGAGTCCGGCGACGCCGCCTCCGAGTGCGCCCTCGGCGCAATGTATTGGAATGGAAATGGCGTGCCGAAGGACCATACCGAAGCCGCAGTTTGGATCCGCCAGGCTGCCAACCAGAATTTTGCAGAAGCGCAATACTACCTTGGCGTAATGTACGAGGCTGGCGATGGCATGACCAAGGACATCGCCGAGGCCGTAAAATTGTATATCAAGGCCGCCGATCAGGGCAACGCATGGGCCCGGTCCACAATTCGTGTGAAGGCGGAGTCAGGCATCGCCGCTGCCCAGTCGTACGTCGGCACCATGTACTGGAGCGGCGATGGCACGCCCAAGGACCACGCCGAAGCCGCCAAGTGGATTCGCAAAGCGGCCGACCAAAATTTTGCCGAAGCGCAATACTACCTTGGCGTCATGTGCGAGGCCGGCGATGGAATGCCCAAGGACAGCGCCGAGGCAATGAAGTGGTATCTCAAGGCTGCCGGACAGGGCAACGCATGGGCTCAGTCCACCATCCGTGCCAAGGCGGAATCGGGCGGCGCCGAACTTCAATATCGCCTCGGCCTCATGTATGAAAAAGGCGACGGCATGCCTCAGGACACCGCAGAGACGGTCAAATGGATCCAAAAGTCCGCCGAAGCGGGGTACGCATTGGCCCAGGAAAAACTCGCATTCATGTACTACTGGAGTGTCGACGGCCTGACCCATGACGGTGCCGAAGCGGCGAAGTGGTATCGCAAGGCCGCCGACCAGGGTCTCGCCGAAGCCCAAGCCGCCGTCGGCCTTTTGTACAAAAGCGGCGACGGCGTGCCGATGGACACCACGGAGACGGTTAAGTGGTATCGCAAGGCCGCCGACCAGGGTTTAGCCGAAGCCCAAGCCGCCCTCGGTCAAATGTACGCCGACGGCGAGGGCGTAACCAAAGACACTGCCGAAGCCGCAAAGTGGTTCCGCAAGGCCGCCGACCAGGGTGACACCGAGGCCGCGAGCGCCCTCCAGGTTATTCAAGCCGATAGCGCCGCAGCGCCACCCTCCGGTCAGTCCAAATAGTCGAACGAATTCCGGGTGCGCGAAAACGCGGCCCGTTATTGCGCGCGGCGAAATCCCCGCCAGGGCCGCGCAAATCAGTCTGGCCGGAATTGACGAAAATATTCGTTGACAAAGCGAATGACGAAAGTATTCGTCCGATTTGCAATCTTCCTCCGAGACCCCGTCCATCATGCCCCGCCCGCCGTCATCCACTCCCACTGAAGTCGAACTTGCGATACTTGGCGTCCTCTGGAAGGAGGGCCCGAGCACCGTCCGGCAAATTCACGATTTGCTCAAAGAGGAGCGCGGCACCGGCTACTCAACGACGCTCAAGATGATTCAAGTGATGACGGAAAAGAAACTCGTGTTGAAGGATGACTCCCAGCGGCCCCAGGTCTATCGGCCCGCCAAGCGCGAGGAGCAGACGCAGCTTCAACTCATCGACGACCTAATTCAACGCGGCTTCGGCGGATCGGCGATGAAACTTGTTCTGAGCGCTGTATCGGCCAAACGGGTCAACGCCGACGAAATGAAACGCATCCGCGAACTTCTCAACCAGAAAGGGCCATTATCATGATCTCCACAATTGCAATCACCCAATGGCTCAAGACCCTGCCAATCGTCGAACGCGGCGGCTGGACGCTTCTTCACTCGATCTGGGAGCTGGCGGTCGTCGCTGGAATTCTGGGCTTGGCGCTCCGGATGCTTGGAAGAGCCTCAGCTCGGATTCGCTATTTGGCCGCGACATTTGCGCTCGCGCTGATGTTCGCCCTGCCGCCGGTCACGTTCCTGATTATTTCAAAAAATCCGCTGCCAACGCCTGGATTGGTGACGGGCTCACAGTTTCACGCCGTCGGAGGCGCCGATGACCAAGGCCCGGTGGAATCCTTCGGCAATGAGTTGCCTGAAAGCCGGGCTTCTCTCCGGCTCCACGCGCATCAAATCCCTCCCTCCGAACCGGCGTTTCTGGAGGGGACATTCAGCCCATCATGGCCAGCCCGCGTTGCCGAACATCTCTCTCCGGCGATCCCGTGGCTGACGCTGGCCTGGACCCTCGGCGTTTTCGCTCTCAGCTTTTGGAACCTCGGAGGCTGGATCGCAACGCAACGCCTGCGCTCGATCGGGATCGGCCCGGTCAACTCCGAACTTGCGGACCGGCTCTCAAGCCTCGCGAGAATGGCCGGCGTGACGCGGCCGGTCCGAATCGTCAAATCCACCCTGGTCCAGATTCCAATTGTCGTCGGGTTCGTGCGGCCCCTCATCCTTGTTCCGGTGTCCGTTCTTGCCGGCATGCCTCCGGACCATCTTGAGGCGATTCTCGTCCACGAGCTGGCCCACATCCGACGCCACGATTACCTCGTCAATCTCTTCCAGGTTCTCGCCGAGACGCTCTTATTCTACCATCCTGCGATATGGTGGGTCTCGGGCCAAATTCGCGAGGAGCGTGAAAACTGCTGCGATGACATTGCCGCGGAAATTTGCGGAAATCGCCGGCTTTACGCCGAGGCTCTCGTCTGCGTTGAGGAACTGCGCCCACCGGATGCTACGCTGGCAATTGCTGTCACCGGGCAGGGCGGGCGGATGTTCAACCGGATTCAGCGATTGATCGGTCTTCCGCAGCGCCCTCACCAGGCCAGAATGTCCTCCCTGACTGTGGTCCTCATTTCGCTAGCCCTTCTTTTCGTTCCACTGGGCTGCAGTTATATGTCCACGCAACAACCGCCAGCGGGGACCGCGCTCCACATCGAGGCTCTGGCGCCTTTTGGCAACCATACCCAAACAGGCGATTTCTTCGAGTCGCTCGCAGGGCTGCGGACCTTCGACGGCCTGCCGTTTGAGATCGAAGGTTCGGTTGTGTTTTTCGGGCAGGCAGGCGCCACCGGACTGCGAAGCCTGCCGGGAATCCAAGTCGGCCAGCAGTTCGACGAACTTCACCTGATTCATTATGTCAGGTATGCTGCCGACAAAGAGGGCACGCCTGTCGCCGTTATCCGGCTGAATTATTCCGACGGGTCGAATTACGATTTACCAATTCTATACGGATCGCAGATTCGAACGTACGTCCGAACGCAGCTGGAAGAAAATGATCAGCCGACCGACTCCGACAGCAAGGTGATCTGGCGCTCGCCTGTCTCGGAGGAAGAAACTTCCTGCCGTCTGTTCGAGACGGTCTTGCACAACCCATTTCCGGCCAAGACCGTGAAGACCCTGGATGTCTTTCCCGGGACCAGCCGCTCGTGCTACAGCCTCGTAGCCGCGACGGTGGCCAAATCGGATCCCGCGCGCACGGTGACGGCCGCAGTGCCCCTGATAAGGCCGCCTACGGTGACCGTGCAGCAAGAAATTGAAGGCCTGACCATCCGGGTTTTCGATAGGACGAATATGGAGCCTATCGCAGACGCGCTCATAATTGCCTCCATGTACACAGGAGGCTCCAACGAAATCGCCATCCCCACCGATACCGCCGGAATCGTGCATTTGAAATATCCGATCGATCCCGATGGCGAGCTGGAGGTATCGATCCTGAAGGATGGATATGCCATGGGTCACGCAAAATGGTCGCGGGACGCTGTTCCTGCCGAACTCAACGTAAACCTCGAAAAGGGCATTTCGATTGGGGGAATTGTGCGCAGCGACCTAGGCAAGCCGGTGTCCGGCGCGCTCATCCACCTCCATCTGCTGGCCCCCAATGGCGACGAATACAGACCGGAGTTCTCCACGCGGACGAACGGGAGCGGCCGTTGGAGCATTTCCGGCATGGCCGCCGACAATCACAATTTCTCGTTTTCAGTGGCTCATTCCACTTTTGTGACCGCAACCTTTCTTCCCAATGGCGCTCCTGATGGCGATGGAACGGGACGTCGGGTCGATCTGGCAGCCTTAGTCTCCAAAACGGCGGTTCTTCAGTTGATCCCGGTGCCCCAGTCAGCGGCAGCTCCAGCCGTACCGTCGAGCTGATCCCCGGCAGCCCGGTGGCCGTGATCGGCGTCTAAATTGGAGCAGGGCGCCCCGGCCGCATTTTGATTTGTCCCATCAGCGCCCAAGATTGCTAATGGGGACCGTGGACAAGCCGTTTCAAAAAGTCGCAATCGTCGGCGCCGGGTCCATCGGCCTATATTATGGCATGCGCCTGGCCCTGGCAGGCGCGGACGTTCGCTTCCTCATGCGCGGCGATCTAAATGCCGTTCGCGCCCGCGGCACCCTCCGGCTTCTCGACGGCGCCACGGCAAACGAACTCACGCACCCCGCCGTATTCGCCACCCCCGCCGAAATCGGGCCAGTGGATCTCGCTGTCATCACGCTCAAGACAACCTCCAACAGCCACCTCCCCTCATTGGTTCCGCCGCTGCTCGGACCGGAGACGGCGATCCTGACACTGCAAAACGGGCTCGGGGCGGACGAGCACCTGGCGTCCCTGTTCGGCCCTCGCCGCGTGATTGGCGGCCTCGCTTTCATCGCCACGAACCGGACCGCTCCCGGTGAAGTTAGTTGCTTCCATGCCGGCTCCCTCACCGTTGGGGAGTTCGCCGGCGCTCCGCAGGCACGGACGAACGCCCTGGCCGGGCAGTTCAACGAAGCGGGTGTGAAGACCCGGGTCGCCGACAACCTCGATTCCGCCCGCTGGCACAAGCTCGTCTGGAACGTTCCATTTAACGGCCTCACGATCGCGGCCGGCGGTATCTCGACCGATCTAGTCTGCGGGGACCCGGCTCTCGCCGCCGAAGCTCGCGCCCTGATGGCCGAGATCCAGCGCGGCGCCTCCGCATTCGGCCACTCAATTTCGGATGACTTCTGCAAGAAGCAATTCGAGGTGACTCTGCCAATGGGATCGTACCGTCCCTCGAGCCTTGTCGATTTTCTCGCCGGCCGCGAAGTAGAGGTTGAACCGATCTGGGGCGAGCCCCTCCGCCGCGCTCAAGCAGCCGGAGCAAATCTTCCGAGGCTGGCCCTCATCTACTCCCTTATCCGGAGCATGGTCGCGCACCGACTTAAAGCCTAGCGAACCGGCGGCCCGTGAAAAAGATTCAGGTGATTGCGCTCGAGGAATTCGAGGCGGTCGGCAACGGAGTGCGGATAAATTTCGAAGTGGCTGGCCGCGGTCGCCTTCGCCTCGTCGTGCGTGGCCAGGTAAGCGGCCTTCCATGCCGCGCGCCCTTCTGAGTACGATCGGACAGACGCCCATTCAACAGGCGAGAGCCGGGTCGTCGCCGGGATGAGCGCAAGAGCACAGACCAGCCCGAGAATGCCGGCGCTTCGGCGCCTCAAGGTCGCCAAATGGAGATAAATTGCGAGGGCGCCGGGAATCATCAAAGTCACGTATCGCGACGCCGCCGGAGCCGCATCCAGGCCCAGGCGCACGCGCCCGATCGCCGTGTCGGCGCAGTACAGAAGCGTAAATCCGGATAGAAAGAAGATGACCACGCTTGCGCGGTTATTCTCAAAGCCGTCCCGCCAGCACCGCCAGCCGTGCCAGACACCTGCGAATGCGAGCAGGAGCGCCACTCCCGCACCGAAAATCACAGAACCCAGAACGTGGGGCGGAAGGCCAAAAAAATTCGCGAGCATCAAAAAATCAAAGACGCAGCAATCGCCCAGTTTTCCGTACGGGAATTGGAAATCCACGTCGATTTCGTTGAATTTGAATCCGTGAACAAAAAGAGCCAATGCGCCCAAAATTAGAATCAAGCCCGCCCCGTTCCACAGAATTGACACCCGGTCTGCCGTCCCACGCTTTTGCGCGCCCGCGCGCCGCGCTTGAAACATCTCGAGGACCGCGAGGCCAAGCGCGAGGACGCAGCCCATCTGGGCAAAGCCCGTGAAAATCATCGGCAACGCAAGCCCCCCCTGAATCACGAGCCTTGCCCTCCGGTTCCTGATGAACCAGGCCAGGCAATAGAGCATCAGAAGAAGGTCGGGCATCGCGCCGTGCGAGAGATTCGAGGCCCCGACGAATTCTTCGTACTGGTGAACATTAAAAAAAAGGAGCGGAATCGCCGCCATCGACAGGGGCGATCGGACCCCGCAGCGGCGCGCCAGCCAAAGCCCCGCCAGCGCCGCCGCAATCAGGAGAAAACTGACACCGAATGCGTCCCACCGAGAATTCCAACCGCTCATTCCCGCCAGGATTCGCGTCACCAGAAATCCCGCTCCCTGCCGGTGGGGGCCGACCTGAAACGAGAATATCCCCCACAGACCCCGATGCTCGAAAAAAGGGCGATACAGGTCCCACTGGTCCCAATACATCATGTTCACCGCGTATCGGTCCACAAACCGGTGCTGGCGCCAAGCGAGGGCGAAGAAGATCGCGCCGAAGCAAATCCAGCCGAGAAGGCGGAATCGGCTTGCGGAAGAGACGCTTCCTTCCTCCTTATTCGAAAGCATGGCCAAGCGTCTGGCAGCAGCGTGGGCCCCCGTCAACGCCGATGGCCGGCAGATCCCCCAAACCAAAAAAATGACTGAAATCGTCCGCCGGTTCTGGTTTACAGCCTTATGCTGAGAACGGCTCTTTCCGCCGCGTTCGCGGCGCTTGCCCTCGCCGGCCTTGCGAAAGCGGCGTTCATTCCCGACAACATCGACCCGTCGGTCCGCCCTCAGGATGATTTTTATCATTACGCCGACGGCGGCTGGTTGAAGGAAACGGCCATACCGCCGGCATACGCGCGCTGGGGCGCTTTCGATGAATTGATCCTGCGCAATCAGGAGAATTTGCGCGTTCTTTGCGAACGGGCGAGCGCCCAGGAAAACGAGGCAACCCCGGCCGAAAAGATGGTAGGAGACTTCTACTCAACAGGCCTGGATGAGGCCGGCGTCAACTCGGATGGATCCACGCCGCTCCAATTCGAGTTCACGCGCATCGACGCGATCAAATCTCCGGATGACGTGCTGGTTGAAATCGGCCGCCTGCACCGGATTGGCGTTCCGGCGGCATTTTCGTTCGAAAGCGGGGCCGACGACAAGAACAGCGATCACGAGATCGCCGAGTTGAGCCAGGGCGGCTTGGGCCTTCCGGAGCGGGATTACTATTTCCGGGATGATGAGAAATCGAAAAAGCTCCGCGAACAATACGTCGCGCATGTTTCGCGGATGCTGGAGATGATCGGCGAAGAGCCTGCGAAGGCCCAGGCGGGCGCCGACGCGGTCATGAGGCTCGAAACCGCGCTCGCAAAAGGCTCCCTACAGCAGGCCGCCCTGCTCAACCCCTATGCCAGTTACCATAAGATGAGCCTCGAGGCGGCCGAGACCCTCGTTCCCGGGATCGACTGGCCGAAATATCTTCATGAGACAAGCGCGCCGGCCTTCACGGAACTCAACTTCGCCCATCCCGACTTTTTCAAGGCGCTTTCCGCGGCTCTGGCCCAGACACCGATTGCCGAGTGGCAGAACTATCTGCGCTGGCAAATGATCCACGCTTACGCGCCCTATCTGTCGGATAATTTCGCACAGGAAGACTTCAGCTTCTACGGGACGACCCTCAGCGGCACGAAGAGTATGAAGCCCCGCTGGCAGCGCGTCGTTGCGACGATCGACGACTCTATCGGAGAGGCCCTGGGCCAGCTCTACGCCGCGGCCTATTTTCCTCCAGAGGCAAAGGCTCGCGCCCTCAAGCTCGTTGCCAACCTTGAGTCGGCCATGCGCGACCGCATCCAGACCTTGGAGTGGATGGATGAGCCGACGCGGGCGAAGGCGCTCGAAAAGCTGGACGCGCTCACGGTAAAGATAGGCTACCCGGACAAGTGGAGGGATTACAGCTCCCTGCTCATCGATCGCGGGCCCTACGTTTTGAATGTTCTCAAGGCGAGAGCCTTCGAGGTCCGCCGGAATCTCGCCAAGATCGGAGGGCCGGTCGACAGGACAGAATGGCATATGACGCCTCCGACTGTGAACGCTTATTACAATCCAACCCGAAACGAGATTGTATTCCCGGCGGGAATCCTGCAGGCCCCGTTTTTCGACGCCAATGCCGACGACGCCGTGAACTACGGCGCAATCGGCGCCGTGATCGGACATGAGATGACGCACGCCTATGACCAAAGCGGCCGCAGATACGACGCGCGGGGCAATCTGAACGACTGGTGGACGCCCGAATCGGAGGCCCGATTCAAAGCGCGTGCCGCGGCAATCATTAAGCAATTCAACGGCTATTTTCCCCTGGCGAACGTGCACATCGACGGCGAACTCACACAGGGTGAAAACATCGCCGATCTCGGAGGGATCAGGCTAGCCTATGCCGCGCTACAAAAGGCCCTGGCGGGGCAGTCCCACAAAAAAATCGATGGCTTCACGCCCGAACAGCGCTTTTTCCTAAGCTTTGCGTCCATCTACGCCGTCAAGTTCACGCCTGAAGAGCAGTTGAGGCGGCTCCGCGTCGATCCGCATTCGCCCGGACAGTATCGCTGCAACGGACCGCTATCCAACTTAGACGAATTTGCGAAGGCGTTCAATGTGCCCGACGGCGCGCCGATGCGCCGGCCCGCCGCCGACCGGTTCACGATCTGGTGACGCCAATGCGTACGCTCAAGCCGGCGAGTAGACTTTCTGCTTGAGCGCCGCTCCGAGGTGCTTCCGGAAAGCGGCCAGGTCCTTCACCGCGCCCAGGGCGATCAATTGGCTGGCGATGTTTCCGACTGCTGTGCCTTCCAGCTTGAAGCTTACGACTGGCAGCCTCGCCGCATCCGCGGTCGCCTGGCAGAGCAGCGTGTTGCGGGACCCGCCGCCCACGATCAAGATTCGATTGAATGCCCGCCCGGTCATCCGTTCAAAGGCCGACTTGGCATCGGCGTGCCCCCGCCCGAGCGAATCGCAGATGAGCCGCGCATAGCCGGCCAGCGATTTCGGCGGCGAAATGCGGCGCTTCTTCAATTGGGCGTCGATCGCACCTTTCATCGACGGCGGGTTCGTAAATGACGCGTCTGTCACGTCGAGGAGCTCGCGGGAAACAGGCAGCTTCGCGGCGGTCCGGATGAGCGCGGCCCACTCCGCGTCGCTCTTGGGCCGGGAGCTGAAGTCCTTCATGATTCCTTCGAGGAGCCACAGGCCGACCACGTTTGTGAGGGGACGATACCGGCCGTCGCCGATCCGCTCGTTCGCGACGCGGGCCTCGAGCGCCTGGCGGCCGAGGACGGGCTTGTCGCTTTCAAATCCGACCAGGGACCAGGTGCCGGAGCTCAAGTAAAGGTCGGTGCCATCGGGACTGGCGGGCATCGCGTCGTACGCGCATGCGGTATCATGGCCGGGCACGGCGATCGACTGCGTTCCCGACAATTCGGGGATGTCGCGCACGCGGCCGAGCTTCGTTCCCGAAAGGACGGGCTTGGAGAACCACTGCGGAGGAACGTGGAAGTGGTCCAGCACCGCGCGCGACCAGTCTTTCGAATGCACGTCCAGCAGCTGCGATGTGCTCGCGACCGTGATCTCATTTTCCATCCAGCCCGAGAGCAGGAAATTGAAATAGTCCGGAAGAAAGAGGCACCGCGTCGCGAGGTCGGCCAGGGCGGGACAGGATGCGACAGCCTCCTCGAGCTGGAGGCTCGTATTGTAAAACACGTTTGGGATGCCGGTCGCCTCGTAAACCCGATCCAGGGCGGCCCGCGTCCGAGCCAGCCGCTCGAGCCCCGGGCGCGTCCGTGCGTCGCGATAGGCGTGCACCGGGAAAACAAGTCGGCCCGAATCATTGAGAAGCGCGTAATCGACGCCCCAGGTGTCGACGCCCACCGAGGCGAGCCGGGATCGGCGCGGCAGGTCCGCCGCCGCCCGGCGCAGACCCGTTCGCACCTTTTCCCAAAGGGTTCCGATGTCCCAGTAATCGTGGCCGCCCAGCGAATGGAATGTGTTTTGGAAACGATGGGTTTCCTTCAGCGTGAGCCGGTTTTTCGTCCAGGATCCCGTGATCACGCGACCGCTCGTGGCGCCGAGATCAACCGCCGCACAGTATAGGGTCGTGGCCATGATTCTTTCTCGGAAAGAACCGTGAGGACTGCGACGCAAAAATCTGCAAAACTTGGCCGCCTAAGCACTCCATTTCATAAATTCGTTTGCCGGCGGGCGGCGCGGTAGAGCGCAACGATGGCGCCGGCGAACAACAGCATCCCAATCACAATGCCCGGCTTCTCGAAGCTGTCCCCGACGACCGCCAGCGGCGTGTCGGTGCCCGCGCCTGCGACAACGCCGGCGAACGCGACGCCAAACAGGCTCTCACCCACGATCAGCCCGGTGGCTACAAGCACGCCCATGCGTTTGGCGAAATCCGGGTTTGAGTTTCGGTCGGCCCAACGGTCGTAATAGTGGCCGATCACGGCGCCGACGGGAATCAGGAGGGTCAGCGACATCGGCAGGTAAATGCCCATGCCGACGCACAGCGGCGGGAGCCGCATCTTGCCGGCCTTGCGCAACACCTCGTCGAGAATGATCGTGCCGACCCCGAGCAGGGCGCCAAATCCGATCAGGTTCCAATTGATTCCACCGCCGAGCACGCCCTCGGCCAGCGCGGAAATGAGCCCCGCCTGCGGCGCGGCCAGGGCATGCTCACCCGCACCGGGCGCACCCGCGAAGCCGAAGGCCTTGTTGAGCACGTCGAGGACGGGCGGAATCACGAGCGAGCCGAAGATTACGCCATAAACCAGCGCCAGCTGTTGCCGCCACGGGGTCGCTCCCACCAGCTGGCCTGTCTTCAGATCCTGGAGATTGTCGTTCGAAATCGTCGCGATGGAAAAGACGATTCCGGTGGTGAAAAGGGCGTAGGCGACGAGGGCCTTGGTCTGGGCCGGGTCACCGCCGTGCCCATAGACCATCACGAGCAGCAGGGAAGCGCCGATGACGGCGAGAATGCCTACGCCCGAAACCGGGCTGTTCGAGGCGCCGATCAGGCCGGCCATGTAGCCGCAGACCGATGCGATGATGGCACCGATCAATACGACATAAACCAGCGTGCCGAGGATGACCGGGCCAATGCCGGAGGCAATGGCGGTACCGGAGCTGAAAACCCAGAGCAGCGCCGCGATCGGCACAAGCAACCCGACGATGGCGCCGCCGACGATGCCGATGGGAAGGTCGCGCTCGGTAAGCTCCATCTCGGCTCCGGCCTGACGCGCCTTGGATGCCGCCATGGCCGCGCGGATACCGCGAGCAATCGGGCCGAGGATGCGGACGAGGCTCCAAAGCGCGGCGACGCCGATCACCCCGGCACCGATGAATCGCACTTCGGTGCGAAAAATGGTGTTCACGACGTGGCCAACATCACCCGTCACTCCGTGCATCGCGGTGAGAATCGGCACCAGCCCAGCCCAAGCTATGAGCATGCCAACCAGCATCGCCACGCCGACCGACAGGCCGACCAAATGACCGACGCCGATCAGCGCCATCGAAAGACTGGTCGAAGCCACTGAAGCCCCGGAGCCGACCCGGAACGCGACGGCGATATCGCTCGCCGCGAGGCGCATTGCCGCGAGCAACGCATAGCCCGCCGAGATCACCGAACCGAGGATGATCATGTGCAGACCCTTGGCGTTCTCCCGCTTGCCCTCGGCGGAACCGAAGCCAACCTTCAGCACCTCGGCGGCAGCGACACCCTCCGGGTAAGGCAGATCGGAACCCGTGACCAGCGCCCGGCGCAACGGCACGGAGAACATGACTCCCAACGTGCCGCCAATCGCGCACACCGACGCTGTGAGCCAGTAGGGAAACCCCTGCCACCAACCGACGATGATCAGGCCCGGGAGCACAAAGATGATCGCGGACAGAGTGCCGGCGGCGGACGCAATTGTCTGGACGATGTTGTTCTCAAGAATATTGGAATTTCCGACCAGACGCAGCAGCGCCATCGAGATGACCGCGGCCGGAATCGAAGTCGCGAAAGTCAAGCCGACCTTGAGCCCCAAATAGACATTGGCGGCGGTGAACAGCAGCGTGATCATGCCGCCCAGAACGACGCTTCGGACCGTCAGCTCGCGAATACCCCGGTCTTTTTGCATAACCCACCATGCGAGCGAGCACACCTCGCGGCAAGACTCGGGACGCCGCCGGCGCGCGCCCTGAGACGCGAAAGGGGTCCGGTTGCCACTTGTAAATTCCAGGCGCAGAACGCCTGGAATTTACAAGTGGCAACCGGACCCCCTCTGTTCCACAGGCGCGGTAACCGGCTCATACCGGCGGCTTCACGGCTGATCGGCCGGAGAGAGCCAGGGGCACGATCGCCCCAATGCAGATCCACGCAAAGAGATCACCGATTGCGCCGTAAATGGTGCGAACGCCATGAGTGGGCACATAGGCCACGATCGTCTGATTTGCCTTTATGACATTGTCGGTCTCCGCAAGGCTTCGCCCCATGTAATCGGTGGCTATCGAGCGCCCATGGCCGACATCGCGCACAAGATTGAAGCCGTTCTCCACCGCGCGGAAAACCGCCATCTGGGTATGCCAGGGATCGATGGCCTCCCAGTCGTTAGCCGGAGCGATTACCAGATCGGCATGATCCTGGCCCGCTTCATTACTTATCAAAGCCATGCCGAGAAAAATGTGGTTTCGGCGCGCGAGATCCGCCCCTTTCTGAATCAGCGCCGGCTCATCGGATCTGCTCACATCGGTGGCTCCCTCTCTCCAGAACACCAACTGGGCCCCGGCCTTTGCCTCGATTTCGCTTCTCGCTAGAAGGCGGTTGCTGCCTTCTCCCGCAATGCCGGCCACCCGTGCGTAGCCGGCCTGCGGTCTGTCCAAAAGCAGGCGGGCGTTGCCGCCCAGGCAGACGATGGCCTGCACGCCCAGAAAAATGACCGCTCCTCGACGAATCCGGCGCCAATCAAACCCATGCTCCCAGGCCCAATTGGCTGCAGACCCGAGCCAGGTTACGAGAAACGAGATTCCATAGAGTCCCGTGACCGCCGAGACCTGCATGAGCGGCAGGTTTCCATATTGGGAGTAACCGTAGGAACACCAGCTTCCGTAGGGACTGAATAAACCCATGAGGAACCCCCAACCGGCCATTGCACAGGGGAATATGAGGGTCGACGTAAAACCGGCCGCGCGCGGGTGCAGCCACCGATCGACCGCGTAGGGCAAAAACCCGAGCAGGCCGGTCGGCAGCGCCGACGCGAGCACGATCCAATTTGGCGCCGGCATCATTCCGCGAAATTGGAATAGCCACGCCAGCCCGAGGGCCAGCCCCCCGAGCGCCAGGTAACGGCGGGGCGCCGTGCGGGAGAATCGCAGCAGGAATACCGGGGCAATCCATGCGGCAATGGGCACCGTATCGCGGCCCATGGCAAAAAGGAGGATTGTCCCTCCGAGCGCCAGCCAGACTACTGGAAGTGTGAAGGGAAGGGAGCGTTTTGAATCGGATATCATGGGAGTATTACGGGCCGCCACGATATCAGGTCGTCCGCTCCCAACACATGTGCCAGTGGTCACCCTACCGCCGTGACAATTGGCCCACCTTTTTAGATGAGTCCCAATTCCCTTGCACGCAGGGCGGCCTGGGTCCGGTCAAGCGCTTGAAGTTTTCCAAGGACCTGACTCATGTGATTTTTGACCGTGCCTTCGGCAATATTCAGGTGCTGGCCGATCTCCTTGTTGCTCATTCCGCGCGCCAGACACTGCAAAACATCCAGTTCCCGCGTTGAAAGAGGATCGGCAAGGACAGATGCCGGCGCGGGTCCGCCGGCCGTCCTGGGAGTCGCGGATAATCGGCTAAACTCGGCCACGAGCTTGGCAGCGACCGACGGTTCCAAGAAAGACTCTCCGCGAGCCCCCAGCCGGATCGCCTCGCAGAGCTTTTCCGATGGCGACGCCTTGAGAAGGTAGCCCGCGGCTCCCGCGCGGATCGCTTCAAATACCTCCTCGTCCTCCTCAAAGGTCGTAAGGACGATGACGCAGGCTGAAGGCGATAACGCCTTGATGCGGCGCGTGGCTTCTGTTCCGCCCAATCGCGGCATTCGAAGATCCATCAATACGACATCAGGAGCGAGCCGGCGTACGGCGTCGATCGCCGCTTCGCCATCCGCCGCCTCGCCGGCGATCTCAAAATCGGGCTGGAGCGAAAGCAGAGTGCGCAGTCCCTCGCGAAACATCGCCTGGTCGTCGACCAACAGAAGCCGCAGCTTTCTCGTTTCGGTCTTCAACGGGGTGGTCGTGCGCGTTTCATGCCGGATTGGCTTCCGGCGTGTTTCGGGCCGGAATCTCCGCCTCAAGACAGAAGCCTCCGCGTGATTGGTTCTGCGCACGGATCGAGCCCCCAAGCAGAGCCAGTCTTTCGCCGAGTCCGGCCAGCCCGTGGCCTCCCCCGGCACTGGCGGCCCCCCGGCCATCATCGAGGACGCGCAATGCCACACGCCCGGACTCCCGGTAGTCGATGAAGACCGTCGCATTTCGGGCTGCGGCGTGCTTGCGCACGTTGGTCAGGCCTTCCTGCGCCACGCGGTAAAAACCCTGCTCAATCTCCGAATCCAGCGGCCGCGACTCGCCCAGGATTTCAAACCGCACGGACAATCCCCGCTTGCTTCGTAAAGCCCCCGCGCCCGATTCGTCCACCGTCGCGGCGAGATCCCTCAGTCGATCCACGAGAGCGCGCTGCGGCTCATCTGCTTTCAACCATTCCACCGACTTGCGAACCTCCAAAAGAGCCTCGCGGGCCAGTCCGTGGGCCTTGACCACCGCTTCCATAGCGCGTCCCGGATCGCCCGGATGCAGCGCCTGCGCGGCCTCAAGCTGCACGTGGATCGTCGTCAGATAGTGGCCAAGCCCGTCGTGGATATCCCGAGCCAGGCGGTTGCGTTCCATGACCCGTGCCAGTTCCGCCATCCGGCTGGATTGGTTTTGCAGCCGTCCGTTCGCTTCTTCAAGAGCCAGCGAAAGCCTCTCCGCCTCCGTTCGCTTTCTCCCTGCGCGAATCGTAATCACCGTGAAAACCACTACAAAAGCAAAGGCCGACAGCATCGAAAGGGCATTCCTCACCAAAAATTCGGGATTGGTGAACTCCTTCAGCGCCGCCACGGTTATCCCATAGATGACAACCTCCGCGACGGCGGCTGCGAGGGGCCGTAGCAGACTCAGGCTTACCCCGGCCGCCGCCAATGCGCAGAGGAATATCTGCTCAGCCATCCGAGATGTGAACAAAATCGCCGCCAGGAGCCCTATCAGAACGGCGACCAGAAGTGGCCCGCTCCACTCCGGCAATGAGTCCTTGTCGCATTTGCTGCAAAAATATCCCGTAACCGCATATATCAGGCCGAGGGCCACGCACCCTGCCCCGCGGGCGGTCGAAACATCGATATCCCGATACCATAGGGTCATCCCGTATCCCAAAGCCACCACTCCGACGAAGACCCAACCACCCGCGTTCAGAGAAATTGATTTTTTGCCCGAGACCGGCATTTCGGCAGCCTATAGGCCGGCATGACGTTGGCAACCAGGCCAAAAGTCATGCCGGATGTGCAAGCGCCGTGACGTTCGACCCGACCTCAGACCTTCTCGTTCACTACCGGGTTTGTCAGCGTCCCGATCTTCTCGATTTCGACGCTGACCGTGTCCCCCGCTTTCATGAATACCGGCGGCTTCCGCGCATAGCCGACTCCGTGGGGCGTTCCCGTCAGGATGACCGTGCCGGGAAGGAGCGTTTTGCTGCCGCTCAGGAACTCGATTAGCGTCGGCACGTCGAAGACCATGTCGTTTGTGTTCCAGTCTTGCATCACGACACCGTTCAAAATCGTGCGGATCTTGAGCGCATTTGGATTCGGGATTTCGTCCTTGGTCACGAGCACCGGCCCGAGCGGGCAGAATGTGTCGAAGCTCTTCCCCTGGCAGAACTGCCCGCCGTTCAGGCGCATCTGCCAGTCGCGGGCCGATACATCGTTCGCGCACGTGTAACCGAGCACATAATCGAGTGCATTGGCGCGCGTCGCGTTTTTGCATCGCCTGCCTATGACGACGGCAAGCTCGCACTCGAAATCGACCTCGCTGCTCGCGAGCTTGACCGGGATTTCGATCGGGTCGCCCGGGTTCTGCAGGGTATTCGTTCCCTTGAGAAACAGCATCGGCCGCTCCGGCACTCCCTTGCCGCCTTCCTCCGCGTGCTTCTTGTAATTGAGGCCGATGGCCAGGATGTTCAGCGGCACGACCGGCGCGAGCCGCTTTCCCGGCTTGATCGCCCTGTGGGTGAGAGCGAATTCGCCGAGGATGTCGCCCGCGATCTCGCGGGTGGAACCGTCGGACATCAAAGCGGCATAGGCCGGACCTCCGGGGGTGAGATGGCGGATGATTCTCATTGCGGTCTAATTCATCCGCCGGCACGCGGCGTGGCAAGCCTCAGCCGGCGCAGGAACAAACGAGATTGCGATCGCCGTACGCGTTGTCGACCCGGCTCACGGCGGGCCAAAATTTGCTCTCGCGCGTCCAGGGTGCCGGAAACGCAGCGGCCTCCCTCGAGTAGGGGTGGTCCCATTTGTCCGAGCAGACGACGGTTGCCGTATGGGGAGCGTTCTTGAGGAGGTTGTCCACCGGGTCGGCCCCGCCTTTGGCGACCGCCTGCATTTCGCCGTGAATCGAGATCATGGCGTCGCAAAAGCGGTCCAATTCCGCCTTGGTCTCGCTTTCAGTCGGCTCGATCATGAAAGTGCCCGGCACCGGAAATGACATGGTCGGGGCGTGGTAGCCGTAATCCATCAGCCGTTTTGCGGCATCCTCCACATCGATCCCGTATTTTTTCCATGCCCGCAGATCGACGATGCACTCGTGGGCGACAAGCCCCGAGTCTCCCCGATAAAGTACCGGGAAGAGGGTTTCGAGCCGCTTGGCGACGTAGTTTGCGTTTAGGATTGCGGCTTTCGTTGCGGCGGTGAGGCCATCCGGGCCCATCATCCGGATGTACATCCAGGGAATGACCAGGATCGAAGCGCTTCCCCAGGGGGCGGACGCCACTGCGCCAAAGCCGTGGGACGTCTTGGCCTCCCGCGCCTCACCATCAGCCTGAAGGAGCGCCGCGGCGCAGTGACCGGGCAGGTAGGGCCTGAGGTGGGCCGCCACCGCGATCGGGCCGATGCCCGGCCCGCCGCCGCCGTGCGGGATGCAAAACGTCTTGTGCAGATTCAGATGGCAGACATCGGCGCCGATTCGTCCGGGCGAACTGAGGCCGACCTGGGCGTTCATGTTGGCGCCGTCCATGTAAACCTGGCCGCCATGCGCGTGGACAAGTTCGCAAATTTCACGGATCGCGCTTTCGAAGACCCCATGGGTCGAGGGATACGTGACAATGAGGGCCGCGAGGTCCCGGTCGTGCTCCACTACCTTGGCCCGCAGGTCGGCGACATCGATGTTGCCGTTGGCGTCGCAGGCCACTGAAACGACCCTTAATCCGCAAAGGATCGCGCTCGCGGGATTCGTGCCGTGCGCGCTCGTCGGAATCAGGCAGACATTTCGGCCACCCTCGCCTCTCGCCTCATGGTAGGACCGGATCGCGAGAAGCCCCGCGTACTCGCCCTGCGATCCCGCGTTTGGCTGCAACGAGACCGCCGCAAGTCCTGTGATCTCCGCGAGCCATTTTTCCAAGTCGTCGAACAGGCGCCGGTATCCGCGGGTCTGCCCCGCGGGCGCGAACGGATGGAGGCTCGAAAATTCCGGCCAGGATACTGGAAGCATCTCGCTCGCTGCGTTTAGCTTCATCGTGCACGAGCCGAGCGAGATCATCGAATGGCAAAGCGACAAGTCGCGCGCCTCCAGCCGTTTGATGTAGCGGAGCATCTCGTGCTCCGTGTGGTAACGGTTGAAAACCGCGTGGCTGAGAAACTTCGACCGTCGCGCGTGCGGATCGGGAAAGTCTCCGCCCGCCTCCGCGGAAAACGGGCCCGCCTTTCTTTCCTTATTCCCGGCAACGGCGTCAAAGATCGCCAGGAGCGTTTGAACGTCCTTTTCCGTCGCAGCCTCGTCGAGGGAAACTCCGACCGAGGCGGAATCGACCCAGCGCAGATTGATCTGCTTCTCCTCCGCGATTGCGTGGATGCGCCGGGCATCGATTCCGCGCACCGTCACGGTGTCGAATACCGGCCCGGGATCGAGTTCGAACTCCAGCCCTCGAAGCCCAGCCGCAAACTTTCCCGTCAACGCATTCACCCGCCGGGCGATCCGCTTCAGGCCATCCGGCCCATGATAGACGGCATACATCGAGGCCATCACCGCCAGGAGCACCTGCGCCGTGCATATGTTGGAGGTCGCCTTCTCGCGCCGAATATGTTGCTCGCGCGTGCCCAAGGCCAGCCGAAGGGCGGGATTGCCCTGCGTGTCCTTCGAAACACCCACCAGCCGGCCCGGAATCTGGCGTTTGAACGCGTCCTTGGTGGCAAGGAATCCCGCATGCGGACCGCCGAATCCAATCGGAACGCCAAACCGCTGCGCCGAGCCGACCGCAATATCCGCCCCGAACTCCCCGGGCGGGCGCAGAAGCGTAAGCGAAAGAAGGTCCGCCACCGCAATCGTCGCCGCACCCGCCGCATGCGCGCGGGCGAAGAATTCCTCAAAATCATGAATCGAACCGGTCGTGTCCGGATATTGGACGAGCACGCCGAAAAATCCCGGACCGATCTCGATCTTCCGGTGATCGCCCACGACGACCGTGATGCCGAGCGGTTGCGCGCGAGTCGCGACGACATCGATCGTCTGCGGGTGGCACCCCGATGAGACGAAAAAATGCATTGCGGAGGGGCTCTCCGTGATCCGCCGGCACATCATCATCGCCTCGGCGGCGGCCGATCCCTCGTCGAGCATGGACGCGTTGGCAACCTCGAGCCCGGTCAGGTCCTCGATTACCGTCTGGAAATTGAGCAGCGCCTCGAGCCTTCCCTGGGAAATCTCGGCCTGGTAGGGCGTGTAGGCCGTGTACCAGCCGGGATTCTCGAAAACGGCGCGTTGGATGATGGACGGCGTATGCGTGCCGTAGTATCCCGCGCCTATGAAGCTGCGGAAGACCCTGTTTTGCGAGGCTATCGCCCGCAGTTCCGCCAGCGCCTCGCTCTCCGCCGAGGCCGGAGGCAGATTGAGCGGACCCCGGCGGATCTGGGCGGGAACCGCAGCTTCTATGAGCGCGTCCGTCGAAGCGTAGCCCAGCAGACGGAGCATTTCACCCGTGGCGGCGGCGTCCTCTCCGAGGTGGCGCCGGGCGAACGTGTCATCCGGAGCGAGCGAAGTTGGCATAGGCAAAAGCAACCGTAGGGCCACGCAATTGCCGCGCAATTGCGAAGTACGGCCTCGGGTCTTATTGCTCGATTATTTTGATGACGAAGTATTCGAAGCGCGAAATGCTGGCGCATTCCGCTACGTTCATAGCATGCACGCCGCCCGCCCATTTTCCACCCGCGCCGAGCGCGCCGCATTCATCGACCGGCGGCTGGCTGAAATTTATCCGGATACGCCCGTGCCCCTGGTCCATCGCGACGCGTACACCCTCCTGATCTCAGTGCTTTTGTCGGCCCAGTGCACCGATAAGAGGGTCAATCTAGTGACGCCGATCCTTTTCGTGGCAGCCGACTCGCCCGAAAAAATGGCCCTGCTCCCCGTGGCGAAAATCCAGGGATTCATCCGCTCCTGCGGGCTCGCTCCCCAGAAAGCCAGGGCGATTTCGGCGCTTTCCCGCCTGCTGGTTGAAAACCACGGGGGACAGGTACCGCGGACCATGGAAGAGCTGGAAGCCCTGCCGGGCGTGGGTCACAAGACCGCCAGCGTCGTCATGGCGCAAGCGTTCGGCGTGCCGTCCTTCCCCGTCGACACGCATATACACAGGCTGGCGCAACGGTGGCGGCTGACCGACGGCCGTAGCGTCGAGCAGACGGAATCCGATCTAAAAAGCCTATTCCCACGCGGGCACTGGAACCAAGCGCACCTTCGCATCATCTTCTACGGAAGACAGTACTGCACCGCCCGCGGCTGTGACGGCACCGTTTGCGATATCTGCCGCACCCTGTTCCCGCGCCGGCGCGCCATCGTCACGAGAAAGTGAACGGAAAATCGCTTGCCAGCCGCTCCCCGCTGCTATCTGTTAAACCTTCATTTTCTTCACAAGCCTACCAAAAACAATAACCACAATCCTCGATCGCAAGGCGGCCCATCGGCCGGCCTGTGTATCGCACGATACATAGATCAATGAGTATCAGCATCACTCCCAAAGACCTGCTCGATGCCGGCGTGCATTTCGGGCATCAGACCAAGCGCTGGAATCCCCGTTCCAAGCCGTTCGTATTCGACCACCGCCAGGGCATTACGATCATCGATCTCACCAAGACGCATGAGGCCCTCGAAAAGGCCTGCGCCTTCATTGAGAATACCGTCGCCGAGGGCAGTAGCGTGCTCCTCGTCGGCACCAAGCGCCAGGCGAAGGAAATTGTGCGCGAGGCCGCGGCCTCCACCAATATGCCCTTTTGCGTCGATCGCTGGCTTGGCGGCACCTTGACCAACTACGAGACGGTCAAGCGCTCGATCGCCAAGTTCAAGAAGTACCAGGAGATGGAAACCTCGGGCGAGATGTCCAAGCTGCCCCGAAAGGAAGAATCGGCCATCAAGCGCGAGATGACCCGCATGCAGCGCAATTTCAACGGAATCGCCGACATGGGCGGCCTGCCCGGCGCGCTCTTCGTCGTCGATATCAGCCACGAGAAGATCGCCGTCGCCGAGGCCGCGCGCTGCGGCATTCCCTGCGTCGCGATCGTCGACACCAATTCCGATCCGACCACCGTCAGCCATCCAATCCCTGGAAATGACGATGCCGTAAAGTCGATCCGAATCATTGTCGAGACGGTCGTCGCTGCGATTCAAAACGGGCTCGGCCAGCGCGATGCGCGCCGGGCTCAGCGCGGCGCCCCCGAGGCAAAGCCGCAACCCGCCGCCGTTGCGGGAGTCGAGGCGCCCGAAACCGAGATCGATTTGTCGAAGGTGGACCTCCCCGCGGACGTCGCCGCCGTGGTCGAGGGCGAAACCGAGGCCACCGTGCCGAAGCGCAAGGTGGTCCGTCCGAAGAAAGCGCTCGTCAAGGCAGAGTAGGCGCCGACTGTTCGCCCCGGCGATTCGCCGGGGCCGGCGCCATTCGACAAGCCCGCGGCGCGGCCAATCCTCCTGCAACCGGAATAACGATATCGCGCTTTTAAAGATCCCGCTTCATGAGCACTCCAATCACCGCAAAAATGGTAAACGACCTGCGCACCCAAACGGGCGCCGGTCTCCTCGACTGCAAAAACGCCCTCATCGAATCCAACGGCAACATTGAAGAGGCGATCACCATCCTGCGCAAGAAGGGCGCCGCGTCCGCCGCAAAGAAGGCGACGCGCGCTACGCTCCAGGGCCTGATCGAGAGTTACATCCACGTCGGCGGGAAGGTTGGCGTCCTGATAGAGGTCAATTGCGAGACCGATTTCGTCGCCCGCAACGAAGAATTTCGCGTGTTTGTGAGGGATCTTTGCCTGCAAATCGCGGCTGCGAGCCCCCTGTACGTTTCCCGCGATCAGGTGCCCGAGGCGCAGCTCAACACGGAACGCGAGATCGCGACCGCGCAGGTGCAGGGCAAGCCGCCGGCGGCCATACAAAAAATCGTCGAGGGCAAACTTGAAAAGTTTTATTCGACGGTGTGCCTTGTCGACCAGCCGTTCGTCAAGCAGCCCGAAAAGACCGTGAAGGAAATTCTAACCGAGAAGGTCGCGAAGATCGGCGAGAATATTCAGATACGCCGGTTCGTTCGCTTCCAACTCGGATCCTAGCAACCCAGGGGCGGCCTCTGCCCGCCGCCCGCGCCATCCGGGCCGAAGCGCCCCTCCCATCACACGAGATGACCCGGAATCCGGAAAAGCCGCCTCCATTCGCTGTGACCCGATTGCAGATTGTGGCTCGCGGCGTTTCCAATCGCTGCCCCAATTGCGGCGGCCACACGCTCTTCAAGAAAGGGACTTTCTTCGAGCTCAACAAGGAATGTCCCCGGTGCGGTCTCAAGCTCGACCACGATGAGGGGTTCTTCCTCGGTTCCATGTCACTCAACTACGGCGTCACGATCGTCTGCTTCCTAGGTCCGGTCCTTTATGCCGCGTACAAGGGTTGGATCGGCGCGACCGCCGTCATTGTACTCGCCGGCGCGGGCGCCGTCATCGTCCCCGCATTGCTCTACCGCTCCTCCCGGAGTTGGTGGCTCATGAACTACTATTTCTTCCTCCCCCAGCAACTGCCCTCCAACCGCAGTGGCGCGCCGCCGGGAGAGGACGACAACGTCTGACGGTCCGGGTCAACGGCCCAGCTTTTTCAGCGCCCGGTTCACCTTCGCCAAGTCGCAAGTGTCTGGATTGTAGCCGGGTCCAAGCCAATCGAGCCACTCCCGGCCGAGATCGGAATGCGGTTCCTTGATGCAGGCGAGCATGTCCAGGTAGGCTTCCGGCCCGCCACAATCTTCGGGAGGTCCCGCCCGCTCCCCAGCGATGCACCTGGGATAACCGGCCCCTTTTTTGAGCGTTTGCTGCAGCTCGACGGCAATTTCAATGCGCCAACCCTCGTCAAAATCGTACGTATAGGCGAACCGGGTCTGCTGATCGATGCCCACGTCGGCGAGCGTCACATCGCGGTCGTCCTCGATCGTGACATCATCTTTTTTGACGGGATTTCCAAACCGCAGATCCCCGAAAGAAAAAGAATGCGTTTGATAATCGTACCAGTCGAAGGCCACCTGGATCGCATCGTGCAGGCGCGAAAGCCACATCGTTTCGCGCACAAGCAGCCTGCGCCAGACCGGCGGCTGGCATTCGGCCACTTTCAGGTGTAACTGGTAAACCCGTTCCGCGGGCTTCTTGCGGGCGGCGCCCCGGCCTTCGTGGAGTGAAATCATTCCACCCCAGTCAAGACACACGGGCGGCCGCGGGCAAGACCTGCGACCACGCGGTTATCCACCCACAAAATCAGGCTTTATCGCTAGCGCCAGTACGCGTGCACATAAACCCAGCCACCCCCGCGATTTGCCCAGTGCGCGGCAACGTAATAATGATGGTACGGAGGGGGAATAGACCAGAAGCCGCCGATCCAGACATACTGGGCGCCATTATAATCCCAATATCCTGGGACCCAAATTGCGTCCGGCGAGGGCTGCGCCACAATCACTTCGGGTTGGGGCGGAGGAACGGGCGGAGGCGCCTCTTGGACCACGACAGTTGTCGTCGCCTGACCCTCCGAAGTGTACGTCGTGTGGCGCTCGTTATCGATGCTGTTGCCGATGGTCCCTCCGGCAATTGCGCCGACGGCGCCACCGATCAGGGCGCCAGCGAGTCCATTATGGCCTCCGCTGTTGTTGCCGATGATCGCTCCGGCAAGGGCGCCGACGGCGCCACCAGCGACAGCTCCCTGCTGAGTGTTCGGGCCCGTGCCCACGCAGCCCGCGCAGAGAGCAAATAGGGTTAATACGGAGATGGATTTTATATACTGGCTCATAGTTGTTGGAAATTGACGATGCGGCAATTAGTCACGGTTTTAATGACGATTGTTCCATACGCCCGGAAACGTCATTCGACGCAATACTTTGTTATAAAGCGTCTTAAATTCTTTATGTCTCGCCAAATCCGGCCGGCAAGCCCGGGTTAAAGCCTGCCGAATCCCGCCGATATATCCGGTGCCTGTCCCTGAGGCCCCATAGGCCCCAAACACAAGAGGCGCCCCTCGCGAGGCGCCCCGTGTGACCTAACACCAAGCAAACCGTAAGAACTACAAATATTCACCATTCTTGCGAACGGTGAGATTACCAAAGGTAGACGCGGTGGCTTTCAAAACGCTCAAAAATCGCGAAAAAAATTATCGCTGGATCAAAAATTTCATAATCCACACAACATTAATTTCTTCCGATATTATGTCGCCCAATTCGCCGCAGCATAAGCTGCCGGCCGCGCTGTCCCGCCGAATCAACTGAAGCCCCTACTGAAAAATCGCCGGAACCTCGATCTCGGGGTGCACGGGCGGCGCCTTCGGCTGGCGCACCGGAGTGCTCTTGAGCGGATAACGAAATACACGACCTTCGTAGTTTCTAAATACGATTTCCTCGTCCGTGACGCTCTCCACATACTCGGGGTTGATCGGAACCTTTCCGCCCCCTCCGGGGGCGTCGATAACGTACTGGGGAACGGCGTAGCCAGTCGTATGGCCGCGGAGCGCCCGGATGATCTCAATCCCCTTGCGCACATCCACCTTGAAATGGCTGCCGCCGGTGATCAGGTCCATTTGATATAGATAGTACGGACGAACCCGCATGCGCAGAAGCCGGTGCACGAGCGCCTTCATCACTTCGGCGTCGTCGTTGATACCCCGCAGAAGGACGCTTTGATTTCCGAGCGGCACGCCCGCAAAGGAGAGCTGGTCGCATGCGGCCTTGAGCTCGGCCGTGCATTCCTTTGGGTGGTTCACATGGATGCTCATCCAGATCGGGCCGTATTTTTTGAATACCGCGCAAAGCTCGGGCGTGATGCGCTGCGGCAAAAAAACGGGGATCCGCGATCCGATGCGGATGAACTCGACATGCGGAATCGCGCGCAACCGGCTCAACAGGTGCTCAATCTTTTTGTCGGAAAGAAGCAGCGGATCGCCCCCTGAAAGCAGAACGTCCCTGATCTCCGGGTGCGCCTCTATGTACCGAAGCCCCCGCTCATACTCCGGATGGAAATTATAGTCCTGGGCGTTCGATACGAGCCGGCTGCGCGTGCAATAACGGCAGTACGCAGCGCACCGGTCGGTCACAAGGAATAGAACGCGATCCGGATAACGGTGGACCAGGCCCGGAATTGGCGAATGCTCATCCTCTCCCAATGAGTCGAGCATTTCCTCTTCACTCACCACGCTCTCGGCGGACGTGGGTATCACCTGCCTGCGTATGGGGCAATCCGGGGACGCGCGGTCGATCAAATTGAAAAAGTACGGCGTGATCGCGAGCGCGAGCTTGTGGCTCGCAAATTCGCAGCCGGCCTTTTCTTCGGGCGTCAATGTCATGTACTGCTCAAGCTGCTCGACCGTGGTCAGGCGGTTCTTGAGCTGCCAAGTCCAGTCCTTCCAGTCCGACTCGGGGACATGCTGCCAAAGCCCTTGGCTATCGAACCATGCGGATCGGTCTTCGGTGTAGGGCATCGGTGTGCTAGGCGAACATGTACATGGATGGCCGCCAAAGTGTCAAATGGTACTATCTATGTTGTTTATTCTTAATATCTAATAAATATACAGAGGCTGAACCCAAAACCGCTGGCACCCGCGCCTTCCCCCGCCGCTCCATCTCGGAGGACCTGTTGCCCGGGCGAATCCGAAATCCCTTGGCAGGCACCGTCCGGTGCCCTTTCGTCGTTTTTCAATGTCGGAACCCGCCAAAGCATCTCCCGGCGATCGCAGCCCATCCGCGCCTCTGTCCGTCGGGACGCCATCCTCGGATCGCGTTCAATCCAAGCCTGCGATCCTGGCTCTTGAAGATGGCAGCGTATTCCGCGGGCTCGCATTCGGCGCCGATGCCGCAATCGCAGGCGAATGCGTGTTCAACACTTCGATGACGGGCTACCAGGAGATCCTCACCGATCCGTCCTATTTCGGGCAGATCGTGACGATGACGGCCGTTCAGATCGGCAACACCGGCGTCAACGACGAGGATGCCGAGGCCGCCGCCCCCAAGGTGAGCGGGTTCGTCGTTCGGGAGCTTTCGCCGGTCGTCAGCAGCTGGCGGGCCACCCTTTCGCTGGACGAGTACCTGCGCAGGCACGGCATTCCGGGTATAAGCGAAGTTGATACGCGGGCGCTCACCAAGAAGCTTCGAGTGGAGGGCGCGATGAGATGCTGCCTGAGCACGCTTCCCCTGAGCGGCGAGGAGGCCGTCCAAAGGGCCCGAAAGTGGCAGAACATGGCGGGCAGCGATTACGTCAAGGACGTCACCTGCGCGGAACCGTTCATCTGGCTTCCGGATGACGCAACGAATCACAACGAGGCCTATGTGCCGGCTGGCACCTCGTTCGGCTCGGTTCAGCCGCCCGCCCACCGTTTCCATGTCGCCGCATTCGACTACGGGGCAAAGTATTCCATCTTTCGCAAGCTCGTGCGCCACGGGTTCGAGGTCATGGTCTTCCCCGCTGGGGCCAGCGCCGCGCAGATCGCCGAGCACCGGCCGGACGCGGTCTTCCTTTCCAACGGCCCCGGTGATCCGGCGGCATTGCCATACGTATACAAAACCGTGACCGAACTCCTTCCCGAATATCCCGTCTTTGGAATCTGTCTCGGGCACCAGATGATCACCCATGCCCTGGGGGGGGTCACCTACAAGCTGAAGTTTGGCCACCGCGGCGGAAACCAGCCGGTGAAAAACCTCGAAACCGGCCGTGTTTCGATTACCGCGCAAAATCACGGTTTTGCCACGGATCCAAAGAGCGTCGAAAACCGCGGCGCCAAGATCACGGAGATCAATTTGAACGACGGCACCGTCGAGGGCCTGCGCCACACTTCGCTGCCCGTATTCAGCGTCCAGTACCACCCCGAAGCCGCCCCGGGACCCAATGACGCGGATCCGCTCTTCGTCGATTTTTACAAGCTGATCGAGCAGCGCAAGCTGGGGAAGATTTAGGGTAGCAGCCTCTCGAACGCTTCCGCGTCCTCCACCGTATCGACGCCTATTGCCGGGTCATCGGTGATCCCGACCGCGATTGCATGGCCGTTTTCGAGCGCGCGCAACTGCTCGAGCTTTTCTATCTGTTCGAGGCGCCCTGCGGGAAGCGCGGAGAACTGCTCGAGGAATCCAGCCTTGTATGCGTAGAGCCCGAGATGGCGGAAACACGGATGCATCCGCACCCACTCATCATCGACCCGCCCCCCGCGATCCCGGGCATAGGGCATCGGCAAGCGGGAAAAGGAAAGCGCCCGGCCGTTGCGGTCGAATGTGACCTTGACCTGGTTCGGATTGTTGAAGTCCCCGGCCGTCTTGAACCGGGCGGCCAAGGTCGCCATCTCGAGGGGTCCCGCAATCAACTCAGCCAGCAGCCGAATCTGTCCTGAGGACACCAGCGGCTCGTCCGCCTGGACATTGATGACGTGCTCGGCACCGATCTTACGGTTCGCCTCGGCTATTCGGTCCGTTCCACTTGCATGGTCGGATCGCGTCATTATCGCACGAAATCCACCTGATTCGAGGCATTCGCGCAAGAGCTCGTGATCCACCGCGAAATGGAGCGGGAGGTCCGGAACCTGCGCGGCGATCCTCTCGGCAACCCATAAGAGCAGCGGTTTCTTTCTTATGCGGTGCAAGAGCTTACGCGGGAACCGGGCGGACTCGAGTCGGCAGGGTACAATGATCGCGGCACGGCTCATGCTCTTGCATACTGGCAGCGGCTTATTAGGTTGCAAGCTGGTCCAACCTGCCGGATTTTCCGCCTTCTACACCTAACTGCCGAGCGCTCTGCACCTTTCCATGGATAAAACTGAAATCCCTCCCGTTGGACAACAGGTTGTCAAGGAGCTGGTTGTGCAGAACAAGATGGGTATACATGCCCGCCCTGCCGCAATGATCGTTCGGATTACCAACAAGTTCAAAGCCGAGGTATTTGTGGAAAAGGATGAAGAGCAGGTAAATGGAAAGAGCATCATGGGGCTGATGATGCTCGCCGCCGGAAAAGGCTCGAAAGTCAGGTTTTTGGCGACGGGCGACGATGCGGGGGCCATGCTGGCGGAGTTGGAGCAGCTTTTCGCGCGCAAGTTTGACGAGGCGTAAGCCTAGCGCCGCCAATCCGTTGTGCTTTTCGACGCTTCGTAGCGGAACGCGCGAGCGTTTCGCATCCTGCGAAAGCCTTGCGGCTTCCGCTACGCGATCAATCGATTTGAAAAAACGCCCGTGCGTTAGCGGTTGTCCTGTCCGCCAGCTCTTCGAAGGGGATGCCGAGTAGCCCAGCCGCGAATTCCGCCGTCTGGCGCACAAACGCGGGTTCGTTTGTCTTGCCGCGGTGAGGAACGGGCGCGAGATACGGGGCGTCGGTCTCCACCATGAGCCGGTCCAGGCCTTGGGCGCGGGCGGCAGCCCGCACGCTTTCCGCATTCTTGTAAGTCAGGATTCCGGTGAACGACCCCCGCGCTCCGCGGCGGTTCAGCTCGCGGATTTCATCGGGGCCCTCGCTGAAGCAGTGAAAGACGATCCTGGGCCACTCGACTCCGCTCGCCTCGATCATTTTGACGCACTCGGAGAAGGCCCCGCGGGAATGCACCACGACCGGGCAACCGAGCCGCCGAGCCAAGGCGAGCTGGGCGGCGAATGCGTCGCCCTGCCATGAAAAGATCCTGTCCGCCTCGGCCGCATCTTTGGGAAGATGGAAGCGATCCAGGCCGCACTCACCCAGAGCCACCGGGCGGATCCCCGTCCCAACGCGACCCGGAGCGGTTTCGGTTTTCCAAAATCCCTCTATCTGCGCAATGGAGGCCTCCCATTTCTCATCCACCGAACAAGGGTGAAGCCCCACGGTGTATTGAACTGCGCGCGGATGCGCCTGCGCCTGATCCCTGTTGAAATTCCAGTCGTCGACACCCGTCCCTACGGTTATGATCGCTTCGACTCCCGCCCTCTGCGCGCGTGCAATGACGTCCTCAAGGCTCCCTTGCTTGGCATAGGAGTCCAGGTGTGCGTGCGTGTCGATAAGTCCCATGGGCATCGCGCGGGATTTTCCCAGCCGCCTACCCTCGCTGCAAGCTTCCGGAATGATTACGCCGAGAAGCCGCCCGCGATGTAATTCTTCAAATGCTCGGCCTCGGAGCGGTGGGATTCGACCGACCACCGCGTCACATCCCCGATCGAAAGAAGCCCGACCAAGCGCCCATCATCCAGCACAGGGAGATGCCGGCACCGCTTATCAGTGAATATCTCCATCGCCTCGTCGACGGTGGTGGTCGGCTTCACGGTGACCAGTTCCGCCGTCATTACTTCGGCGACACTGGTCCGCAAAGGATCGATGCCCGCGCCGACGACGCGCCGGAGCACGTCGCGCTCGGTGAAGATTCCGGCGAGACGTCCTCCTTCGAGGACGACGACGGATCCGATGCGGCGGCGATTCATCTCCGCGACGGCCTCCGCCACCGTGACCGCAGGGGAAACGGAACAGATTTCGGAGTTCTTGCGCTCCAGCAAAACGGAGATTGGCGCACTTGTCATCGGGGCAGTTCCTCTGGGGTGTCTGTAGGGTACTCGTGAGAATTCATCTTGCAAATGGAAACATTCGACCGGGCATTTTCGCGCCGCCCATTTTCAACCGCGGCGATCCGGGCGACAGATTCAGGTTGCTCGGCGGCAGCGAAGAGGTGGACTAGCGATTCCCCCACATTGCCGAGAAAACCTCCCCTCCTTCCTTCAGAGATCCTCCGCCGCGTCCTGCGGACGGCGCGCCTTGACGGAACCACCGTCCTCGTCCTCTCGGGCGCCTTTGCCCTGCTCGCCGCCGCGTCCCATGACGTAAACGGCGCTGGCACAGGCGTAGCAATCGCAGCCGCCGGCGCGATGGAACTGCACGGCGCCGGGCTTCTGCGCAAATTCGACGAAAAGGGAATGCGATGGCTGATCGGAAGCCAGCTGTTCCTGATGGCCTGCATCTTCGCATACACGTACTTCTGGCTGAATCACGTCTCGGTCGCGGAAATCAAGGCGTCCCTGAAGGGCATCTCGCCCGACCAGCTCGACCAATTTCGAGAAGTGGTGAAAGAGCAAAACCTGACGCCCGACGAAGCCCTGCGTCAGCTAAAATTGCTCTTCTGCGGCGCGGTCGCCTTCGGCACCCTGATTTACCAGGGAGGGATGTCGATTTATTACAGCCGCCGGCGGGCCGCCGTCGCCGCCGCTCTGCACGAGGGCAATTAGAGTCGGGGGCGGCTTGAGGGTCGGATTGCAGCGCATCCGTTGGCCCGAGCCCGGTCGCGCTTGCATTTTCTACATAATTAGGCTCCTAATTACCTCTTATTTTCCCTTATCGCCATGATCAAGTCCGATACCGACGCAACCGACTCAGACGCCGCTCCGACTCACAGTGCGTCCGGGGAGGAATTTCCGGCCAAGGGCGGCTCCCGCAAGGTGATCCTGTGCGCCGTCGGCGCCGTCCTCTTTCTCGTTGCCGCGTACTATGGAGTCAGAGAATGGCGCTTTTATAGCGCGCACGAGGAGACCGAAGACGCCCAAGTGGACGGAAATATCAGCCCGGTCCTTCCGCGCGTTTCCGGCTACGTGACCCGGGTGCTTATCAAGGACAACCAGCACGTCGAAGCGGGCCAGCCGTTGATCGAGATCGATGCCCGGGAGCCCGGACTGAGGGTCGATGCCGCCTCGGCGGCCCTCGAAACAGCAAAGTCGGCGCGGGAAACGGCGTCGGCTATGCATGCCGACGCCCTGGCGTCAATCGCGGTCGCCGAGGCAAATCTGGCCGCGGCGCGGATATCCGCGGATAAGGCCGCCTCGGATCTCGCGCGCGATACCCGGCTTTTCAATGCTTCCGCGATCACCGACCGCCAGTTGAGCGACTCGCAGGCCGCGGCGGACCTGGCACGCGCCCGGCAGGAGACCGCGCAGCGCCAGGTGGATGCGGCGCGGAGGCAGGCGGAAGTCGCTGAAGCCCAGGTGCAGCAGGCCGGAGCGGAGATCAACCAGCGGCAGTCGGATCTCGATTACGCGAAGCTTCAGCTCACATACGCGACTGTCACAGCGCCCATTTCCGGCCTCGTTTCGCACAAGAATGTCGAGCCCGGCCAGTACGTTCAGGAGGGACAGACCCTCTTTTCAATAACATCCGAATTGGACACCTGGGTCGTGGCCAACTTCAAGGAGACGCAGCTCGACCGCATGCGCCCCGGTCAACCCGTCGAGTTTACGGTCGATGCGTATCCGGGCGCAACCTTCCATGGACGGGTCGATTCGATCGCGGGAGCCACGGGTGCGAGGTTTGCGCTTCTGCCGCCGGACAACGCGAGCGGCAATTTTGTGAAGGTCACCCAGCGGGTGCCCGTGAAAATCGTGCTCGCCGAGGCGCCCGACCCCCTGCGGCCGCTGCGCCCGGGAATGAGCGTCGACGCCGCGGTCGCGATAAAGAACTGACAAGCGCCACTCGCCATGGCCGAGATCGGGTTTCGCAAATTCATCATCACGATCACCGTGATCGTCGCGGCGGTCATCGAGCTGATCGACACATCGATAGTCAACGTCGCCCTGTCCGACATGAGCGGCAATCTCGGCGCGACGATTGAGGATGTCGCGTGGGTCGTCACCGCCTATGCGATCGCCAATGTCATCATCATTCCGATGACGAGCTTTCTCGCCGCCCGTTTTGGCAGGCGCAACTACTACGTCGGTTCGATACTTCTTTTTACGGCGGCGTCGGCGGCTTGCGGCCAGGCGCACACGATCTGGGAACTCGTCGCATTCCGCTTCATCCAGGGGATCGGCGGGGGCGCCCTTCTTTCGACATCGCAGGCGATTCTTTTCGAGACGTTCACTCTGGAACAGCGCGGGTTTGCCTCCGCCATCTTCGGCGTCGGAGTATTCATCGGACCCACAATTGGTCCGACCCTCGGCGGCTGGATCATAGACAACCACTCCTGGCCCTGGATTTTTTATATCAACCTGCCGATCGGCATCACCGCGGCGCTGCTCTCCTGGGCCTTCGTGCGGGAGCCCAAACACGTGCGCTCTTCCGAGCACATCGACTGGGCCGGGATAGGCCTGCTGGTCGCGGGACTCGGCGCCCTGCAAACGGTCCTTGAACGGGGCCAGCATGAGGACTGGTTCTCCAGCCGATACATCTCGGTCCTGGCGATCGTCGCCACCGTGAGTCTGATAGCCTTTGTCGTCCGGGAACTGATGGTCGAACACCCCGTCGTCGACCTTCATGTGTTGCGCAGCCCCCCCCTTGCCTCGGCCGCGGCCCTGACATTCGTCATGGGCTTCACCCTTTTTGGATCCGTCTTCATCGTCCCGATTTTCGTCCAGCGGCTGCTCGGCTACACGGCGATCAAGACCGGAATGCTCTTTCTTCCCGGCGCGGGCGTATCCATTATTTTCCTTCCGATCGTGGGCAAGATGCTCGTGAAAGGAGTGCCGCCGCAATACCTCATCATATTCGGCTTCAGCATCGTGGCCGTGTTTTCATTCATGCTGTCCCATCTCGATCTCGGCGCAGGATCGGGAGATTTCTTCTGGCCGATCATCCTTCGCGCGGTCGGCTTATGCTTCGCGGGGATCCCTCTCACGCAGCTCGCCGTCTCCGGGCTCCCTCAGCGCGACATGCCGCAGGGTGTAGCCCTCAACAACATGATGCGCCAGGTCGGAGGATCGTTTGGCATCGCATTCATAAATACGTATCTCGATCACAGGACCGCCGCTCATAGATCCGACCTCGTCTCGAGCCTTTCCGCGGGAGATCCGGCGACCCAGGCACGGCTCCACTTCTTCACTCAAGGAATGCTCGCCCATGGCGCCACCCGTTGGGAGGCGCCCCATCAGGCCTTCGCATTGCTTGATTCCGTCGTCCAGAGACAGGCGAGCCTGCTGGCATACCTCGACGGGTACCGGCTGATCGCCTTGATCGTTATCATCAGCCTGCCTCTAATGGTGATCGCCGGCCGGCCGCGAGGCGTCCACCGGATCAGCGCCGCCGCCGCCGCCGCCGAGTCCCACTGAAAATTTCTCATGAAACCGATTCCTGTCCTGCTGCTCCTTTCCCTGGCGATCGGGTCGCCGGCCCGGGGTGACAATCCGGCGCCAGCCGCGCCCCTCACTCTCGCCCAAGCGCTCGACGCGGTCCTGGCCCGGTATCCCTCGCTCGACGCCGCGCAGGCGGAGATCGACTCCGCCCGCGGCCAGACAGTGCAAAGCCAGGCCGATCGGCTGCCCCAAGTCTCTGCCGAAGCGGCGTACACCTATCTGTCCCTGCGCCCCTACGTCTCGTTTCCTCTGCCCGGCTCTACGGCCGCGTTTTACGAAAACATCCAGAACAGCTACGACGCTCGCCTCGACGTCCGCCAGCTCCTGAGCGACTTCGGACGGACGGACGCATTGGTCGCACTCGCGCACTCCGGCGAACTCTCCGCAAAGGACGCGCTTGAACAGGCGCGCAGCCAGCTCGGCTACCAGACAATCCAGGCCTACTACGGCGTGCTCCTTTTTCGTTCGGCGGTGTCCGTCGCAGATGAGGAGATATTGGCCCTGGACGAGGCGCTTCGGATTTCGGAGAAGAAATTCAGCGGAGGAACGGCGACCCGCTTCGACGTCCTGACAACGCAGGTGCGGCTCTCCAACGCGCACAACAACCGGACAGATACCCAGGCCTCGCTTGAAAAGCAGGAAGCCATGATGCGCCAGTTGCTCGGATATGACCCCGGCGCCCCTCTTGTTCTCTCGGGGGATTTCGGCGCGCCCGGCCAACCACCCGATCTTTCGGCCACGATCGCCGCCGGATTGAAAAATCGCCCCGAAATGAAGCTCGCGCACGATTCCGCCGACAGTGCGAACACGAAGCTCGACGCCGCGAATCGCGAAAACCGCCCTACCTTGGCCGCCAACGCGTCGGCCGGAGTCGAGGACGGGCAACTTCCTGAAATGTACTCCAACCGGGGCTACGTGGCCGCCGGCGTAAGCGTTTCAGTCCCGATTTTCACCGGGCAGCGCATCACCGGCCAGCGCATCGAGGCGCGCGCCGACCTGCGCGCCGCCCAATCCCGGATCGACGAACTTCAACGGACCATCGCGACCGACGTTTCCGACGCTCTTGCCGACCTGAAGGCCGCAATGGCGCGGCTCGTCAACGCGGATACCCTTGTCGCCCAGGCGAACGAGGCGCTGAACCTCGCCAAAACGCGCTACGCAAACGGAGTCATAACCAATTTCGAACTCTTGGACGCCCAGAGCAATGCCCGCGCGGCGGAGCTGGCTCGCTTCCAGGCGTCCTACGACTGCGTGATCGCGCGCCACGCGGTCGCCCGCGCGGCCGGCGAACCGCCCGCGCCTTAAAAGACTTTGGGGGTTCACGCTCCGGGCAACCCTCTGATTGACGCGCCTGCCGCGGTATGCTGTTCTTTCGCGCACTGCCATGTACACCATCATCGGAGGCGACGGCAAGGAATACGGGCCGGTGACGGCGGAACAGGTGCAGGTTTGGATCGCGGCGGGACGCGCCAATCTCCAAACCCGCGCCAAGGCCCTTGGAACGGACGATTGGAAAAGCTTGGGCGATTTTCCCGACTTTTCGGGTGCCGGTCAGGCCGAGCCTCAGGTGGTTGGTTCGGCCCCCATGGCCGGCACCGAAGGGATCGCCGCGAATTTGAAGGCTCGGGCAGGGGAACTCGACATTGCGAGTTGCTATGAACGAAGCTGGGAGCTGCTGAAGTCGAATTTCTGGTCCCTGGTCGGCGTGACGGCCCTTGTCGTCATCCTGGAAAAGGGGATCGTCCTCTGGACCTATTTCAGTTTGGGCCAAGTCGCCGAATACGTGGTTGCCGGCTTGATTGGCCCCGTATTTCTCGGCGGATTGCAATATTACTACCTGAAAAAAATTCGGGGCCACGCAGCGACTTCCGCGGATGCTTTTGCCGGTTTCACGACCGCCCTCCTGCCCCTAATTCTGGGCGGACTGGTCGGCGGAGTTCTTGTCGCCTGCGGCATTATCCTGCTCATCCTGCCCGGCATATACCTGGCGGTCGCCTACACTTTTGCCTGGTTATTGATCGTCGACCGAAAACTCGATTTCTGGACGGCCCTGGAAGTGAGCCGGCGAGTCATCACCGCGCAATGGTGGCGGGTCTTGGGCCTCGTTCTATTGGGCGTGGTTTTCGCACTTCTGGGAGTGATCGCCCTGATCATCGGAATCTTTGTCGCATTGCCACTGTTTTATGGCGCGCTGGTTTACGCCTATGAGGACCTTTGCGGCCCTCCGCAAACGGCTGTCCTGGACGCCTCCGCCACGATGCTGGCGAATCCACCCTGAGGGCGTGCGAATCGCTTAAGGGCCCGAGGCCCCCTCAATTCGACTGATTCACAGTGACCGTATGAGTGTCGGTCACGTTGTTGAGTGTGATCGAGTAACTGTTCAGGTTGAAATAACGCAGCTTTCCGCCGTATGAGACCCTGGCCTCGATATTGAGGCCGCGCCTGAGCTGTTCGTCGCCCGCTTCGTACTCGATCCGGAAGGGGACCGGCGTTTGCCCGGGATTGCGGATGACCTGCTCCCCTAAAACCTTGGGCGGCATGGGCGCCGTCGATTGCGCGCCCGACGGCATACCGAGCACCTGCGCGGGCGCAGTTTCCGTAATCCCGGTCGGATCGACCACGCGAACCACGACGACCGAGTCGGCCGGCAGCGTGGTCTCAGCGCCGAAATCCACGGCGCCCGTCAAGACCCGGTTCGGATTGCCTTCCGGGGTGAGGTCGAGGTGGCCGCAGCCTCCGACAAAGACGACTGCCAGGGCGGCGGAAGCGACAATCAGCGATCGTTTCTTCATGGATTGCCTTGCATTAAATACTAACTGTCGGACCGTTGTCGCCCGTTTTTAGCATAAATGCGCAGGCTCGCGGCGAGCTCCATGAGCCCGACCGGTTTGACGAGGTAATCGTTCGCTCCGGCGGTAAACACCTTTTCCTTCTGCTCGAGCCTCGCATCGGCTGTGAGTACGGTGATCCAAATCGATGCGAATCGGCTCCCCGCTTCGCCCCGTCGAATCCTGCTGATCGCTTCCAGCCCGTCCAGCTCAGGCATATGGAGGTCCATGAACACCAAGTCGAAGGGGGTCTTTGCGTTCCTCAGCATCTCCACGCAGATAAGGCCGTTGTCCGCGATTGCGGTTTTGCACCCGAGGCTCATGAGCAGCTTCTGCACGAGCCGCTGGTTCACTGGGTTGTCCTCGGCTATGAGCACATTGAGCCCGAGATTGCGCGGGAAGGCCTTCCCCTGCGGGTCCGAAGGTTTTATACCGGCAAGCAAACCCATCAGCGCGTCGTGATGCAGGGGCTTGTTGATAAGCTGGCAAAAATGAGTCCGAAGCGCCGAGCGCAAATCATTCTCCAGGCCCATGGGCACGATTGCGTACCCTCTTTGGGGCGGCCATGGCAACGCACCCGCTGGTTCAGCCGCCAGTTGGCGGGCCCGGTCCAGACTGAGTTCGACAAATGCGATCTCGAACAAGTCCCCCGTCAGTCCGGAGGGATCGTCGGCCACGGTCAGCGGAAGGTGCCAGCGTTCCGTAAGCCGCGAAAATTCATCGCGAAATGGGCCAAACGCCGCGCAGAGCGCAACGTGCAGAATGCCCAGCTCCGGCAGGTTCCGGGTCACGCCGGGCACGGCTTCGACTGGAACGGTAAAGGAAAAGGCCGAACCATGCCCGAGGGAACTCTCAAACTGAATGTTTCCGCCCATCATCTGCACGAGGTTGCGGGAAATCGCGAGACCGAGCCCCGTGCCGGTGAAGCGGCGGGTGAGCGAAGAATCCACCTGGCTGAAGGGCTTGAAAAGCCGGTCATGGTTCTCCGGAGCAATGCCGATTCCGGTGTCGCGAACGGTGAAAATCAGCTTCCAACGGCCGGGCCCCGCCCCCCCATCTTCCTCAGCCCTCAACGTCACTTCAACGGCGCCCTTCGCCGTGAATTTCACGGCGTTGGAAACCAGGTTGCCGAGCACCTGCCGCAATCGCGCGTCATCGACCTGAATGACCGGGGGCACGTCATCGTCGATCCAATGCAAAAGCTCTATGCCCTTGTTTGCAGCGGTCACACCGAACAGGTCGAGCGTGTCTTCCACGGCGGCCCGCGGATTGGCCTGCTGAGTCTCGATCTTCAAGGCTCCCGATTCGATTCGCGTGAAATCCAGAATTGCATTCGTGAGCTGAATAAGCGCCTCGCTGCTCATCTGTATCGTCTGCACGTATTCGCGCTGCTCGGCGGTCAGGGCCGTGTCGAAAAGCAAGCTCGTGAAACCCACAATGCCGTTCAAGGGCGTGCGCACCTCGTGGCTCATGGTCGCGAGGAAAAGCGCCTTTGTCCGGTCCCCGGCCTCGGCGCGTTCGAGTGCTGCCCGCAGCGTTTCCTCGTTCTTCTTGATCGGGGACATGTCCTCGAACACAGCCACGAAACACGCCAGTTCTCCGTCGCGGCGTTTGACCGGGGTCACCACACCGCGCGCGGGATAAAGCACGCCGTCCTTTCGCTTGTTGATCCATTCGCCCTGCCAGGTCTTCCCCGAACGGACCGTTGCCTCCATTTCGGCGATAACGGCGGGATTGTCCCTGACTGATTGAATCTCCCTCCAACTCCGTCCGATGAGTTCCCGGCGCCCATAGCCCGATTGCTGGCACAGACCGGCGTTCACGTACTCGATCCGGGATGACAGGTCGACAATCATAACCGCCGAATGGCTCTGCTCCACGGCCTCGGAAAGATTGCGGACGGCGTTGCGCTGCCGCTCCGAATCCCGCATGGCGAGGGACAAACCAAATGGCAGGCCGAGCAGCATCCAGGTGTACAAAGCCAATGGAAATGCCTCGCTCCACCATCGGCTGGTCCAATTGTAGACGCCGAGTTCAAGGCCCAGAATTTCATTCGCCGGACCGGTGGTCCCCGCATAACCGATGAACAAGGTCTCGGTCGGGTCGCTGATCGGCCCGTCCGCCGACGAAAGCCCGGTTCGCGCGGTCCGCAGGAGCGCCGGCGAGCGCGAGGCTTCTCCATAGTCGTCGCCCGGCCGGAGCGCGCCCTGGGGCCCGGCCGGCGTCGATCCGGCAAGAAACGTGAACTGGCCCGGAACTCCGGCGGGACGCAGCAGGAAGACCCATCGCACCCGCGGGTCAGCCGCCTGGAGCCGCCCGAGCCGGATCGTCACAGCGCGATATATGGGCTCTTCCGGACTTGTTTTTTCGCCGGCGAGCGCCGCAAGCTGATCCCGATCGATCGCCCCCGCGAATGCGCCCGCCTGGACGGCGCATTCCTCCTGCATGTGCATCCGGGCCCTGTGCTCGCCCCAAATCGCGGCTCCGATGCTGAGAATAAAGATAAACGTCCAAACGGCGATTATCTCTTTTTTGCCTAGTCGCGCGAGCATGGGAATTGACTGGGAATCATTGGCCTATACACGCAATCGACACAGAAAGCCGAGCGAGAAGTGCACGAACTACGTATTCGCCGCATCCATTCATTTTGAATTGCGGGCCGACGCATTGTCCGCTCCGCTCGCGCGATGCGCAACTGGGTTGCCCGCCGGCTTGGCGGCAAGCAACTGTTCGGTCACCCCGTCGGTCTGTTCGCCCTGTTTTTCACCGAAATGTGGGAGCGATTCTCCTACTACGGAATGAGGGCCTTGCTAGTTCTTTACATGACCGAGCACCTGCTGGCCAATCCCAATACGGCCGGCATCGTCTGGGGCTATCCCGCCCTGGAACACTTTTTGTTCAAGATCTTCGGCCCGCAGAGCGTGCAGCAGATGAGTTCCCAGATATACGGGCTCTACACGGGCTTTGTCTATTTCACCCCGTTTTTCGGCGGGATGCTCGCCGACCGCCTCCTGGGACAGTATCGCACCGTTTATATCGGCGCCATCCTGATGGCGATCGGCCATTTCCTCATGGCGAGCGAGCACGCCTTCCTCATCGCTCTCGGCTTCCTGATCCTCGGAAACGGCTGCTTCAAGCCGAACATCTCCACGCAGGTCGGAAAGCTTTATCCCGAAGGCGATCCCCGGCGGGACGGTGCGTTCACTATTTTCTACATGGGGATCAACCTCGGCGCCACTCTCTCCCCGCTTGTCTGCGGCACGCTCGGTCAGGTGGTCGGCTGGCACTGGGGATTTGCGGCAGCCGGCGTGGGCATGCTCCTCGGATTGCTAATCTACTGGCTCGGGAGCGGCCTCGTGCCGCGGGATTCCCCGCTACGCAAAGCCGACCCTGAAACTCCCGAAGAGGCGCGCAAGCCCTTCACACGCAAAGAGTGGATCGCCGTCGGATCGCTGATCACGATGGCCCTGCTCAATATTCCGTTCTGGGCCATTTACGAACAGCAGGGAAACACGCTCCAACTCTGGGCTGACCAGCGGACCAATTGGCGGTTCCTAGGGCTTTTCGACATTCCCTCCACCTGGTTCCAGTCATTCAACCCGGTCATGATCCTAATGTTCGCGCCGCTCCTGAGCTGGGTCTGGCTGCGGCAGGCCAGGAAGGGCCGCGAGCCCAGCAGCGTGTCGAAACTTGGCATCGGCTGCTACTTGCTCGGCGCGGGTTATTTTGTGATGATCGCGGCTGCTCGTGCGGTTCCAGAAGGCACGCGCGGCAGCGTGCTCTGGCTCGTCGGCACGACATTTTTGCTCACGATCGGCGAACTCTACCTTTCACCGGTCGGCCTTTCGCTCGTCGTAAAAGTGGCGCCTAAGAGGATCGTGTCCATGATGATGGGCATGTGGTTCCTTTCGAATTTCTTCGGTAATTACATGACCGGCTACCTGGGCACGTTTTACGACATAATGCCCAAGCAGCGTTTCTTTCTCATGCTGGGGCTGATCGGCGTTAGCACCGGCACGGCCTTCACCCTCATTCGAAGGCCGCTGGAAAAGGCGATCGGGAAAAATCTTTAACCCGAAGATATTATGAACACGGCGAAAGGTCGCCCTTCCGCTGCAGTCCTGCGGGAATCGAGGTCATTCGCCTTGGATCCGCGATGGGCGGGCGCCCTGCTCATCTGCGCCGCATTGATCGCTTATTCGCCGGTCCTTAGGGCGGGATTCATCTGGGATGACGATAGTTTTCTGACTCAAAACCCCCTGATCAAGGCAGCCGACGGCTTGCGCCGTTTTTGGACCACGACGGAGGCTCCCGATTACTGGCCTGTGACATCAACCACCCTGTGGTTCGAGTGGCGTCTGTGGGGGATGCACGCTGCCGGCTATCACGCGACGAACCTTCTCCTTCACATCGCGGAATGTCTGCTGCTTTGGCGGACATTGGCGCTC